>Ga0099364_10007436_pt1 | contig 15637 bp, 17 predicted proteins | sample TergutTh196P3_FD_73070 | JGI IMG/M metagenome (GOLD analysis project Ga0099364, IMG submission 73070) | Microcerotermes parvus P3 segment gut microbial communities from Pointe-Noire, Republic of the Congo - Th196 P3 | ecosystem: Host-associated > Arthropoda: Insects > Digestive system > Gut ...
GAAATGAAGAAGGGCGGTTAATCATGTCCCCGAAGCGATGGATTGAAGCTACAAATGCCATCGGAATCATTTCAAAAGCGGGGCGTTATGGCGGCGGCGTTTTCGCACACCGCGATATTGCTTTTGAGCTCGCCACTTGGCTATCGGCTAAGTTTAAGTTTTATCTCGTAAAAGAGTTTGACCGGCTAAAAAATGATGAAGCTCGTCGGCAATCTCTCGAATGGAATTTGCAGCGGACGCTGTCCAAAATCAATTACCGAATCCACACCGATGCCATCAAGGAGCAAATCATCCCTAAGAAAGTCACGCGGGCACAAGCGGTGGCGGCCTATGCATCGGAAGCTGACATGTTAAATGTAGCGCTGTTTGGTATGACGGCGACAGGGTGGAGGACGGCAAACCCGGATAAAGAAGGAAATATGCGCGACCATGCCACACTGGAACAGCTTGTCGTGTTGTCCAATATGGAAAGTATAAACGCTCTTCTTATACGCCAAGGCCTGCCGCAGGGTGAGCGCTTGATTCAACTCAACGCCACAGCCATCACACAGATAAAATCCCTTGTCGGCGCATCGCTCAAGAAACGCCTGAAATAATTAATTATTGAAACGGAGGTAAGGCGCATGAGTTATATTCTCTTCACCGCCGCAGGCGATACGGACCCGGTACGAGGGGGTTTCGACGGCCCCATTCTTCATATAGCGCGCAAATACCGCCCTAAAAAGATATATCTGTTTTTGACGGCGGAGATGGCTCGGAGAGACAAAGATACCAACTGCTACGAGCAGGCGATACACCATCTGGACAAAGGTTGCTCGGTCGTGAAATTTCACACCGGCATAAAAAAAGCCAGCGACTTTGACGCTTTTCACGATAAATTCAACAGTATTATCAACGAGATTCATACAAATGACCCCGACGCCGAAATTTTGCTAAACATAAGTTCCGGTACGCCGCAAATTAAGACGACGATGTGCCTGGAGGCTGTCTCCCATCACCTGCCCCTTATCCCAATACAGGTGCAGAACCCTGAAAATAAAACAGGAAAAGGTATGCAGCATTTTGACCCCTATAAAGACGACCTGCGCGACGCACTGGAAAATTTACTGGACAGCCTGGAGGACGCCGCCGACCGATGTGAGAAACCGGACATACTCAGCTTCAGAAAAAGCATGATTAAAAACCAAATCAAGTCGCTGATACATAACTACGACTATAACGGTGCTCTAGACCTGATGAAGGCAAGCGCATCGATGTTTCACCCCGACGCGGCGCTGATACTGCGCCATGCCTATGAGAGAAACAAACCGAATCACAAGGAAGCGGAGAGATTGGCACGTGAAATGAATTTACATGATGCCCTGTATCCGGTGCGCGAATCGTCGGTAGCCCGTGTGTGTGAATATTACCTGAGAATGAAGCTTAAACGCGCCGGGGGCGAGATAGCGGATATGCTCCTTGGGGTTCCGCCCATTTTCGTATATCTTGCGCTGCAAACCCTGCGCGACGGCGGTTTTTCCATAGAAAAGATAGCCAAACGAAAGGATGAAAATGAAGGGTGGCGCATAAAAAGGGACAAAGCCGATAAAAATATGCCCGACTTGATGAATTACCTCGACAGCCTCCAAACAGACGGCTATCACAGAGATTCTTACATCAATCCGAAAACGCTTATCGACATTATGAATTTCCATAATGCCAATAGCGGTAAAAAAATAGAACAGTCAATCGTGAATGATTTCCAATGTATCAATAAATATATAGACCTGAGGAACAAAGCCGCGCATGATCTGATAGGAATTACGGAGAGTGATCTGAGGAATAAGGGGTTGGATTCGGATTCGCTTTGCCTGACTTTGGAAAAGATAATACGCGATTTGTATCGAAACAAAGTTAAATCTAAAATATTCGGGATCTACGACGACATAAACGGCCTTATCACAAAGGCCCTCGATAAGCCGTTCATGCCTTAACGACAACCCTCAGGGCACGTTCATCGTGCCGATAGCGAAAGCGCTCAGGCTGATCGATTCGTCACCGAACCGTCAATCAGTCAACCGCCTTACGACGCGCAACCTCGCCATCGCTCTGTGTAACGCCGCTATCGAGCGAGCATATTTAACCTCGTCTTCGCGCAGGCATATCCGTTCTTCGGCGCGGCGCTTCGCTTCCAGCGCCCGGTTCTCTTCTATTTCCTCGGGCCACTCGGCGGTGTCCGCAAGCACTACTACTTCGTCGCTCTTGATCTCGGCGAAGCCGCCGGAGACGACGGCGATTTTCCAATCGCCCCCGTCGCGTATTTTTATTATACCCGTCTCAAGCGCCGTAACCGTCGGCATATGCCCCGAAAGCACTCCCAGTTCGCCGTCAATCGAAGTGAGCACGACGCTTTCGACGTCATCGTTGAAAAAGAGCCTTTCCGGCGTCGATATGTGCAGCTTAAACTTTGGCACTTGCGTAAACCTCGTCAATACCGCCCTTCATCAGGAAATGGCCCTCGGATATGTCGTCCATTTTACCGTCAAGAATCTCCCTGAAACCGCGGACGGTCTCTTCGACGGGAACGAATTTGCCCTTATGGGAGCTGAAGGCTTCGGCAACAAAGAACGGCTGCGAGAGGAAACGCTGTAATTTGCGCGCGCGGTAAACCGTCAGTTTGTCCTCCTCGGACAGGTCATCCATGCCCAAAATGGCGATAATGTCCTGTAATTCACGGTAGCGCTGAAGTGTCTCCTTTACCCTCTGCGCTGTGTTGTAGTGGCTTTCGCCGACGATCTCCGGCGTTAATATGCGCGAAGATGAAGCGAGCGGGTCCACAGCCGGATATATTCCCAGCTCCACGATTTGGCGGGACAGAACGGTCGTAGCGTCGAGATGGGCGAACGTTGTCGCGGGTGCAGGGTCCGTCAGGTCGTCCGCCGGCACATATACGGCTTGAACGGATGTAATCGAGCCGTTTTTTGTGGACGCAATCCGCTCCTGCAACGCGCCCACCTCGCCCGCCAGCGTCGGCTGATACCCCACGGCGGAAGGCACGCGGCCCAAAAGCGCCGATACCTCCGCGCCGGCTTGTATAAACCGGAAGATATTGTCTATGAACAGCAGCACGTCCTGTTCGGCTGAGTCCCTGAAATATTCGGCAACCGTGAGGCCCGAAAGCGCCACCCGCATACGCGAACCGGGCGGCTCGTTCATCTGGCCGAAGACGAGGGCCGTTTTCCCTAAAACGCCGGATTCGGTCATTTCCTGTATGAGGTCATTGCCCTCGCGCGAACGCTCCCCGACGCCAGTGAATACGGAATAGCCGCCGTGCTCGGTCGCAATGGTCCTGATAAGTTCGAGAATGAGGACGGTTTTGCCCACACCCGCGCCGCCGAACAAGCCTATCTTCCCGCCTTTGGGATATGGCGCCAGCAAGTCCACCACTTTAATGCCCGTTTCGAGAATGTCGGTGATGGGCCTCTGCTCGTCGAAATGCGGCGGAAGCCGGTGAATGGGCATATATTCGCAGCCCGTTATCTCGCCCTTGCCGTCAAGCGGCTGCCCCAACACATTCAAAACGCGCCCCAGCACATGCTCGCCTACGGGCACTTTAATGGGGCCTCCGGTGTCTTCGGCTTCCGCGCCGCGCACAAGGCCGTCAGTGGACGTCATGGATACGCAGCGGACGGCGTCGTTGCCGAGGTGCTGCATGACTTCGGCCACAATCGGGATATTCGGCGCGTCCCCGTTTTGTATGCGCACCGCGTTATACAAGCTGGGCAGCGCGTCATGTTCAAAACGTATGTCGATTACCGGGCCTATAATTTGAATTACTTTCCCTCTGTTGTTCAGCATTGGCTACTCTCCTCGCCGGCCGGGCGAATCCCGCTAATCTGCGGGGATTCCGCCCACAATCTCGGTTATTTCCTGTGTTATTATGGCCTGCCGCGCTCTGTTGTAACGAAGCGACAGGCTTGCGATCAAATCGTCCGCGCTTTTTGTGGCGTTGTCCATCGTGCGCATTCGCGCCAGTTGTTCACATGCAAACGCTTCGACAAAAGCGCCGTACAAGACGCCCTTTAAGTAGAAGGGTATCAGGTGGTCGAAGACTGCCTCGGGGCCGGGCTCGTATTTTATCAGGTTCAGACGCTCGAACGAAGCGCTGGGGGCCGCCAATTTTTCGGGCTCAAGCGGCAGGAGCGCCGCCATAACCGGCGTTTGCAGCAGAGGATTTTCCATAGTCGTGTACACCAGATGAACACACCTAAAGTCGCCGGACATGAATCTTTTCAGGAGCATTTCGGCTATCTCTCTCACCCTGTACATGCTTGGATCCACAACCTGATACCTGAATGTCCTGTCGACGTTATAGCCCCTGCGGATGATCTCCGTGCGTCCGGCAAAGCCGGCGACCCATACTTCCGAGGCATTTTTGTCTATCCGCTCATCCATGAGCTTGATGATGTTATTGTTATATCCTCCCGCCAAACCCTTGTCTCCCGCGAGAACGACATACAGGCTTTTCCCGCCGGCGCTCCGGGGGGTAAGATACGGCGACGTCAATCCTCGGGAGGCGGCCAGTATCTCCGACAGCGCGACGGCTATGCGGTCGAAAAACGAGACGGCGCTCCCCAACTGACGCCTTGCCTTATTTGATTTCGAAGCGGAAATCAAATGCATGGCGCGGGTTATCTTCTGTGTGCTCTTTATGCTTTCGATATTCGTCTTTAACTCCGTCAGAGCAGCCATACAAATACAGCCTTTATCGGTCCCATTTGGCGGCGAATTCGCCTACTGCCTGAATCAAAAGCTTTTCGGACTCGGCCGGCAGTTCGCCGGTCGCGGCGATATTTTGCGGTACGGAAGGGTATTTGTCCCTGACGTATCGCAAGAATCCCTCGTTAAAGCTCCTTATGTGTTCGGACGCGATCGTATCCATTTCATCTCTCGATACGGCAAACAGCAGAATGACCTGATCCTCCACGGGCATGGGCGCGTTAACGGGCTGTTTCAGCGTCTCCATCATCCGTTTACCCCTGCGGAGCTGCGCCTGAGTGGCCTTGTCCAGATCAGAGCCGAATTGGGCGAATACCTCAAGCTCTCTGTACTGAGCCAGATTTATGCGAAGGGAGCCGGCTACCTTCTTCATCGCTTTGGTCTGGGCGGCGCCGCCGACCCTGGATACCGATATGCCCACGTTGACTGCCGGGCGCTGCCCCGAGAAAAACAGATCCGACTGCAAATATATCTGGCCGTCAGTAATGGATACCACGTTGGTCGGTATGTAGGCCGAAAAGTCGCCGGCCTGGGTCTCGATAATGGGCAGCGCGGTTATCGAGCCGCCTCCCAGCGCGTCGTCCAGGCGAGCCGCGCGTTCCAGAAGACGGGAATGAAGATAGAATACATCGCCGGGGAAGGCCTCGCGGCCGGGCGGACGCCTCAGTAAAAGGCTCATGGCGCGGTATGCCACGGCGTGTTTTGAGAGATCGTCATAGACGATGAGCACGTCTTTGTTCATCCCGTACATAAATTCCTCGGCTATGGAGCAGCCGGCGTAGGGCGCGATATATTGAAGGCTTGCGGGGTCTGACGCGGAGCTTGACACGACGATGGTATATTCCATCGCGCCGAGCCGCGTGAATGTCTGAACGATGGAAGCGACGGAAGACGTCTTCTGCCCGATGGCAACGTAGATGCAGATAATGCCGGCGCCTTTCTGGTTCAATATCGTATCGACGGCTATGGAAGTTTTGCCGGTTTGCCTGTCGCCGACGATGAGTTCCCGCTGGCCTCGCCCTATGGGAATCATGGAGTCGATGGCCATTATGCCGGTCTGAAGCGGCACGCTCACGCTCTTTCGCTCGCCGACGCCGGGCGCCGGGAATTCCGCCGGACGGTACTTTTCTGTAAGAATCGGCCCCTTGCCGTCGATAGGGTTGCCCAGCGGGTCGATGACCCGCCCGAGGAGTTCCGTGCCGACCGGCACGGAGATGGTTTTTCCGGTGCGGCTTACGCGCATTCCCTCCCTTACGCCGGTGTCGTCGCCCATCAGCACGCAGCCGATATTCTCCTCCTCAAGATTTACGGCCATGCCGACGGCGCCGTTTTCAAAACGCAGCATCTCGCCGCTGATACAGTTCGTAAGGCCATAGATCCTCGCGATGCCGTCTCCTGAAGATATAACGCTGCCTGTTTCGCTTACGTCTACGGAAATACCGTAACTTTCAATTTGTTGCCTGATAATTGAACTGATTTCTTCCGGTTTAATACTCATTATTCATCATCCTTGTTCGTAAAAGGGCTGCGTTGTTTCAAGTTCGAGGCTCAATTTCGCAAGCCTGCCAGAGAGTGTGTCGTCAATACGAATATCGCCTATCTGAACACATACTCCACCCAACAGTTTTTTGTCCACTTCGGTATTGATCTGCACCGATGCGGCGCCGTACATTTCCGCGTACCTGCCGCAAATCGCCTCCAGCAAATCGTCGTCCAGAGGTTCGGCCGAGTATACGGTCATCGGCAGGATATTTCGCCGGGATGCTTTTATCTTGCCGTATTCCCTGGATATTTCGGGCAAAAGGCGCGTTCTGTCCTTTTCGACCAAAAGCGAGAAAAAATCTGCGGCAATTTTGGGGAGAGCGTCGTTAAACAATTTAGCCGCCGTGTCTTTTTTTACGCTTTTCGGAATGACCGGGCTGAACATCAGACTCCGGAAACCTTCTATCTCGTCCGAAGCCCGCGCCAAATCGCTCAAAACCTCCCCGACGCTATCCGCCTCCTCCGGGGACGCCGCAAGCGACAGAAGCGCCTCGGCATAACGGGAACTCACCGGATTCATCAAGCCGCCGCCTCTTTGTCGAGAAACTTCCTGACCAGTTCGCGGTTGGCCTTGTTATCCATATTGGCTTCGATGATTTTGGAAGCGGCGGCGATGGACAGCTTCGCAACATCGGCTTTCAAGTTCTCCGTTATTTTCTCCTGCCGAAGCTGCGCTTCTTCTTTTGCTTTTGTTAATATCCATTCGGCTTCCTTCTTTGCCCGCGCCAATATTTCCGCGTATTCCCTCTCGGCCCTGTCGCGCGCTTCGGTGACGATGCGTTTGCCCTCTTCCGTCCCTTCGCCGAGCATCTGCTCGTATTGCACACGGTATGCCTCCCCTTCGGCTTTCAGTTCGCGGCCCTTTTCGATGTCAGCCGCTATCGATTCACTGCGCGCTTCCATAAAATCGCCCAGCCGCTTGAAGAGAAATTTTTTCACGAAAAAATACAGCACATACAGATTTATCAACGCGAAGACAAACGTAAAGTCGATGTTAAACACGCATGTCACCTCTTTTTTATTGAGCGCAACACCTCATGCCGCGCATTCCATTTTTACAGCCATTTAACGAACAGAATAATCAACGCTACCACAAAGCCGTAAATAGCGGTGGATTCCGCCAAAGCCGCGCCTAAAATGGTAGTGGTCATTATCTTTGCCGAAGCCTCCGGCTGGCGTGAAATACCCTCCACCGCCTTGCCAAAGACTATACCGATTCCAATTCCCGCGCCAATGCCGGTGGCTACGGCTATGCCGGCGCCGATCGCAAATAAACCCGTGACAATGTCCATACGCTTGCCTCCTGACTATGAATTTGAAGATTTATTCGTCTTCGATTTCCGTCTCGACTGCTTCACCGAAATATATCGAAGTGAGAACCACGAACACAAAGGCTTGTAAAACGCCGTCGAACAAATCGAAGTAGATGCCCACGATCCCGGGTACAATCAGCGGGACGAAGCTGTATAACAGATGCATGACGATAAAACCGCCCATGATATTGCCAAAAAGACGCAGACTCAACGAAATGGGGCGTATGACGTAGTCGAGAATTTTTACGAACCCGAACACCGGGGACGGCTTATAAAAGCCGCGGCTCCATCCCTTTACGCCCTTGAAGCGGAACTCCGAAAACACAAATATGAACATTGTGCAGAGCGCAAGGCAGACGGCGACGTTAAAATTCTTTGTGGGCGGTTCCAACGCCAGCCTTATGCCGTCGAACTGCGGGTTGCCTAAAACGGTGGCAAGCCTCTTTCCGGAAGGGATTACATCGAATATGCCGACCATATTGGACAACGCGATAAAGATCAGCAGCATACCGACGTAGGGGGCGAATATTTTATAAGCCTTCCCAATCATACCCTGCGTGAAGTTGTTCAGAAAGCCGACATAGATTTCGGCGATATTTTGCGCTCCGTCGGGAATATCCTTCAGTTTGCGGGTAAAAAACCAAAGCATACCGATAACGACCGCAGAGATGATACACATCACTATGGCCGCGTCCGTTATTAAGGGGACGGGCTTGCCGTTTATGTTCACGTACATGAACACAATTGGGTTTATTACGTCATCCATCGGTTCCGCCCTCTTCTCCCCATCCGTTGCGGGTAAGCCCAATCTTTTCCGTTATCCCGTTCAGGCATATAACCGCCGGCATCAATAAAAACCCGGCGGTCACTCCGATAAACAGGCGCGTGTCAATCATGATGGAAATCAGCAAAAACGCGAAACCCGCCGCCTGCGACGCGATCAAAAAAAACGGCGCGCTACTCCTGCCAAGCGCGCACATAGACACAAGATTCCTTTTATTCAAGACGACTTTATAAACAGCAAATGCAGCGCCGCTAACAATCCCTGCAACCGCGAAAAGATCCCAGCCTCTTGCGATGAAAACCGCCGTAACCAAAACCGCAACTAACAATGCCACGCGCTTTGCCAGAAAATCCACCATCGTCTCACAGCCTGACCTATGTTTATATCACTGTAGAGTTTATATATTTAATACGGCTATTTGTCAATGCCAAGAGCTTTAAAAGGAGCGCAAAAAAGAGGAGCAAGGCCCAACACTCAAAACCTCGAAATTTTAAAAAATACCCCACGCTCTTTATTCGATTCCGTGTTTTTTCATATATTCTTTCGCGGTGACGAGGCAGCGCCTGGTGTGTTCCAGCGACCCCCATTTCGAAGCTTTTATGAGATGTGGGAGTTCAATGGAAAAAGGGATGTCCTCCGGCAGTTTTCTAATTATCCCGGCGATGTCGATGCCACCTTCGCCCACATACTCCCGCGCCTCGCGCCCGACGAATATGAGGTCTTCCTTATAAGTCGGACTTGACGGGTCAGGGATTTCCTTCGGACCGTCGCAGATGTGCATGAATCGGAACAGATCTTTGGGACAGGCGTCCAACTCTTCGAGAGACACGCGCGAGCGGTGAAAGTGGAGCGTGTCGATAAAAATCGCCGCGTTTGGCTTTTTGACGGCGTCCAGAACTTCGCGAACCGCCGCAAGATTCTTAATCTCCCCCCAGGTAACGAACTCCAGATTTACAAATATGCCGTACTGTCCCGCCAAGTCGCAGAGCTTCGCGAACTGCTCCAGATAAAAATCCTTGTTCTCGGTCCAGATGCTGCTGATGACGTCCTTCACACCCAACCCGGCGGCGGACTCAAACACGCTTTCGAAGCGCCCGACATCGGTTCCTTCGCCGATTCTGGCCAGCTCTATGTCGTTGATTCCGATCCCGGTTTCTTCCATCGCCTGTTTCGTCAAGTTGAAAAGCTCTTTATTTTTCGAAAAATCGAAATCCTGTTCACCCTTGACGCCTAATGCGATCGCCCTGACGCTCGCCATATCGTAGCCAAGCACACGAGCGTTGTAGATCATTTCCGGCGGAGACCAGTGCAGAGCGGTTAGTTGGGCGATAGAGTATTTACGTGCCATACCTTACACCTCCTTGACAGGGGCCGTGGTGTTCTAATCAAGAGGCGTTTGTGACTTACACAAACGCCTCCCCGCCTGGTTACAATATCTGTTTTTTACCTGGACGCCGCAGCCAGTTCATCCTGAAGGCTCTGTACCAAGTCCGCGCCGATCTGATCGCCGATGCTTGCATAAACGGGAGCGGCTATTTCCAGCACTTCGTCGATGAAGGAGGCATCCAATTCAATTAGCTCCATGCCGCCATCTACGAGGTTTTTGCGGCTTGTGAGATCGATCTCGGTAATCTGTTCTTCAATCACCACCGCAGCTTCGGCTACAGCCTGCCTTAAAGCGGCTTGGTAGGCCGGGTCGAGCGAATCGAATCTGCCGGAGTTGATGAGGAATTGATTCATGTAGAGTATGTGACTGGTGAGGATCAAATACCTCTGCACCTCGTGCAGTTTATTTCCCCAGCATGTGTCGGTGGCGTTTTCCTGCGCCTCGATCAAGCCCTGCTGAAGGGAGATATAGACTTCGGGCCAGGGAAGCGGCGTGGGGCTCGCGCCCAATGCTCTCCAAAAGGCCATATGGTTGGCGTTCTCCATTGTGCGTATGCTCAGGCCGTTGAAATCTCCGATAGAGCGGACAGCCCTGTTCGAAGTGGTCTCCCGGAAGGTGCCGCCTTGCAGGAAGTGCAGGCAGTACATGCCTTTTGCCTGATAAGCCCTGTTCAATTTTTCTGTGAATGCGCTCCTGTTTAGAGCGGTATCGATAGCCGCGCCATCGTACTTCGCAAAGGCCATCGGCAGGTCGAAGATCGCCACTTCCGGCACAAACGTTACCGTCTGCGCGGGCTGGCATATTACGAAGTCGAGGTCTCCGGCCAGCATCAGGCCCTGAATTTCCTGGTCGTTGCCCTGAACGCTGTTGGGATAATACTCGATTGTCAGCTTGCCGCCGGTGATTTCAGCTACATTTTCGACAACAAGCTCTCCGAAGAGCGTCGCTACCGCGCCTATACCGGCATTGTCGGCGCCTCTCAGGACTACGGGCGCAAGGTTATCATACGCGCCGGCCGCTTCTGCGGCATGAGCCGCAAAACCCATAAACGCGACGGCCAGTAAAACAAACATTCCTTTCCTCATCATTTGAAAGCCCTCCTTTTTTAATCCATCATTCTTACAGCACCTGTTAATATTGTTAGTAAACCTCCTTTCGCAATTTATCCTGTTTTTACCTATCGCAAAAGAACAAGGCTGAACCACGGCACATAGGTGATTAACAACAGAGCGATGCCAAAGGCCAATATAAACGGCACAGCTTGTCTCGCTATAGTCATGGGCGGTATACCGGAGAGTGAAGTGGTCACGAACAAATTCAACCCGAAGGGCGGGGTAACCAATCCGATGGAGAGGCAGCACACCATTATGACTCCGAAATGCACCTCGTCCACACCAAGCGCCTTGACGGCGGGCAACAGAATGGGCGCGAGTATTACGATAGCGGGGCCGGTGTCCATGACCATACCCAGAAACAGGAACAGTACCACTATTATGGTCAGCACTGTCCATGGAGAGGAAAAGTTTTCCGCAATGAACAGCCTGATTACTTCCGGCGTCCTGGCCAAAGAGAGCACCCGCCCAAATGCGTTGGCGAAAGCGATGACGAACACCAGCGGCGCGTATGTCTTTACGGCTTTATTGAAAAACGGAATAATGTCCTTCATTTTTATTGTTCTGTAGATAAAAAGCGATACAATCAGCGAATAAATCACCGAGACACATGCCGCTTCCGTGGGCGTGACAGCCCCGGAATAAATGCCTCCCAGCACTATCACGGGAGAGAGCAAAGCCCAGCTGCTCTCCCTGAATAACTTGAGCAACCCGGCGGAACGCAGTTCAGTGAGCCTTTCGTCAATTTTTTGACGATCCTCGCCGTGTTTCCTGCAATAATAATACGCGTAGGCCATCAAGCAGACGCCGATGAAAATACCCGGAACCACGCCGGCTAAAAATAAGGCTCCCGTGGATACGCCCGTTGCCATCGAGTACAGCACAAATGGTATGGAAGGCGGGATAATAACACCCAAGCCACCGGCGGTAGCCACCATGGCACAGACGAAGGTCTTGTTATAACCCAGATCCACCAAAAAGGGGATCGTCATCGCCCCGACGGCTGCGGTGGTGGCTGGGCCGGAGCCTGAAATCGCGCCGTAAAACAGGCAGGTCATAATCACCGCGCAGGGTAGTCCTCCCGTAAGCTTGCCCACGAAATACGCAAACACATTAAAGAGCCTTCGCGAGATGCCGCCCTCGGCCATTATTACCCCGGCCAGGATGAACAACGGAACCGCCAAAATGGGTGTGGAATCAGCGCCGCCAAAAGAGTTGGCCACCAACTGGCCTATCGAAGCGCCGGGGCCGCCCAGCACCACGGGAGTTAAAGTACCCAGCATCATGCTGCCGGCGATAGGGACGCTCAGCACGAGAGCGAGGCCGAATACAATGAAAATCCAGGCAGCCATTATCTGCTCCCCCTTTCACGTTCGTCAAGAACGACGGCGGCTTCTTCGGCGGCCTCCTGCAAGACGGCTTCTTTTGTAGTGATAGCCGGCCTATTTAAATTCGCCATATCGGCAAGGCAAGCCTGTGCCAGGCGCAGCACGCCTAAACCGAAACCGATAACGGTAGAGCAATACATTAACCATGTGGGTATCCGCATCGCCGGCGATACCTGCCCGGTGCCGCGGACAAAGTTGGTGCGTATAAGGGCGTTATAGAAAAATACGGCGAAAACCACCAACAGCACCACGTTCACCGACAGATATATTAAATTGCGGACTATATTGGGAAACAAATCAACCACTACATTTACACGCAGCATATTCCCTTTCTTTAAAGTAAATCCCAAGGAAAGGAAAACCGTCCAAATATAGCAGTACCTGCTAAACTCCTCCGGCCACGGCATGGGACTTTGGAAAACATAACGAGCGACGATTTGTACACTCATAACGGTAGTTATGAGTATCAGCATAACGAGCATTATTGTTCCTTCAAAATTCTCGTCCAGCCATTTGATAACCTTCATTCGTCTACCTCCCGGAACGATAATCGGTACGAGTATTATTTATGAGACTTTGAGTGCCCTGGCACAACGTATTTGCCGTTCACTTTTTTGACCAGCCTGCCGTTTTCGACCAGGTCGCCGGGGTTGTAAATGTCGTTGATATTCCAGCAGCCGGGGGTCGGTACGGCGATGTTTTCCATGGGTACGTCCAAAAGGTAGGGTTCATTGCTCTCCAGAGCTTCTTTCAGCGCGGAAGCGAATTCATCTGCCGAAGCGATCTTTTTCGCCTTTATACCATAACCTCTTGCAACGGCCGCCCAGTCCGGAGTATAAGATTTACCGTCGGGCGTCGTGAAAACAGTGCCGAACTTGGTGTTGTAGTTCGCGCTTTCCAGTCCGGCGATGGTGCCGAAGGCGGCGTTGTTCATGACTATCCACACCACCGGTATGCCGTGTTCCACAGCGGCGGCTATGACCGAAGGATTGGTTCCGAAACCTCCGTCGCCTATTAAAGTGACGACTTTTTTGTCGGGAGCGGCCAGCTTAACTCCCAGCAGCGCGGCCGCGCCGAATCCCATTGTTGCGAGTCCCGAACAGTGATGAATGGAACCGGGAACTTCAATATCATATTGCTGCGCCATGCCGTTCTTATTCCAGCCTACATCGGTTACGATGATGGCGTTCTCGGGGAGAAGAGCCTTCACATCCCGCAAGATGCGTTGCGGGGTCATGGGAAATCGTCCATCATCGCATATCGCTTTGTTCTCCGCTTTAAACCGGGCTTTGAAATCGGCTATTTCCTTGCGCAGCTCCGGTTTTTTCCTGCCTTCCGGAAGAAGCCTCTTCGCCTCTGCCAAAATCTGCATGAGCGCCGTCTTGAGGTCGGCAATGGCGCCGATCTCAACAGGATAGTTGCGCCCTATTTCCGTTGGGTCTATGTCAATTTGAATGAACCGGTTTTTTCCTTCATCGAAAGTGACGCCGGGGTACCAACTTGAACTGTCGGCCTCGGCAAGGCGGGTTCCAAGAGCCAAGATCACGTCCGCACCGGTGGTCATTTTGTGCGTTAATTCAAACCCCCAAAAACCCGTTTGACCCAGCATTAATGGATGCGTATCGGAAATACATCCCTGCCCCATAAGGGTGCGGGATACAGGAATATCAAGGAATTCAGCTAAATCCTGAAGCTCTTTCGACGCCCCCGCGAGAAGAATTCCTCCTCCTGCGTGCATGACCGGCCGGCGCGCTTCGATAAGTTTTTTCGCTATGATGGACGCCGTGCCCGGATCGAGAGCCGGGCGGACGGTAACGGAGACGTCTTTGTAAGTACGCTCGAAAAGTTCCGTATCAATTTCCCGCGAGAACATATCCATCGGTACGGAAATAAGCACAGGCCCCGGCCTGCCGGATTCGGCCAAGCGGAAAGCCTTATCCAGAATCTCAGGCGCCATTTCCGCCGTATCCAATCGCCAGGCACGCTTTACAAAAGGTTTGAAAATATCGTATTGGCTGCCGTCGCAGTGCATATTCACTTCCTGGTGGGGATGCCTGCCGTAATAATAGCTGGGAACGTCCCCGGCTATTACCACCATTGGAATAGAATCCATGGAAGCGTTGAGCACGCCGGTGGCAGCGTTGGCAAGCCCGGGACCCAAATGGCACATGACCACGCCGGCTTTCTTAGTTATCCGGGCGTAGCCGTCGGCCGCATGGGAAGCAATCTGTTCGTGGCGCACAGAAATAAATTTGAGTTTCGAGTCCTTCATAGCGTCCAACATGGCGATCACCGTATGGCCGCACAGTCCGAACACATGTTTCACGCCTCTCCGTTCCAGATAATCCACGATCTGATAAGACAACAATTTTTTCATAACTTTGACAGCCCTTCTTTTAGAATATAATCGAGAACACCAATTTACTTTTGGCTTATCTGCGCGTGATACTTCCCCTGGGATTTCAGGAAATCGACATTTCCGTTGTACATAAAATCCACCGGCGGATCATCCAAACCCAGCCATATCTTCATCTGTAAAGCGGCCTGATTCACGTTCATCCAAAGGCCCGGCATAGTTCGGCAGCCTCGCCGCTCCGCACTCTGGAGCAGTTTAGTCTTAACCGGTATGTGAACTACATCGCACACGATATGATGCGGCGCCAGAAGATCCGCGTCGAACAATATTTCGTCGCACTTCGGAAACATGCCGACTTTAGTCGCGTGAATTACTACGTCAAATTCATCCAGTGACTGTTTTATTGTTTTTTCCGTCATCTCCGCGATATTGCATACTCCGGGGAAATAAGCGTTTACCTTGTTGAGTAGATTTTCCGCCAAATGATGATCTTGCGCGATGCAGAGGGAACGGATCGATCTAGCGCCTTTTGCCGCCAATGCGCAAGCGACCGCCGTACCCGCCCCTCCTGACCCCAGCAACAGATAACGGTGTTCCGGGATCGACAATCCGAGTTGCTGCTCCAGCGCGAGCGCGAAGCCTTGACCGTCCGTGTTGTGCCCGATTTTTCTCCCATCAGCCGTAACCTCAACCGTGTTTACTACCTCCGTAATCATCGCGGATTCGGCCAACTCATCCAAATACTCATGCACGATTGTCTTAAACGGCATCGTTACGCCTGCTCCGGCAAAGCGGAGCCTGGTCATGTTCTCGATAGCCGGTCCAAAATCTTCCATTTCCAATTCGATAGGAATGTATAATGCGTCTATACCCAATTTTTGGTAAACGCTGTTGTGCATGAACGGCGCCGCGCTCTGACCGAGCGGCTTTCCCATCAATCCGAACAATTTTGTCGTAATCGTCGTGTTAAACATAGTGGGCTCCTCTTCGAAATTTT
>Ga0099364_10007437_pt1 | contig 15636 bp, 14 predicted proteins | sample TergutTh196P3_FD_73070 | JGI IMG/M metagenome (GOLD analysis project Ga0099364, IMG submission 73070) | Microcerotermes parvus P3 segment gut microbial communities from Pointe-Noire, Republic of the Congo - Th196 P3 | ecosystem: Host-associated > Arthropoda: Insects > Digestive system > Gut ...
GGACGGCAGTCTTCCTGTTCGGGCGGGGCATCCATGACAATCAGGCTGGCATGCCCTTTTGTAATGGAGGGCAAATTGCCATCGGGAAAGGTGATCCGGAAATATCGGCGAAAACTGGCGTCAGCCGAGGCGAGAGCGAGGTCGTGCCGAACGCCTGCCAGCGTTTGCTCAAGCCAATGTCCGAGTTGATCGATTCGAGGCAAAACGGGTACTCCGCGATGTTTGTTCGTGTAAAATCGGCTAATTCTATCAGGCGGCCGGTCACGGTTCCGAATTTTGTTTGGACGGGGATTATTTTGCTGAATTGGGGGTCGAAGGTACGTACCCGGATTATTCCACTGTTGTTTTGGTGTATGTCGGGCGTACTGTGTGCTGATCCGGCACAAGATAATCTTTCGGGCGGACTTTCCGGACAGCCCCAGGAACCGTTGCAAGCGGTTGATCGTCGCAACGGCGCGGACGAAAATGCAATGCAGCCCGGCACGCGCAGGAAAGTGAAAAAAGTTTCCGGAACGAATAACCTCGTAACGGAAGAGGGTTCTGACGAGTCGTTGCTTCAGACGTTGTCGGCTGTGGCTGCGCCCGAAGCCGGACCCGAATCGTCGGAGACGCCTGCTCCGAAATCGCGCGAAGAGACCCGAATTTCTGCGCTGCGGGTCTACGGCACGCACGCGATCGACCTGGTGGCCGAAGGCGAAGCCGAATTGCAGCGCGATACGCTCACGTTGACCGCCGATCGTCTGACTTACCGAGAACCCACCGACGAAGTCCTGGCCGATGGCAATGTTTGCCTGAAGCACGACGATGGCAGGTTTGAAATGTCGGGTCCCTCGGCCTCATTTGTCGTGGGGGCGCGTACCGGCGAAATCATCGATCCGAAATACGCGATGTCCCGTATCCGCCCGCCGCGCGAAGAAGGTGCGCAGCCAAGATTGGTATCGGGTAGCGGTCATGCAAATTCTCTGCGGTTCGAAGGCGAGAATCAATACCGCGCCACGAACGCGACGTGGTCGACCTGTAAAGGCGCCAAGCCCGATTGGTACATCAAGGCGGGAGAACTCGAACTCGATTACGACCGCGAGATCGGCACCGCGCGCAATGGCAAGGTGGTGTTCAAGGATGTGCCGATTTTCTGGCTACCTTGGGCGGAATTTCCGCTGGCCGGCCAGCGCCACTCGGGAATCCTGCCACCGACGATGGAATCCTCGACCAAGACGGGGTTTGGCCTCTCCATTCCCTATTACTGGAACATCGCGCCCAATTACGATCTCACGCTGACTCCGCGCTATATGAGTCGGCGCGGGACGCAGCTTGGGGCCGAGGCGCGCTACATGGGCGCAACCTACAGCGGGATGACCAGAGCCGAATACATGCCGAACGACAGCATTACAGGCGAGGCGCGCTCGCTCGCTTCCCTGCAGCATCGGCACTGGTTGACCCCCAGGCTGTACGGTTCGATCGATCTCAACAGGGTATCGGACGACCGATATTTCGAGGATTTGAGCACGAGGGTTTCCATGTCCTCCAAGGTGAACCTGCTGCGTGAAGGAAGGCTGATGTACGTCGGGGGCGGTTGGTGGAATCTTTCGGGGCTGGCCCAGAGCTACCAGACGCTTTCTCCCGATCCGGCCAGACCGACCGGCATGCCGTATCGCCGCCTGCCGCAAATCGCGCTCAATGCAACCCGCCCCGGCGAGTTCAGCAGGTTCCTCGGAACCTCCGGGCTCGATCTTGCCTGGAAGAGCGAATTCGTGCGTTTCGTCCACCCGGATGAACACCGCCCCGACGCGACGCGCCTGACGGCCTATCCACAGTTGTCGCTGCCCCTGCACTGGCCCGGTTTCTACATCACGCCGAAGATCGGCCTGCATTACACCCGCTACGACATCGACCGGAAACAATCCCAACCGGACATGCGCGATTCGATCTCCCGCGCCGTGCCGATTTTCTCGATCGACTCCGGGCTGAACTTCGAACGCAATACCCGCCTGTTCGGGAGCGATTATGTCCAGACCCTCGAACCGAGAATCTATTACCTCAATACCGCGTATCGTCGGCAGGACGACATCCCGCTGTTCGATACCAGCCGCTACGACTTCGGTTTCGCGCAACTTTTCAGCGAGAATCTTTATACCGGCGGGGATCGCATCGCCGATGCCAACCAGTTGACCACTGCCGTCACTTCACGCCTGATCAATCCTGCCACAGGCGCCGAAAACCTGCAGGTGATACTGGGGCAGCGTTATTACTTTCAGGATCAGCGCGTCACCTTCGATGAGCGCACGCCCCGCACGAACACGCGCACCGACTTGCTTGCCGGATTCAGCGCGCGGATGGGCCGGTACGCTTCGTTCGATTCCCTGTGGCAATACAATCCCAGCGTCGGTCAGACAGAACGTTATACCGCGACTATGCGCTACAACCCCAGCCATGCCCGTGCGCTCAACCTCGGTTATCGGTTTGCGCGCGACATTCTTCGTGACGTGGATATTTCCGGGCAGTGGCCGTTGTGGGGCAGGTGGTATGGAGTCACCCGCATGACTTACTCGCTCAAGGATTCCAAGATGACGGAAACCATCGCCGGGCTGGAATACAATGGAGGCTGCTGGGTTTTGCGCATGGGAGCGCACCGTTATACGTTGCGTGAGCGCGAAGCCAACAACGCCTATTTTTTGCAACTTGAACTCAATGACTTCACCAGCATCGGATCTGGCGGGAATGTGGTCAGCCTCATACAGCGCAGCGTGCCCGGCTATGGCATGATCAACGAGCCAAGCGGCGGTCTGCTCAAGGATTGAGGCTCGATGACGGGTGAAGCACGGTATTCAAGGCTCGAACATGGGTCGAACGCAATCCTCGCCAACGATGGTGGGGGCAGTGAGACAAGCGTTAGTATGGAGCCGCAGGCTTCCCTGAATCGTATCGAGGAATCCCCGCCATTCGTGGCGGGGTGACTCAAAACACTTCCCGGATGGATATGAACCGTTTTTTCTTCAAAGCATTTCTCGGCGCCGTTTTGGCCTGTTCCACGCTGGCGCAGGCCGCTATCAACGAGGTCGACCGCATCGTCGCCATCGTCAACTCCGAGGCCGTCACCTCGTCGCAACTGCGCGACCGCGTGATCCGCATTCGTCAGAACCTGGGGGGACAGGAGGCTCAATTGCCGCCCATGAATGTGCTCGAACGGCAAGTCCTCGAACAACTCGTCATGGAGCGCGTGCAATTGCAACAGGCGCGCGAAGCCTCGCTCAGGATCGACGACGGCGCAGTCGAGCGCGCGATCAATCTCGTGGCCGACAACAACCGCCTCACGCTCGAACAACTGCGCGCCGCCGTCACGCGCGATGGCATGTCATGGAACAAATACCGCGAAGAAATACGCGCCGAACTGATGCTCAACCGCCTGCGCGAAATCGAGGTGGACAACAAGGTGACCGTGAGCGATGCCGAAGTCGACAATTTCATCCGGAACCATCCCGAAGCTCTTTTGGGCACGGAATACCGCGTGGCCCACATTCTGTTGCGCATCCCGGAAAACATGAACGAGGCACAACAAAAAGCCCTCCAGGAGCGCGCGGACAATGTTCTGTCGCGCCTCAAGGCCGGTGAAGATTTTGCCAGGATCGCTACGGACAGCTCGGACGCGCCCGACCGGGTCCGGGGCGGAGAACTCGGCTGGCTTGAGCGTGAACGCCTGCCGGGGTTTTATGGTGAGGTCGTCAACAAGCTCAAGCCCGGAGAAATCTCGCCGCCGCTGCAAAGCGCCACAGGGCTGCACGTCATCAAATTGCTGGACAAGCGGGAACAAAACATCATCGCTTCGCAGACGATCGAACAGACCCATGTGCGTCACATCCTGCTCAAGTCCTCCGAACTCTTGTCCGATACCGAAGTCCAGACAAGGCTCGGCCTCCTGCGCGAGCGCATCGTCAATGGCGCAGATTTTGCCGAATTGGCCAAGGCCAGTTCGGCAGACCACCTTTCCGCCGCGCGCGGCGGCGAAATCGGCTGGGTGAATCCGGGCGATACCATGCCCGCGTTTGAAAAAGCCATGAATTCACTCGCGCCGAATCAGGTCAGTGAACCCATACAAACGCCTTATGGCTGGCACATCATCCAGGTGCTCGAGCGCAGAAAGCAGGACATCGGCGAGGAGCATCGTCGCAACTTTGCGCGCGCCATTCTGCGGCAACGCAAGGCTGAAGAAGCCTATGAAGACTGGTTGCGCCAATTGCTCGACAGCGCCTACGTCGAATACAAACTGGAAAACGCGGATGAATGACGTCGACAAACTGTCCCTGCCCGTATTGGCGGTGACGAGCGGAGAACCTTCCGGGGTAGGGCCTGAGTTGTGCGCGCGGCTGCCCGAACGCAAATGGCCCGCGCACCTGGTGGTGATCGGCGATATCGAACTGATCGAGGAACGCCTGGAGCGCGCGGGCCGCGCCCTGGTGGTGCGCCCCTGGCAACCTGGCATGAAACCCGAGGCCGGGGTGTTCGACGTGCTCCATTGCCCGCTGGCCTGTCCGGCGCTCACCGGCAAATCCAGCCCGAAAAACGCGGCCTACGTGCTGAGTATCCTCGATCATGCACTGGAAGGCTGTACGCGAGGCGTATTCGACGGCATGGTGACGGCGCCGGTGCACAAGGGCGTGATTTGCGATGCCGGGATCCCTTTTTCCGGTCATACTGAATACTTTGCCGCCAGAACACACACGCCGCAGGTCGTGATGATGCTGGTCGGCGGCGGCATGCGCGTGGCGCTGGCGACCACGCACCTGCCCTTGGTCGAAGTCCCGAGGGCGTTGACCCAGGATCGACTCACGCGCACGCTCGACATCCTTCATCACGATCTCGATGCCCGTTTCGGCCTGCCCAGGCCGCGCATCCTGGTGGCCGGTTTCAACCCCCATGCGGGAGAGGGCGGGCACATCGGGCGCGAAGAGATCGACATCATCATCCCGGTGCTCGAACGCCTGCGCGCAAAGGGCATGAACCTCGTCGGGCCGTTGCCTGCCGACACCTTGTTTACCCCGCACAACCTGCGGGAAGCCGACGCAGTGCTGGCGATGTACCACGATCAGGGCTTGCCGGTGCTCAAACACGCCAGTTTTGGCAGCGGGGTCAATGTCACACTGGGCCTGCCCATCATCCGGACTTCGGTCGACCACGGCACGGCGTTCGATCTGGCCGGTTCCGGGAAGGCCGATCCCGGCAGCCTGTTCGCGGCGGTCGAGCTGGCCATCGACATGGTCAAGGCCAGGCAGCGGCGGGCATGAACCCTGACGCGCGCGCGGGCAAACATGTCGCCCGCCGCCGTTTCGGACAGAATTTTCTTGTTGCCGTCGGTGTCGTCGAGCGCATCGTTGCGGCCATTCAGCCCCGTCCGGGTGAAAACATCGTCGAAATCGGCCCCGGCCTCGGCGCGTTGACCCGACCCCTGCTCGAACGCCTCGGGCATTTGCACGTCATCGAAATCGACCGTGATCTCATCGCCCGTTTGCGGGAGCATCATGCCCCCGGATGCTTGACGATCCACGAAGGCGACGCGCTGGAATTCGATTTTGGCGCGTTGTGCGCGCGCGATAACCCCTCGTTGCGCGTGGTGGGCAATCTGCCCTACAACATCTCGACTCCCCTGCTTTTTCACCTTGCCGGTTTTGCGTCCCGGCTTCGTGACGGTCATTTCATGTTGCAGAAAGAAGTCGTGATGCGCATGGTGGCTGCGCCGGGCACTGCCGAATATGGGCGTTTGTCGGTCATGCTGCAATACCGTTTCCAGATGGAACGGCTGTTCGACGTGCCCCCTGGCGCATTTCGTCCCGCTCCCAAAGTGACATCGAGCATCGTGCGCATGACCCCGTTGCCTGCCGAGACGCATCACGCGCACGACGAAACACGGTTTGCTCGCATCGTTGCCGCCGCCTTCGCGCAACGCCGCAAGACCCTGAGAAACACCCTGCGGGATTTTCTCGATGAAAACGCGCTCGAAGCACTCGGCTTCGATCCGGGGCTACGCGGCGAGCGGCTGTCGGTGGCCGATTTCGTGACCATTGCGAACGCTTGCCAATGAAACCCCCAACTCCGCTCGACGCCACGCACTCCACGCTGGGTAAACAGGCCGACTATCGGGATGCCTATGCGCCGGAACTGCTGTTTCCAATCGCCCGGCAGGGCAAACGTAGCGAAATCGGCCTTCGTGCCGATGCCTTGCCTTTCATCGGCGAAGACCTCTGGAATGCCTATGAGCTGTCCTGGCTCGATCTGCGCGGCAAGCCGGTCGTGGCGCTGGCGCGTTTCCGTGTGCCGGCCTCCAGCCCGAACCTGATCGAATCCAAATCGCTCAAGCTCTATCTCAATGCCTTCAATCAGGAACGACTGCCCGGCCTCGATGCCGTGCGCGCAACCATTGAAAACGATCTGTCGAACGCCGCCGGGGAGACGGTGACGGTGGAAATTCTGCCCTTGAGCGCGCGACCGGAACGCTGTTTTGTCGACCCCGAAGGTTTTTGCCTCGATGCGTTGGATATCGACATCGACGCCTACCGGCTTTACCCCGATGTTTTACGCGCGGGCGGCGCGCGGGTGACGGAGACTCTTTATTCGCATCTCCTGAAATCCAATTGCCCGGTCACGGGGCAACCCGACTGGGGCATGCTGGCGGTGCGTTATACCGGCCCGGCGATCGACCGCGCCGGGCTGTTGCGCTATGTCGTGTCCTTTCGCCAGCACAGCGAATTTCACGAACACTGCGTCGAACGAATATTTTGCGACATCCTCGAGCGTTGCGGGCCGACCGATCTGGCGGTCTGGGCGCGTTACACGCGGCGCGGCGGACTCGACATCAACCCGTTCCGGTCGACTCCGCCGAAAGAGGGTAGTGAAGGCAACGGTGGTTGGAACGGGTTTGATAACGAAATTCGGCAATAGGGCGGCTTTTGTCTCTATTCCTTCAACGCCGACAGCAATTGCGCCAACTCCACTGCCGAGCGCACTTTCATCTTGTTGAAAATGTGCGAACGGTGCGCTTCGACGGTACGCATCGAAATCACCAATTGATTGGCGATGACCTTGTTATAGCGGCCTTCCAGAATCAAATCCATGACTTCGCGTTCGCGCGGCGTCAGCGAAGCGAGCCGTTCCTCGACGGACTCGCGGCTCGCGCCGATGCGCCGTCGCTCGTCGCTCAACTCAAAAGCGGCCATTACGCGGTCGACGAGATCGTTGTGGCTGAATGGTTTTTCCACGAAGTCGAACGCGCCCTTCTTGAGGGTTTCGACCGCCATTTGAATGTCACCATGCCCGGTGATGAAGATCACCGGCAACTGGCAATGATTTTCGAGCAAGGTGTCGAAGCAGGTGAGACCGTTTATTCCATTGAGCCGGATGTCCAGCACGATACAGCCGTACCATTCGGGCTGCCAGGCGTCCAGGAAATCCTCCGCCCTGGACCAGGTCGTACATTCAACGCCGCGTGTGCGCAACTGCCACGCGAGGGCATCACAGATGGCCTCATCGTCATCGATGATATGAGCCCGGTTCGTTAATGTCATTGTCGTCATCTTTTACTCCGCGTGTAACGGAATTGCGCGTAATGTGAGCGTGAAAATGGTTCCCCCGGACGGATTGGGTTCAAACGCAAGCAGACCGTGGTGCAATTCGAGAATCGTGCGACAGATGTTCAGCCCCATACCCATACCTTGTCTTTTCGTTGTAAAAAAAGGTTCAAACAGATGCGCTGCGATTTCCGAAGAAATGCCACACCCCTGATCGGCAACAGCCAGGGAAATGCCGCCGGTGGCCAGGTAGGTGGAAACATGGATGGTCCGTTTTTCCGGAGCAATATCGGACATCGCGTCGATGGCGTTGCGTAACAGATTGATGATGACCTGCTCGATCATCTGGGTGTCGACGCTGACCAGAGGCAGATTTCTTTGAAGCTCGCAAATGATGCGCGCTTCGTGCTTGATGGCGCTGATTTCAATCAGGGCAATGGCTTCGCGCACGATGGAATTGAGATCATTGGGGCCGAAATGCGGCTCGGCGCGGCGCACGAAGGAATGGACCCGCCCGATGATGCCTGCTGCGCGCTGTGCCTGACGGGCGATCTTGTACTGCACATCCTTCAATTCTGGAACATCGAGCTGATTCGAGTTGAGTTGGTTCAGACAGCCGGTGACGTAACTGGAAATCGCGGCCAGGGGTTGGTTAAGCTCATGGGCCATCGTCGAAGCCATTTCTCCCATCGTGACGAGCCGAGATGTGGCCTGCAAACGCTCATATTGCCGCTGGTTTTGTTCGCGGAGGCGTTTTTGCTCGGTGATGTCGATGACTGCGCCCAGCCAGCCGATATGTTGACCGGCGGCGTCGATGAACGGGCTTTCGATGACCAGCGCGTCGAATGTCTCGCCGTTCTTACGCTGCATGGAGACTTCCAGCCCGTTGCTCGGGATTTCTCCGTTCATCGCCCGGTTGAACTTTTCCAGATTGCTCTCGGATCGCTTGGGGTCCCAGTAGGGAATGGAAGGAAAACATGCGCCGATCAATTCTTCGCTGCTGAAGCCGGTCATGCGGCAAAAGGCCGGACTCACGTAAGTGATGCGGCCTTCGTTGGTGCGGGCGCGCAATCCGCCGGTAGACGAGGCTTCGAGCGCCTGACGGAACGTATCGGCCTGACGCAGCGCGCTTGCAGTGTTGATATGGGTTTCGAGTTGCAGGTGCATTCTCTTTACACCCAGGACGATGGCGAAACCGATGATTGCAATTTCCCCGACCGCCAGGATGGAGATGGGAAACCATGCCGTGCCACTGGGAGGAGGAATGGAGGCGGCGAGCAGGGTAGAACCCAGGCACGCCACGACCAACAGTAACAGCAAGACGTAAGGCCGCCATCCGATCTTGCCGGAGCGCCCGGTATCAGAGGAAGGAGGAACACGGTCTGGCATGTGGAGCGAAGCTTATGCAGTGGCTATGGCGCAAGCCGGGTGGATGTCGGATTGTTTCACTTTTGCCGAAAAAACCAATCTCGATGAAGTCATACTCAATTCTAGTTCAGTGCGCGAAAATATGCCAAGGTAAAACGTCACATCATTCCTGTGATATATGCCTCAGTATTTTGTTGAATCATCCGGTTGAACCATCCAGCCATGAATGGTGAGAATTACGCTCGGTACATGTTCATATCCTTCCAGATCAAAGAAAGTTACCACGATAATCATGTATTGACTGATCATCCATGTTAATCGTAAGGCGTTCACAAAATAATAATGCAAGTACGCTCAGTAATTATAAAGTATCATTACGACTTGTTTTTTGAAGGAAACCGTGCATTGTCACGGTTTTGCCAGGAGAGTGGCGTCGTTATGGCAGTTTCGCAAATCAGTGTTTTCCTTGAAAGCAGGCCGGGGCATTTGAAAAACATCCTCGATGCTTTCGAGGCCGCAGGAATCAATGTACGCGGATATTCGGCTTCCGATACGGGCGATTACGGGATTGCGCGCTTCATCCTGGATAAACCCGACATTGCGCTCGACGTACTGCGCACGCGAGGCTGCGCCGCCACCCTGGCGCAGGTGCTATGTATCCGTCTGCCCGACAAGCCGGGGGAGTTGGCGCGCGTCATGGGGATCATCGCGGAAGCGGGCATCAACGTGCTCTATAGCTATTCCCTGATTTCCACTATCATCGCCATCCATGTGGACGACACCGCCGCTGCGGAAGCAGCCTTGCGGCATCAGCCGATCGAACTCGTCTCGCAAGAGGAAATATCTGAAACAATATGAAGTATGAGTGTAATGGAATTTGACAGGATCGAAGTGTCGGATCGCCTGCAAGGGAATTATTTCGATCCCGGAATCGAAACCGCGTCGCGCGGGGAGATCCATCGGGTCCAACTCGAAAAATTGCGGCGGCAGGCGGCCAGGGTGTTCGAGCGGGTTCCTTGGTACAGGGAGCGTTTCGGGGAGCTTGGGGTCAGGCCGGAAGACATCCGCACCCTGGAAGATGTCAGGCATCTGCCTTTTACGGACAAGCAGGCCTTGCGCGACACCTACCCTTTCGGCCTGTGCGCCGTTGCCCTCGACGACGTGGTGCGCCTGCACTCTTCCTCGGGGACGACCGGCAAGCCCATCGTGATCGGTTACAGCCAACGCGACCTCGATGTCTGGAGCGAGTGCATTGCGCGGCTGGCGACGATGGCCGGCGTGACCCGCGCCGACCGTGTGCAGATGGCGTTCGGTTACGGCATGTTTACAGGCGGATTGGGCCTGCATTACGGCTGTGAAAAACTGGGCTGCATGATCGTTCCCGCCGGCTCCGGCAACACGGAACGGCACTTGATGATGATCGAGGACTACAAGACCACGGTACTGATTGCGACGCCTTCCTACGCGCTGCACATGTGCGAGGTCGGGGAGAGCCTCGGTTTCGACTGGGCTGCGTCCAGCATGCGGGTCGGACTTTTCGGGGGCGAGCCCTGCACGCCCGGCATGAAGCGTGAAATCGAGCGCCGGATGCACATCGTCTGCACGGACAATTACGGCCTCACCGAAGTCAACGGCCCCGGCGTATCGGGGGAATGCCTGTATTCGCGCGACCATCAACACATCGCTGAAGATCATTTCCTGTGGGAAGTCATCGACCCCGTCACGAACGAACCGCTGCCGGAAGGCCACGAAGGCGAACTGGTGCTGACCCTGCTGGACAAGGAAGCGTTTCCGATGCTGCGTTACCGCACGCGCGACCTGACGCGCGTCACCACCGAACCGTGCGCCTGTGGGCGCACGCATGCCCGGATGGCCAAGGTGCGCGCCCGCACCGACGACATGCTGATCGTGCGGGGCACGAACATCTTTCCAAATCAGGTGGAAGACGCGCTCGTCGGCATACAGGGGTTGGCCCCGCATTACCGGATCGTGCTGGACAATGAAACCGGCCTGGACCGCATGACGGTCATGGTAGAGTTGCGGCCCGACGCATTCTCAGATTCGTTCGAGCAAATGGGGCATTTCAGGCAACATATCGTCGACCGGCTCAGGCAGGCGCTGCTCATCACCCCGGTCGTCAAGCTGCTCGAACCGGGCGCGATCGAACGCACGGTCGGAAAAAGTAAACGAGTTGAAGACAAACGGGAAAAATCATGACCTCTCTGATCAGTCGCGGCCTGGCCCGCGAAATTGAAGACATCAATACCGCAATCCGCGCCGAGCCGCTTGCGGCCACACACCGGCTTGCCCTGGCGCGGCTCAGACTCGTGCAGGGGGAGTATTCGAAGGCGTTGCAGCAACTACAGCTTGCCTGCCAGTTCGATGCCGAACTGGAGCCGGAAGCGCAACTGGTCAGGATGCTCGTGCGCGCCGAGCAGATACGGGAAGCCGTTTTCGACGGAAAGATTCTTCCGGATTTGCTGGAAATCGCGCCCGCCTGGCTGGAAAAACTGATCGGAGCCTTGCGCGAGAGCGATGAAAAGGCAACCGTCATGCGGCAGGAAGCCATGTCCGAAGCGCCTCCGAGCAAGGGGCGTTACGGCAAATCCGACCCTTCCCCGTTCGAATGGATTGCCGATGGCGATGAGCGCCTGGGGCCGGTGCTCGAAATCATCCTGGGAGGCTCTTACTACTGGGTGCCGTTCGACAAGGTGGAAAGTCTGATCATTCCGGCCCCGAAGCGAGTCATGGAACTGGTCTGGGCGCCCGTGGAGTTGAAACTGCCCGGACGCTCCGAGGGCAGCATCGCCTACATGCCTGCGAGATACCTCCCGCCGAAGGAAGAGTGCGCGGACGCCCTCCTGACGGGCGCGGAAACGATCTGGCGTGAAGAACCCGGTGGGGGCTGGCAAGGCTATGGCCGCCGAACCTGGTACGTGGACGGGGAACCTCTGGGTATGTTCGAGGTGGAGCAAATCAGCCTCGAACACTGAGCATGCCAACCCGGCAAGTGTTCGGGTTGTCCGGAGATGTATTTATTTGTTGAACACGGGTCGAACGCAATCCTCGAAATGAATGGCGAGGTCAGTGAGACAAGTGTTTTACGGAGCCGTAGGCTCCCTTGGAGCGTATCGAGGAATCCCCGGCCTTCAGGCCGGGGTGACTCAATTGCTTTATAGCGTTTTCTGATAAATAAAATAGAAAATGAATATTTTCAGCATTCTGAAACGTGTCGGCTTTTTTTACAGTTTGTTTTTCACATGAAAATTTTTTGTTTTTAATCAATGGTATACAGAGAAGGCTTGGTTCTTGCTTGTCACTTTAAGTATCACTGTCGTTCTCGTTTTGACAGCCCTGATCAGCAGGAGAAAAACAATGAAACACACCAAACTTACGGCCATGGTTGCCGCCCTCGTCCTTGCGAGCGGAGTATCCGGGATGGCCCAGGCAAAAATTGTCGAAGGCGTCAGCCTGGGTGCCTGGGATGTTGTAAACGAGTTCAACAGCATGAACAACGGGAAGGGACTCTACTTCACCATCGACCCGAATCACACCGGAGGCAGTCCTTTTCCCAAGATCGACGTCGGCGCAGATTATGCGCACCTTCTTAGCGTCTATCCCACTGACTACTACGGCCAACCCTATACGTACTTCCGTACAATGTATGCGTGGCGGGCGAATACCATCAATGCTAACCAAGTCGAAAAAGGGGTCGCCAGGCTCAACTACAACGGGTCGACGACCAGCACGAACTACAACAACACAACAGGTCTTGTACAGTCCACCCTGTCGGTGGGCGCGGCCTACATCTACACGATGTTCGTGACGGAAGGGATGTATGGCGGGCCTTTTGCCAACTTGAGCTCAACCGACAATGCGCTTTTCCATATCGCCTGGAGTCTCCTGACCAATCGGGAGTCGCTCAGACTGGGTAGCAAGGGGCTGAGTATGTGGAACATCCCCGAGACCACCAGCAACAAATATTTGAACTCGTTATTGAGCATCAATACCGACAAGAGTTACTGGCTGGCTCCCTACGATCCGGATAAGTTGTACTCGGAGATTGGGTACTACTCTGTCTTCGTCATGGATAATCGGAATACGGCAGGAGGCGCTTCGATCACGAACACGCTTTTCGTGGTCGATAGGTCCCCCAGCGTGATTCCCGAGCCGGAAACCTACGCCATGATGCTGGCCGGCCTCGGCCTGATTGGCGCCATGGTTCGCCGCCGCCGTAGCAAGGGCGCGTAATCCGGTTGCTGAATGGTTTTTTCCGCGGGTGAGTGAGTGTGAAAGGGGGGCGCAAGTCCCCCTCTTCATTTGGTAGTTGTCCCTCTTGAGGGAGTGAGGCGTGGTGCTTGTTCGTCGCTACTGTCTCCGTCATCCGCGACTCCCTCCGTCATCCGCGCTGCGCGCGGCTGCCACCTCCCTCAAGAGGGAGGCTGTAGAGTCGGCGCGCTTCGCGCGTTCGGAAGGAGCGGAAAAGTCAAGGAGCCGAGCGGTTGCGATCAATACCTCCGCGCCGAAGGCGCGCAAACTCCATAGCCTCCCTCTCGAGGGAGGTGGCACGCCGAAGGCGTGACGGAGGGAGTTTCAGGCCAGATCGTCGGGTTCGAGCATGCGTTCGAGCGCGGCAATGCGATCCTTGAGGGCAAGTTTGCGTTTTTTCATTCGCCGGACGAGCAGTTCATCGCTGCTGGAGTCGTCGCCCAGACGGGCGATGGCCTCGTCCAGGTCGTGGTGTTCGTCATGCAGGCGAACAAGACGCTCACGCAGAGTTGCTGCCGTATCAAAGATATCGTCATTCATTACTTGACCTCTGGCACATCGACGGGCTTTTTTCCCAAAACGCTATGGTATGTGTCTGTCGCCGGGAAAACAATCGCCTCCCGGCAAAGAAGTGTTTAAGATTGTCCCGACTCAGGTTGAACCTCACTCCGGCCCTATACTGGGACGGCTTAAAATTTTTTTCCTCCGCGCCCTCTGATCCGGATCATGAACAAGGCTTTCGTCAAGGAAACCGGGGACGGTGACGACGAAGAATCGCTCCCGCCCTCGCAGCGGCTGCCACCGGGCAGCAAGAACTACATGACGCCGCGTGGCTTTCAGGCTCTGCGGGTCGAACTCGATGCGCTTTTGCGCGTCGAACGTCCGAGAATCGTGGAAACCGTGGCCTGGGCCGCCGGTAACGGCGATCGTTCGGAAAACGGTGATTATATCTACGGCAAGAAACGCCTGCGCGAAATCGATCGCCGAGTCCGCTTCCTGGTAGGGCGCATCGACAACGCCGAGGTCGTCGATCCGTGCGCACGCGGGCAATGCGATCAGGTGTTTTTCGGCGCAACGGTGACGATCCGCGATGTGGAGGATAATGATGACGTTGCTTCTGTCTGGCAGATCGTCGGTATCGACGAGGCCGATGCGTCCTCCGGTAGAATCAGTTGGATTTCACCGCTTGCCCGCGCGCTGCTCAAGGCGCGCGAAGGCGATGTGGTGCGTTTCATGAGTCCGTCGGGTGCGCGGGAAGTGGAAATCGTAACAGTACGCTACGAATAGTGAGCGATGAATGGGTACTGCAACGGGAGAGGTGTAGTACATTGGTACATTGCAGCCCTTGAGTCGAGAGCCGGCCTGCGTTATGTTCGAGTATTCAATCAGAGGATGAATCCCGCGCCATGCATGAAGAAATCGTTAAAAACTGCGTTGTTACGCTCGAATATACGGTGACGGACCCCGACGGGGTCGTGGTCGATGATGGCCGTCAACCCCTTGTCTATTTGCACGGAGGTTATGACGGCATTTTTCCAAAGCTGGAAGAAGCCCTGCACGGCAGGAAAGTCGGTGAAAGCATCAGGCTCAAGTTGCAGCCGGAGGAGGCTTTCGGCGATTACGACGAGGAACTGCTGGCGGTCGAGAATGCCGAGATGTTCCCGGAAGATGCCGAGATCGGCATGGTTTTCGAGCGGGTCAGCGATGCCGGCGAGGTTCTTTATCGCGTCACGGAGATCGCCGATGGCAAGGTCGTGGTCGATGGCAATCATCCACTTGCCGGCATGGCGCTGATTTTCGACATGACCGTGACCGGAGTGCGTGCGGCAACAGAAGAAGAACTCGCTCACGGTCATGTTCATGGCGAGGACGGTGACGACGACGACGACCCGCATCATGGGCCAGGCAAACATCTCGTTCATTGAGCGGGCCATGAGCCATGAGTGATTCGGCGCGCGCGGTAGCGATGCTCGAAGTCGAAGGACTCACGGTAACGATACGCGGCGCGCAAAGCGTCGCGCGTCCGGTCGAAGGGGTGGGGCTGTCGATCGGGGCGGGAGAAACCTTTGCACTGCTCGGCGAATCGGGCTGCGGCAAGTCGATGACGGCGCTTGCCATTGCGCGCCTGTTGCCCGAGGCGGCGACAGTGGCCGGTGGGCGGGTCGTCCTGGGCGGCGAAGAATTGCTGGCGCTGCCCGAGTCGCACATGCGGCGAGTGCGTGGCGGGCGGATCGGCATGATCTTCCAGGAACCCGCGACCAGCCTCAACCCGGTGATGACCATCGGGACGCAGATCGGTGAAGTGCTGGCGCTGCATCGCGGCTTGAGGGGTGAGGCGGCCAGGGCCGAGACGCGCCGCCTGCTGGAAGAAGTCGGTATTCCTGCCGCGCGGGAGCGGCTCGATGACTACCCGTTCCAGTTCTCGGGCGGGATGAAGCAGCGG
>Ga0099364_10007438_pt1 | contig 15636 bp, 9 predicted proteins | sample TergutTh196P3_FD_73070 | JGI IMG/M metagenome (GOLD analysis project Ga0099364, IMG submission 73070) | Microcerotermes parvus P3 segment gut microbial communities from Pointe-Noire, Republic of the Congo - Th196 P3 | ecosystem: Host-associated > Arthropoda: Insects > Digestive system > Gut ...
AGGATATACGGCCCAACGATACAGAGAAAATGATAAGTAAAAGAAATATGTTCTTCATTATGCTGTGCCAAAGTACGGCATACCATGTTTGTAAGTAACATGATAAAAAAAGCAATGAAACGTACTATACTATGAAATATTATCTGTTTTTAGATGAATGTGGAGACCAGAACTTAGCCAATTTTGATCCTTCGTTTCCTGCTTTTACTTTGTGCGGAATCGTTATGAGTGAAAGTGATTACGAATCAATAGAGTCTAAAATCATTGAAATGAAACGTAAATATTGGTTAGATAAAAAAGTCATCCTTCATTCTCGTGACATAAGGAAGTGTGAAAAAGGATTTGAAATATTATTTGATTTGGATATCAAAAAATCTTTTTATGAAGATATTAATTCCATAATGAAAGATAGTAATTATACTATCATTTCGTGCACTATCTTAAAAGAACCATACATTAGAAAATATGGACGACTTGGCGATGTTTACGGATTATCCCTTTCCTTTATCATGGAAAGAACCGTATTTTTTTTGGATAGTCAAAATAGTAATGGGATAGAATTGCACACAGTCGCAGAAAAGAGAGGTAAAAAAGAGGATATGGATTTGCTCCGGTATTACAATGAGTTATTAGATAGAGGTACATACTTTGTTAAATCATCACGAGTTAAAAAGTATTTCAAAAGTTTTGAGTTTAAAGACAAAAAGGAAAATATTGCCGGCCTGCAAATTTCCGATTTGGCAGCATATCCGATAACAAGACATAATCTTGACAATAGTACTGTGAATTTTGCATTTGACATTATTGAATCGAAAATCTATACTCAAGACGAAAAACAACATGGATTGAAAATTTTTCCATAAAAAAAGAGTTACGCATAGCAACCCTTTTCCGACCGGGGACACCCCAATCCAATATATCAACCAACAAATTGGTATAATAATCGTGCCGCAAAGGTACAAACTATTTTTTAATATCAAATATGCCGGCTCATTTTTTTAATGTGTTTTACAGCTATGTTGTTTAACATGATTTCCCGTCTTTTGTCTTTCGTATTCTTTTTATGCTCAGTTATTTTTAATCGCTTCTACCGGATTGGCTGTTGCCGCCTTCAATGCCTGACGGCATACGGTTAATAGTGTGAGGAGAATAGTTATCACTCCGGACAGTGCAAATATCCACCAACCAACTGAAATTCGATAGGCAAAATCCTGAAGTAACGAATCTAACCAGTAGTAGGCTAAAGGAAATGCAATCAGCATCGCCAGGGCGACTAATATCATAAATTGTTTTGACAGCATGGTTACAATATCGGTTATACTTGCACCGTATACTTTACGGATGCCTATCTCTTTGGTTTTGGATTCGGCGGTGTAGGTTACAAGGCCGAACAAACCTAAGCAGGAAATCAGGATTGCAATAAAAGAAAATACGCCGAATAATCGCCCTGTACGTATATATGAGCGGTACAACTGTTCAAATGATTCATCCATAAAGCGATAGTCAAACGTATAATTCGGGTTGTATTCTTTCCACAGTTTTTCGATGCCGGCAATGGCCTTTCCAGCATCTTTTGTTGTAGTTCGGACATAGAGTGTTGACGCCCAGTCTGATGTGTAAAAAATCACTAATGGGGCGATTTTATCATAAAAGCTATTAAAGTGAAAATCCTTTACTACGCCGACTATTCTTCCGCGTGATTGGTCGGCTTCCAGCCATTTCCCAACAACCGGTTCGGTGAATCCCATACTTTTAGCTGCGGTTTCATTAATAACAAACTGATGTTCTTCGCCCGGTTCAAAACCTGTTCTCATGGCAAATTCCCTGACATCAGGCCCAAAACCCGAACCTTCGGTAAAAGTCATCGCCATATTACTGAAAAATGAACTGTCAACAAATAATCTATAATAACTGACCGAGCCGTCACCGGTTTTCCCTTCCCATTTACTTGTGGTATTGGTAGCGCCTACATTATAGAGATTATCACTTGCGCCGAAAACGCTCTGAATGAATGGATTTCGCGTCAGCTCGGTTTTAACGGTTTGATAATGTTTGGCCATATCGCGCGTTCGACAGGTGAATACATGTTCTTTGTCATATCCCAAATCTTTCCGGCGGAGATAGGTTAATTGCGATTCCAGCGTCACCGTTGCCGCTATCAATACAATAGAGGCGACAAATTGAAAAACGACTAATGAACTGCGAAAGAAACTATTACTCTTATTTGTCAGCTTCCCTTGCAGCATGTTCATCGATTTGAACGACGAAAGCGACAGCGCCGGATAGATACCGGCAAGAATAATCACAGCCACAAACATCAGTCCGTACATCATCCAGCTGTTCCAATTCGTCCATCCGAAATATATTTCCTTACCTGATAATTGATTAAATGCGCCTGCGAACAGTATATTTAAAAAAACACCTGCAATCAATGCAGTCAGAAACAGCAAAACAGCTTCGATCATCAGTTGAACAAACAGGGAGTGTTTTCGAGCGCCGAGCACTTTTTTCAGGCCGATTTCATGGTTTCTTTTAGCGCTTCTTCCGGTAATCAGGTTGATGTAATTAATACATGAGATAACAAGGATAGCGCTTGCAATCCAAATAAAAATCCATACGGTTTTGATGCCTGCCGGTTCTCCTTCGAGCGTATACAGATGCAAATTAACCAATGGCTGTAAGCTAAAATAACGAATGTCTTTCCCCCATGTTTGCAGGGTTGAAATGTCTTTTGCCAATTGTTCAGTGTCAGCATCCTTTTTCAACCGGACGAATGACAAAAATTCCAGGCTACCCCAGCTATTCCATAAATCTAAATAAAACGCCTGTGGCTCTGAGATTTGCGGGATTACCAATTCGGCTCGGGGCAGACAGGTGTTAGCCGGAAAGTTTTTCATCACAGCAGCCACATGATAGGTTCTGTCCGTTTCGGCATAAGAGGCTGAAATTCCTTTAATCATAATTGTTTTCCCAATCGGATTATCATTTCCAAACAATTCTTTTGCCATATTATCGCTTATCACTACTTCGTCGGGTTTTTGTAACAGACCTTGCGAAAGGCCGGATAAGAGGGGAAAATTGAAAAAGGTAAAGAAAGTACTGTCAGCTACCAAAATTTCTTTTTCTCCGGTGTTTATCCCTTCGGCCTGTACAAAGCCGGTCTTGAAACTTCGTACCCGGCAAAAAGATTTCACCGCTGTGAAATGCGCTTTTGCTTCCGGCGCAAATAATCCGGTTGTGCCTTTAAGCGTTTGCGTTTGTCCATCATTTAGATAATGGGTAACACCCTGATAGATTTCATCGGGTTCACTGTGAAAGCGGTCATAGCTTTTTTCATCCTGTATCCATGACAGGATAAACGAACAGGCGGCCAAACTAACCGCCAAACCGGTAATGCTGATAATTGTATAAAAACGATTATTTTTCAGACTGCGAAATGCGATTTTCAGATTGTAAAACATGGCTCTACTAATAATATAGTCTTTTGATTCTTATATTCCGGATTTCGCCGGTTGTCTGGTAGGTCCATATGGTAAGTCCCGTATCAGGAAGTCCGGGGCGCAGGTGGAGGTCTTTTCCTTCGGTTGCAAGGTCTACTAAATGTTCTTTACCTACAGTGGCCTGGATACTGTCGTTAGTGACGCGCAACTGCACCGGATACCAAATATTATCACGGAAAGAAAAAAGCTGGGTGGTCTCGTTTTCCGAAGCGTCATAGCCATCAATGCTGGAAAGGCCGTTTACAATCCCTGCCCATCCTCCGAAGATAAGCGAGGCGTATGTGTCCTTGTAGGGAAACGACAAGCCGGCAAAGATATCGAATCCTTCCGTCCGTCTGGCTTCATAATAAATAATGTAATTAGTAACAGGGAGTGATTCGCCAACCCAGCACACGCCGGTCATCATTCCGGCAGTAGCCCTCGGTAATATTAACACTCCGTTCTTTACATACGGTTGACCTTCGCCCCCGTAACGGACAATTTCCCATCCGGTAAGGGTTTTTCCGTCGAACAACGCCTCCCAACCTTCCGGCACATCCTGTGCAGAAGTCAGGATTTCCAGACTCTGCCCTCCGTCCGGAAAATCCTGTTGTTGCTGCGACTTGCTACCCAACCATACCATCGCCATTATAAGTAATGCAATGGGGACCAGCGCTATAAATTTTCTTTTGTTTGTTTTCACTGTTTATTAAGTTATGTGTTTTTTCAATGAGCTTTGCAATTTCAATGTCCTTAGCCCCTACCTGCCGCATCAACTCCCAGTCTTTCAAAGTCTCGCCTCCGACGCCAACTGTCCGTCGAACAGGTTGATGATACGGGCGGCGAATCCGGCGTCGTGTTGGCTGTGGGTCACCATGATAATGGTAGTACCTTCCTTGTTGAGTTCGGTCAGCAGGTTCATCACTTCTTTGCCGTTCTTTGAGTCGAGATTACCGGTCGGCTCATCCGCCAGTATCAGTTTCGGGTTGGCTACAACCGCGCGGGCGATGGCTACGCGCTGTTGCTGTCCGCCCGAAAGCTGTTGCGGGAAGTGTTTGGAGCGATGTGAAATCTCCATGCGTTCCATGGCCGCCTGAACGCGGGTGCGACGTTCGGACGACGGGATGCCCATATACAACAAGGGTAGCTCGATGTTTTCATACACGTTCAACTCCTCAATCAGGTTGAAGCTCTGAAACACAAACCCGATAACGCCCTTACGCAACCTTGTTCGTTGCTTTTCGCTATACTTACTCACCTCGATACCGTTCAGGTAATATGTCCCTCCGGTAGGGTTGTCCAACAGGCCTAATATATTGAGCATGGTCGTTTTACCACACCCTGAAGGCCCCATGATAGCGACGAATTCGCCTTCTGCAATGTCGATACTGACGCTGTTTAGCGCCCATGTTTCCACTTCTTCAGTGCGGAAGATTTTTTGAAGATTTTCTGTTTTAATCATAATATCAAATATTTTTTTAATATTTACGGTTTAAAATTTCACTGCAAATGTACATTAAATTTTCAAGAATAATTAATTAAAGTCTTGTTTCCATTGCTAACTGCCCGTCGAACAGGTTGATGATGCGGGCAGCATATCCGGCGTCGTGTTGGCTGTGGGTCACCATGACGATGGTAGTGCCTTCTTTGTTGAGTTCGGTCAACAGGCTCATCACCTCTTTACCGTTTTTCGAATCGAGATTACCGGTCGGCTCGTCTGCCAGAATGAGTTTGGGGTTGGCTACTACAGCGCGGGCGATGGCTACGCGTTGCTGCTGTCCGCCTGAGAGCTGTTGCGGAAAATGTTTAGCGCGATGCGAAATCTCCATTCGGGCCATAGCCGCCTGAATCCGTGTTCGGCGTTCGGACGACGGGATACCCATGTATAACAGGGGAAGTTCGATGTTTTCAAAGACATTCAACTCCTCGATCAGGTTGAAACTCTGAAAAACAAACCCAATAACCCCCTTACGCAACCGTGTCCGTTGCTTTTCGGAATACTTGCTCACTTCAGTTCCGTTCAGATAGTACGTACCGCCCGTAGGATTATCCAATAACCCCAAGATATTGAGCATAGTCGTTTTACCACAGCCCGAAGGCCCCATGATGGCGACAAATTCGCCTTCTGCAATGTCGACGCTTACATCATTCAGCGCCCATGTTTCTACTTCTTCCGTACGGAAGATTTTCTGTAAATTCTCTGTTCTAATCATAATTATAAATTTAAAACGGCAGGATGCCGTTGTTACTTTACTACATCTGACGGATTCCGGTTGGCTGCTTTCCATACCATGGATACGATAGTGAATACAATGACAATGAAAACAACTAAGAAAATCAGCACATACAGCCACGCATCCATGGAAGTCTGTTTGACGTAACCCTCCATCCAGCGTTTCATAATGAGAAACCCTGTGGGGAAAGCCACAAGCGCGGCTATTAAAAGTAAAATCAGATATTCCTTGAAGAAGATGTTCATGATGTTTACCACTTCGGCGCCGTTAATTTTACGGATGGCTATTTCCTTACGCCGTTGTTCACACGACAGATTAGTCAAGGAATAAACCCCAAAGATAGCTATCAGGATACAGACGATAGTCATAACCGTTAAAAGTTTAAGCAACGCCTGCTCCGATGCGAAATGTTCTTCAAAAATATCATCCATGTAGTGACGGTAGATTTCGCGACCGCCATGATCGGGACTTTCATCACGCAGAAATTGTTCGGTCGCCTGTTCGACTTGTTGTCGAAATCCGTCTTCATATTTGTAGGCTATGGTAGTGAATTCTCTTTCGTTAGGAAAAAGGATAGCCGTCGGTCTGGTTTTTGTTGTGGGCGACAGTTGAAAATCCCGTGCGACACCTATGACATCCAATTGAGTTGCAACAACATCTCTCCCTAAATCATTCAGCATTGTTTCATTGATCACCAGTTTATTGTTCGTTTCATTGGAATATCTCGTTCCTTCGATAATGTCTATGCCAAAAAAATCGAAAAAACGGGCGTCTGCTTGTAACAGGAAATAGGTGTAATTTGTCTTCTGACCGTCTTTTTCGATGTCAATCGTCCTGTTCGGCCCCAGAGTATTAGCGTAAACAATAGATGTGACCGCCATATTCCTGAGAAAAGAGTTGCCTCTCACAGGAATAGCGTCAATTATCCCCGGTATTTGCTTGACCCTGTCGATATATTGTAATGGAAAACCCTGTGGCAACGGTCGCCATGAGGGTTCAAAAGTAGCAATATTATGACGGCTAATACCTAAGCCTGTCTGATGTAAAAAACGGATTTGCTTGATAAAAACAATGGAGCAAAACATCATTCCAAGACCAAAGACCAACTGTAGCACCAGACTGGCTTTGCGGAACAGGTTTCTCGATCCTTGATAACCAAAGCCTTTGATGCTTTCGTTCAACACTTGCTTGCGAAAGTACAAAAGAGGTATGCCACAGGCAACGAAACCGCACACAATCAGCAAAGCCGCATAAAACAGCAGTTCGATGTAAATGCTTACGTTTGTGTTTCCGATGGTTGCATATTCCTTGAAATCAGGAAGCAACCATGCCATTAACATTAAACCGACAACAAGCGACAGCAGGACGATTAACATGAAATCGAAGTAAAGCGTAGTGGCATTTTGCCAATGAGTTGCGCCGGTTACCTTGCGCAGGGTTAATTCATGCAACCTCATCCGCACGCGGGTAACATACAGCGTAAGATGATTAAACAGCGAGCATAAAATAACTAATAACCCTGCAATAGAGAAGATTTGAATATGATTGAACCTGACATCGGATTGTATCTGTCCGGTAGGGTCTTTATACCGGAGTTGTTTCAACGGCGTCAGTATAAGGGATATAGGATTACTCCTCCAATCTGCAATCACTACTTTGTCTAACTTTTCCTTCAGCGCACCCACATCTACACCGGCTTTTACCACTATATATATGTCAAACATACTGCTACCCCAGCCGGTCAAAAAAGCGGGGGGATAGTTGCGAACAGGCAAGGGAACAGCTATACTATACGAAATATTGGTATTGGCAGGCCAGTGAGGCAAAGCCATCTGCACATCATAATTAAACTCATCCTTAATCTTTTTGATGGTTTCTTCATTATAAAGATCAGTCGTCACAGCAACCGGCCTATCTGTCTGACCTGCAATCTGAAAGTTCTCCGGCAGGTTTACATCAAAAACTTTGCAAAAGTTCTGGTCATAATACAGAAAGGAAATCTTTTCATCATATCCTCTGATTTGTACGGCGCAAGCCTCCTCTATTTCAGGGTAATGCGTCTTTAACCAGTCGGATAATGTAAAAGGAGAGTTCCTTTGCACCTCCGAAGCGCTGCCTCCCATGGTATCCCATTTGAAAGGCGCTACATTGACGCGATAAATCCGGTCGGCTTTCGGATGAAACCCGTCATAGCTCATTTCGTACCTTATCCATAAAGCCGAAAAAGCAAAACAAACAAACCCAACCGCCAGCCCGATGATGCTGATGATATTTTGGGTCTTGTACTTCCACATATTGCGGAACGCGATTTTAAGATGATGTAGTAGCATATTTTAATTTTTAAAGGGGTATTATTCATTGTTCATTATTTCCGCAGGGTTTCGGTTAGCGGCCTGAAGTGTTTGGTAAATCAGCGTCAGCAATGAGACACAGGCTGTCAGGGTCGCAGCAACGGCAAACAGCCACCACGTGACGGGCGCCTTGTTTGCAAAGCCATCCAAGTAGCGGTTGATAGCAAAAATAGCTACCGGTGTTGCTATGAAAAAAGAAATTCCTAATGTCCAAAAGTACTTTTTCAACAACAACCTAATGATGTCTGAAAACGACGCACCGTTGATTTTACGAATGGCGATTTCCTTGCGGCGTTGTTGGATGTCGAACAGTGACATGCTCAACAAACCCAGCACAGAAATAAAGATAGCGATAAGAGTAAAAACAGAATAGATAGTGGCTATCTTTTTGTCTTCGCGGTACATCTCGCGAACTTCGTCTGATACAAATGAACAGGCAAAGTCGCCGCCAACCGTTTCTTCATGCAGTTTCCTCATAAAGGCAATGGCTTCCTGTGTGCGTCCCGGAACAATAGCCGCTATAAGCGGGTAATATATTAATGACCTTCCGGAATCGGAGTATTTTAGCGAATAGCTAAAAGCCATGGGTTCGCTTTTTTGCGACAGATGCAAATAATCAAAATCCTTCACTACCCCAACGATCCGGTATGGCGGATTTGTTGCCATTTCCTCTTTAGGTCGAAGGGTAGACATCCAAAGCCTTGTTTCGGGTTGGAGCCGGGCTTCGTTGAAATCGGTTATGCCATACAATTTCAATACCGACTCGGTGACTATCAGCGCATAATCATACCAACTATCCTTTTCGTCATCCCAAAGACGTCCATTTATCAATGATATGTCAAATAACCTGAACCAACTCTCGCTTACGCTTTCCAAATTGATATGTTTATATTCACCTTCCGGAAGTTTGAACGGAGTTCCGCCTTTAGAAAAGCCATTCGGACTTTGCCGTCCATACGTCCAACAGGTAAATAACGGACAGGCATTCATTTTCTGTACAATTTCGTCTGCAATCCTGTTTTCTCTGTCACGTCTCATTTGCAGTTCTTCCACATTTACGGTTCTCGTCCTTGTAGGCTCCTTTAGAAACTGAACCTTGATAATATCCTCTGTACGATAACCGGGGTCGGTGTTCAGCATGAATCGGAGTTGTTTGATAAAAAACAGCGAAACGATAATCATTACAAGCGTGATGATGTATTGAAACGATAGAAAAAACCGGTGCAAACCGCCGCCCCGTGTTTTATCGAAGTATCGTATCGAATTGACAGGCAACGAATAATGGTGCCGGAAGAAGGGATACAAAGTCGTGATCACCGGCAGAGATAGTAATATAATGATTGACAGGAACAAGTCGAAACGGATAACAGGAATTTGGTCAAGCTGCAGTACGCCTGCAATCAACGGAGAGGCCACGCCTGCGATGAGTAACGCTACAATAAGCGCCAATCCAGTCAATATCAAATTTTCAGCCAATAATTGAATGAAGATGTTATTTCCGCCGGCCCCAAAGACTTTTTTGATCCCCAACTCCCTGCCTCTGCGAAGAACAACCACCGTGATTATGTTGATATAATTGATGATACCTGCTATCAATATTAATGCGCCAACTGCCAATAACACAGTCACATAATTGTAATTTCCCTGCCTGTAGACCGTACTGCTTCTGCCGAAATACACTTTCGCGAAAGGAAATAATTGGGCTCGTATTTGATTTCCCCAAAAAGGCTCTTCATGAAAATCCGCATATTGTGCGTTAACAGTCCGGTAATCAACGCCCGGATACAACAGTACGATTGTTTGGGGAGCCGGCCATGAACTCAAATAGTTACGCAACTGAGAGGATAAGATAATATCGAATGAAATCGAACTTTTTGTCGATAATGTGCCTATCATACCTGTAATGGTAAATATTTCGCCGGTTGGATGTCGAAACGTTTTTCCGACGGGATTTTCATTCCCGTACATTTTTTGAGCAAAACGTTTAGTTATTAACGCACTATGGAGATCAGACAGCCTTTCGATCCCCGAAATAACGGGATAGTCGGTTATTTTCAGAAAATTACTGTCGGCCAGCAATACTTCCGCATTGTATTTACGGTTGTCTGCCTCAATTTCTTCACTGTTGAACCACATAAAATTGGAAAAAATTTCCACGCCCGGATGTTCAATAATTTTTGATTCAGTATTAGAAATTCCTGAATACATGGCTTCACCCGGTCTTGAACTGTATTCCTGCGTGGTCACATACATCCGGTCGAGTTTTCGGTTAAACCGGTCGACCGTAAATTCTCCGTACACATACCGGAAAATAGTGATGACGCAAGCAAGACTAAGCGCCAATCCTAACAGGTTGATACCCGAATACGTCCTGAAACTCAGAATCGAACGTATGGCTAATTTAATAATCTTCATAACATAATCAATTAAATAATTTTTCCCAATTCCTAATTATTTATCACCTTCGCCGGATTTTCAACGCTTGTTTTGTACACTTGCCAACCCACGCAAAGGACGATAGTCGTGGCCATTACGAACAGAATCGACAGATATATCCAAGCGGGGATGCTTGTCTGTTTTACATACTGTTCCAACCACCGTTGCATGATGAAAAAGCCTGTTGTAAACGCTATAACCGCTCCGATCACCAACAAGAGGGTGTATTCTTTCGTGAAAATAGCGAGAATATCGCCGACTGTGGCGCCGTTGATCTTGCGGATAGCTATCGACTTGCGCCGTTCCTCGCACGTGAGCGAGACTAACGAAACAAAGCCAAACACGCAAATCAGTACGCATATCGTTGAAACGAAAGACAATAACTTGATAAGGGCATTTTCCGATTTTAGAAATTTATTGTACTCTTCTTCCGAATTAAGTACTTCCGTAAAACTCGAATCGGCATGTTCTTTTTTCATCAACTGTTCAATTTTTTCCTTGCACGACTGCCACATCCCTTCCCTGTATTTGAATAAAACAATCGACCCGCCCGACACCCTCATCGAAGCGCTTGGTTTTGAGTAACATATCGGACCGGCTTGTATCGTAGGCGCAAAATTGTACACATTTTTGATTACACCTTTCACGATACAGTTTCCTGAAAAGTTTTCGAAACGTTTTCCGACAGGATCGTGCCATCCAAACGCCTTAACGGCGCTTTCGTTAAGCAACACCAATGAATCAGGGTCAGCATCTGTCAGCATTTCGCCGACAACTAACCTGAACTCATAAAAATCGTTGTATGCCGGCGAGACATATATACGCTCCAAACTCATACTTCCAGCATCGGCAGGCTTTTCGTCCCATGACTTAATACCTTGACTCATACGACCTGCCAACGGAACTAAATTGATCATTCCTTCCGCATCGACTACTTCCGTGATTTCCGGTATTTGCTTCAACTGATTGGCTAATACGCTGCCAAGTCCTTCTTCACTTAACGTAATTGCTCCTCTGTTCTGAAAAGAAAAACCCAATTCGTTGGTATGATGCAGGAAAAATATTTGTTTCAGCATAACAATAGCGCAAAAAATGAAACCAATGCTTATCAGCAATTGAAAAACGACCGACATTTTTCGGAACATTTTTTTGTTACTGCGACGAATGGAAAAATTCAGGCTTCTCTTTCGGAAAATAAACAGTATCAGCCAAAACACTAACAACGAAGCCATGATGACGCCTCCGATATACAACAACGATTCCTGATAAATGGCAGGCAGGTTCATTTGTATTTCCGACAGCGCCAAAAACGATTTGAGAAACAATTGTGTCATTACGCCTCCTAACAGGACGGCAAACAGTATAGTGAGCATAAATTCGACCGAAAGCATTGACAACAGCGACCCTCCGGTAGCGCCGCACACTATGCGCAAGGCCAATTCCTTTAGCCGTATCCGGAAACGACTTACAAACAGGGTCAGGTAATTAAATAACGAACACAAAACGACTAACAAACCCGATAGGGAAAATACTAAAATATGTTGAAATTTAACGTCTCTTTCTATGTTCGGGTCGGTGTACCGCAGTTTTGTGATGGGCTTGATTGTCAATTTCTGAATATTATTCTTATCTTCGCCGGAGTCATGTTCGTATAATTTCTTTTCAAAGGCTTCCATGTTTGTTCCGGGAAACAATTCGATAATCGTATTTTCACCGTTTGAAGCTCTCCAATTTCCTGATGGAACCAAGGCATAAGGACGAAACGGCCTTAACAGGTCGAAGGCATAATTGCTCCTTTTAGGTAATTCCGAAACAATAGCGCAAATCGTAAAATCTTCGTCCCATAAACTAACCGTTTTTCCTATCGGATGTTCGTTTCCAAATAATTGACGGGCTTTTTCTCTTGTGATAGCAAGATGCTTGCTGTTGTTAATCAGAAAATCCCGACTGCCTTCAAGGATTTTCACGTCGAACATCCTTAAATAAGACGAATCAACACTAATTGTTAATGCCGGAAATTCGACGTCTTCCACTTTTATTTTAGCTGACGAATAGGAGGGAATAAGCGAAGTAGCATTTACGATTTCAGGAAATGTTTCTTTCAGATAAGCCGCTAACGGATATACGGTTGTTCGGCTATTACCTGTCGGGCTGAATGTATCCGGTTTATAAACCACATACATATTATCGGCGTTTTTGTGGAAACTGTCGAAAGTCATCTCGTAGACGATCCACAGCGTCGCCAGAGCAAAACAGGCGAACCCCACAGCCAAGCCAATCAAGCTTATCAGCGTTTGGCTACGATATTTCCACATATTGCGGAATGCGATTGTTAAATAATGCAGTATCATAGTTTTCAGTTTTCAGTTTTTTTATACATATTCTTTATTTATAAATCTTATAATCCTTTCATCGTGTTCAGTTTTTCTACGTCCGCACTAATTTTGTTCTCTCCCCCTACGGGGGGGAGTTGGAGGGGGGCCTCTTTACACTTTACTTATCGCTTCCACCGGATTCCGGTTAGCGGCTTCAAGCACTTGTGCGATTACGGTTGTGATCACCATGGCGAAAGTGAAGACAACTACCGATACTACCATTGCTATATGGATTTCGGTATGATTGGCATACTGTACTAACCAGCGATGCATGAAATACAGGGCGGGCGGTAAAGCGATGATATTGGCGAGTAAAAGAATCTTAGAGTATTCCGAGATAAACATCATAACGATATCGGTTGCTGTCGCGCCTGAAACTTTGCGTATGGCTATTTCTTTTTTACGCCGCTCCATGTTCGATGCCGAAATGGAAAAAATACCGAAGACAGAGACGAGGATGCAAAGCGTTGCTAATACAACGAACAGTTGCAGACTTGCTTTTTCGGATTTATTGAAGTCATCCAATAACCGGGACAAACTGATTATTTCCGTTTCTTCCGGGTCGCCGGGCGCGGCACATTTTTCAAACACTTCGTTTATTGTCGCTATGACCTGATTCTCTGTTCCTTTAGCTACCCTTACATAGTTGTAATATCCGCTCGATTCATTAATTAAAATTTGTAAAATCAACGGATACACCGGTTTATCTAATGATAGCGTATGAAAATCTTTCATCACGCCGATGACTTCTACTGTTTTCATTCCAATTGTGCCGTCAGAAGAAACCCAACCTGCCGGTATCTCAATTGTTTCCCCGATAATCGTTTCTTTACCCATTAATTTTTCCATTGTCTGATTGATTACAACTTTATCGGATTGCCATACAATGCCTTGTGCAGATTCTTCTGATATAATATCTTCATCTTCAAAGAATCGTCCTTTTATTACAGAGAAACCAAATCCCTGAATGAAATTTCTTCCTACGTTCTCTATTTCGACAACCGGACTTATATCCGCCGGTTTGTCAATCCATTTTACTTCAGTCGGCATCATGCGCGGTTCTCTTTTAAAGTTAAACCGCGCGGTTGGTATAAATTCCTGAACTAAGGCAAGTTGTTTGATATTATCAACGACAGCGCCTTTATCTCTATGGGTCGCAGTTATTCTTATCAATCCCTCTTGATTAAAGCCCCAATCAAAATGTTTCATAAAAGATACTTGCCGGTAAAAAACGGTCGCGGACGTCAGGAAAAAGATACAAATCGATAGTTGGATGCAAATATTCGTATTGCGAAATAAACGATTGTTATATTTGCTCAGCGTCTGCGTTAAGGAAGAAAAACGGGTAAAACGGATTTCTGCCAATAAACATACGGCAAATGTAATGACGAATCCGATTAGTGAAATGAGTGCGAAGCGCCTCCATAGATCAGGGGCGATGATTTGAGTTTCAAAGCGTTGTTCAAATATCGGGACAGCCGATTTCAGTATAAAGACGCTCACAATGAAAACCAGCGCCAAGTGCAGGGTTAGTTCGATCTGTAATTGCCTGATGACCGAAAAATTGTTAGCTCCTACCGTTTTGCGTAATTTAACTTCCCTTACGCGCTGTAACATACGATTGACATACAGGTTCAGGAAATTGAAAATCGAACATAATAGCAATAATAACCCCGCGCCTGCAAAGGTGCGGATATAAGTAATGTTAAAAGAAGACAGATTAGCGTTTAGGGTATGACGCATATCGGCGACGGGAACGGCGTGTAATGCAAGGCTCTCATTGAATTGATTATCTATCGCATAGTTCTCGATTTTTCGACTGAAAGTTGAAACATTCACTTTTTCATTCAATAAAACAAAAACCTGTCCATTCATGAAGTTCCATCGTCTGTCAGGCGGAGTTTGTTGTTCAAAGCTGCGGGCTTCAATATCGACTCGATAAGCCTCCGGTTGAAAATTGGAATTTTCGGGAGGATTTTCCATCACGGCAACAATCGTCATCGATAGTTTATATCCATCTGTTAAGATTTTACCTATTGCATCATCAGACGAATCCCAATATTTTTTGGCAAATGTCTCTGTTACTACTATTTCTTCGGTAGTATGCAGGAGTTGCTCGGTTTTGCCGCAGATAATCTTAGGCGGAAACAGTTCAAGAAAATACTCATCGACACAAGTGAAATTAACATCGCCAATAATTCTTTCCTCACTCGTGATACGTGACCCGTATCTTGGATAAATAGCGGTTACTTTTTCTACTTCGGGGAACTCTTGTTGTAATTTTTCCAACAGAATAAGCGGCAATCGATCTAACATCCTGCCGGATTGCCCGTCTACCCCATAAATGCGGTAAATATGTTTGGAATCAGGATGAAAGCTGTCAAATGAAGTTTCGTACTTCATCCAATTATACCCTAAACCAAAAAATGTAAAACCAATCGATAGGCCGATAATACCAACCAACGATTGCAACTTGTACTTCCGCATATTGCGGGAAGCGATTGTTAAATAATGTAGTATCATATCTTTTCAGTTAATAAATAGTTTTCAGTTTTCAGTTTTCAGTTTTCAGTTAATAAATAGTTTTCAGTTTTCAGTTTTCAGTTAATAATAGTTTTCAGCTTCCGGTTTTCAATTTGTAAGGATTTGCACTTCATTTTACCAAAAATAACCATTAATCATTAATCATTAATCATTAATCATTATTTTTCACCACCTCTGCCGGATTTTGGTTGGCGGCTTTCTGTGTTTGGTAGATAAG
>Ga0099364_10007439_pt1 | contig 15634 bp, 15 predicted proteins | sample TergutTh196P3_FD_73070 | JGI IMG/M metagenome (GOLD analysis project Ga0099364, IMG submission 73070) | Microcerotermes parvus P3 segment gut microbial communities from Pointe-Noire, Republic of the Congo - Th196 P3 | ecosystem: Host-associated > Arthropoda: Insects > Digestive system > Gut ...
GAATCAAAATGAAATCCTCCTGCACCAAAACAAAGTATACCACAACACCGGCGTTGCTTTCCATAATCGTTACAGTGAAAAATCACGATTGATTTTTCGGGTATCCCGCGTATAAATAAAAAGTGCCTAAAGGCACGAAAATTATCGCCGCAAACCGGAGCGGGGTATAAAAAAGGGTCGAAAATCATGCCCCCGCCGCCAGTCGACGGAGGTTCCCCATAGAAAGGCGGCAAAGTGATAGAAGCCAATATTAAGCCCGGAAATATCTACCACATCAAGGATTCATACTTTGATGTGGCGTTGGTTGATGCTTATTCACCCTTCTGCTTCTTTCTCCCAGAGTAGGTGGCTTTCACTAAAATCCCTTCTACCCCCACCTGCATCAAATGTGCTGTAATACACCCTTACAGTATGCCGTCTAATTCGTTCCCCGCCTTGAGGTATCATATCTTCATGTGCGTTAAGGGTAAGATAGGTGTCTGCGGGGTTTGTCGGAGAAAATAATCGCTCATAGTTTGTTTTGTAAAAATAAAAATATACTTCCATTGTCGTTTCATCAATATGCCTGTTTTGCACAGCATACTCAGTGATATTATCAGCAAAAAACACATAAAGATCCCAATCATCACGACCTTGCTCAACGCCTATAATATGTGTTTCCTCGAAGGGGATTGCTACTATACGCCCCGCCCATGCGCTCACCAGAAACAGGGCGGTCGGAACGACAATTATAACGGCAACAAGTGCAACAAGGATGTTCCTTTTCTTAATCCTTCTTTTGATTTGCTTTATTGGCTCTGTGCCGATCTCTGCCGGAATGTTGAGATTCTGCTTTATCAGCGCGAGTTTATCGCTGCACTCTTTGCATTCTCGCAAATGCTCAGTTACTAATGCTTTTGTATCCTCCGTTACAACTTCATCGGAGTAAAGTTCCAACAAGTCTGAAATTATGTTACAGTTTATCTGGCTCATAATCTTCCCTCCATCATGTTCAAGATTTTTGCCTTAAAGAAGGTTTCCGCTGCTATATCCTCTGCGGTTGAATCACAATGGGATAGGCTGCGAACATAGAAAAAAACATCTTGAAAATAAGCCTGATAAATCTGCTCAAAATCCCGCACGCTTTCACCCCCTGATAGCTGCCTCAACCATTAGACGCATGAGATTGGATTATGTTACATGAGATTGCAAACTATTTTCCGCATCAATTGCAACTCTGCCGTCTTCCTGTTCATCGGAATCGGGTTAGGCGCACAATCAGTTTGAAATAGCCTCCGTCAATCGGCCAATGAGCCACACAGGCGCACCCATTTCTTCATAGACCGCGATATTCTGCTCCGTGTAATTATCCGCCGCCCGTTCAAAATAATCGGAAAGACGCAGCTCCGCTTCTTCGCTTTCTATGGAGTTTATTCTTAATATTATGTCGCCCACCCGCAGCCGCTCGACAAGCTCTTCACGGCTCATAGTGAGATGTCGTTCTTCGATTTCTACAAAGCCGCCCAACCGTTGAATCATTTCGTCCTGCGTCATATACCAATACCCCGGCAGCTCGTCAGACGCAACAGCACCTTCTTCTACGGCAGCGATGTTTTCTTGCCGAATATTTTCATCAGCGATCCAACCCGTCAGGAGTATTTGGATTTCGGAAATGCTTTGGCTCAGCGCGTCATATTCGGAGGCAACCGCCGCATTATTTATATCATATTGGATGTCAGATGCGCGTCTCAGCCGATATGTGCTGGTGTTTGTTACGGCAATCGTGTAACCCGGCTCAGGATAGATGTAATCCATAGGGTAAACTCCTTCAAGTTGATCTACCCAAAACAGATAACCCGCTTCATTGTAGTCGCTGTCACCGTCGTTACGCTGTGAAAGCAGATACACGGCTATAGTGTCACCGTCTATCTCGACACCGTATTTCCCAACCCATAAATCCGTCAGTATTAACGAAATACCGGAATCCCCGACCAAGATGATCTCCTGTTCCCTCTCAACAAAAACAATCTCAGCCTCCCCGGGGACTTCAATGATGATAGTCTCCGGTTCCCTCTGCATCGCAAAAGCGCCTATCGCAAAACTGCCGGCCATTAGCACGATCGCCGCCGCAATGAGAACCATTCTCCGTACGCTGCGGACCCGTTGCGCGCGCCCGAAATTCGGAACGTTCTCCGCCTCCTCAATCAATCTATCTTCGATATTTCCGATTCTATGTGAAAACTGCTCGCTTTTCATATTTCTATACCCTCGCTTTCTAAATGAATTCTCAACTTCTGTCTGGCGTTGTACAACATTGACGTCACCTTGCCTCGGCTGAACCCGCAACGCTTACAAATGCTGTCGATTGGCTCAAAGTACCAGTATCGGCGTATGAATACGGTGCGCTTATCAATGTCTTGCTGCCACAAAAAATCGCTGATTGCTTTTTCAATGCGCCTGTTTTCCAATTCAACTTCAACGCAGTCCCGCCCTGAAACACACTCTTTCAATTCTTCGAGGGAAACCTCTACCTCCGGATTTCTCCTTGCCGCAGAGATATATTCGTATTTCTTCAGAGCCAGATTTCGCGTGATTTTGCTGATGAACGCGGAAAACTTATTCGGCTTTTGCGGCGGGATTGCGTTCCACACCCCAAAGTACGTATCATTGACGCATTCCTCGCTATCTTCGCGGTTGCGTAGAATATTCATAGCGACATAGCGGCACAGATTGCCATATTTTAAGTCTGTCTCTGAAATAGCGTCCTCCGACCTTGAAAGATATAGCTCCACAATTTTCAAGTCGTCCATATATGTCCTCCTTGCTCTAAAAGCGCCTTCACCCTATAAGTACGGTTTTTTGTGGAAATATTGCAAGGGTTGGTAAAAAAATTATATTGTCTCAGTAAAATGCGATTTCAAGTCATAACGTTTTAGCTTCTTTCCAACGGTAACGTATCTTACCACGCTCCTTCTTTGAATACTCAGACTGAGACAAAACAGCCGTAAATATAGCATTTCATCGCGGATATATGCTTCTTACGATTTCCTCCGGAACCCTGTACACCATTCCGGTCATTACACCGTTTTCGTTGCGCTTCACGACCGACATTAACGCTTCGCTGCCAATAACCATCCAACCGCTACGGTAAATTCCGTTTTCGTCAAACTTCAACTCATGTTCTAAAACAATCATTGGAGCAGCGTAGTCAGGGGCGGCATCATACTCGTAGACTACACCGTGTTCATCAGCCCCATCTATGACAAATACACTCTCCGGCAGAAGCTCGCAATCTTCAAGAGGGATGTACGTCAGCACAGCCTTGTTTGTGGAATTGTAGATTTCGCCGAACCGCGAAGCGGCTTTTGGATCAGACATCAAATCACCGCCTCTACTATTATAATGGCAAGTTAGAAGCAAAAGGTTTCAAATTTTTGGGAAGTATTTTTTGCGGACTCTTTTTGTCAGATCGTCCATGAACCAAAAACGGGGGGGGTGCTTATTATAACATGTCATACCGTGTTTCCGGTTAAATAGATTCTGCGAGAGCTAACACAAGCTCTCGCAGGTTTTTTTCCGTTATGGGCAAACTTTTTTCTTCACCTACCTTGACAAGGTAGCCGGGAAGTCAATTATTTGTCGTGAAAATCTATGATTAGTTAAATAAAGCCATCTTTGATTGCACAGCCAGTATTGGCATGATACACTTCGGCATATGATAGTAAATAGGATGGTGATTGATATGCCGCGTTCATCAAATCAAAAGCTGAAAACGCTGTACCTCGCGAGGATACTGCTTGAACAGACAGATGACGACCATGTGCTCACGGCACAGGAATTAGTTGATGCGCTTGCGGAGTACGGTATCCCCGTAATGCGAAAGACTATCTACGATGATATTGAAGCCCTCCGGCAATACGGGCTGGACATAGAATTGCGTCATGGCAGGGACGGCGGCTACTTCGTCGCAACCCGTGATTTTGAGCTTCCCGAACTCAAGCTGCTTGTGGACGCAGTGCAGTCGTCACGCCTCATAATCGGCAGGAAAAGCAACGAGCTTATCCAAAAACTCTCGAAGCTGACAAGCGCCGCCCAAGCGAAACAACTCAACCGCCATATTTACATCAGCGGGCGCGCACAAGCCCTAAACGAAACGGTGTACTACAGCATAGACGCAATCCACGGCGCGATCAACGACGGAAAGAAGATCAGCTTCAAATACTTCGACTACGACACAAAGAAGAATCGCGTATACCGCCGCGACAATAAACCATATGTACGGACACCGATAGCGATGTGTTGGAATGAGGATAAATACTACCTTCTGACATATAATCCGGCGTATGACGACGCCTTCGCAACTTACCGAGTTGACAGGATGGCAAGCGTCGAGGCACTTGATGAAGATGCGGACAAATACGACAAAAAAACATTCAGCGTGGCTGAATACTTACGCAAAACATTCGGGATGTACGCAGGCGAAACGGTTCCGGCGAAGCTTGCCTTTCACGAAAGCCTTGTCGGCGCGGTCCTTGACCAATTTGGGAACGAAACACCACTGACCGACATAGGCGGGAATAGGTTTTCCGTCAAAGCGGAAGTTTCAAACAGCCCGGTATTCCTCGGATGGGTATTCCAGTTTGGCGAAAAAGCGGAGATTCTTGAACCGGAGAGCTTGCGATCATCCATGCGGGACATGCTGGCGTCAGGCTGCGGCATATACGGGAATAGGGGCTGAGCGGCAGCCGGCAGCCATGCCCGGTGCGGTTCATGCCGCCCATGCCGCTAACGCGGGAGTCGGCGGGCAGCCTATAAATCTTTGCATAAAAAGCCGTCTGGTAAGCAGGCGGCTTTTTTCCTGCCTTCCCAAAGCCTGCCCCGTCGGGCATTTTATGTGTCATTATAATCGCCCCTGCTCAACTAATGTCGAAAACCACAGCTATTGCAACACTTATAAGGGATTTTCAAACCAAAGTTCAAAGTCCGTTCTATCGGACACCATTTATGGTATGCTAAATATACGCAAATGGCGGAGAAAATGCGGCGCATATGCCGCAACTTATTCAGGCAATAATACGCCTGAGTGCGAAAGACAGCAGGAGGAGAATATGGATACATACAGCGACATAATCAGTTACATGACATTTGGCGAGTACCTTTCAATGAAGCGGCGTGAAAAAGAGATAACCTCCACCTATGTAACGGAGGAGCTGGACATCTCCCCGGGCTATTTCTGCGACATAGAAAAAGGCCGCCGCAAGCCGCCCTGCCGTAGTATCTTGGCAAAAATAGTGCAAATACTAAACCTGACAGGCGAAGACTTAGATATTTTCTACGACCTAGCGGGCAAAGCGCGGAACGAGGCGCCCCCCGATTTGCCGGAATACATCAACCAAAACCAAATCGTGCGCGACGCGCTGCGGCTCGCAAAGGACAAGGGGGGCGAGGGCGATTGGCTCAAATTCATCGACAATCTTAAAAACAAAAACAGCAGGGGGGAAAAGCAATGCTTCAGCTAGACATTTCAGCATATTCGTTGTCGGGTATCCCGTATATAACATACGAGGCGCTGGACGAGTTCGCCGAATCGGTCATACGCGACTTCAACCCGGAAAACCTCAAAGCGCCCGCAATCCTTGATGTTGCCAAGTTTGTCAAGTTCTACCTTGATATGGAGGTTGAGTACAAGCGGGTCAGCTATGACCGCAAAGTCATGGCTATGACCGCCTTCAACACCGGCATTGTGCGGGTTTATGACGACCGCGGGATTGAAACGCTGCCCCTTGCCGTTCAGGAAGGCACGCTCATAATCGACCCCGTCCTGAAGGAAAAGCGCAACGAACCCCGCCGCCGCTTTACGATTATGCACGAGGCTTCGCACTGGATGATACACCGCCCGTCGTTTGCGGAGGGCAACCCTTTCGGGTCTCCCGGCGTTTTTGAAAACCAGTACCTTGCCGCAAAAAAAGGGCGCATAGATTATAGCCGCAGCCTGAGTGAGCGTACCGGCAACGAGCGCATCGAGCGTCAGGCCGACTTCCTATCGTCGGCGCTGCTGATGCCCAAAGAACCGCTCCGGAAAGCGTTCAGGGAATTTTTCAAGCCCTACCGCATGAAGCCCTGCGGCATCGTCAGGGGCAGGAGCGCATTGGAAGACGACCTGGCAAAGCTGCTGCCGGGCTATGTTGCAGAAAAGTTTGGAGTGTCAAAGCGCGCCGCGCAGATCCGCCTGGAAAAACTCGGCGGGATAATCGGCAAGCAAGCGATGGGCCGCTACGCTTTGGACTGAGCGCTTAGTTTCCACCCAACCCGCTCCGCTATTATGCTTACTTTGAAAACACACCAGCCAACGCCGGGTTCAAGCAGAACCGGAAGGGCATGCGAACTGCTATAAGATGAGGTGGGGCAATGCCGGAATATACCGCAAATCAAAAAACTGAAAGCAAAAAACAGCACCCCTGCATAGTTCCGGGAATCACACAAACAGAGGCGTTCCGCGAATACTGTGAAAACGGGGAATTCCGCAGGGCGCTGAATGGCGGCATGTTCCGCTACGTGCAGGGCTGTTTTGTCATCGATCATGGGAAGTATGTCAAAACCGATGGCAGCGGCGGGTTTCTCCTGACCCGTTATGCCCACACGCATTTGAACGAATGCGCTTTGCAGTTTTCAACATTTGTTGAACACCCTGACCTTGAACACGCAAGGCGCTCAGGGCTCGCTTTTCGGATAGACAAGAGCATATTGAGGGAAAGGAGACACTACGAGGACGATGCCAGCGGCTCCATCATCGACAACGCCGAAGCCCTGCGCAAGCTGCGCGACAACTTCGACACGCACTATGCCGACCAGCTATCCATTGCCAAGACTTTTGCGGAAACCGCAAAAACGCTCATGCAGCACAAGAAGTGGAACAGCGTTATCTTCAAAGAGAAAACGCATCTGGACGATTCCATGTACAGCAGGATAATAAAGAATAATGAACGGCCACCCTCATTCCGCACAGCCGTCGCCATATGCGTGGGGCTTGGCGTAGACGCAATGACCGCAAACAAGCTTATATCGCTGGCGGGGTACTCCTTCAGCCTGTCGAAAGAGCATCAGGCATTCAGCTACCTGTTCTCAGCCTTGCATGGAAAATCCATCGACGAATGCAATGCTTTTCTGGAAAGCGTGTCCATTGCGCCATTGGGGAACCGCGAAAGGCAGCCCGCTTCAAATGTTGCAGAAAAAAAGGCTGAATATAAGGCAGGCAACTGACGGGATTGTCCGGACTGACACAATAACACTATAACAACGCCGCATTATCAACAGGATCATAATTGCGGTTTCCACAAATAACATACCGTAGCGGCTGTAGACTCTATCTTCACTTAGGCAAAGTGAAGATGAGCCTACAGCCGCTTTTTTTGTTGGCAAAAATATTATTTGCGGCTGCCGCAAAAAACAGTCACGCATTTACAGGGTTTTAAGGCACTTTTTTCAATCCGACCCCACAAACCATTGCAACTACACGTTTTCATTTTTGCGCCCCGCGCAAAGACAAACGCGCCCCGCCTGTTTACAATGCCATTATAACAGCACTTTCCACAAAAATGATACGGAGGGATAAGCATGACATGGCATTAGCAATATCATGACCAGCAAAATTTCTGCGGTGTCCGCAAAAAACGCGGATACCAAGTTCATTTCAGTTCAATGGCGCCGATTCCATGCCAAGACCGCGCGGTTAGGCATCGGATAGGCGCACAAAGGCCGGAGTGAAGCGGAAAGGCGGGCAGCCAGGCTGCATGACCGCCGGAGCTTTACTGCGGCCTTTTTTGTCGCCCTGTAAGCGCTCCCCGCTTCACTCCACGGTGAAAGGAGAGCGCTTTGATTACCCACTATGAATCTTGGCAGCCCCGCTGCCGTTCCCCGCCTTCCCCGCTTGATTTTTGACCCAATCACAAAAATCGAACGGAGGAAAGGCTATGAAGAACTACACAGACAGCGATTACGCGCTGAATAAGTACAGCAAGGGGATCGTGTACCGATTTGCCGACGGCATCGTTGAAATCACCCTCGCGGATTACCTCGCGGAAAACCCTGACAAGACGGAGGATGATTTCCGGGAATTAAAAGAACTCTCTGACGGCATCTATCTTGAACAGGCACAGAGCGGCAATGCACGGACAAAGAAGGATTCACACTATGACGAGGCGGACGAAACATTGCTGTGCAAGTCGCCGTCACCGGAGGACATCCTCATCAGCGAGATCGACGCGTATGAAGAATCCAAACGCAGACAAAAGCGTCTGGCTATTATGAACCGCGCCCTTGACAAACTCACCGAACTACAGCGGCGGCGTTATTGCCTATACCACGTTGACGGAAAGACAACGCGGGAAATCGCGGATATAGAGGGGGCGCACTTCACGACGGTGCATGAAAGCTTGAACGCCGCTTCTAAGAAAATAAAAAAAGTTTTAGCAAACGCATAGAAACACCCCTACAAAACACCCAAAAAAGTGCATTGGGTGAGAGGACAAATAATAGCCCTCACCCCCGCACCTTGAAAAACACCGGGTCAGCGCGCCGGTCATATCGGACAACGGGTACGATAACCTGACCGCCGTGCGCAAAGACCGGCGGCATCCCCCCACCGGATTTGCCGGGGGGAAGCCGGCCGAGAGCGCCCCACTAGCTGCCGCGATACCGGCAGCCGGGCAGACCTAAGACGGGAAGGTGATAATGGTACTCCCCCAAGAGAACTGGGGCCGGGCAGCGCGGAGGCGCGATCCGGGGAAGCGTCGCGCTTGCTGAAATAGGCTTGCGGGAGCTTCCGTGAGCGGCGAAGGCAACGCCGCAGCCCGTTGTAACCCCGCGCGTCCGGGTATAGAGCAAAATAGGGCGACGACCAAAGCAAGACAAACAACACTTTATTACTTTACTTAACTCAAAGGGCCTTGACGGTTCTACTATTGCGCCGATGCATAAAAATCATCGGCGCACCATAGAGCCGTCAAGCACGGAAAGGAAATTATCATGCGTACAGACATATACCGTGAAATATCAAGGGACGTGCCGGACGACGGGCGCCTCATCAAAGGCGGCGAACCTCTATTCACGGCCTACGGGTGCGTCCTGCTGGAACGGAACATTGTTGACAAGTACTATGTGTACACGGCAGTAAACCTCATGACCGGCGACCGCGAGGTGATAGCCCGCCGCGTACATCAGCTAACTACATCGCAGGCCGGGGCTATGGCGGAGAAAATCCGGCTCTCAGGCGTGGCAGGCGCTGGCAGGCTGCAAGCCGACAGGCCGTTCGGACACAGCATCCCAATCGAAAACTGCCGCGAAATGCTGGCGGAGCTTTTCAATGAGATACTCCCCGAACAGGGCTACGCCATACGCGGGGGGCAGATCGCGCTTGCGGAGCATATCCTCGAAACGCTGTACCGCCGCCAGATAACCCTCGCGGAAGCCGGGGTGGGCATAGGCAAAACACTGGCCTACCTCACCGCCGCGATAATCGCGAAGCGCGGCAGGCTAAACGGTTTTTGGAACATGACCTTCTACACAGGCTCCGCGTATGTGGAGATGGCGCACATGCCGATACTCATCGCGACGTCGAGCATCGCGCTCCAGAAAGCGCTCATAGCTGACCACATACCGGCGCTCTCCGACATACTGATAGAATACGGGATCATAACGGAGCCGCTGACCGCCGTGATCCGCAAAGGGCGCGAACATTATATATGCGAACAAAAACTGCGGACGCACATCCTTTTCGAGAACGACGGCAAAACAAAGAACATCCTCAAAAAGCTGCTGAAGCCGGACGCGGAAATAGACCTTGCGGAAATAGACGGCCTGACGCCGTACATCAAGAAAAGAATCTGCGTCCCCGACCGCTGCGGCGACAACTGCCCGCACCGCGCCACATGCCCGTACCTGCGCTTCCGCAGCGAGGCGCAGTCCCCGCAGATCGACATCCAGGTATGCAACCACAACTACCTGCTGGCCGACACCCTGCGCCGCAAAGAAGGGCAGCGCCCACTCATACCAAACTATCAGGCGCTGATAATAGACGAAGCCCACAAGTTCCTCCCGGCGGCGCGCTCGATGTACGGCGCGGAATTGTCTGACGCCATTGTCTCAGAAGTGAAAGACCATATCTTCGAACTGAACCTGCGGGGAAAAAATGCGGAAGGGGTCGCGCGCAAAGTGGCAAAGAAGCTTTCCGACCAAAGCGGGCGGCTTTTCCGGCGGCTCTCCGAGGGCGCCGTAGCCGGAGACGGAGGCGACGGCAGCGGCGAGGCCCCCCACCGGAATATCGCGGCAATGGACGGCGACATCACACGGCGGCTCCAAGTCATGCTTGACTTGACGGACTGGCTAATCGGCCTTCTGGATTCCGAACCCGCCGTTGGCAACGGCGCGGGGCGCAAAGCGCAGATACTGTGGGAACTGGAGAACATACGCAAGCAGGCCGCCGTGCTCCGCAGGGGCGACGAGATGATCTGCTGGCTTGAAACGGGCGGCGACGCGCCCTGCCTGCGCGCCATACCGAAAGACTTGGACAAGCAGCTATTCGACGACTTGTGGGACAACGGCGTCCCGACCATCCTAACGTCGGGGACGCTCTCGGCAAGCGGGGACTTCTCCCGCATCAAGCAAACATTGGGCCTTGGCCACACAGGAATCCGGCTGACGGAAACAAGCAAGCAGTCGCCGTTCAACTACAAAAAGAACACATTATTGTACATAAGCGAGAACATGCCGTTCCCCGACCAGGGCGACAAGGGCTACATAGCCGCCGTCGCATACGAGGTGGAGCGGCTCATACGGGCGTCACACGGACACGCCGCCGTTTTGTTCACATCATACAACGTGATGGGCCAAGTTTTCTCAATACTGAAAACGCGCCGCCTGCCGTTCCCTTTCTTCCGCATGGACAAGGGCGGCGTCCGCGAGATCGAGCGCTTCAAAGGGAGCGGCAACGGGGTGCTGTTTGCAAGCGGCGCGATGTGGGAGGGCATAGACATACCCGGCGACGCGCTGAGCATGCTCATCATCGTCAAGCTGCCATTTCAAGTGCCTGACCCCATAAGCCAATACGAGCGGACGCTGTATGAGGGCTTTGACGAGTACAAGGAGTGCGTCATCACGCCGGAAATGCTCATCAAGCTCAAACAGGGATGGGGGCGGCTCATAAGGGCGGAGTCCGACACGGGCGTAGTCGCGATACTCGATTTCCGGGCATCGGAGCTTGGGGGCTACCGCGGCTGCATACTCGGCATCCTGCCGGATTGCACTGTCACGGACAGCATATCTTATGTAATCGACTTCTTCGATGAGGTCAAGCAGAAGGGGTACTTCGGCCTGACGGCGTAGCCATGCAACTGACGAACTTATGGAAACATGCCAGCCTTGTCCCAACTTGGGACAAGGCTAGTAGGAAACTAAAGCTGTTTGAAGAAGTTGAGAAGGCAAAAGCTCAGGAACGCATGTTGAAAGGAAAGCGCGACCCTACGGACCACGGTCCGCAGGGCCGGGGGTAGAACCGCGATGTTATCGGTGAAAAAATCGGCATGAGCGGGCGCCGGTACGACCGTGCCAAATATATCTCAAATAATGCGCCGGATGAAATCGTGGAGGAGCTTAACAAGGGGCGGCGCTCCATTCGCGGCACATACGACGTTTACCGCAGGGACGGCATTATAGAAAACCTGAAAGCGCGGCTTGAATCAGCCGAAGCGTGGGGTCGGGAGCTGGAGGGCAAATATTGCCCCGACGGAGAATAGGAATGATTGCCCGCCTTGTCCCAACTTGGGACAAGGTGCGGTTTCTATCAGGGAGGCAGACTATGAATGCAGAAGCAAGCACGGATGGTTTAGTAGATATCAGCACGGTCAAGATAGATCAGTCCTTGTCAAAGGATGAGAAGGCGGTTTCTTTTGTCCGGCAGACGAACTATAGCCCTTACTGTTTTATCAGCGGGAAATATGTCGTAACTTCGAGCTTCGATATGAGCGCCCCTACATTGGAAAGCAACATTAAACGATTTATTGACTAGACAAACTCGACTTTCCTCAGCGGGGGTGCTACCATAGGGCATGGATAAGGGCAAGTGAATGACGGCTGACCCCACCCCTTGAACGGCAGGAAAGGATAAACCAAACAAGGAGTGGATTTGTTATGCCTGAAATACTATATAAGGCGGCGAAGTATATCCGACTGTCACATGCCGACGACAAGGACGGCGAAAGCGACAGCGTGGGCAACCAGAGAAACATTATAGACAGCTACATAGAAAGCCAGCCCGATATTGAGGCTGTGTGCGAAATGGTGGACGATGGCTACACGGGCATCATTTTTGACCGCCCTGCGTTCAAGGAAATGATGGCTGCGATAGAGGAAGGCAAAATCGACTGCGTCATAGTCAAAGACCTTTCCCGTTTTGGGCGGGAGTTCACTGAAACAGGCCGATACCTGCGGAACATACTGCCGGCTTTCGGCGTCCGTTTCATAGCTTTGCTCGATAATATCGACACGTTGAACGACAATGGCGATGACCTCCTGTTGTCGCTGAAGTCCCTGATGAATGATTCATACTGCCGGGACATATCGGTCAAGACCCGTTCCGCGTTGGACGCTAAACGGGAAAAAGGATATTATGTCGGAAATTTCCCGGTATATGGCTACAGAAAATCGGATGCCAACCACAACCAGCTTGTCATCGACCCTTACCCTGCCGGTATCGTCCAGGACATTTACCGCATGAGGACCGAGGGCATGAGCGCGGCGCGGATCGCGGAAACACTCAACAGCATGGGCGTCCTATCCCCGATCCAGTACAAGAAAGACCGGGGGCTACCCCACCCCACGGGCGGCTATTCGGACAGCGCCAACTCAAAATGGTCCGCAACCACGATAATCCGGATACTCGGCGATGAAACCTACACAGGGGCGCTCTTGCAGGGGCGGCAAGGCACGGCAAATTACAAGATCAAGACAGTAGCCGACAGGCCGGAGGCGGAATGGAAACGCGTGGAGGGCGCCCATGAGCAAATTATCCATAAGGAAGATTTTCAGCTCGTGCAGCGGATCATGCGGCTAGACACCCGAACCGGACCCGGCGGCGGCTGTTTATCGGGCGAAGGCAAAGTGTACCCGTTCTCCGGCGTCCTCATCTGCGGCTCCTGCGGCGCCCGCATGACGCGCAAGACAAATACCGTAAGGGGGAAATCATACTACTACTATTACTGCCCGACCGGGAAAAAGCGCGGCTGCGACAAAGCGGCGATGCTAAAGGAAAGCGACCTGTGCGATTGTGTATATGGATGCATCAAAGCGCATATCGCCAGCATTGTGTCAATCGAATCAATCCTTGAGGGGAGCGGCAGGCAAAAGGCGCTGTCAGTGCTTGCCGGGCGGGTTGATGTGCAGATTGCCGAGAATGAGCGCCAGATCGAAGAAATCCGCAAATATAAATCCAGGCTTTATGAAAACATGATCAGCGGCAGGCTGACAGTCAAGGAACACAAAGAAATGAAAGCCGGTTATGTCCTCGACGAACAGCGGAAAATCAACGCGATCGGCATGTTAAGACTGGAAAAAGAGGACATCCTGGCCGGCAAGAGCGAGCGCCTGCGCTGGATGGGGCATTTCAAGAAGTATGAGGACCACACGGAGCTTGACCGCCGCATGGTTGTCAGCTTTATCCAAAGCATACGCGTCGTCAGCAAGACGCAACTGCACATAACATTCTATTATCAGGACGAATACGAAAAAGCCGTTGCATTGCTCGGAAAGGAGGCAGCTTAAATGGCAAGGAAAAGCAGAAAGCACTTGGATTCAGCGCCGGTTGAAACTGCCCCTTCGCCGGTGTGCTACAACGCCGCCGCGTATCTGAGGCTCTCAATCGACGATACGAAAAAGCGCGGGGATTCCATTGAGACGCAAAAGAACATCATTGAAAACTACGTTGCCACAGCCCCCGGCATACGCATAATCGATACCTACACGGATATAGATGCGACCGGCACAAACTTTGAACGCCCCGGCTTCCAGCGCATGCTTGCAGACGCTCAGTGCGGCAGGGTCAACTGCATTATCGTCAAAGACATCTCGCGCTTCGGCAGGAATGCGATAGACGGCGGGTATTACCTTGAAAAGCACCTCCCGTCATTGGGGGTGCGGTTCATCGCCGTGACCGACCAATACGACAGCAATGAGCCGGAAAACGGGATGCTGCTGCCGCTGATGAACATTATTAACGAATCCTATGCGCTGGACATAGGCCGCAAGGTCAAGGCCGTCCATCAGCGGAATATAGCTGACGGGCGCTATGTCGGGCGGCTTGCCCCTTATGGTTACAGGAAAGCCCCGGAGGATTGCCACCGGCTGGTCCCCGACGCGGAAACCGCGCCGGTTGTCAGGCAAATATTCGAGTGGGCATATGACGACGTAAGCGCCCAGGAAATCGCGAAGCGGCTAATCGGGGCGGGCTATCCGACGCCGTCGCAGCACAACCATGCCAAAGGATATGACAAGGCATACAAATCGGCAACGCCTTTTTGGCAGCCACGCACCATCAAAGGAATACTCGCCGACAGGGTTTATATCGGCGACATGGTGCAGGGGAAGACCAAAACGGTATGCGGCAAACAGATAAAACTTGACCCGTCGGAATGGGTATGCGTACCCAATACACACGAACCCCTGATTAGCCGGGAATCATTCAGCCATGTGCAATCTTTGCAGTTGGAGATATTCGAGCGGGCGAAAACCATTCACGGGAACATCGAGCCCTATTCGCCCAATGCGCTCAAAGGCAAGGTGCTGTGCGGCCGGTGCGGGCGGCCCATGCACCGCCACCGTCAGAACAAGGACGGCATATATTGGTTCAGGTGTGAATCACAGGTCAAATACGGCAAAGCCGCCTGTACCGTCGTTTCAGTCAAAGAAGCGGAACTGAATGCCAAAATAATGGCAACGCTCCGTGGGAAGACCGGGGCGATTGCAGACAGGCATGCCGGCCTTGACAAAGGCGTCGCCGAGCTGAAGAGCGCCAGCAGCGCCGCTGAAACGGAATTACGGGAAACAAACCGCGAACTGAACAATACGGGGCGTTTCCTCAAAAGCCTGTATGAGAGCCTGGTAAATGAAATCATCACGCCTGACGAGTACACGCAAATGAAAAGCGGCTATGAAGATAAAATCAGGGCGCTGTCGCTGCGCGCAGACGATCTGCGCAGCCAAATCCGCAGGCTGGAAGAAGAAAGAAATGAATACGGCGGGTTCGCCGGCGCTGTGTCGGCGGCGATCCATGACGGCAGGCTGACGGCGGATATGGCCGATGCGCTGATTGAGAAGATCATTGTAATGCCGGACAAGAGCTTTGAGGTCTTCTGCCGCTTCGATAACGGATTTGGGGAGGTTGGCTGATATGGGTTACATTGTCGCAAAATACATCCGGCTTTCCATCGAGGATGCCAAAACCGAAAGCCTGAGCATTGAAAACCAGCGCCTTGTCCTTGACGGCTTCATAGACGCAATGGACAAGGACGATGTTGAGGTCATGGAATTTGTGGACAACGGGTACACCGGCACACATTTTGAGCGCCCCGCCGTGCAGGGGCTGCTTGATCTTGTCCGCGCAGGAAAA
>Ga0099364_10007440_pt1 | contig 15634 bp, 16 predicted proteins | sample TergutTh196P3_FD_73070 | JGI IMG/M metagenome (GOLD analysis project Ga0099364, IMG submission 73070) | Microcerotermes parvus P3 segment gut microbial communities from Pointe-Noire, Republic of the Congo - Th196 P3 | ecosystem: Host-associated > Arthropoda: Insects > Digestive system > Gut ...
AGGCATTCCAGCGCTTTCAACATACGCATTTCAATGCGATAATTCGTTAGCATATAAAACATTAATAACCCAGGAAATGCTGAAAAAAGGGTTTCTTGCAAGCACAAATTTTTATGCATCAACGGCTCATACAGAAAAAGATATGAACGAATATTTTGAAGCCTTAAACGAAGTTTATCAATTGATTGCCAAATGTGAAAAAGGCGAATTGGATGTGATGACTTTGTTGGAAGGTGCGGTATGTCATTCGGGTTTTGCGAGGTTGAATTGATGATAAAACCAAAAATATATATACGCGCCGATGGCAATTCTGAAATTGGTTTGGGGCATGTTATCAGAAGTCTTGCTCTGGCTGAAATGCTGAAGGATGATTTCAATTGTATCTTTGCTACCAGATTTTTGACGGATTACATCAATGCGGAAGCAGGTAAAGTATTCGAAAAGATTATAAAGTTGCCCGAAACAGAAGAACATTTTGATGCGTTTTTATCAATACTTTCAGGTGATGAGATAGTTGTGTTGGATAATTATTTTTTTTATACAGACTATCAACAAACCATCAAAAACAAAGGGTGTAAATTGGTTTGTATTGATGATATACACGATAAACATTTTGTGGCGGATATGGTAATCAATCACGCGCCGTATGTCTTAAAATCTGATTATTCGACAGAATCTTTTACCAAATGTCTGTTAGGAACAAAATACGCATTGATTAGAACGCCATTTTCACATTTGGCAAAACAGCCTAAAAAATATAACGGTCCAAATAACGCTTTTGTATGCTTTGGAGGCAGTGATTATAACAACATAACCCTGCGTGTGGTAGAAAGATTGCTTTCATTTGAGTATGTAAAAATTATTTCAGTGGTAACGGGTGGCGCTTACAAACATAAAGACGAATTGCAAATGTTGATTAATCAGTATCCAAACAGGATTTTATCTTATTCAAACATCGCGGCGAAACAAGTTGTGGATATTCTAACAATGAGTGACTTTGCTGTTGTCCCATGTAGCAGTATATTGTGGGAATGTATGGCGGCAAAATTACCGGTCGTTACTGGATATTACGTTGATAACCAAAAGAAAATATCGGATTATTTTGTTGATAAAGACATAGGTTATGTGGTTGGAAATTTCAACGAAAATTTATTTGACGAAAAAGATATAACTGGATTGTCGCAAAAGAACACCGATACCGTTGCAAACTATATTGACGGGAATTCGGGCAATAGGGTAAAGAATGAATTTAAAGCGTTATGCCATGTATAACTTGCGAGATGCAACCATAGACGATGCCAAATTGTTGTTTGACTGGGCAAACGATGATGAGGTCAGAGCAACGGCAGTAGCTAAGAAAAAGATTGAATGGGATGAACACGTAAATTGGCTAACCAATAAATTGCAAAGCAACCAGTCCTGCATCCATATTTTAACCAATGATAATAATGAAAATATTGGAATGATACGCTTCGACAAAGACAATGGTGATTTCATAATTAGTTATTCCGTCGATAAAAAACACAGAGGGAAAGGGTTTGGATATTTAATATTACAGTTGGGAATGAAAAAAATATTGGAAAACAAACCTAAATCCAAGTTTGTAGCTTCAGTTCAGACAGATAATATTGCTTCAATAAAAATTTTTGAAAAATTGGGTTTTAGACTAGAAGGGATCAAAACAGTAATGGAGCATAATTTTAATGTATATTGTAAAAGGTGGAATTAATTCATAACAAAAATATAAAGCAAAACCCACTAAACAATAATTACACTTCTTTTGTGGAAGAGATTGTTTCGATGATTCAATCCCACCAAGTTGTTGCAATTAAATCCGTTCAGACGATTTCTAATCAACTCTATTGGAGTATTGGAGAATTGATATTGGCAAAGCAAGCAGAACATGGTTGGGGGCAATCTGTAATTGATAAGCTCAGCGGTGATTTAATGGCTCGGTTTGGCAATGATACGATTAGTTATTCTAAACGTAATTTGCAATTTATGAGGCAGTTGGTCTTGGAATACTCAAATGTGAACCAACTTGGTTCACATTTAGATCCCAAAAATGTGAAACGGACCGTTTCACATTTACAGAACGCAATAGTGAAGCAGGCTGCTTCACTATCTAAAGAAGACGTCAAAGATCTTGTTTTTCAAGTGCCATGGCGACATAATATTTTAATCTTTCAGCAAGTTAAAGACCCGAATGCGAGGTTATTTTACCTTCAAACCTGTATAAAAAATCAATACAGCAGAGCCGTATTGCAACATCAAATAAAAGCGCAAGCTTACGAAAATTATCTGTTAGAGCCAACCCAACACAATTTTGATGCTACATTGCCTGAACACATGATAGAGCAAGCCAGAGAAAGTATCAAAAGCGTTTATTCATTATCATTTTTAGATATTAACAAACCGATGAAAGAGCGCGAGTTGGAGCGTTCGATGGTGGAAAATATCAAACGTTTTATCTTGGAACTTGGATACGGATTTTGTTTTATCGGTAATCAATATTGTCTTACTCTGGGAGAAAAAGAGTATTTTGTTGATTTACTATTTTATCATAGATTACTCAAATGCTTGGTTGCGGTTGAACTAAAAGTAACAGACTTTGAACTTGAATTTGTGGGCAAACTTGATTTTTATCTTCAACTGATTGATGAACAGTTAAAACAAGACGATGACAATCCAACAATCGGACTGTTATTAGTACCTTCAAAAGATTATCTTGAAGTTGAATATGCTTTGAGAATAACGCAAAAACCAATAGGCGTTTCAAATTATACTTTAAACAAGCAACTACCAAAAGAATATCACGGAAAACTGCCTACAACTGATGACTTCAAAAAGATTAAATTCAAAAAAGAAGAATTTTAATTAACACACATGTCTATAAAAAAGAACATATTCTACAATGTAGCATTAAGCGTACTTAATGTGCTGTTTCATATTGTTACGGCGCCGTATATGTCGCGGGTGCTGGGGGAGAATGTTGGGGTGACTGCTTTGTGCTGGATGTCAGAATAACAGAAAAAAATAAAAATGCAAATAAATATTTATGAGCGAAATCAAACCAATATTAGTCACCCAACCAGCTCTTCCACCATTGGAAGAATTTATCCCATATTTGGAAGACATTTGGAAACGCAAATGGATAACCAATAATGGACATTATCACCAACTGCTGGAAAAAGCCCTTTGCGATCATTTAGGTGTGAAATACATTAGTATTTTCACTAATGGCACACTTCCTCTTATCACTGCTCTGCAAGCTTTACGGATAACAGGCGAAGTAATCACAACGCCTTTTAGTTTTGTGGCCACCACACATTCCTTGTGGTGGAACGGAATTAAGCCAGTTTTCGCGGATATTGACCATCAAACCGGCAATTTAGACCCAAATAAAATTGAAGCGGCTATTACGCCGCAAACTACCGCTATTATGCCGGTACATGTGTATGGTACACCTTGTGATACAGGAAAAATTCAAGCCATTGCCGATAAATATGGTTTGAAAGTCATTTATGATGCAGCACATGCATTTGGAGTGAAGGTAAACGGAGAGTCTGTTCTCAAAGCAGGGGATATGAGTACACTAAGTTTTCATGCAACAAAAGTTTATAATACAATTGAAGGTGGCGCTTTGATTTGCCACGATGAAGCAACAAAAAAACGGATAGATTATCTGAAAAATTTCGGATTGGCCGATGAGGTTACCGTTGTCGCTCCCGGAATAAATGCAAAACTTGACGAAGTGCGCGCTGCATACGGTTTGCTTGGGTTAAAATACATTGATGAAAACATTGCTAAACGTGCAAAAATTGCCAATCTGTATCGTCAAAGTCTGGACAACGTCAAAGGTATAACTTTTATGCCTATAAAACCAAACGTACAATATACCCATTCCTATTTTCCCATATTCGTAAACGAACAGGAATACGGAATAAGCCGCGATGCATTGCATGAAAAATTGAGGGAAAATAATATTTTGGGGCGTAGATACTTCTATCCACTTATAAGCGATTTTCCTACGTATAGTGGATTGCCCTCTGCGAATAAAAGCAATTTGCCAGTTGCTGCGAAAATGGCTAATAGTGTTATTTGCTTGCCAATACATCAAGAATTGACGGAAGATGATATCAAACAAGTAATTGCAGTTATCAATCAAAAATAAATAAAAATAATAAATAAGAAAGTCTGTTAATATGTTTTTAGAAAAAATAGTAAATGTTCCGAATAAAATCACAGAAGATGTGAAGTATTTGAAAGAATTGGAATTGCCTTTAGTTTTATATGGTTCTGCTGCGCTTGCTGATCATGTGCAAAAATTATTGTTAAAAAACGAAATAAAGTTAGATCATGTGGTTGTTGATAAAAATTATTATATTCCAAATTCTTTTTTTCATACTTCCCCAATTGAAAATGAGGAGGATGTATTAAATATTTATCCAAAGGTTAATGTAATTATTGGATTCGGGAATTATCAGAACAAGATGGCAGAATTATCTAGAAATGCGTCAGTTGAACGTTGTATTTTCTTTGAACCGGGGGCATTACAATTTGATTTTGGCGATTATTATAGTACGGTTAAAAAACATGCTTCGGATTTTGAAAAATTTTATTCGCAATTGGCAGATGACCATTCGCGTGATGTAATGGTAGCCTTTATTAATGCTAAAATTTCTGGAAACCTCGAAAAATTGGTCAATTTGAATATTGACAACGATGAACAATATTTTCCTGAATTTATTCATTTGTCAAATGATGAAGTATTTGTAGACTGTGGCGCTTACGATGGAGATACAGCGCTTATTTTCAACAAAATGGGAGAAGGTAAAATATATGCTTTAGAATGTGATAAATTAAATTTGGAAAAATTGAAACAAAATACTCGTCATTTGAAAAATATAGAGATTATAGAAAAAGGTTGTTTTTCACGTAAAGACGTTCTGTATTTTAAAGATGGCGCAGGCGAAGCATCCACTGTTTCAAATCAAGGAAATGTCAAAATAGAAGTAGACGCGCTTGATAATATGATATCAGAAAGAGTTACATACTTAAAAATGGATATAGAGGGCGCTGAATTGGAGGCATTGAAAGGTGCGCAAAATATAATTCGTTCTTATCGTCCTCGTCTGGCAATTTCTGTATATCATCGTTACGATGATTTACTCGCCATACCACAATTTATAACCGAATTGAACAAATCGTACAAGTTCTATTTACGCCATTATGGATACTTTTGTACGGAAGTAGTTCTATACGCAATTCCCGAAAATATTTGACTTATTAATCAAACCTAAATGAAAAATATTGTAATTATAGGCTCTGGTGGTCTTGCCACAGAAATAAAATGTTTAATCGATGCTATCAATAACGACAAGTCGCAATGGAACCTGCTTGGTTTTATTGATGATTGGGGAAAACAAAAAGATGATGAAATCATTGCTGGATATAAAGTAATTGGCACAACAAAATATCTAAATGATGTCAACGAAGAACTTTGCGCAGTTATTGCTATTGGCAACCCACAATACATTATGGATGCAGCAGAAAAAGTCCATAATCCGCTTATTAAGTTTCCCAATTTGATTCATCCGTCTGTGGAATTGAACAACCCTGTAAACATTGGTCACGGCAACATCGTTTGTTTTGGCTCTTTCATTGCCTGCAATGTAAAAATTGAAAATTTTAATTTTTTTAATACCATGTGCGCAGTAGGACATGATGCATGTATAGGCTCATTCAATGTCTTTAATCCAAGAACTCAAATATCAGGAGGGGTAAGCATTGGCGATGTAAATTTTTGGGGGATGAATGCATCTATTATACAAGGAAAAAAAGTAGGCAATAACAATAAAATAGGCGCTTCAAGTTTTGTTATAAAAAACATCAAAGATAACGAATCTGTTTTTGGAATACCCGCAATTAAACAATAAAAAATAGAGTATGGACAAACAAACCTTTGTAGAACATTTTGCATCGCAATTTGATGATACAGATGCAAGCGAGTTTCAAGCCGACACAACATTCAAAGATTTGGATGAATGGTCGTCGCTGCTTGCCTTATCAATCATAGCAATGGTTGATGAAGAATACGACGTAGCCATTAAAGGCGATGATATTCGTAATGCTGAAACCATTGAAGACCTTTTCAAAATTGTACAATCGAAAAAATAAATAATTATGTATAATCCTTTTTCATTAGAAAACAAAACAGTTCTTGTTACCGGCGCTTCGTCAGGTATCGGTAGGGCAATTGCTGTAGAGTGTTCAAAAATGCAAGCCCAATTGGTTATTACTGGCAGAAATATCGAAAGACTTTCAGAAACTCTTGCTATGCTTGAAGGTGCAGGGCATACACAAATAGTTGCCGATTTAACCAACGACGCTCAACTCAAAGAACTTGTTGAGCAATCGCCAAGCCTTAATGGAGTTGTGCTATGTGCCGGAATAGACAAGCGGTTGCCTGTTAAGTTTATCAACAAAGATGACTTTGAAACAGTTATGCAAACCAATCTGTTTTCGCCTTCATTTCTTATGCAACATTTGCTCAAGAAGAAAAAGATTGAAAAACAGTCGTCAATTGTTTTCATATCCTCCATTGCAGCCTGTTCGGCAGATATGGGACACGCTATGTACTCGGCTTCCAAAGGCGCAATAAATTCTCTTGCAAGAGTAATGGCATTGGAGTTAGCCCCGCAGAAAATCAGGGTAAACTGTATATTGCCCGGCGTAGTGGACACCAATATTTTGCAATCCGGAGCATTAACCGAAGAACAGTTTAAAGAAGAAGAAAAACGCTATCCTCTCGGTCGGTTTGGACAACCGGAAGATGTCGCCTTCACAACGATATATTTGTTGAGCGGCGCTTCTTCCTGGGTTACAGGTTCTTTATTTACAATTGATGGCGGAATAACATTGAGATAAGACTTTGAAACGCAGCAAGCAATAAAACTGCAAATGCAAAGAAAAAAAGTATTCATAAGTAGCGTTCAATCTGAGTTTGCTGCAGAACGGCAAACTTTGTTTGAATATCTGACAACCGATGCGTTGTTGGGTAAATTTTTTGAGCCGTTTATTTTCGAAAATATTCCGGCATTAAGCGTAACACCGGCAACGGTCTTCCTGAAAGAAGTAGAAAATTGCGATATATATTTGGGTATTTTCGGACAACAGTACGGTTTTGAAGACATAGAAGGTATTTCGCCAACAGAAAGAGAATTTGACGTTGCAAAAAAAGAAAATAAAACTCGATTGGTTTACGTAAAACAAATCGAACGGCGGCATCCCAAAGAAGAGTTACTTATACGTAAAGCAGAATCTGTGATTGTTCGTCGAAGTTTCAACACGCCCGAACAACTGAAGACGGCTGTCTATTCTTCATTAGTTAATTATTTGATAGAAAATGAAATAATCCGTACAACCCCATTTGATGCTACACTAAATCGTGAAGCCTCATTTGAGGATTTGAGTGAAGAAAAAATTCGTAAATTTGTTGGGGTTGCACATCGAAAGAGAGCGTTCCCTTTTACCGAAGATTCAAATATTAAAGACGTTTTAACTCATTTAAATCTTATTAAGGATGAGCAAATTACCAACGCGGCGATTCTACTTTTTGGAAAAAAACCGCAACGATTTTTTATTACCTCCGAAGTACGGTGTGCACATTTTCACGGATTAGATAAGGTCAAACCAATACCGTCATATCAAGTTTATAAAGGAGATGTGTTTGAAATGATAGAACAAGCCGCAGATTTTGTGCTATCGAAGATAAATCTTTATGTGGGCGACAGAAGCAAAAGCGTTAATGTTGATGTTGAGTATGAAATCCCCAAACAGGCGGTTACGGAAGCAATTGTCAATGCAGTTGCACATCGTGACTATACGAGCAATGGTAGCGTACAGGTAATGCTTTTTGCCGACAGATTTGAAGTGTCGAATCCCGGTAATTTTCCTAATGAATTAACCATTGAGCAATTGTATACAGCACATCGTTCAATGCCCGCCAATCCTTTATTAGCAGAAGCAATGTACTTGTATGGCACAATTGAACGAATGGGAACCGGCACTGAAGAAATGACCAAACAATGTTTGGAAAAAGGTCTTGGAAAACCTGAATTTATTTCAAATTTTGGTTTTCAAACAATAGTAAGGAGACAACATAAACAAAACGCATCAAACGACATAGAAGTCACCCCGCAAGTCATCGCACCAGTTATCGTCCCAGTTACCCCACAAGTTACCCCGCAAGTCACCCCGCAAGTCACCCCGCAAGTCACCCCGCAAGTCCAACAACTTTTATTTAAAATAAAAGGAGAGATGTTGCGTACAGAACTACAAATCGGGTTGAACTTGTTGGATAGAGAAAATTTCAGATTAAATTATCTGCAACCGGCATTAAATTATGGAGTAATAGAAATGACTATTCCCGACAAGCCTAATAGTCGCCTCCAAAAATATCGCCTGACAGAAAAAGGAGTAGATTTGAAAAAAATATTGGATAAAAAAAACAAAAAATGACGAATATGAAACAATGGCTACAATCAAATTCAACAACGTAGGTATCAGCGCTATTAGTGCATGTGTTCCCAAAACCATTGTGAACAATAAAACGTTAATTAATATTCTTCCCGAAGAAGAAGTTCTAAAAACCATTGAAAACATCGGTATCAAGGAAAAACGTTTTACCGATAGCGATGTCTGTTCTTCTGACCTTTGTTTCAAGGCGGCAGAGCAACTTTTGACAGATAACAGTATAGACCGAAACAGCATTGATGCATTGATTTTTTTAAGTCAAACGCCCGACTACAAAATACCTGCAACTGCGCCTGTTTTGCAACATCGTTTAGGTTTGCCGAAAACAACTTTGAGTTTTGATATGAATTTAGCCTGTTCAGGCTATGTTTATGCGCTTTCTACGGCTTTTGCGTACGCTTCGTTGCAAGGAATAAATCGAGTATTATTGTTGGTTGGCGAAACATTTTCAAAAATTACCTCGCCTTTGGACAAGGTAAATGCCCCACTGTACGGAGATGCAGGTACGGCCACGCTAATTGAAAAAGGTGCTTTTGCTGATGCACATTTTATATTGTACTCGGATGGCTCGGGAAAAGACGCGGTAATCGTTCCAGCAGGGGGATATAGAAATCCTTCTAATTTAGAAAATTTGAAAGAAACGGAAATGGAAGATGGAAATATCCGTTCAGGACATCAAATTTTTATGGATGGAATGGACGTCTTTAATTTTGCATTAAGCGTTGCGCCAAAAGGCATAAAAGAAATTATAAATTTGGTGCAAATTACGTTAGACGATGTTGATCACATAGTGTTCCATCAGGCAAACAAGTTTATGACCGATTTTTTTGCAAAAAAATTAAAATATCCACTTGATAAAGTGCCATATTGTATAGAACGCTATGGAAATACGAGTTCTGCCTCTATTCCGCTCACTATTGTATCCGAATTAACGACAGCCGACCTGAAAGGTAAAAAGTTGATTTTATGCGGATTTGGCGCCGGATTATCATGGGCTACGGCATTGATGGATTTTAATAATTGTAATGTATCGCCAATAACTGAATACTAATGCTTCCAAACGCCATATTTCACCATACAGGGATTGCCGTCGAATCTATTGAAAGAACGGCAGCGCTTTTTGTAGATGCCGGATATAAAATGACAAATGTTATTTTTGACTCAAAACAAAATGTTAAGATTTCTTTTTTGGGAAAAGCCCATAGTCCTTTACTTGAATTGGTTGAACCGGTTGATGATACGTCCCCTGTTCGGAATATTTTAAATAAAGTCGGAGTTTCGGCATATCATTTTTGTTATGAAGTTGAAGATATAGACGATAGCATTTCTCAACTTCGCAAAAAGAAATTCATGTTATTGATTAAACCGGTGGAGGCAGTTGCTTTTGGGGGTCGTAGAATATGTTTTCTTTATCATAAAGAAACAGGATTAATAGAATTGCTTGAAAAATAGTTATGAACAAAAAACACTTCATATTTCGAAATTCAACCGTAGAAAATTTATTTTCAAAGTTTGATGCCGATTATTCGGGATATAACGATATATCTTACATTCCCGACTATGTGACCGCATATTTTTGGGTTTATCTTTCGCCAATTAAGACGAATGTTAATATATATGTTAGTGAAATTGAAGCATATGCGCGGCAGTTTGAATTGGTTCTTTCGCAAATTAAACCGCAAAAGGCATGTTATGCCTTTACCATGTGCAATAAGCGTTTTATGTATCACGAAAACAGCAATCGCGCTATACATGAGGCAATAGAAAATTACAATAATAAATTGTTTAATTTATCAAAAATCTTCTCTAATCTTAAAATAATTGATTTTTCTCGTTTTTGCGACCGTTATACATCATCTAATCTAATTGACTGGAAATTTTACTGCATTTCGCAAATGCAGATAAATCCAAAACTTACAGGCGATTTCAACGCTTGGATACAAAAAGAATTAGCGGCTATTGACGGCAAACGAAAAAAATGTTTAATACTTGATTTGGACAATACGCTATGGGGCGGAATTTTGGGAGAAGACGGCGTTGAGGGTATTCAAATCGGAAATACATACCCCGGAAACGCTTTTTATGATTTTCAAAATAATCTTTTGGAATTATCAAAAAATGGTGTCATTCTTACGGTTTGCAGCAAAAATAATGAACAGGACGTCGTAGAGGCATGGAATAAAAATCCTTACCTGCAAATCAAAAAAGAACAACTTGCTGCTTGGCGTATAAACTGGAACAACAAGGCAGACAATATTGTAGAATTGGCGCTGGAGTTGAATATTGGTTTAGACAGCATGATTTTCATAGACGATAATCCATCTGAACGGGAACTTGTCAGACAAATGCTTCCAATGGTCGAAACACCCGATTTTCCGAAACAACCATACTTATTATACGCGTTTTTCGAGAAAATTTGTACAGATTATTTTCAAATATACAAATTAACAGACGAAGACAAAGAAAAATTGGAGCAATACAAAGCAAATGCCGAGCGTGTATCGTTTCAAAAGGCGTTTTCCTCTTTCGATGATTATTTGAAAAGTTTAGAAATAGTATTAGATATACAGGAGTTAAATTCAATGAATCTATCGCGAATCGCGCAAATGACACAAAAAACAAATCAATTTAATCTCACAACAAAGCGTTATACCGAAGAAGATATTAAGGCATTTTCGACACAAGGCGCTAAAATATATTGCATAAGCGTAAGCGATAAATTTGGCGACAGCGGAATAACCGGTGCAGCAATAATAACCATTGATGACAAAAATAAAACTGCCAATATTGACACTTTTCTGTTAAGTTGTAGGATTTTGGGCAAAAAGATTGAAGATGTTCTTTTGAAATATCTAATACGTTTGATGAAACAGGGCGGATATATGAAAATTACATCTAAATATACCCCAACCCCTAAAAATAGACAAACAAGTGGTTTCTACGAAAAAAATGGATTTATTTTGGATGAAACAACCGTTGATGGCGCAAAAAAATATTTTTGTACGATTGATAATATAGACGTCAATATATCAGATATTTATTTAATAAATAAAAAAATAACATGACAGACAAAATAATACAAGTGGTAAGTGAAATGCTTGATATTCCGGTTGATGAAACAACATCGCAAAACACTTCTGAAAAATGGGATTCTCTGCGACATTTGAATATCGTTGTTGCTCTTGAGGAGGCTTTTGATGTTTCATTTGAACCCGAAGAGATTGCTGAAATGAAAAGCATTGATATCATTAAACAAATGATACATAAGAAAAAATAGTGTTTTCAATTTTTTTGAAAAAAAATACAAATTTCACCTACTAAATTAATTTCTATAATTTCCATATTGAAATTATTGTCATAAATGTCATCATTAAAACATAAAACCATTAACGGCGTCGCATGGAGCAGTATTGAGCGATTTTCCGTTCAGGGTATTCAGTTTGTTATCTTGATTTTGATGGCTCGCATTTTGATGCCTGAAGATTATGGATTGGTGGCAATGTTGGCGATTTTTTTGGCGGTTTTTCAAGTTCTTATTGATAGCGGTTTTTCTTCGGCATTGGTACAAAAACACGATCGTTCGGAAGTGGATTTTTCAACTGTTTTTTACTTTAACATCGTCATAAGCATCGCGCTATTTCTAGTATTGTTTTTCTCAGCGCCGCTAATTTCAGGATTTTATAAAACACCAGCCCTGACTTCGGTTACAAAAATTGTTGCATATAACTTGCTTATCAATGCCTTTGCGGTCGTTCCAAGAGCCAAGCTTACAATTTTTGTTGATTTCAAAACCCAAGCCAAAGCCTCTTTAACGGCAGTTGTTATCAGTGGAGTTATAGGAATTTGGATGGCTTATACCGGTTATGGCGTTTGGGCATTGGTATGCCAAAGTTTATCGTACAATGGAACAAATACACTATTGTTATGGGTGTTTTCCAAATGGTATCCTACGTGGACATTTTCGATGGCATCTTTTAAGCAATTGTTTTCCTTTGGCTCAAAATTATTGTTGTCGGGCTTGTTAGATACAGCGTTTAGAAATTTATACACGTTGGTGATAGGCAAAAAATTTGCTGCTCATGAGTTAGGCTATTATTCCCGCGCTGATCAATTTGCACAGTTTCCATCGGCAAATTTTACCGGAATCATTGGGCGCGTAGTATTTCCTGTTATGTGCGAAGTTCAACATAACAATGAGCAACTTCGAAACGTTTTCTACAAATTTTTACGAGTCTCAACATTTATTGTCTTTCCTTTAATGGTTGGATTGGCTGCACTATCCGCGCCGTTTGTTCGCTTATTTCTAACCGAAAAATGGATAGGCGCAGTAGTTTTATTGCAACTGTTGTGCCTTGCATACATGTGGTTTCCTGTTCACTCCCTAAATACACTTTTATTGCAGGCCAAGGGGCGTTCCGACCTGTTTTTGCGGGTGGAAATTATCAAGAAAGTAATAGGAGTGGTCGCGCTTGTTGTAACTATTCCTTTCGGTGTAACCATAATGTGTGTCGGATTGATTGTTAGTTCTGTGTTGTGCTTGTACATTAACGCTCATTATACGCAAAAACATTTTGATATCAGTTTATTTAAACAAATGAGGGATATTCTACCCTCGCTACTTCTGTCTGTCAGCATGGGTGGAATTATTTTCCTTTTGGTACAATTCAACTTATCTGATACCATCACGCTGGTGTTGGGTATTAGTATCGGATGCTTGTATTATACGGGCGTTGCCGCCTTGTTCAAAATGAAAGAATGGACGGAATTAGTTGCAATTTCTATGCTATATATCAATAAAAACAACTCGTTATGACAGATGAAACACCATTGGTAAGTGTTGTTTGCACAGCATACAATCATGAAAATTATATCAAGCAAGCCCTTGATGGGTTTGTTATGCAGCAATGTAAATTTCCAATAGAGGTTATTGTTCATGACGATGCTTCCACAGATGGCACTTCGGCTATCATAAACGAATATGCTGCAAAACATCCTTTTATCAGGGCAATTTTGCAAACAGAAAATCAATACTCTAAAGGTTTCAATATTTGGGAATATCTGTTCACGAAAGAAGCAAAAGGAAAATATATTGCTATTTGTGAAGGAGATGATTATTGGACAGACCTCTTGAAATTGCAAAAACAAATTGATTTTTTAGAAGCAAATCAGGAATATGGATTAGTCTATTCAAAAGTTACTTATTTTTATCAAAAAAAAGGAAAATTTTCAGAAGCCGTTGGAGAAGATTATAAAAACTTTGAAAACTTATTAGTTACCAATGTCATTCCTACGTTAAGTGTTGTAATAAGAAAGAATTTAAGTATTCAATATTTTCTGGAAATTAGACCATCAGAAAAAAATTGGATTCTGGGAGACTGGCCAATGTGGATATGGTTTGCAAAAAATAGTAAATTATTTTTTATAGATACTTCGATTGGAGTTTATCGTATATTAGCGGAGTCAACTTCTCATTCGTTAAATCCAGGAAAAATGGAAAAATTTATCAAATCGTGTAATGGAGTTCCCGATTTTTTTATTAATTACTATAATGTTCTTGATTTTAAAACGGTACAAGAAATCAAGTTTAATAAAATTTGGGGGCTCTTTGGAATTGCATGTAAATTCAATATAAAACATCTTTTTGATGAAATAAATAAGGATATTGAAGAGGTACGTATAAAAAAGAACCACGTATTATTTATAAAAGCGGTACTGTGTTTTAGATCATTAAGATTTCTATTTTTGTTTTTTAAGTTTTCATTCAATCAATGGAAAAACAGATAAATCACAAATTATATTATTATGGAGGATTTTGGACAATTGTCGGAACTGCTCTTATTTCACATACAGTCCTTACAATACCTCCAGCGCTATTAATTATTGGTATAACTTCATTACTGGCATTGATTTTAGTGGCTTGCGGAAACACAAGAATACCAGTATATGCATTGATTACAATTCCTTTTATGCTCTATTTAAGCGTGACTCAACCCTTCACCTCAGCTAGCTTAAGAAATATTGTCGGACCAATAGCAGGGGCATTTTTTTTTCCAGTTGTCTTGTATTACATAAACAGATTAAGTAAGAAACAAATATTAACTATTGTACACTACTTTATTACAATTTCAATTATCGCATTAACATTTGAAACATTATATCGTTACATATTTCCCCCACCAGAATTAGTTGAAAGAGCGCTTTGGGCAACAGAAAATAATTTTTACATGTATAAAATGCGCTCACTCATGTATTCTTGTAGTAATGGAGCTGCAATTCACATGGTTATTATTTTGTTTTTTACTTACTATTGGTCTGAATATTCTAATAAAAATTACAAGTTCGCAAAATTTTTTTTATTCCTTATTATAGCATTAACATTGTCGCGGACAGCTTGGCTTGGTACAATAGTAGGAATAATATATGTAAAATTCTTAAGAAATAAATCAACAGTCTATTGGATTACAAGTGGAATAATGGTTCTTATGTTAATGACATTAACGTTCTTTTCTTTTATTTATACGATTATAAAGGACGATGGCAGTTTTTTATCGAAATTTGAAATTGCAAATAGTGTAATAGAATATTATAAAAGCACGTTTACTTTTAAAGATATATTTTTTGGTGTTGGAATTTATAATTCAGATGAAGTATTATCTGTTGGTCTGGCAGCTCATAGCTTTTTAATACAATTAAGCATTGAAACAGGTTTTGTATCATTGGCTTTATTTATTTTAATGTTATTTCAAATGGGATATTATTCAAACTGGAAAATAAGTATTATTTTAGTTCCTTTTTTTATAACGACTCTTTCTGCTACCTTATCTTTCATGCCATGCTTTTATGTGGCTATTGCGTTAATGTGTTTCGCAGAAAAAACGTTAATAAATAAATAAAAGAAAGAAAGAAGAAGAAGAAGAAGAAGAAGAAGAAGAAGACCGAAAACAAAAAGACCGAAAATAAAATGAAATAAAATGAAATGAAATGAAATGAAATGAAATGAAATGAAATGAAATGAAATGAAATGAAATGAAATGAAATGAAATGAAATGAAATGAAATGAAATGAAATGAAATGAAATGAAATGAAATGAAATGAA
>Ga0099364_10007441_pt1 | contig 15634 bp, 11 predicted proteins | sample TergutTh196P3_FD_73070 | JGI IMG/M metagenome (GOLD analysis project Ga0099364, IMG submission 73070) | Microcerotermes parvus P3 segment gut microbial communities from Pointe-Noire, Republic of the Congo - Th196 P3 | ecosystem: Host-associated > Arthropoda: Insects > Digestive system > Gut ...
GGAAGTTCAGATTTAATCCGGAAACAGAACAAACAAAAGGCAAATAATCCGCCTTTTTCTGGCGGGCCATGAACAATAACTATTTTTTACTAAGTACAATAATCAAAACCACAAATTGCTAGTTGTTAGCTATCCATGCATCTTGCGGCATGAAAATTGTGTTGGAACTCCATTCAGCATAACCGGTGTCGCGTATGTTTTCATTCATGATATAAAACTCAAAGATATTCCAAAGCGGTATGCACATCATGTTGTCCATGATTATTCTGTGCATGACTTGCAGAAGCTCAGGATCCGCCTCCGGCGCCCTCGAAGCCTCCTGCGCAGCATTATACATTTCTTCGTATGGCCTCCATGCACTAATCATCGTGGTGTGCCTGAGGCCTCCCGGATTTGCAGGATCCTCGCTAACACCAAAGTACATTGAGAAGTTTAAACTGGCCTGAGCGAAAGAACGTGTATGTTGCGCCATCAAACCGTCCCATCCGCCAAAGCGCAAGTCAGAGTATCCTCCGGAATCCGGGAACTCAACCTCAACATTGATACCAACATCTCTAAGCATCGCTTGAACGGCAACAAGGCCATCCCTGTCTGCCATACCCGGCATACCGTAAATCGTGCTGCTAAACCCATCAGGATAGCCGGCCTCTACTAAAAGTTCTCTGGCTCTATCCGGATTAAAAGTAAAGTTGTATGAGTCCGGAAGACGAATTTCCTCCCATTCTTCAGGGATGAACTGAGTCGCAGGCGTCATAAGCCCGAACCCGCGAGCAGCAACAATAGCATCACGGTCAATAGCATAGGATATTGCTTGCCTAACCCTAACATCTGAAAGCGGAGATTCCTCATCAAAACTACTGGGGACAAGCGATACCGGCCCTATTGGGTTCATCGCGACATATACACCCGGTCCTTGGTGCATGATGACCTGCTCTGCCGAGTTGGTGCCAAGAACGTCGATGCTTTGATCCCCGGTGGATTGAAACGCAATATTCTGCGTCATGACATCTCTCATGAATACAAACTCAATACCATCAAGATAAGGCTTGCCTTCCTGCCAATATCTATCGAATTTTTCATAGACGATTTTTTCACCGCGTATGTATTCTTTGAAAGCGAATGCACCGGTTCCGACAGGGTTTTCGCGAGCGTAGTCAATACCGTTTATATCGGCGTTTTCTTTCGAAATTATCGCGAACGAATGCGAAGCGAAACCGGCCCATAAAGTATTTTGCCATCTGTCAAGCTGCATCATAACAAGATACTCATCCACTGCTTGGATATCTATGATAGCTGGATTAAGCGCATCGTCGTCTTTTGCCATTTGGTAATTCCACCTGACGACCTCAGCATTCAAGTATGACCCATCATGAAAATAGACGCCCTCCCTGATCTTGAAAAAGATTTGAAGGGTGTCCGCATCTATCCAATATTCTTCCGCAAGCCAAGGGTAAAAGATGCCGGACGCCGTTTCAACCAACAGGGATTCTGCATATGGCGGTAACACGACTACATCTATTCCGAATATTTCCCAAGGCAAACCAATCGGCGTCGCTCCCTCCGCCGAGCTTACGATTCTCAGCACTCCGCCGTATTGCTCATCTCCGGAGGGCGCTACGACAGCGTCTGTGGGATCAGGCGAGGATGATGTCGAGGGAGAAGATGTCTGCCCCGACGTTGCTGTCGGTGATGTTGTTGGGTCGTCGGTGCTGCCGCCGCCGCCGCATGCAACCGCTGCAACCATCATCAACATAACAAGGACTAGTGAGATAATTTTTTTCATATTATTCCTCCTATTTATTAATCGATTACAAAAATTAATGTACCATACAGCGCGATATAATGCAATCCTTTTTTACTTCGTTTATATCAGTTTTTATTCGTTAGTTACAAGTCAGACCCTCCGTCATTGCGGGCTTGACCCACAATCCCCTAAGCAATGCAAAAGATTTGCCGGCCGGAATCCATAAACTCGCTCAAACCCGCAGGGGATTGCGGCTCGGAGGCCGCAATGACGCATTTTTTGGCAAGGTCTATTGGTATGGGCTGACATGTAACCTCGTTCATTGCCGGTCTACAACTCATCGCTCCTGATCATACAGTTCACGGCTGTAGCAGTATAATTCCCATACACCGGCTTTAGCCATTTCCGGATCAGAAGCATATAAATTAATATAACTGCCTCCTCCGGGAGCATAGATATCTACCGACTTGCGTATATAATCACATAATTCATCAGCGGAGACTTGCTTGCCCATTTCCATGCCTTCTACACCAGCACAATAACCTATCTGATTACCGTATTTTGCAATCATTGCCGGAATGTCTACAGCGCGGCGTTGAAGCTGCAATACGTCAACGCCAAGGTCAATCATATATTGAAAAAACCGCGTCACGTTGCCGCAGCTGTGCAGTTCAAAGAAGACACCTTTCGATTTGATATGGTCGATAATCCGTTTAGTGGGTTCAAAAACCAGCTCTTCCATCATTTTTTCGGAGAAAAACGTATCTTTTTCTGTACCCCAATCATCATGGAGCGTCACCATGTCAAGAGGATAAAGCGCATTTATCGCATCAAAATTCTCAATAGAAAAATCCGCGCACTTCTCGAAGAATTCCTTCGTAGCTTCCGGTTCGGTTGCAAGCGCAATCATTGAGTCCGTGTATCCGCCCATTACCGAGACAAGCCGTTCTGTAATTCCACGCCCCATGTTATATTTTAGCGCCTTGCGCGGATCATGTTCCTCGCGCATATACTTAGCCGCCTTTTCTTCAAACCCCCATTCAGTCAGATCAGGCCACTCAATAATTGTTTCCCACTTCGTGATATCGTCCATAAGTTGCGTTCCTGGAGTAAGCATAGAACCTCCAACAGCTGGAACATATGTCCAGTCTGTGTTGAACCAATCACGGAACTGGAACTCTTCTTCAGAGACTCTGCCAAAATTCGCATGTATCTGCATCCCGCGCACCTCGTGCAACGCCACGTCATTTACCATTATCGATTGCGTGTCCGTCATTCCGATAGGAAGCCATATCGGATCTTTCCGCCCGATAGCCCGGCGAAAGTTTTCTTTCGGCGTAATCGGGGTTTCATATGCCGGTAAATCCAGCCCCTCCCGATTCATCCATGATTTCAAGGTCTGAACCCCAGCGTCCGGCTTGTAGTATTTGCTGTCTTTGTATGATGTATACGCCATTATGATCTCCTCCTGTGAATAGTATTTTGATGTTGGATAACGCCGTTGCCGCAATATGCTCTACATCATTATTACTCACTTAATATAGCGTATATGATGTTGTAACGCAATAGGCATCAAACTTTCTGTGAATATAATTTCTTTCTTGTATTACTATTGCACGGGGTAGCCGGAAACAGGCGTGCCCAGCGACTGCCGTGAGGGAATTCCGGTTTTATCCCGGAACTGACCGAACAAAAGGCGCATAATACGCCTGTTTCTGGCGGGGCAACAGTACCCTTCTTGTCGTTGCCTGACAATACCGCGATGCCAAAGGAGTATGCGTTCCCTTGGCATCACGGATTACCTGTGTTTCTACTGTCCTAAATTCCGCCGTTACTCACTAATCCAGAGATCCGGATATAGCAGCAATCCCCATTCATCGTTATATCCTTGAATGCGGGGTTTCAATATTTGCACCTCGTAGTTATAGTACATCGGAATAACATAATAGTTTTCTTCGAGCATGTATTCGGCAACTCTTTTTAACTCCTCGTAGTTGTCGCCTATTACATTTCTTGCGCTCGCGAGCAGCCCATCAAGATATTCGCTTTGCGGTACTCCGGGGAAGAAGTTGACCTGAGTGCCGAACAGCAAGTACACGCAGGTTTCCATGTGCGTCATGTTCAGGACACGCTGATACAAGATCGCGTCCGGCCATCCGCTTGTGCGTATCTCTGTATAGCCCCCCGCTTCCGGAAACTCCACACTGGCGGTAATTCCAACATCAGCCAACATCGCCTGTATAGCGACCCCCGCGTCTCTGTCTGTCATGCCCGGTTCGCCGTAAAGCACAGTCGTGAATCCGTCAGGATAGCCCGCCTCTGCAAGAAGCTCTCTTGCTCTTTCCGGGTTGTATTCGCCATTAACGCCGAATGTCGGGTCATTTACATAACCGCCGCGCCCCGGCGCTGTATACTGTATTGCGGGCTGCCACACTCCAAATCCACGCGCATCGCACAGTGACTGCCGATCAATCGCATGAGAGAGGGCCTGCCGCACAAGTATATTCGCAAGCGGAGAGTCAGGGTTGGTATGGCTTGGCATGAGAGTCAAGCTTATTGGGTTTGTATAAAGCAAAGTGTAACCTAAGTCGTCAAACTCTTTTATCTGCTCGCCATTCATCGACCCCAGCGCGTCGATTCCGTCAGGGCCTGTGGATTTGAGCGCTATGTTTTGCGTCATGATGTCGGAAAGGAGGTGTATTTCCAACCCGTCGAGGTAAGGTTTCCCCTCCTGCCAATAATCGTCAAAACGCTCATATATTACATACGCGCCCCTGTTATACTCAACAAACTTGAATGGACCCGTCCCGACAGGGTTCTGCTCCGCCCATTCCTCACCATTGGCTTCATATGATTCCCTCGAAATCATTGTGTACATAACGCCCGTAAAGTTGGAAAGCGTGGAATTTGTGTATTGGTCTATAAGTATCGCTATTTCGTATTCACCGCGCACCTCAACACTGTTGTACGCAGCCATCGTTCCTGCCCCGGCAGTTTGCGCCATTGTAAGATTCCACTGGGCGATCTCGGCGTTAAAATCCGATCCGTCATGGAATTTTACCCCTTGACGCAGTTGAATGAGTATCTCGGTTCCCTCATCATTGACGCTCCATGTTTCAGCAAGATGCGGCAGTATCTCCGCATTTGGCAGCTGCCGGAAAAGCGTCTCCATTATGGGGAATGTCAAGAAAATGTCAAGTGCCTGCACCGACCATGGTACACCAATCGGCCCCGATCCTTCAGCAGAGGTAACCTGCTTCATAATCCCGCCATACGTCGGGCCACCGCTCGCGCCTGGAGAGCTGCCTGAAGTCGGACTGGTACTTGTCGTACTTTGTTCTCCATTGGAATCACTGCCGCCGCACGCGGCAAGGGCAAACACCATGCACAGGACAAGAAATATTGCTGCTACCTTTTTTTTCATACGTATAACCTCACTATCATTATTATTTTATACGGACTATGGCACGTCGCGGAGCGTTGCGAGCGGCGCAGCCGTCCATATATACGTTGTTGGGGCGGTCTTCGACCGCGGGTATATATGCGTTATACACAGTGGCACGCTACGCTATGCCCTTCTCCCATATCCCTCAACTCCGGCACAATTTGAGAACATTTTTCGATAGCCATGTGGCAACGCGGATGGAAAGTGCATCCGGATGGCGGGTTAAGCGGAGTAGGGACATCGCCTGTTAAAACGATTCTTTTACGAGTTTTTTCAACGGCGGGATCCGGCTGCGGCTGAGCAGAAAGGAGCGCCTGAGAGTATGGATGAAGCGTGTTTTTATATAGTAGCTTTGACGGTGCGGTTTCGACGATTTTACCAAGATACATCACCGCTACGCGGTCGCTGATATATTGCACGGCAAGCAGATCGTGCGATATAAAGAGGTAAGCCAGCTTATTATTCTTTTTTTGGAGATTCCTCAATAGATTGAGTATCTGCGCTTGCATTGAAACGTCGAGCGCAGAAATCGGCTCATCGCAAACTATGAGTGACGGTTCCCCGGCCAGTGCGCGAGCGACGGAAAGCCTTTGCCTTTGCCCCCCGGAAAATTCATGCGGAAAACGATCCATCATATCAGGACTAAGGCCCGTCATTATGAAAAGTTCCTTTATACGTTCCAAATATTCCTTGCGTCCGGATGTCAGTTTATGGACTATAAGCGGCTCTCCCACAATGTTGCCGGAGTTCATTCTTGGGTCGAGCGAGCTGTACGGATCTTGAAAAACTATCGCCATTTTACGCCGAATCGCGCGGAGCTCTTTATCCGAAGCGGCAGTAATGTCTATTCCGTCAAATAGTATCCTACCCTTTGTCGGTTTATACAGGCGCAGCAAACATCTGCCAACAGTGGTTTTTCCACATCCACTCTCGCCCACAAGCCCCAGCGTCTCGCCCGGCTTTATTGAAAACGACACATCATTGACCGCTTTCACGTCGCCTGCATGCAGCTTTAGCATACCACGCCTCACAGGAAAATACATATTAAGGTTAATAACATCAACCGTGTTACCCTTCGCAGAGATTTCGGTAGAAATACTCATAAACCGGCCTCCTTTATACTTATGTTGCAGGTGGTTGCGTGCCCACTCTTAACATAAGTAAGTTTTGCAGCAGGTTCTTCAAAACAGCTCTTGTGCCTTTTACGGCAACGTGCGAGGAAAGGGCAGGTAGGCGGACGGTTTATCAGAGTTGGCGGCATCCCACCGATAGGCACAAGCTCCATATCAAGCTTGGGTACGCAGCTTATGAGTCCGTCTGTGTACGGATGCAACGGATTATCCCATATATCTGTTACAGTGCCTGATTCGATGATCGAACCGGCATACATCACATTTACCCTTTGCGCATACCTTGCTACGACGCCCAGGTTATGCGTTACCATCGTCAGAGCCGTATGATGCTTGCTTACGATCTCATAAATCAGTTCCAGAAGTTGTGCTTGTATCGTCGCATCCAATGCCGTTGTCGCTTCATCCGCTATAATCAGTTTTGGATTGCATATCATTGCGATTCCAATCATAACCCTTTGGCGCATCCCTCCGGAAAACTGATGCGGATAATCCTCTATCCGGTTGGATGGATCCGGTATGCCCACTTGCGCTAACATATCGATTGCACGCTCACGAGCCTCAATCTTTGATACGTCTTCATGTGAGAGAATCATCTCCGTCATTTGCTTCGAGATTTTCATTGATGGATTGAGCGATGTCATTGGCTCTTGGAAAATCATGGATATTTTTCTGCCTCTGATTTCCGCCATGTCCCTGCTTTTTTTGGAATACTTCAGAATGTCAACTCCATCAAACTCCGCAGATCCCGCGATGATTCTGCCGGGCGGCGTCGGTATGAGTTGCATGAGGGAGAGCTGGCTGACAGATTTTCCGCAGCCGCTTTCTCCGACAAGCCCGAGAATCTCTCCTTCGTCTATGTCGTACGAAACATCATTAACAGCGCGAACCGTGCCGCGCTCAGTATTAAATTCCGTCGTCAGGCCTTTAACCGTCAGCAATTTCCCCATAACTTCCCTCCTTAGTCCAAAGACCCGCGCAGCCTTGGGTCAAGTGCATCGCGCAATCCATCGCCCACCATGTTGTAGGCGAAAACGAGTATCATTATCGCGACGCCGGGCGCAATTGAAAGGAGCGGGAGCGATTCCAGATATCTATATCCCTCGCGGCACATTTGTCCCCACGCCGCTGTGGGTGGACTTATTCCCAATCCCAGAAAGCTGAGTCCCGCTTCAGCCATTATAGCAACACCCAGCATCATTGTCATCATCACTATAAGCGGCGACATCGCATTTGGCAGGATATGTCTTACTATTATGCGCCATTTTCTATCTCCCATAGCCCGCCCTGCAAGGACATAGTCGTTTTCTCTAAGCGACATTACCTGTCCGTTCATCAGCCGTATGTATCCCGGGAAAAGTGTCAACCCGACAGCTACTATGACACCTGTAACACCGGCTCCCAGGATGCTTACTATCAGCAATTGTAAAATTAATGCAGGAATGGCAATAATAGCATCCGTAATGCGCATTATCACTCCCTGAATCCGCCCCCTCAAAAAGCCCGCCGTCACCCCGATCACAGTTCCAATAGATGCGGATATGAGCACTGTGACTACGCCTGAGATAAGCGCAATCCTTGACCCGTGCATTATGCGCGACAGAAGATCGCGTCCGAGCGCGTCGGTTCCGAGCAGATGCTGCGCACTTGGAGGTTGCAAGACATTTTGAAGATTTTGCCTGTACGGGTCGTATGGAGCAATAACGTCGGCGAAAATAGCTACAAACAGTATAATCACGACTAGCGCAAAACCCACAATGACGACCTTTCTCCTAAAGAATACACGAATGAATCGTTTAAACTCGTTAACAGGCGGGAGCAGTTCTTCCTCCAGAACCTTGAAATCGTCAGTGCTTTCCATTATTTCAGTATTAATTTCTTCCATTATACCAATCCCCCCATTTATTCGTACTGTATCCTCGGATCTATCCACCCGTACAGTATATCAACCAAGAGGTTTGATAACACAACAACGAAAGTCATGATCATGGCCACCGCCTGGATGACAGGATAGTCGTTTGATAGCATAGCGTTCACCATCATTTGCCCCATTCCGGGTATCACAAAAATCGTTTCTACAACTGCAGAGCCTCCGAATATTAATTGCATCATGGATCCCTGAAGTGTAATTACCGGCATCATCGCATTTTTGAGCACATGCTTGAAAATAATGCGCTTCTCCATCAGGCCTTTGGACCAAGCCGTCCTAACATGATCCTGATTTAGCACCTCAAGGACGCTGGACCGCGTTTGCCGGCAAGTTGATGCTAGAGGCCCCAAAGCTATGACAAACACAGGGAGGATGCTTGTCCGGATGTTTGTTCCTATATCGACCCACGGCAGCGTATATCCGTATAGAGGCAATAATTCTAATCTGTATCCAATAAAGTAAATTAATACAATCGCGGTAAGAAAGGTTGGTGATGTGATTCCCACATTTGCAAGAAACGTCACTAATGTATCCACAAACTTCCCTCGCCTGATAGCGCTTATTATCCCGAGCAGCATGCCTAATGCACAGCTTATTACAAAAGCTGTAATGCCTAATGTAATCGTCACAGTCAGGCGCGTTTGTATGGCCTCTCCTATAATATAGTTAGCCAGTATGGATCTGCCAAAGTCGCCGCTTAAAACTCGTCCGAGCCAATTTATAAACTGAATCGGTATAGGCTTATCGAGTCCATGCTCTTGCAGAAGGCGATCGTACATTTCGGGATCCGCTTGCGCATCAGCCATGATGCGCTGATTCACAACCATCTGAATCGGATCTCCCGGCAGCAGCCTTATTAGCATAAAGACCACCATGCTCACTATCAAAACGATGAACAGCGCTTGAATCAGACGCCTGATGACATATTTCACCATTGGTGCAAAACGCCTCCTCTCCCTACTTCCTGTCAGGGTGTCACATGCTTTGCTCGGTTCGCGTAATAAAATCGTTTTGGACTTCAGTCCGCAGTGATACGAAATACGTCGAAAACCCTGCTATGCGAACTACAAGATCCCGATGCGCCATAGGATCCGCCTGTGCGTCATAAAGCTGTTTGGTTCCGACAACGTTAAACTGTATCTGCATACCTCCAAGGCTAAAATATGTCGATATGAGGTCTTGCAGCTTAAGCGTTCCTTCATCGCCCGCGACGGATGTTGGGGAAAACCGGATATTGAGCTGGTCGCCATTGGCAAGACTGCCGTGCGGAAGCTTTGCAGCGCTGCGCAAGTAAGCAGTCGGTCCGTTTTTATCAAAACCTTGACGCGGTGAAATCGCGTCTGCTATCGGTTCTCCCGATCTTCTCCCATCCGGCGTAGCTCCAAGGGCAGTGCCGAAGTAAACATTTGCCGTCATCGTAAATGTACCGCCGCAATATCGTCCGCGCGGGCCGTACTGTCCCGCCATTATATCAGCAAACAAGCCCAGCGCCCATGCGGCATACCCGTCCACCTCTTCGTCGTCGTTACCGTAGTGAGGAACATCATTTATTATCGTCTGACGTAAATCCTCATAACCATCCCAGTTTGTCTGAAGTGCATTGTACATGTCGCACAAAGACACTGTCTCATCGTCAAAGCAGAGTTTTTTTATCGACATCAGACTGTCTGCTACATTTGCTGTTCCGCAAGCTGTTAAGCCTGTACGGTTATACTTCGCGCCGCCTTCGGTCACATCCTTACCCGATTCCATGCACCCTTCCATAAGCGCGGAAGCCGCGACACAAGGAAAATATGTGGAATAAGCCAGCTCATACATAGACGCGTATGACACTGTCCAATCAAGAAGGTACTTCATCTGTTTCTCGAATGTGTCGCGCAACTCATCAAAACTCTCGTATTCATAGAGTTTCTTGCACGGAAGAGCCGTCTTGCCTGTTCTTGGATGTACGCCGCCGTTGATGATAAGCTGTATTACTTCCATCATGTTCCAAACCGAATCACCGCCGGTATTCCCGCACGCCGGCCACTCGCAGCCGGTTCCCGAAGGCTCGACGCAGCCGACAATGCTGTAGTTGGCAGCATCGTCCTTTGAAAGCCCCCACTTCATCAGCATCGGTATTATGACACCGTCATTTTCGAACTGAGGTATACCCCCGGCCCTTTTGCTTGATTCTATCGCCAGACGCCATATAGACTCCGGTGTGCCGGCATGTATTCGCAGGGCGACGGTTGGGTCAGGTAACCGCAGCCTTCCTATGGTCTGGAGCACTAAATACGTCACTTTATTTGAGTCGTCTGTCCCGTCCGGTTTTGAGCCGCCTATCGTTAAAACGTTGTGCCCGGAAGGGACGGCACCTTGATAAATTGCCGAGTATAGGTTACCGCCGGTCTTGTTGAGCTCTATAATGCGTTCATTATTGAGATACATTGTATGGCATGTCATAATATCAGTCATCCGCAGTACGAACGCGTCTGTGTATTCTTGCGCATGCTCTTCGGTCAGCGTACCGTCAGCAAGTTGTTTTTCGAGAAGATGCCCTACATATTTATCTATGCGTCCGGTTGATTGCCCGTGCTGCTGTCCGTCTGCAGCCAGCATATATTCATACAGTAATATAACTTGCAACCCTTCCCAGTAAGTTCTGGCGGGGTTTTCCATAATCCATTCAAGCGAATCTGCCATTTTAAGCAACTCAGCTTCGTTCTCAGCACCATCCGCCTTAACTCTGCAGGCGGATGCATAACGTTTAGCAAGTAAAATCGCGGCGTCGCATATCCTGGCGACGGCATGATAAAACAAGTGTTTTTTCACCCAGTCGCCAAACATTTTGCCGCGATGTTCCTCAATTATTGCAAGCGCCTGTCTTCGAACTTCGCCGAATCCGACATTGACAGCCTTGTTGAAGTTCCCGATATAATGCCCTTGCGATATGCCTCCGATTCTGTGTCTGCCGGGTTCACCCGGAACCGGCGCCGGAGTACCTATTGCAGCGCCGTTACCAAACGCATCCCACACATCGCTCGTTACAACACCCTCTACTTTACTGCCTATTGCATTTTCTTTCCAGAACTCGTAAGCTTCAATCAAAACTTCGCGCTGCTCGTCGCTCATATATACGTTATTGCCCGACTGCCAGGCTGCTTTGAATGTTTTCTCATCCACGACGCCCGGTATCCAGTTAACTCCCCACTCGACAGCGGACGATATCATGCGCTTGCCGGGCCCGGGAGAGCCAACGAATATATCTCCGTCAAAGACGTTTATTTCACGTTTTGCCACCCATTCATACATTGCTCCGGAGCGTTTGAGCAATGGATGCTCATTCGGATGCGCTTTGTAATAATCGGTGAATATCTTCGTGCGCTCTGTATTGAGGGACACATTGCCCCCTTGAACGAAAGCATCTTTTTCCTCGCGCAATCGGCTAATGCGCTCTGAGACAGGCGACCATTTATGCATTTGAGCAACCTCCTGCTTTTTTTGCGCAACGTTTTTGGCAGATTTCACGGGGTAGCCGGAAACAGGCGTGCCCAGCGACTGCCGTGAGGGAATTGCGGTTTTATCCCGGAACTGACCGAACAAAAGGCGCATAATACGCCTGTTTCCAGCGGGGCATGAACTGTAACCATTTTTAACAAACTTGTGTTTATCTTCAACAACTTGACTTGCAGGTAGTACGGAACTATAGTAGAATATCTGTAACAAAACAGTACGGCTTGCGAAATGGGGGCGGTTTTATGGATATGTTTTCGATAGATTGTTTTATGGCGCTTGCGCGGCGTCTGGTGTTTTATGAAGCCGCAGAGCTTATGCATATTTCCCAATCCTCGTTTTCGAGACAGATTCAAATCTTGGAACACAACTACGGCAAGGAGTTATTCATCCGCAATCGCCTCGGTTGCAGGCTTACAGAGACCGGAAAGGCTTTTCTTCCGTATGCCGAAAGCATTGCCAACGAGTTTGCCAGAGCAAAATCTCTGATCGAGGATTACAAAAAAAGCGTCGGGAAACGCCTGATCATATTTACCGATTGCCTTCCCAATCCACTGTTATCCGAAATGATACTTAAATATCAAGACTCACATCCCGAAACGCATGTTGAAATCCACGAATGTAATAGCACTCAGGCTATTTCAAGTCTGCACGAGAACTCGGACGTTGTAGGTATAATACGCTCGGTACTTAGTTTACAAGTCGACGATTTCGACCATTATCCCATTTATCAGGAATATCTGGTGGCCATGACCAACAAACGGCATCCCCTTGCACAGATGGACAGTATCAAGCTGCCAATGCTCAGCGAAGAGACATTTCAGCTAATGAGTCCCACGAAATCCCAATTCTATGATTACTTAATTGATTTGTGCGAGAGAAGCGGCTTCACTCCAAAGCTCAGCCCGCACAACCTGTGGTATAGTACGATACCCGAATTGATCAACCAATTAAACTTTGTATCTATAATGCCTTTATGCGTCGCCGAACGAATTCGTAACCCTGATGTTAGAGTTCTAAAAATCGATGATATTGAGAACTACTCCGTCCTGATCGTGAAAAGCAGGGACATCGCATCGAATACCGCAAGTTCGATGTTTGAATTTTGCTGCAAGTTTATGCGCGGGATTGATTCCTGTTCGTTGCATAATATCTAAAACACTTGCACAATCCGTCTGCCTATGTGATTTTTAACACCAAAGTCTGAAAGCAACGGCTTATCTTTGTTCATTTTATATACCTTTCTCATAAACGACAATCTAAAAATGGAAACTTTTATTTTTCATTTTTGGATGATTGGCCAAAAGGAGATGGAAATATCCATGACTATTTTGCAAATTAGGTGCTTTGTCAGTCTCGCCGAGACAAAAAAATTAACAGAGACTGCCAACTTGTTTAATCTAAAAGTATCTACCTTATCGAAATACATGAATCACATTGAGAACACATTTTCAATAAAACTGTTCCAAAAGAGTCAAAACGGCTTGAGTCTCACTAAGGAGGGTGCGCTGATCTACCCGAGCATGCAATTCATTGTAAAAAAACACGATGAGTTGTTATTACATATGAATAAAGCGGCAAATTTAGATCGTACGGCAATGAATATTGCTCTTGCTTTCCATCAGTATGAGTTGCTGATACACTTGATAGAGTTTTCAAAAATCTATCCGGATGTAAACTTAACAATATCCGAAACACCTTCTTCCGATATGCGCCAACTGCTGGATACTGAAAGCGTAGACATGGTCATTGCATATGAGGAGCTCCTGAAAAAGAAATACCGTAACACATTCCCTATTCGTCGTGACAAGCTTGTGGCTGTGGTTGGAATCTCTCACCCGCTAGCCTCGCGAAAACACATATCACTCCTGGAGTTGAAAGACGACAGCTTCTTTCTTTTCAAAGGCGACCCGCTGTTGCACAGTTTCCAAGTGCGCGCTTGTATTTCCGCAGGCTTTGCGCCTTCAGAATCGCCCCATGATTTTCGAGTGGACACCGTTATGGACTACGTTTCAGCAAACAGAGGGGTGGCGCTGCTTATTGACAGTGTAGTAAAAAACTTTCACAATGATAATGTAATCACACTGCCGCTCATTGAAAGTCTGGCATTGACACTGTCAGCAGTCTTCCCCGCTGCTTTTCTCCCTGAAACATATGAAAGGTTGCTCGCATTTCTGATAAGCAATACTGTCTCAGATTTGGTTCAAAAATAGAAAAACAATAGCATCCTAATATTGGAAAGTAAAGTTTTCTATTTTTGGATTGTCATTTTGCATCATTTTCTATTTAATTAGTACACGTATTGATGTAATGTGTGCAGTGATTTTGTTTGATTGATACAAAACATTTATGTAGCCATAGCGTGGCTGATTATCATGCGGCCACGCATGTAATTATCAGAAAACTTAGGAGGATTTGATATGAGACATTATCTAGACTACGGCTTTGAGGACAAGACAGCTATAGTCACCGGGGCAGGAACAGGAATAGGCGAGGCCTGTGCTATTGAACTTGCAAAAGGCGGCGTGAAGGTCGCCCTTTTCGGGCGCAGAACCGCGCCGCTCGAGAAAGTTAAGGAGGAGTGCCGGAAATACACAGACGGGGTGCTTGCGCTATCCGTTGACGTCAGCGACAAAAAAGCCGTAACCGAAGGAGTCGGCGAGGTTCTAAAAGAGTTCGGAAAAGTGGATATCCTTATAAACAACGCGGGCATAGAATCGCCGGTCAAATATGGCGAGATTCCTTTCGAGGTCTTTTTTGATAATCTTGAACCTGAAGAGTATCTGAGATTTTTTGAGGTTCATGCGCTTGGCCACTATCTCATGAATCTCGCAGTAATCCCCAGCATGTTAAAAAACCAGTATGGGCGTATTGTGAACATCACGTCTATAACAGCCGTAGCAGGGGCTTACAGCAGCCCGGCCTATACCTCTTCTAAAGCTGCGGCAAATACCCAGACGATAGCATTTGCAAAAAAATATGGAAAACAAAACATCATTGTAAACGCGATAATGCCCGGTATGACAAATACTCCCATGAAAGCACCGTCTCCGCCGGAGGAATTTGAGATGGTTGCAAAAATGACTACCCTCGGCAGGGTCGCTGAGCCTATCGATATCGCGCGTGTTGCAATGTTTCTTTCACAAGAGAATCTGTTTCTCACAGGTCAGGTGCTTACAGTAACGGGCTCGTAAACTATACCCAGGGTCTTTATGACAGGAAGGATGATTTAAGTATGAAGTATCCTCGGCCAAAATACCTTGATCCAGACGTAAAAACCATTACATCAAAATCTTCATTCGGTGGATTAACACTCACTGCCCCTTTGTTTGATACTCCGATTCCGCGACGCGAGAATTTCTTCCGATCAGCCCGGCGCGATAATCCAATGTGGGCGCCGATCTCGATTTCCGACATGCAGTCGCTGATGATAAACGAGTTGGCGGATGAGAAGCCGGGACAGCAGCTTGGACCGCGATTTACTGAAATCCCCAAGTACGACTACATTTTTCTCGACCACTTCGGCAATTCTTGGTCATGGGTCGCGTCTGCCGGAGGCGCGATGCTAACCCCGGGAACAAGAATCCTTGATGATATCTGCGACTGGGAAAAGGATCTAAAGTTTCCAAATCTTGACGATTGGAATTTTAAGGAAACCGCCGCCAAATATATGAAAGAAACATACAACCCCGATAAGGTTATGCACATCAACCTGCACCAAGGGCTTACCGAAATGCTTGTCGCTTTTCTTGGTGGATATGAGGAAGCTATGCTTGCCCTTGCGGTGGAACCCGAAGCTGTCAAAGACTTTTTTGCCCGGTTCGCAAAGTTTATGACAGACTTTTTTGACTATCTGGACGCGCTTTACCCAATCGATTTTGTCACATATC
>Ga0099364_10007442_pt1 | contig 15633 bp, 9 predicted proteins | sample TergutTh196P3_FD_73070 | JGI IMG/M metagenome (GOLD analysis project Ga0099364, IMG submission 73070) | Microcerotermes parvus P3 segment gut microbial communities from Pointe-Noire, Republic of the Congo - Th196 P3 | ecosystem: Host-associated > Arthropoda: Insects > Digestive system > Gut ...
CCACGCTTTTGGTTTCGCCCGCCGGCGCTAATGCAGCATGTTCGGCAATGCCGAATATTGCGTCCATATCCACGCCTTTTACTTCCTTGAATGTATTCCAAGGACTGCCGGCATAGTTGGCTTCCATGCCTGCCGGCACGTAAATGGTGATATTGCTTTTGTTGGTTATACCGGCAAAGGGATTTCCGTTCAAAACAGGAGGCTTGTCGCTGTCTATTAATAAAGATGTTAAATTATTGCACTCATAAAAAGCTTCATTTCCAATACTATTGATCGAATTTGGCAAGGCTACCGCAGTCAGGTTAGCACATAACTCGAAAGCATACGTTGGAATTGCAGTAATAGATGTCGGAAAAGTAATATATTCGATACCGGCAGCTCCGAAAACAGAAATTCCCATTTCTGCAACCGAGTTTGGGAAAATAATGGTTTCCAAACTTTTCGTTCTTCTAAAAACACTGTTTCCTATTTTGGTTATGGTGTTTGGCAGATGTATTTCTGTTAAATTGCTGCATTCGAAAAAAGTAAAATCTCCAATTTCGGTTATCGTTTCGGGGATGGTAATAGAAGTTAAACCTTGACAGGTAGAAAATCCATACTCATTAATTACTGTTACGGTTTCCGGAAAAATATACTCTCCGGTTTTTCCGGCGGGGTATACCAACAGTTTGCTTACGTCTTTGTTGTAGAGCACGCCGTCTATGCTTGTAAAATTAGGGTTATCGGCATCTACATTAATTGCCGTCAACTCGTAACAGTATTCAAAAGCCTCTGAACCGATACTTTCTACTGTTTTGGGTAAATTGATACTTGCTAATTTGGAACATTTAAAAAAAGCATCTTTTCCTATTGTTTTTAGTGAATTACCAATGATAATCGTTGCTAATTTTTCACAATAAGCAAATGCTGAATTTCCAATGCTTGTTACAGAGTTAGGTATTACAACTTCCGTTAAATTAGAATATTGTAAAAACGTAAGATTTCCAATAGATTTTACTCCTTCTTCCAATATTATTTTGCTAATACCATTTCCATAGTTTATACGCCAATACCACACTACATTTTCAGCAAAAGGGTCATATTCAGGAATATCGCCTTCGCCTTCTATTACAAAAACGCCATCCCCGTACAATGTCCATGTTAAATCGGTACCCGGAACAGGTTCTTTATCAAATAGTTTTGTTGCTGTAGAGTGTTCTGCTCCCTGTGCCAAACCTATTATTATAAATAGGGCAATTAGTAATAAATTTATTTTTTTCACAGTTCTTGTTTTTTTATGGTTTTTATTCTATGTTAAATTTTACTTTATTGATTTCACCTTCAGATTCCATTTCACATAAATATTTTCCATTAGCAAAATCTGTTGTTTGGAAATACACGGAATGATTTCCCTGTATCATCCTTTGGGGTCCAAAAATTACCTTTATTAAATTAGCATCATCATCATATATTTTTATGGTAACCATTCTCTCTCTATCCAAAAGGAAAGTTACATACATCATATCATCTTTTCCTCTTTCTTCCGACACGACCATCTCCGGATCAAAAGTGGGCGTAGCATTGTTTCTACCGCTGACAAGGAAAGTATACTCACCGGGGAAAATATACTCGTCCGGCAGGAGCACCGCGTTGTTATGGACGGTAACTTTTGCAGTAGCCGTAGCCGCGCCTTTGTAGATAATGCCGAACTCTTGAACTGTATCCGGCTTTATGCTCATAGTGTTTGGCGACACAATGGAGAAATTGACATTGTCGCTCAAGAGAATGTCTTTAATGGTCAGCGTGGCGCAGCCGGTATTGCTTATTGAGAATGCGCGCAGCACATTTGTTCCCTGCCCGAAGTCCGTTCCTTTGGCGGCGGATATTTCGGTATCGCCGGTGGGTATCAGGCGTCCGTTCATAAAATAGGATATTTCGATTCCCGGCACGTCCATTGTTTTGTACACGGTGTTTACTGTTCTGTTGCCTCCTGTTTCAAACACGACCGCTGCTCCCAAAGTGGATAGCACATATTCGTAGCCATCCCTCAATATGCGGAACTGCACCAGTTCGTCTTCGTCAAATCCATCTTTGCCGGTTGTTTGCGAGCTGCCGTAGAGCAATAAATTTATCTTATCGCTGCCACCAGGCACTGTCTGTTCGCCTCCAATCTGATACCTTCCGCAGTCATTCATAAAATATGCGCGCAAAATATCGCCTTGGCGCAGCATGGCACAATTGTTTAATACCGCTTCCCGGTTAAATTCGACAAGCATCGTGGCGCGTTCTTCGCCATTGTCGGGCAGATTTTCGGCGACGGACAAATATACAGGGTTTTCGGGCGAGCCATACCAGCCTTGTGCGCCGTGATTGTCGGTGGTGTAAATGTAATACAGCAACCCGCTTTCGCTGACCGCGCTTGCAGGTATGCGCGCCTCATACACATCATTGCCGCAGGTGTCGCAAGGGGTCATATCCATGCTGATAAATTCGCTTGCCGTGCGGTTGATTCGGTAGTGCAGTTGCTTTTTGACAAGGTATTCGGTCGTGTCTGTGATTTTTGCTCTGACGGTAATTTCATCGCAGGAATTGATGCCGCTTATTTGCACATCGCTGATTACGGGCGGGAAATTGGGCGCTACGGCAAAAGTCCATGTTTGGTATTCCTGGTTTGGCGGAATGGACACAAGCATGGATCCGTCTTTCAAAAAGGCATTGAATTTGTATTCTACCAAAGGGCTGTCGACCGCCAATGCGGGAATGGTGAACAGGTATGTCCAGCAGGGCGGATTTTCGCTGTCGCTGTCTGTGTTTGAGAGGGTATGATACAGGGATTCGTGTTTTGTTTTATAGTGCAGCACGACAGAGTCTACACCGGCTTCGGCGCATACGGTAACGCCCACTTCCACGTCTGTGGTTTTGCGTGGTTGACTGGTTTTGTCCAAAGCCTCGGTTTCGGGAGTGCGTGTAATACTTTTTACTTGGGGGATGTAGCATTTTTCGCCCTGTACGCTACTGTTTTCGGCGCTTTCGATGGTAATGCTGCGGCATACTTCGGGAGTTAGCCCAACGGTATCGCTCAAACAGTAGGATAAAATATAGCGTCCCGAAATTTTATTTGCGATTTTAGTCATCAAAGAACTGTAATCGTTCGAAAAAATATTTTGCGTTTCGCCGCCGGTGGCTGTTGCGATAGGCGCATAATCACTGTATGAATCTACATTGTCGGCAATAATCATAAATGCCTGAACGCCTTTGTCCTGCAGAAGTTCGATGACTTCATTTTGCGTGGTAGAAAGAGGTACTCTTGTTCCTCCGCAATAATCATAGGTATTACTTCCGTCTCTTACCGGCTCGTCGCCCAGCAGCACAAATGCTTTTTTGGCATTGTTGCGGTAATTAACCGGAGTGTTTGCCAGTATTTTCAGCGCTTCCCAGCCCTGTTCTATAAAGCCGTCTGTGGTAGTGTGGTCTTCTATAAAACGTTGAAAAGCTTTCAATCTGTTTTCTGTGTCAATGTACCATAAGTAGCCGCTACCGTCAGGCGCTGCTTCGAGCTTTATATTCTCATCCAGGCAAAGAGTAGAAGCAGGAGTGCCGGTTCCTATTCCAAACCGCATCAAACCCACACGCAAATCGTATCTGCCGTACAATTCTGCCGTCAAAGCGTGCAAAGCGTTTTTGACTTGATTGATATGAGTATCCATACTGGCGCTGTTGTCAAAAATAAAAAACAAATCAACGGCAGGTTTATTGCTTTCGTTGGCTTCGGTCAGGTTAAAACAGGTAGCGTTGTCGGCGATATTCAGCGCATCATCGCCAAAAATAAAATCGTCTTTTGTCAATCCGGAAATATGGTTGCCGGCTGCGTCTTCGACAGTGAAACTGATCAGTATTTCTTCGGGAAATTTATCGGTGTTGACGTTCGAAACGGTTATCTTGGCGATTGAGGAACTTGAGGAAGCTCTTGTTTGTATTTGCGCCGTAGCCGCTTTTTCTACGCCAATGGCAAGTTTGAAGAGTGTCCAACCTGCGCCTTCAAAGCTCTCATCGGCAGTGAGTTGCAGTGTCAGCCGCAGGCTTTTTCCTGCGTAGCGCGTCAGGTCAATATAATCGGTAACGCGTCCGGTTTTACCGGTTTTGGCATAAATGACTTTGCCGCTTTGTGTGCCATCGAGGCTAACCAGTACGCGCACAAAATCGTAGTGATACTCGGTATCAAATGCCTCGTCGAGGGTTAGCCAAAGTTTATCTCCGCCCTCCGCATCGGGCAGCGTAATAAGCGGACTGGTAGCCGTAAGCGCGGCATTGGGTGCATATTTGCCGGTGGATAAAACACTTCCATCTTGGGTGGCGTTTAACGAAAAACCGTTGATTTCCCACTCGGAGGCTATTTTTTCTGCGTCTGCCAGTAAAATAAAGTTGTTAAACACGGTGTTGTTATCGGAAATATAGGCGAGGGTTGAAAAAATGCCTTTGGGAATGTCGTTGTGCTTTTGTGCCGGCTGTTGCGCCATGCTTGCGAAGCAAATGGGTAAGAAAATGAGGAAGAATATGTAGAAATTTTTCATGTGTATCAGCATCAATTTAAAAATTGTACAAATATATACTTTTTATTTATATGTAGAGCTTTTTTTTGTATTTTTTTATTTTTCACTCGCTAACTTCTTCTTTTTTTATCCACCCTGTTACCAATGTTTTTCCAAAATATTCTATTTTTACCCAATTATCTTTTTCCTCTGTTATGGTAACTACATCGTCTTTTATAAGATACATTTTTGTGGGATTATCGGGTTCGGAATAGATAATACTTTTAGGCACGATAATTTCTTTCACATCAATATTTAAATACTCTTTTATATAATCACGGTTGTCTTGTTTTCCTCGCAAATACAATAATTTCAAGGCAATAGCAGGCAATTTATCAATTTTTTCGTACATGGAAACCTTACCGAAATTAATCCATAAAGAATTTTCTGTGAGTTCAATAATTTCAGGCATACTAAAACCCGGTACTTTAACAAATCCATCTTTATCAATAAAACGTGCAGCAATTTCCGTGTAGTACTTACCTGTCATTTTCAAATCTCTTTTGTTTATGGCTGTTACTTCATATTGATGATAATCTTGAAATCCGTAATAACTTTCACCGATCCATGTCTCTTCTCCGTTTAACTTATATTCAAAGCCCAATTTTTTCCCTGATTTATTAATCATTATAAAACTCGTGTTATTTGTATTTGGATTTTCCGGCGTATCAAGATATAACCAAATACCTTCTAAATTTTGCATGGTAATTGGCATATCTTCCTGTGAAAATACCACACACATACTAACAAAGTAAAAAGCTACGTTAAAAAAAATCTTATTCATAATATTATAAATTTATTTAAAATTAGTAAGAGCATCTGTTGTATATTTTATTCTTGTATCAGCACCATTAGGTCTTTTTGTTCCAGAGCCATTGACAAGTCTTCCTACATTATCAATAGAAGCATCATCTGTTCCTGCATCTGCCATTGAATTTAATCTATTTATTTTCCAATAAATCATAGATGCTTTAATCGCCACATCTATATCCGTTTCCAAAAGACTTATGTCTGCTCCGTGAAATTCTTTCGTATCATTTGGATATAAACGGTTCCACTCATCACTGATTGCTTTGTAGTTATCTTTTCCTGTTAAATGAATAAAACCTTTACCTAAATAGGTAGAGCCATCTTGTGTTGATTTTACTCCATTTCCCATACGACATCCATATACATAATCAAATAATTCACACCGACCTATATAGTTACTCTTGACGGTGTATAGAGAACCAAAATTTACAAACTCCCAGGCACACACATCGTTCCCTTCGTCATTTTTTTTCAATTTTACAGAAACAATAGAATCACAACCGCCACTATACGGACAAGTATTCAATGACGAATGACTAACATTTTCTATCAAATCACAATATTTAAATGTTTTACCTGTAGTAGACGAAGTGTGATTAATTAAATTTGGCTTTAAGAATGTATCAAAAACATTTTTCGCTGTATAATTGCAACCTTCTTTTAAGTCTTTTAATCCTCCAGTTTCTGCACCAATCTGTCCCAAAAAATGAGCCATTCTTTCAATAGTTGTTATTTCAAATTCATCACTATACTTATTTATCGCATTAGCAACATCTATTCTACGTTGTTCATCAGAATTTGGGAAAATTCCATATAAAATTTCTTTGGTTAAGAGTATTGTGGCTGTTGTTGTTTGTCCCTCCTCTATCTTACTTCCAAACAAATACTTCATCAAACTGTCAATTTTACTAACTTGGTCATCTACAAGAATTTTCAAAACTGCCTTATTATCAATTCTGTATATAATGCCTCGCTGCCAGTCAACTGTGCCATCTTGCAGAAAATGCTGCTCGTCATACCTTTCGTAAGCATCAGCGGACACACTGTTTTCTTTATCTGAAGCACATAAAATAATCCGTATCTGGTCATAATCCGTATTTTCTATTCTAATATAATTTGCCTTAAATTCATCATCCTTTGTGCGTGATTTTATTTTCAATAAATTTCTATTTTCGCACATCTTTACAATGGAAGTTTTTTTGTTTTTTTAGATAAATAAAAATTGAGTTATTTTTCTGCCTAAAGTTACATTTATTACTTGGAATTAAACATTACAGATTTTATCATTTTTTTTGATTTTCGCACCAAATCTTTATCTTCACAATCATTTTTATTGACGATATAATCAATTATTCTATTAGTTATCATTCTTCTACTTTTATCTAATAGACTATAATTGTATCTAAATTCTTCAAATCCATATTCCAACCATTGATTAAATCTCCACAATGCAATTTCATCATTCTGTATTTCAATAAAATAATAGCAGTCAATATTGCATATTAGCATTATCAGACAAGCATCATCTACTTGTTCTGGATATTCAATAAATCTCCTAAAATCTTGTGCGAAATTTACAGGTTTTTCTATACCTATTTTTAGTTGATTATCTTGTACAAATTTAGCGGCGCGTGAATAATATTGATTATCAGGATTGTTGTTTTGCATATCGCTAAAAAACTGACATCCAATCTTTTTTAAATACGATAATTCGTGTTTTGAAAAATTTTCTATACGATTCTTCCACACATTAAAATAACTTGTGTCATTTTCTAAAATAAAATGTATCTCGTTGATACAAAAGGCTAACTCGTAAAATTCAAGATAAAAATTATCTTTTTTCAATCTGTTTACAACATCAAGATTATGCTCTTGAGCATAACATGCTGTATTAAAAATACAGTAAAAAATAAACAATACTTTTTTCATACTATTAACGATTCTCGGAACTTGCATTGTCTGTGTGAGTTTGATTTTTTACTAAATTATAATTTACTCATTTTTTTGATTTTAAGGCATATCGCCTTCGGTCATAAAATTGATTGTAATTCTTGTAATAACATCATTTTGTACATACACTTGAAATGAGCCTAATGAATAATCTTCGCTGTCGTCATAAAAACGAAACCACAAATTGGTATATAGTTGTATTTCTTTTTCTCTATTTTTTTCGTCTTCCATTTCTTGTTGATATAAAAATTCCATATCCGGAAAATTTTTCAGTATAACCTCTATGGGGGTACCAACTCGAATGGCAATATTTTTACTTTTGAAATAAATAGAATCTTTGGGTGATATTAATTTAAACCACCAAAATTCCACATATTTATGTTCGTCGTTTGTTCCTTTTCGGAAAACAATGGAATCTTTAATTTTATCTTCATACAAAGTGCCAAATTCTTCATCTACATAAGAACTTATCAACTTTGATTTTTTATCCCAATCTCTGTATGACATGTCTTTTGGGGGATAATTACGATACACCTTTTTATTATTAAGAAGTAAATCTGATTGAAAAACTCCCGTCGTTGGATTTTTTTGATTTTGTTGTGCCACTGACAATGTGACACTTAACGATAACATCGTCAGAATTGTTAATTTACTCAATTTTTGTTCCATTTGTTTTATCAAATTTAGTTGTTACATAATTAAGAGGGTTTACCCTATTATATTTATTTTTGTCCGTTCTATACACCTGCATATGAACGTGATACCTCCATGATTCAATACCAACAGCATTACCAGAATTTCCAGAATAGCCAATAAGTTGTCCCTGCGTAACAGTTTTTCCATTACTAACTACACAAGATTGTAAATGTCCGTAGGATATGTATATTGTTTCTGATTCATTGGAAAGTTGGTGCTCGTTTTTTGTAGACTTAATAATAACATAAATCCCCAAATTGGTTGTTGAGGTAATAGCCAAATCAACAACCCCATCAAACATGGAGTAAACAGGCGTTCCAAGTGGCGTACCCCAATCCACTCCGTCATGAACTTTGTTTTTACCTGAAACTGAAGGGAAATTGGCTATATTTTGGCTCCATTCTATACAGTTTTGTTCATTTATTTTATTGGAATATCTCATGCAACCATACATTCCCCCTATACGATTATTACGATTTGCCGCATCAGTACCAACAATAAACATATCAGCTAGAGGGTCGCCGCAATATGGCAAATGAGGATATTTAGCCTTTTGGGCAGAAGTAGAAACACACATTATATTTTCTTCCCCAAACAAATACTTTTCAAGCGCATCTAATTTTTCAGTATTTACTTGTATTACGAAAACGATATCGTCAGCATCTCCTACTGCTTTAAATTCCAGTAGCGTATATCCATTTTTAGATTCTTTTTTTGTGTAATCTGATATATTTATTTTGGTTGCTGCATCTGTTCTGCAATACAATGAAATTGAGTAGGTTTCGTCATCGTCCAATTTAATGCTTGGGGCATAGTTTACTGTAAATGGGGCAAGTTCATATTCTTTTTTTGCAGTCTTTATTCCTTCAAGAATTTTCCGTATTTCATCGGGATTGCTTTTAACAACTTCGTCTGCTTTTTTCTCCTTTTCTCCGAATGTAAAGAAGTTTTTTACTCTATCCCAACGGTCTGAAAGATACTTTTCTATTTTTGACATCTCGGATTTTATCTCTCCCCAAAAATAATCAAATACCCAATTCGGATTTAGAAATTGTGCGTCCTCATCGTCATCCAGAAACGCCCACACCGGTCTGGGATTATGCACAAGGTACCACTGCCAGCATGTCAGGTGGGTGTTAGGCACATCGGTTTTGTATCCCATCAGGTTGTCGGAGGCATCCATTCCTACTCCGTACTGGTCGGGGTGCTCGAGGGTAAAAGCGCCGTGCCCAAGCTCGTGGGCTATCAGGCGTGCGTTGTTAGCCTCACTGCCAAAGATGTAGCCGGTGTGCTTGCCGCGCGGCATGTCGCCCTGCACGTATGCCGGGTCGGCTTTGTCGAGCGCAAAGAGGTAAACCTTGCCGTTTTCGGGATTGCGCGCTTTGGCGTAGAGGTATTTTAGCGCCTTCATTTCGTCGGTTTCGTTGGTCCACTTGCCGCTGCCGTCCACTTTTAAGCCGTTGGCAAGGTCGAGGTCGTCTGCGTTCACATCAAAACGGTTGTCCACCGCTACATTTACATTTATTCCCACAGGATTGTAAATTTTATTTAGCTCTGTTTCAATGCTTTGCCGGTTTACATCGGATTGCGGGCGGTTTACCGGCACGATTACTGCGTCGAGCGTTTTTTGCGTGTAATGCGCCATCAGTATTTTGCCCAAAGTGTGGTAATTCTTTACGATTTCGTTGTTGTTTTTGTTGGCAACTATGGCATATATGCCTTGCGAAGTGCGGTCGTTTCCGCCAAAGACAGGGATTGTAAATTCATCGCCGTCCATTGTGTGTTCCAACACCACATAGCCTGTGGTTACAAATTTCACCTGTTCGGGCGGCACACTGCCTGCCGTTATTTTGGCTTTTATTACCCGTTTTTGTCCGCAGGCAACAAAAGTCCATGGTACTTTGTAGTCGGGCGCGTCTCTGTCGCTTAAGGTTTCGTAGTGTTCGCCTGTTCTGCCGTAGTTGGCGAAGGCTCCGGCATTTTTATCTATCAGCATTCCCTGTTCGGGGAAAATGTCAAATTCGACCTTTCCGATAGCCGAAGAATAAGTGCCTTTTTCAAATTCGATATCCTCTTTCCGACCTATTTTTTCGACGTTTCCGTTTTTGTCCACTGCATATACATTTCCTTCGGCATCGCGTACTGTGGAGTTGTAATATTCTGAAGGTATGGCTTTTATGTTTACTAAAGGTATGGTGGCGGCTTGTTCGGAGAGGAGTTTGCCGGTGGCGCCTTTGTTGAGTATTCCGTTGATGTCGAGCGTGGCAGAGGTGGCAAGGTCGTATACGGTTACGATGCGCCCGAGCATCAGTTCTTTGTTGCGGTTTACGCGGATATTGTCGAATTTCACTTTCAGCGGTATCACTTTCAGGAGCGGCGCGGGTGTTTTTCCGTAACCCGAAAAACTGCCGTCGGCATTGCGTTTTACGGTGGTGAGCGTTACTTTATACCCATTGGCATGTATCACCTCGTCTGCAAAAAGCATATCTATATCTTCATTAGAATTTAGAGCGGGAACCGGCTTTCCGCAGTCGGTTGGCGCTTCTTCCTTTGCTATTCTGAATTGAAGGGTGTCGCTGTAGAGGCTGTATTTTCCATCGGCAAAAACGCCCTGTACGCGCACTTCGTAGTCGGTTTGGCGGTTAATTCCGTTGAGCAGCAGCGTGTCTTCTGCGAGGTCGGATATTCCTCTTTTGGGGGCTTGGAAGCTTACCCAGCTGCGTTCCATAAGGCTGTCGTTGCGCCGGTATTCTATCAAAAAATAATCGTATTTTACTTCGTTTTTCCACACGGCTTGCGCCGAAAAATGGGTGGTGTCGATGCGCAGCAGTTCTGGTTTGTCGGTGGTGTATTGTTTTTGGGGTGTTTGGGGTTGCGGTGCAAACACGTTGACGCATTTTCCGAAAGAAAAACTGCGCAATTCGCTGTAACCGCTGTTTGCTAATGCGGCGTCGTTTTGCATTTCGGAGCCTGCATGATAGGCTTTTACCCGCCACAGATAGCGTTTATTTGCCGCAAGGGTGTCGCCCCACACGTTGCCGCTATGTATGCCTGCTGCCGTTACGGGCAAAAAATACGCCGGAACGACCAGGTTATTAACGCTGATTACCGGAAGTTGACTTTGGTGTATGTGCTGCGGGGAAACAGCTCCGTTGTCTTCGTAAATTTCCAACAGGTAGCGTTTGTCGCTGCGTGGAGCAATGACCTGTTCAGCCCAAGTGAATGAAACGAGCGCGCTGTTTTCCTGTATGCAGTCGCCGTCGGCAGGCGCAATCAGGAAGGGCGGCAGTCCTTTTTGGAAATAGACAAAAGTGGAAGCCAGGTCGCTTACCGGAAGCGATGTGTGATAGGCGTCGAAGGCTTGAAAAACAAGTTCGTAGTAGCCTTCGGGGAGGCAAAGGTTTTCTCCGCTTTTGGGGTGGTTTATGCTTTTGAAGGTATTCTCTAATTGCTTGCCCGAAATGGTGGTAGCCATGCCGGGACGCACGGTAAATTCGTTGTCGTAGTTTATTTGAAAGGGGTTGGTTTGCAATACCACTCGGTTTCCCTGTTTGACCGTGAATTTGAGTGAAAAGCGGTAATCGGGCTTGCTCATGTCGCGTTGCAGGGCGATGACGCGCAAGCGGGTGAAATCGCCGGTTACATAATCAGCCAGACAGGGCGTGTAGGGAGGCAGGAGTTGCACGTGGAGCTGAACGGGGTAAACGGGCGGTTGTGCGTAAAGACCGGAAGCTGCCAAAATGGGAGAGAGGAGGAGGAGGAGGAAGAGGAAGGCTTTGCGTAGTGTGTGTATTTGTTTCATGTGTGTATCTAACAAAATATTCATTACATATATTCTTTAAAATCAGACAAAGGTGCATCAAAATCGTCGGATAAACGTATTTTACCTTTTAAAGAACCAAATTTTGGAATTGCTTTGCGCGAAGTTTTACTCAATAAAAAATCGGCAAAAAGAGAAACTTCTTGTTGCATTTCGACAGGCAAACTGTCTATTTTTCCATATAAAAATGGAAGAACATAGCCTGTATTACTTGACATAACAATAGAACTCATAATTTTTTTCCATTTAAAATCCAAATAAATTCGGATAATTATTATTAATTAACTTTTATTTTTTATCTTTGCGTCAAGGTCTTAAGAGGAAGCAGGCTCTGCTGAGGAGCAACCTGTCAGCAATACACACCCTGACGGTACGCAGTAATGCTACTTAGGAGGCGAGATTTTCGCCTCTTTTTTGTATTACTGATACTGTCTATATGGCTAAAAAAACCTAATCCTAAATCCTACGGTAAACAGCCTTTCCACAGCAGACTACCCATGAATGAGAGCTGCAAATTCCTATATTAGTTTACATAGGCGAGAGTCACATTCTATTTTGAGCAGACTTCAAAGCTGCAAAATTATGATAGTGGTGTCTCTCGTGAAAAAGTTGCTTACACGATAGGATTGTATGTTATTTGACAATACTCGGTACATATTCCTGCTTACGTTTTAGTACAAAATATATCCTGTTTACAAGTTTGCGGGCAATCTTCACGATAGCCTTTTGTGCATTCATTCGCTTTCGGTACTCCTCATAAGCCATCGTCATTGCAGGGTCTTTCCTGATGGCTATCCAAGCGGCTTCTATCAGATGACATCTGAGCATAGCGTGCTTGCGAATAGTTATATCTCCAACTCCTTCTTTCTCGCCGCTGGAATGACACATAGGGATTAAACCGATGTAAGCAGCAAGTTGTTCGGATCCATTGAATCTGTCGATGTCATCTATCTCTGTGAGCAATGAAATGCCGGTAGTTATGCCTATACCCGGAACACTCGTTATCAGTTTCAATGGTTCCACAAACGACCCAGTACGGGATAAATTCCGAATGGCTCTTGTTTCCTGCAACAGCATTCCACGCAAACGGACAAATTGTTCGATATGCAACTCCAATGCTTTTTTACCGTATTGCGTAGAGAGTTCCAACGCTCGAAGCCAGCCTAAAAAACGTTTAGACCAGTTGCCGATAGAGTACCGGGTAAACTCTTCGGGTATCTCTATGCCGTGAAAATGCAACAGCGACTTGATCCGATTCTTTTCCCTTGTACTGTCTTTTACAATTGAGTTTCTTAACCTTATCAAAGAACGTATTTCCAAAGTCTCAACGCGGGGAACATAAATACCGTTTAATGTGCCCGAGCGCAATTCTCTAGCAAGTTTACCGCAATCGACCGCATCGGTCTTGCGCAACTTTTCTTTACTCATAGTCGGTACATCTGCCGGATTTACAACTATATTGTGAATCCCAAGCCCAACTAATTTTTCGTGTATCCAAAACCCGCAGAAGCCTGCCTCGTAAACCGAGTGATAAATCGCGCTCGGATAACTCGCAGACAGAAATCTGTGTAATGCCGCCGCATCGGGATTTTGTCTGAATTTCTTCAAAACTGTGTGTTCGGATAGCACTGCTACCGACCAACTCTTCAAATGGACATCAATTCCTACATAAATGTTTTGTCCTGTAAAATCTAATTTGTTCCTTTGTCCTGTTTTCATAGCTATATTGTTTTTAGTGAAACTTGTTGTTTGTGCTTAACAAAGTTAACTAAAATTGATATAGCTTGTTTTTTTGCTATTTAGCCGTGCTTAGAGATTTCAAACATAGGAACTATTTTTATTGCGACTATAATTTGCTGATTTCCTCGTTCGGAAGTTTGTAGTCATTTATTTCACCCACACTTTCACCGCATCCCCGTCTGCTTTTACCACATACAACCCTTGCGCCGCCGGTATATTTACGCTGTTTGCGCCGGCGCCGCTGTAAATCACCCTGCCCAACATATCGGCAACGGTGAGTTTCATTCCCTGCACGTTTTGTATGAGAATTGCCGCGTTGCCGCCTGTTACGCGAATGCCCTCAAGAGAACTTTCTGCAACGGCGCTGACTGTGTTTTCTGCCTGCGAAACAGTTATTTCGTGCGCATTGCGTTCGCTTACCAACCACAGTGTTACGGTAGTTGAGCGTGCTGCGCCGCTGTGGTTGGCTGTTGCCGTGAGTTTCAAATAGCCGTTTTCTACCGTTGCCGATAGCCAGTCTGCTGCTTCTTCGGGTATTTCTGCCCGGCATGCGAGGTTCATGGATGTAAATAAATCATACACATCTCCCTCTGTGTTGATTTCCACGCTTTTGGTTTCGCCCGCCGGCGCTAATGCAGCATGTTCGGCAATGCCGAATATTGCGTCCATATCCACGCCTTTTACTTCCTTGAATGTATTCCATGGACTGCCGGCGTAGTTGGCTTCCATGCCTGCCGGCACGTAAATGGTGAGGTTGCTTTTGTTGGTTATGTCAGTAAACACATTGCCGCTCAAAGCAGGTGGCGTATCGCTGTCTATAAGCAAGTAGGTCAAGCCATTGCAGGTGTCAAAAGCATCTGTTCCAATGCTTTTTATCGAATTTGGCAAGGCTACCGCAGTCAGGTTGGGACATAACTCAAAAGCATATTTTGAAATTTCAGGGAGAGATGTTGGAAGAGTAATATATTCGATGCCCGAGAGCCCCAAAATAGACGTCCCCATTTCTGTAAGCGAATTTGGTAAGGTGATGGTTTTTAAATTTGGTGTGCGCCCAAAAGCAAATTTTCCTATTTTAGTGATGGTGTTGGGAAGATTTATTTCTGCCACATTACTCCTGTCAAAAGTATATTCTCCTATTTCGGTTATCGTTGCAGGAATAGTAATAGAGGTTAAACCCTGACAGGTATAAAATCCATATTCTTTAATAGCGGTTACGGTTTCCGGAAAAATAAATGCTCCGGTTTTGCCTGCCGGATAAACTAATAATGTGCTTACGTCTTTATTGTAAAGCACGCCGTCAATCGTTGTAAAATATTGATTATCGGCATCTATATTGATAGCAGCAAGGTCATAGCAAAAAGAAAATACTTCTAATCCAATGCTTTCTACTGTTTTTGGTAAATTAATGCTTGCTAATTTAGAACACTGAAAAAAAGCGTTCAAGCCTATATTTTTTACTGAATTTCCAATAGAGACTGATGTCAAATTATCACAATAAGAAAATGCTCTACTTCCAACAGTTATTACAGAATTAGGTATAACAACTTCCGTTAAATTAGGATATTGAGCAAACGCAGAATTTCCAATAGAAGTTACACCATCATCCAATATTATTTTGCTAATACCATTTCCATAGTTTATATACCAATACCATACCACATTTTCAGCGAAAGGGTCATATTCAGGAATATCACCTTCTCCTTCAATCACAAAGACACCATCTCCATACAATGTCCATGTTAAATTGGTACCCGGAACAGGCTCTTTATCAAACAGTTTTAAAGCAGTAGAATGTTCTGATCCATGTGCCAATCCTATTATAAATAGGACTATTAGTAGTAAGTTTATTCTTTTCATATTTCTCGTTTTTTACTATTTTTATTTTAAATCAAATTCCACTTTACTGATTTCGCTATCAGATTCCATAGTACAATAATAAATACCTGTTTCAAAATCTGTTGTTTGGAAATACACGGAATGATTTCCCTGTATCATCCTTTGGGGTCCAAAAATTACCTTTATTAAATTAGCATCATCATCATATATTTT
>Ga0099364_10007443_pt1 | contig 15633 bp, 12 predicted proteins | sample TergutTh196P3_FD_73070 | JGI IMG/M metagenome (GOLD analysis project Ga0099364, IMG submission 73070) | Microcerotermes parvus P3 segment gut microbial communities from Pointe-Noire, Republic of the Congo - Th196 P3 | ecosystem: Host-associated > Arthropoda: Insects > Digestive system > Gut ...
CTTGTCCATACCGGGCAGAATTATGATTACGAACTGAACGAGATATTTTTTGCAGACCTTGGAGTACGAAAACCTGATTATTTTTTAAATGCAGCCGGTAAAAATGCTTCCGCCACCATCGGACAGGTTATCATAAATATTGACGATATACTTGAACAGACAAAACCTGACGCTTTCCTGCTGCTTGGCGATACCAACAGCGCCTTATGCGCAATACCTGCCAAAAAACGGCATATCCCGATTTTTCACATGGAAGCCGGAAACAGAAGTTTTGACCAGCGGGTTCCAGAAGAAATTAACCGGAAAATAATTGATCATATCAGTGATATTAATATGCCTTACAGCGATATAGGCAGAGAGGCGTTGTTACGTGAAGGCATCCCGCCTGACAGAATAATCAAAACCGGAAGCCCTATGTATGAAGTTCTGCAATACTATATGCCAAAGGTAGAAAAATCGGAAATTTTAAACAAGTTGGGTATTTCTCAAAATAAATACTTTGTCGTATCCGCTCATCGGGAAGAAAATATTGCTTCCGAGAAAAATTTTAATAACTTATGCTTTATTTTGAATGTTATTGCCGAACACTATAAATTGCCTGTTATTGTTACAACCCATCCGAGAACCCGCAAAATGATAGAAGCAAAAAAAGTACAGCTTAACGAAAACATTCGCCTTGAAAAGCCATTTGCTTTAAGCGATTATCTTCATTTGCAAATGCAAGCAAAAGCGGTACTTTCAGACAGCGGAACCATATCAGAAGAATCATCGATACTAAAATTCCCTACACTTAATATACGCGAAGCCCATGAAAGACCGGAAGCGATGGAAGAAGCCGCGGTTATGATGGTTGGACTTAATCTACAAAGGGTTATGCAAGGTTTACAACAATTAGAACATGAAACTAACCGTCAGATTGAATATAGGACAGTAACAGATTATACCATGCCAAATGTATCGGATAAAGTTGTGCGGATTATACTATCTTACACTGATTATATAAAACGGGTTGTGTGGCAAGAGAATATATGAAGAATTATTGGTTTGTATCTGAGTTTTATTGGCCTAATGAAAATGCTACTGGACATATCATTACACGTATAGTCGATGTGTTTTCAAAAAATGAGAAAGCCAATGTTATCACAGTTGGGAATATAGGTACAAAAGAAAGAAATAAAAATATTCATACAACAAGAATAAAAAGTAATTTCCAATTAAACAAAAACAATTTACTTCAACGTTTAGTTAATTTAACGATTCTTAGCATAAAAATGTCAGTGACTGTTTTACAAAGAGTAAAATGTAATGATGTAGTTATAACTGTAACTAATCCAGCCTTTATACTTGTACTTTTGGCTTTTTTCAAGAACATAAGAAAATATAAGTTAATAATTCTTGTACATGATGTATTTCCAGAAAATCTGGTAATTGCTAATATTATCAGTAAAAATAATATATTGTATAAAATAGAAAAAAAGGTTTTTGATAATGCTTATAATAAAGGAAATCTATTATTAACATGCGGTAGAGATATGCAAAGATTAGTGAAAATGAAAGTAAAGGATAAAAATAAAGTTAAGTTTATTTCTAATTTTGCAGATACTGATGTTCTGTATCCTGTAGAAAAAAAAGAAAATAAAATAATTAAAGAGTTAAAATTAGAAAATAAATTGGTGGTTTTATTTACCGGAAATATAGGAAGAATGCAAAATATTGATTATTTAATAGATACTATGGAAATACTAAAAAATGATAATTCTATAGCATTTCTTTTTATAGGTGATGGAATATTCAAGGAAAAAATTAAAAATTATTCAAAGCAAAACAATAATGTATTTTACATAGCCACTATGAATATCAATGATGCTTATATTTTTATGAATGCGGGAGATGTTGGAATATCATCTCTCCTTCCTAATAGTATGGGTGTTGGTGTACCAAGTAAAGTATATTCATATATGGCGACCGGTAAACCTATTGTAGCTGTTATGGATAACGATAGTGAAATAGCAATGATGATAGAAGAAGAAGGTAACGGATGGGTAGTGAGTCCCAGTGAACCAACTCGACTGGCTGAATTATTAACGCAATTAAAAAACGATTATGTACAAATTAGATTAAAAGGTGAAATATCTTATAAACTGTCAAATACAAAGTATTCCATAGAAAAAATTACAAATCAATATGTTGAAGTTATTACAGGTACTTAGTGCAAGTAGTAATGTAATTTTTAATATAAACACAAGGGGTAAAGTATGAATATTGTTATCATTGGCGGTTCTGGTTTTGTTGGAACGCGCTTAATAACACGTTTGCTTACTGCTGGATATAACATAAAAATTGCTGACAAGAACAATAGTCAAAAATATCCACAATTACGAATTTATGCCGACGTACGCGATCCAAAAACACTGGAAAAAACACTCATGGGTTCTGATATAGTAATCAACCTTGCCGCAGAACACCGAGATGATGTAAAGCCAAAGTCTCTCTATGACGATGTTAATGTAACTGGTGCGGAAAATATTTGTAAAGTTTGCACCAAACTTGGTATCAAAAAAATCATTTTTACCAGTTCCGTAGCAGTTTATGGATTTGCTCCCATTGGAACTGATGAAAATGGAAAGATTAATTACTTTAACGACTATGGTCGCACAAAATGGCTTGCTGAAGAAAAATACCGGGAATGGCTAAACTCTGATCCGGAAAATTCATTAACAATCATCAGGCCAACAGTAATCTTTGGCGAGCAAAATCGGGGCAATGTTTATAATTTATTGCGCCAAATCGCCACAGGAAAATTCCCAATGGTTAGCAATGGAAAAAATGTTAAATCAATGGCTTATGTAGAAAACGTAGCCACATTTATTGAATATAATCTGAACAATAGTCCCGGTGAACAATTATTTAACTATATAGATAAACCAGATTTCGATATGAATTCTATTGTAGTCGAAGTAAACAAGGCAATGGGCAAACCCACAAAACTATTCCACTGGCCATATTGCTTAGGTTATTTCGGCGGATTATGTTTTGATGTTTTAGCGTTCATTTCACGCAAAAAATTTCCTATCAGTTCTATTCGAGTAAAAAAATTCTGTTCAAATACCATGTTTGAATCTGCCAATGTAAAAAATACTGATTTTAAAGCACCTGTAAGTCTTATTGAAGGATTAAGGAAAACTATAAAATATGAGTTTATTGATAAAGTAAAAGATCAAGTTTTCTTAACGGAGTGATATAATAAAACAATTCAAAACCAGCCTTCCCCCCTCCGCGCCTCTGCGATCTCTGCGTGAAAAAATTTCGAGATAAATGACCGACATCCGCCAGGTACTGGCAACTAACATGAAAAAATACCGCAAAATGCAGGGAATATCCCAGGCAAAACTGGCGGATAAAATAAATTCCGCAACAAGTTATATCGCAATGATAGAAATCGGCAGAAAATATCCCTCGCCTGGAATGTTGGAACGAATAGCCCAGGCATTAAATGTCGATACACCCGATCTCTTTACAACCCGAAATATCACATATACAACTCAGGGCAATGTTTCCGTAGAACGCCTGTTTCAGGACCTTCTGGGCGATTTTCAACAATTTGAAAAAACAGTCGCCGGCAGACTGGAAAACTGGCAGCAGAATTAAGCTCAACATCTTCCCATTCTCCAAATAAAAGCCCGAAACCGCCTAAGATGCGTTTCCGGGCTTTTTTGTTTTCCCCGTTCCCCCCGTGACATCCCCCTAAACCTCCACTATAATCTTAAGCAATAGAAACCATAATTTTGGAACTGATGGTTTCGATACATTTTGACAAATCAAAAGTTAAGTGTGTAAATATGAGGTATAATTATGGACACTAACAATCAGATTTCCGCGCAGGAACTGCTGGAATTCCTGAATAAAAGCCCAACCGCGTTTCACGCTGTTGATGAATCTGCAAAAATTCTAAAAAGCGCGGGCTTTACCGAACTGCGAGAAAATCAAAAATGGGAACTTAAAAAAGAAGGAAAATATTTCTTAAAAAGAAATAATTCTTCTCTTATCGCGTTTGAAATCGGCTCGGATTTGTCTCAAAATGGATTCCGTATAATTGGAACCCATACCGATTCTCCTTGCTTTAAACTTAAACCAGGTAACGCTATTGTAACAAGCGATGGGTATGTGAAACTCAATACCGAATGTTACGGCGGCGTTATTCTTAGTACATGGTTTGACAGGCCTCTTTCGCTTGCCGGGCGTGTAATAAGCAAAAGCCAGAACGGGCGTGTTGAAACACTAATAAATTCAGAAAAACCAGTTCTGATTATTCCAAGCCTTTGTATTCATTTTAACCGGGAAGTAAGTGAGGGATACACTTTTAACAAACAAATTGAGATGCTTCCCTTTTTGGGATTTGCCGATAACAAAACACCGAAGAGTGATTATTTATTTGACATTATTTACGACAGCGCCGGAATTTCAGGGAATAAAATTCTTGACTATGATTTGTTTCTATACGAGAGCGACAAAGGGCGGCTAATGGGACTAAACGAAGAATTTATTTCAGCCTCAAGATTAGACAATTTATGGATGGTCTTTACAAGCGTACAGGCTATGATAAAATCCGGCGGGTGTACTTTTACCAAAATCTTAGCAGCGTTTGACAATGAGGAAATAGGAAGCGCCACAATGTCAGGGGCAAACTCATTGTTTTTATACAGTGTGCTTCAGCGTATCTGCTCGGTTTTGAACTTAACGGTCGAGGAAACTCAAATCGCGATTTCAAATTCTTTGGCTGTCTCCGCTGACTGCGCTCACGCGGTTCACCCGAACTACAGCGATAAACATGATCAGACAAATAGGCCTGTACTTGGCAAGGGACTGGCAATTAAATATTCCGCAGGGCAAAAATATGGTACAAATGCAAGTACGGCGGCAGCGTTTATAGAAATGTGCGAAAACTACACAATCCCATATCAGAAATTTGTAAATCGTTCCGACATTGCGGGAGGTTCCTCCCTCGGTCCGTCAATGTCGAGCTTGACATCCGTTCCAACGGTAGATGTGGGAATTCCGGTACTGGCAATGCATTCTATCAGAGAACTCGGATGTATTTATGACAACAAGTTCGCGATAGACGCTCTTTCAAAATTTTTCTCGTACTGAGTTTTCTATATCATCCATAAAACGCGCGGCAGACTTCGGCAGCGCTCGCGGCATCGGGAGAGTAAGCATCGGCGCCGATTTCATCCGCGAAACCTTGCGTTACAGGAGCTCCTCCAACCATCACCCATACCTTGTCCCGAATGCCAGCCTCTTTCAGAGCGTCTATAACTTCTTTCTGAGCAGACATTGTGGTGGTAAGGAGAGCGGAGAGACACAGCACTTTCGCGTCGCTTTCCTTAACCCTATCCACCACTTTTTGAGTGTCGCAGTCTATTCCAATATCCTCAACTTCGATACCCTTGCCTTCGATCATCATCTTGACCAGATTTTTGCCGATGTCATGCAGGTCGCCCTTTACAGTACAGATAATTGCTTTTCCAACAGGAGCAACACCCGCTCTGGCTAAATGAGGCTTAAGGGTTTCCGTAGCCTTGTTCATCGCACGCGCAGCAATCAGAACTTCCGGCACAAAAACTTCGTTACGTTTAAATTTCCCGCCAATTATATTCATCCCCGCCATCAGGGCATTTTGCAGAATGTCCGCCGGAGCCGCTCCAGCCTCCAGGGCTTTATCCACCGAAACAACAATATCCTTGGCTTTCCCCTTCTGAAGAAGTTCCGATATTTCATCAAAAATCCCGTTAAATTCATCCATACACTGCTCCTTCCTGCGGTTCGCGCTCTGTTCTGTGGAGGGTTATTTAATTTCCGTCTTCCACAACCCGTGCAGATTACAGTAAGCGTAAGCGGCAACCGGCTTATCGCCTGTAAAAGCAAACGATGCTTTTGGTTCATCACCTACTTTAAATAATTTATGCTGTCCGCCGTCTTTGGTTTCTACATATACAAACACTATGTTATGTTCGCTTTCCATAGGATGCAGTGTACTGCCAACCTGGACGCTGACACTGTCGCCTGAAACAGTTACTACCGGCAGATGCTTTTCAACACTCGCCTCTACGGTATTGGGAATAATTTCCATCATGTTTTCGCCGCAGCAATCCATCGGTACTCCGCTATTGTAAAGAAGTTCCGCCATGTTTCCGCAATGTTTGCAAATAAATAAACTCATGTTTTTCTCCTCCTGTTTTTTGTAGTTGGTTAAACAACAATTCTATTATACAAATATACTAAAAATATTTCAATAGCAGGAAGCCCTATTTGTTCAAGGTATAAATCCAGGGAGTTGTAAGCCAAACGCGATGCGAAGTCAGGGATACAGGATCGTAAGGGGTACCGTACGGGTCTGCGGGTATCCATTCAAGGGTATCCGCAATTATGGTTTGGATGTCCGGCCTTTTTAACCAGGCGATTGTATTTTCAATCTCCGTATTACTTTTCGCAAAGTTGGATTTGAGGGGAAGGGCCCAGAGAAGATTTACCTGAAGACTGCTTTGACCGCCTCTTTCGGGGAAGGGAGTTGCTTCAAGAATCGACTTGTGTGGATCACGATAACGGCGGATTGTGCTTAGAGGAGCGTACAACCAGGCAGGTTCGTTTCCCATAAGCCTGAAAAGTACCGCATGCCAATCAAAACCCTGCATATTCTGATTAAAGAGATTTCTGCTGAACAAAGTTTGTTCCCATTCCTGCCAGACTTCGTTAGAGGGGAACCTGCCCGGTTCTTCCTGAATAAAGCGGCCTGTCCATGCCCTTACCGCTTCGATATCCCTGCCGGGGATAAGGAGTAACCCGCTTCCGCCTGTCCCTGACATGACACGGTTAAATGACAATGCCGGATTCATGTGCTTGCGAAAAATCATCCAGGGGTCAAGGGCCAGCACTATAGCATCCTGATATTCCAAATCCCACGACAGACGGTAATATACTTTTGCCCTTTCTTCTGTCTTCCAGAGGTTCGTTGCTATTAAAATTCCAGGCCCGTCAGGAATTTCGCCATTGTCCCATACCCGTATTTCCGCGAAAGCCTCAGGCGGTTCGGCAGCCCGTAAAATCCGCGCCCAAGTATCTTCCAGCCCCGCCTCGACATACCAGACAGATGGCGGCTGCTTTTTACAAGCAAAAAACAACATTCCCGCAACCGCGAACAGGGAATAAATTGCAATACCTAAAGTTATCTTTTTTGCTTTACCCAGCATACCTACAATTATTATATATTAATATGAAAAGCAGGTACAAGACCACCTATCGAAAAATTTAAATTTTTTTGCGTCCGGCAGGCGCCCAATAAAGCACCCAAAGGGTGTAGACGATAAATTTATCACGGCGTGACGCAAAAAAAAGCTAACAAGGCGAGAAAAGCGCGAAGGCTTTAGCCTGAGCGGCGCGTCCGGCATTTTTCCAAACAAGCGGCAGGTTCGAGCCCTGCATTATCGAATAAAGTAAACATTAACTCAATAAATTTAAAACTTTTTTGCGTCCGGCAGGGCTCGAACCTGCCACCTCCAGATTCGAAGTCTGGCGCTCTATCCAGATGAGCTACGGACGCTCTCGCATATTTTTTCAGCTACCCCACCATACTCTATCTATATAACCTAGTCAATTACTTTTGCGCCTTTCTTTTAAGTCAGACACCATGACATACAACTCAGCTATATTGACTATAAATACGCTTTATCTTGCTGAACTTATAAGTAACCTTGGAGTAAAGCAGTATACTACCCATCAATACTGCCAAAAATCCAAGATAAATAGATAAAATAACATTACCCAAGGGCGATTGAGTCATAATATGTACCGGCAGCGAAAGAACCATAGATATATTTTCTGGCAGCAATCTCGTCAAAAACTGCAATAAAGCTATAAAAAGAGGAAACAACACAGGTATACCCACAGCATAAAATAAGCCGCTGGAAACAAAACTAAAAGTACCCTTTAATAAGGCGAGATATTTACGGAAACCCAATATCGCAATTAATATATACGCATACAACAGATGAGAAAGTACTATCGACATCCCAAGCACTACAGGATAAATAAGATTAAATGATAATATTGCTCTTGCCAAGACATCCATAGTCAGGAACACACCCGCCAGAACAAGGACTACAAGAACTGTTTTCACAGCCAAATATAACGCAGCCTTTGCCTTAAACGCAAACCCGGGATTAAGTAAATTTAAAAGATCGTGATGATTATATTGTTTTGCATAAACATAAGCAATGTTACCGTCTTTATCGGCAAAATCTTTTTTTGCGCCAAACTTAAGCAGAAGATTTGCCATTTTTTGTAAACCCCACCCCCCGCATCGCAATAACGGCGCAGCATAACCCTCGTTATTCAGGACTTCTGTTTTAGCTTTGTTTTTTAACAATAACTCCGCAACTTTCAATAAGTTATTCCTTACCGTTTCATCTTTGTTTTCTATGTAAATAAGAACCGTTTGCATCAAAGGAGTAACTCCGTCAGAATCACGCCTATTCACATTCGCTCCTGCTCTTATAAGCCGGGAAATAAAGTCAACCATTGCAGGATGTGTAAAAAACAATGCTTGTCTAAGAGGGGTATTGCCTTTATGATAAACATTTACATTCGCATTGTGATCAATCAGAAGTTCTGCTATTTCCATTCTGATTTTTTCATCCTCATTGTCATCGTTTTGAAATAAAGCCCATAATATAGGAGCATATTCTTCTATCTCATCAGGATCAGAGCCAAGTTCCAGAAGTATTTTTACAAGTTCTTTATTTCTTAAATAAATAGCTATTTTTAAAGGAAAGGAACCGTCTTTGTTTTTTTCGTTAACATCAGCGCCATGAGTATTCAGAAAACGGAGCAGTTCAAACCCAACATTGGAATTGTCAGACATGTAATTGCCAGACGTTATATCATCAAAAAACCTTACAAGGTAACTTACCGCAGTTGGCCCCCAATCAAGAGTTTGATGTTGTCCATTAAAAGGAAGTCCCTGACGGACATATTCTTCAAAAAGCTCATGACGATGCGGATTAAACTGAATTAGTTTTACAAGTTCAAAAATAGCCCAATCTTCCCAATCAGGAATAAGTTTTTTATAAGAAAGAAATTTAAATTTTGAAAGCAGAAAAAACGCATCCGATGCAGGCAAATCCCTGAATTTTTTTGTTGATCCAAAAAAATCCCCGTAATGATTGGACAACCATACAAGGAAAAGAGAATCTTCTTCCCGTATTGCCTGTTCTATCAATTCAATTTGCTGTGTATCTGTTTCTTCAGCAGCTTCTTCCGGGCTTTGATAGGTTTTTGATCCAAAAGAGACACTTTGACCGCCATCTTCCTGTAGTGCCAAATATACAAGGGTAAGAGCGCGTTTAGGAGAATATTCAGAAAAATATTTTTGAAACTTTTCGGCAACAATTTTACCGTTATCTCCTCCCGTTGCTATAATGTTAAGGTATAAAAATTCATCATTATTTTTCAGCGCATCCATGTAATATTCAGATTCAGTCATTAATGCGTCTGCCAATTCTGTATCGTTGTCGCATTTTTTTCCGCCGTTCGTTATAAAAGGTCTTGAGGGATCCAGAGTATAAGTAGCAGCATAAAGACCAGCCTCTTTATTGTCCGCAAAAGCAGAAATAATACTTTTTATTTCTTCAAGACGTTTATTATCTCCGGCATTTTGCAGCCATGTTGAGACAGTACCCCTATAAAGATAAGTTATCCCCTGCTGAGGGTATTTATACATAAGATCCGCCAATTCCTGCGGAGAAGCGTAACTTTCGGTATCATTGAACATCTGCGATTCATAGGAACAGCTTGTTTTTCTGTAGTCGCTTTGAAGGGATTCTCCGGCTATCCATCTTTTTATATGCTGACTCCCCCAGCGCAATTTAGGAAGCGGCTCTATGAGACCCTGAATAAGTATCCTAATATCTGCCGGCATATCAGCCGGAAAGTCAACGTCTTTTTCATTTATTTTCTGGGCGCGAACAGCGTCATTCATACCATTAAAAGGTTTTGTCCCAAGCCAGATATGGAGCATTGTTATTCCAAGAGCAAAATAATCTACCGCAGGTCCGACAATTACCTGAGTTTGGTTTCCTATACGGGCTAAATCAGGAGCAGCGTATACAGTTGTAGCGTTAGCTGTTACATAAGCCGATTTTTCACCATGTTCCATAACATTTGATATACCAAAATCCGCAAGTATAAGAGAAGTTTTTTCCTTATCCCTGAAATAAATATTTTCGGGTTTTAGATCCTGATAAATAATATTTAATTCATTGTGAAGCTGATTAAGACCTCTATTTATCTGACCAACAATATCCTTTAATTTGTCAGGATTTTTAATAGGACCGTTTTCTTTCAGATAATCATCAAGAGAACCCCCTTCGGCAAACTCCATAATCTCAAAATTTTGCCCGTTGTAATTGTCATAATCAATTAATTTAATAATTTTGTCTTTAGGATCATCTTTGAATTTTTGTAAAACAACATCATTAAAATAATTTCCCAACTTATAGTGTTTCAGGACAAATGGTTTTCCTTCATGGCTTATTTTATATATTATAGCTTCGCCGGAACTTATACTGATCACGCTTTCGATGGTGTATGTTTTTCCGCGTAATTTAAGACTTTGCCCCACGGAAAAAAGCTCACCTGTTTTTTTACCATCAGAAATACTTTCCTGTTGTATGTCTTGTTTTGCCTGTAATATCGCCTCTGGCGCTGTATTTGCATTATGCTCAAGCATTTGAGCAGACACATTATCATCCAATCGTTGAGTCGTCCCGGTATCATCTATTCTGACTGTACTCCTGGCATCATCCAGCCTAACTGTTCCTGTATTATTATCAAGTCTTTCAGTACTCATTATTCACCTTCCTGTTTATTAATAACAAGGTCCGGACGCTTCCATTCCCTGTCCGCCTGTAATATCACCATATTTAGATTATTCGCGTTCAAAAAATATGAATGAATGTTATTTATACGGGATCTATCTGCTCTTGGAGCGTAAAAGAACATATCATCTCCGCCTATATCCCTTATTTTATAATAATCGTTGTATCTTTCCCGGAATTCTTTTTCCTGATCAGGAAGTACCTGCCTAAGTTCAAAATTATTTTTTACAGTATTTTCGTATTGAGCCCTAATTGACGATACTCTCTCGTCTCGGTTAAAAACCCTTACATTGTCATCCCAATTACGCGGAAAAAGCGCGAAAGCCTGTTGAGGCTTGTCCTGTACATAAAAAAATGCCGGAACCCAGACATTTTCACCTCTTCTTATAATACTGCGAAGTTCCACAACCACTCCGTTTGGCAGTACACCCATAGGTTCTGTCTCTTCAAGTCTAGTACCGGAAAGAATTGAAGAATAATACGGCGTATTCCTTGTGATAGTATAAAAACTATGTTCCTGCCTGCCGCGTATAATACTTTCCAAATAAGCGTCTTTTGAATACGCATAAAGCGTTGTACTATCTATAGCGGCAGCCGTACTGGATAAAATAGTTTTTTGTAAATCAGGCGCCGCACACCGCATAATCAATAATACCAAAACCGGTATAATAAGAATTTTCCCCAGGAATTTTAAGACACCAAAAATCTGCGAGAACTTACTCCAGCATTTAGGACAATAAGTAATATTAAACAATCCTGAATGAAATTCATGTTTGCAGTTTCTGCATGTATACCAACCCATTATATTCTCCTTGCTTCTTTTGTTTTTATATTAAAAACCGTTATGGTTATAACTGATATATTATCCTTTCCGCCTCTTTTTTTTGCAAAATCTGTCAGATTCTGCGCGGCTTCAGGTTTTTTTAAAGCTGAATGGATTTCATCCATAGAAACAAGATCGTGCATACCATCAGAGGATAAAAGGTAGATGTCATTGTCAAATAAAGGAGATTCAATTTCTTCAAATTCAATAAAACAGGAAGAACCGCCTCCGATAGAGTTTGTAATAATATTTGAAGGAGCATCCGGCCTGCCGCCCGACTCACGCAGGGAATGGTCCTTGGTTAAACGGATTAATTCACCCTGTCTAAGACGGTATATTCTGGAATCACCCGCATGATAACGGAACAGTTTACCTTGATAGAAAAAAAGTCCGGCAAGAGTGCTTCCCATTTCTTTTGGCATGGAATTGTGGGTTTCTATAGTAAAAGTATTAAAAACTTCGCGTAACTCTTCTGTGTTTAAATCACTTGGTATACGGGAAAGAATATCGCGAAGAGAAGTTAGCACCCGCTCGCTTGCAACCTCCCCCTTGTTAAGTCCGCCAATACCATCGGCGACAGCAATTATTAAAGTATCTTCTATATTAAATTTCGTATGTCTTTTTCCATCCCGGAACATTTCCTTATCCAGAAGAATCATATCTTCATTGCTGTTTTTTCTACATCCTATATCGCAAACAGCGTTAATTTGAAGAATCATAATCTAACTGTTCCTTCATTTTCCCCGTATGTAATGACAAATTCAATATCAGCCAGTTTTACTCTTGAATTATTTTGTAAAGGGACAGGCGTATTGGGAGAAAGACGGCTATTATTGTAAAATGTACCATTAGTAGATCCCATATCTACAATATTCCAAACAGAAGCCGTTTTGGTAATTCTACAATGTGAACCTGATATATGGGAAAAACGTCCCAGTTGCCCGGTAAAGCTGCCTTTTGAACGTCCCAGTATATCTCCATCCGAAGCTTCTATAATAATTCCATGGTTTTGTGATGAAAGTTTAATTTTATCACTGGCTGCAGGCGAAACAGACTGCGGCGCAGGAGGCTGTTGCACCGGCGGCGGCGCGGGAGGAGTAACAGGCTGCTGTTCAGGCTGAGGCTGCACTTTCTCGGTTTGCGAGGGTCTTTCACCTGTTGCAGGAATCATTTCTTTGCCATCAAAAATACATCTTTTTCCGCCGCCTACCCTTCCGCACAAAGAACAAACAAAAATTTGCTGTCCGCATTGATCACAAAAACAGGAATCGTTTTCAATATTTTCTTTGCATGACGGACATTGAATAAAATCACTCATAATAAACTCCTGTATTAAGAAACAGTCATATCAATATCTTCAGAACGCAGGATAAGAATCTCACGTTTCTGATCTTCTTCCGAGAATCCCTGATTTTTCATATTCATTACTCTGCTGGATACATTTTCCACTGTTTTATCATATAACTGCCTTACTGTGCGGGCATTGGCAAATGAAGCTGTTCTTCCGCCGTAAATGTCAGTGAGCCTTTTGCGTAAAGTTTCTTCAAATCCGGGGGCAAATTCCCTGTTTTTCTTTTTGCACATATTAGCAAAGATTTGGTACATTTCATCAGGAACATAATCATCAAAATTAAGATAATCCGAGAATCGTGATTTAAAACCGCTGTTAGATGCAAGAAATTCTTCCATCTCTTTTGTATAACCCGCAGCAATTACAATAAATTTGCCGCGATCATCTTCCATCCTTTTAAGAAGCGTATCTACAGCTTCCTGCCCGAATGAATCATGCGGCCCTTGTTTTAAAGAATATGCTTCATCAATAAATAGTATACCGCCCATAGCATTGTCGCACTGTGCGTTTACAAGAGGAGCCGTTTGTCCTGTATAGGAGGCTACCAGTTTACTTCTGTCTGTTTCTATAAGATTATTTGTTGGTAAAAGCCCTACTGCTTTAAAAACATCACCTACAATCCGCGCTACTGTTGTTTTGCCGGTACCGGGATTACCGGTGAATACAAAGTGCTTTGCAAGAACTTCTGTTTCGCCTGTCAGCTTTTGAGCCTGCAATGTGTTGGAAATTTTAACCATTGTCTCTTTAACCGAATTAAGCCCCACAAGTTCGTTAAGGTCTTTAAGGGCTTCATCTATAGAAACCATTTTTTCGGCTGTGCTGGCGGGAATATCCTCTGATAAAAAAGTAAGGCTGTCTTCTTTTGTCATAGATGAAAAATCCGCTGTTGAAAGGCGATCCGCCTGATTTTTTCTTGCCTCGTCCATAAGATTTCTTGCTTCGCGGCCATTGGCAAAATCCTTGGTTTTTCGCGCACATCTGTCCTTGAAAAACGCGACTATCTTTTCGCGAGTCTGCGGGGGAACAATAAAATGTTGTTTCAGCGCAAGAACTTCAAAAATTCTTGTAAGTTCTTCCGGTGTATAATCTTCCAGGTTAAAATATTTTGTAAACCTGCTTTTTAAGCCTTCGTTGGATGTAAGAAATTGTTCCATTGGCCCTTTGTATCCTGCTGCAATAACCATAAACTTGCCGCGATCATCTTCCATGCGTTTAAGAAGGGTATCTATACATTCCTGTCCAAAACTACTGCCGCTGCCTGCGGCTAGAGTATAAGCCTCGTCAATAAAAAGAATGCCTCCCATAGCCGAATCGCACATATTATTAGTCAGCGGCGCTGTCTGGCCTATATATCCGGCTACCAATTTACTCCTGTCAACTTCCACAACATGGCCTGCATCCAAAAGCCCCAAGCCTTCAAATATTTTTCCCAGCAGTCTAGCTACAGTAGTTTTACCCGTACCCGGATTCCCTGTAATAACAAAATGATGAGCTGGTTTATCTACTTTAACGCCTTTTTTCTCCATTTCGGCAATCTGGTTCAACTGTGAATAAAGACTTTTTATTTCTTTTTTCAAATTATCCATGCCAATAATTGCATCAAGCTCTGTCATTATTTCCTGAATATTTTTCTTTTCTTCGATCTGGCCTTTTATATCTTCCGGTATGATTATTTTATCGTCTGTTTTTCTCATGTAATAAGAACCCAATATTGAATGGGTTTCCTGATTTGCAAGATAGCCGTTTACAGCGTTTATATTGGAATCTGTTTTTTTTAATTCTTTATAGAGAAAACGGAATCTTTTTAAAAGATATTCTTTGGCTTCATCGTTTAAGGAGAACCCTTGTTTACTCAATTCGTGTTCGACAATGGCGCTGTATTGAGCAGGAGTATAATCGGGAATAGTAAATATTTTTTGAAACCTGCCTGTAATATTTTTATTCTCCGGCGCTTTTACAAATTCTCTAAGGCCGAAAGGCAGGCCTGCCAAAAGTACCGTAGGATTATCCCTGTAAGCATCCATTTTATTGATAAGTTTTGAAAATGTTGGCATTGCTTTGCCTTCGGAATCTACCAGCTTTTGAGCATTATCAATAAAAAGCATACTGTCTTTGGCATTTGAAAAAAGCCCGTCAAGAACGTCATCTGTCATTCCTTCAAGGGAACCGCCGTCAACTGTAACTGGTTTGTTTTTTGTGGTCATGCCAAATCTAAGGAAAAGTTCCGCAATTAGATTGGAGATCAATGTTTTGGCTGTTCCCGAAGACCCGATGATTATTGTGTTAAATGAATGACGTCTTGTAGATTGATCCTTTTTCATTCCTTCAAGGATAGCCTGCAATACTGTTAATTCTGATTTTAATTCATCCAATCCCACAAGGTCTTCCAGAATTCCTGCCGAGGTAATAAATGTTCCGCACTTTTTGCAGTACTTGGCATTTTTGCGGTTATTTAGATTACATTTAATACATTGCATGAAACACTCCTTTAACTTGGTCCCTTTCTTTCGACACTTATTGTCGGCCCG
>Ga0099364_10007444_pt1 | contig 15633 bp, 15 predicted proteins | sample TergutTh196P3_FD_73070 | JGI IMG/M metagenome (GOLD analysis project Ga0099364, IMG submission 73070) | Microcerotermes parvus P3 segment gut microbial communities from Pointe-Noire, Republic of the Congo - Th196 P3 | ecosystem: Host-associated > Arthropoda: Insects > Digestive system > Gut ...
CGCTCTCAAAATCAACACGCATCGACCTGCTGAAACATAACATTAAAGTTACCTGTATTGAGCCGGGAATGGCTGAAACAGAATTTTCGCTGGTTCGTTTTCATGGAGACGCAGAGAGAGCCGGAAACGTTTATAAAGGCATGGCAGCATTGACCGGAGACGATATTGCCCAAATAGTCTATTGGTGTGCAACCCTCCCCGCCCATGTTTGCATTAACGAACTTGAGGTAACGCCTACTCAGCAGGCTTCGGTTGTGCATAATTATCGTAAATAAATAGTGTCAAAACTTTTTAACCATGAAACCACTCATTTTAATAGGAGTTTTTGTGATGATACATACAACTGTTTTTTCGCAAGAATATATTTCGGGTAAGGTTGTAGACGAATCCGGATATCCCATACCGGCTACAATACAGCTGGGAAATTCAAGGGATAGTCAAATGTCTGATTTAAATGGAGATTTTCGGATTTTAAAACCTGCTGAAAAGGGTGTGACTATGACAATATCTTTTATTGGTCAAAAAACGGTTAAAATAGAAAACATAGATACTATTTCTTCCCCAATCACAATAGTCATGAAAAACGAAGCCATTGGTTTAGGGGGACCAGATTATATTTTTACTTTTGTTTCAGCATCAATTCAATTTGACTTTTTAGCCCCTTCTTTTAATAATTTTGAATCGCTTTGGGGAAAGGAAAATATTGATAATTTCAACAAATTACGTGGGAGAAGTTTTAATGTTGAAGGTGCAGTTTGGGATCATTACAGAAAATTTTATTTTGCCCTTAATATTGGGGGCTCCTTTTATTCAACAAAACTTGATTCGGCAAATAGCGAAAGAGGCTATTATAGTGCATGTTTGTTTGGCACAAATTTGGGGTACAATATTATCAATTCATACAGATTTATGATAACGCCAAGAGCCGGAATCAGATTATACAAATATTATCTGACAAACTTTGATAGCAATCTTCAAAGAGAAGATTTGGAGATCAGTTTTAGTGATTTAGTTGGTATTACAGGTCTCAACTTTGCTTATAAATTTCACATTCGTTATTATACATTTTCCATTGGATTTTATGGAGGATATGTTTTCAAGTTAAATGATAAACCATGGGGTTATTCCAGCAATAATAATAGATTAATAACTGACCAAAAAACGGAGTTTGCCAATTTTAATTTTGGAACATCTATTTCTTTCCTCTTTAATCTTTTTTAATTGATTATAAAAATCCCTGCTCTGTTAAAACGTTCAAAAGCGTTTTGGAAAAATGGGGTTACGAAGCAGAAGTATGGAAAATAGGACTAAAATTGAAGCGGACTACATAAAAATTACTTTTTTAAAAAAGTTAAAAATATTTTTCATCTATCACAAAATATACGGGTATTTTAATCCGTTATAGTAATAATAACCAAAATGAAATCTTAAAAAACAAGTTAGATTATGAATAAAAAAAAAGGATTAGTTACATCCAATGAAGATATTTTTCATGTGGAACAAATGAACATCTCACGTAGAAAGTTCGTGAAGAGCGCCGGCGCGGTAGTCGGCGGTACGGCGGTCGGAACTAGTCTGATGGGGCTTTCCGGCTGTGGCACAAACGGAAACCGTGTTGGAGACAGTACAGTCGCTGGATCGGATCGTCCCAGGGAAGCAAGTATTTCAATGTGGAATCAGATACAGACCGATGATTATGAGGGGATGCTTGCTGAAACCGTAACCATGAGAGGGCATAATGGGGAGCAGATACACGCATACATGTCGCGTCCCATTAGGGAAGGACATTATCCGGGTGTTATTCTGATAGCTCATAATCCGGGATGGGACGAACTTAACCGAGAGATTGCCCGCCGCTTAACCCACCATGGATGCGTTGTAATCTGTCCAAATATCTATGAAAGATTTGGACATGGGCTTCCAGGGGAGGTTTCCAACATGATGCGCGAAGCAGGCGGCGTTCATGATGACAGCGTAGTGGGCGATTGCAAAGGAGCTTTGGATTATTTGACTTCGATGCCATATTCAAACGGCAGGGTTGGTGTGATAGGCATGTGTTCCGGCGGACGCCACGCATTCTTGGCAGGATGCAGTATACAAGGTCTTCACGCGGCGGTTAATTGTTGGGGCGGAGGCGTGGTTGCGTCCCAGGCAGATCTGACTCCGGCGCGTCCGGTAGCTCCCATCGACCTTACCGCACAACTAAGCTGCCCTCTGTTGGGAATATTCGGCAATGACGACAGGAATCCAACGACAGAACATGTAAACCGTCTTGAGGAAGAACTTATAAGGCATGGAAAGGATTATGTCTTTCACCGTTACGATGGCGCCGGACACTCCTTTTGGTCTTATGACCGGGACGCATACCGTCCGATTCAGGCGATGGATTCCTGGGGGAAGACCTTAGAATTCTTTAACAAACACCTTATAGTTTAGTTATGGCTTCAGGGGAGGCTCCAGTGACAGCCCGTCCTTATGTGGTGATGGCAAAGCCCGTGGGGTCTCTCTGTAATTTGAAATGTTCCTTCTGTTATTATCTTAATACGCAATCCGGACAGGGAAGGATGAGCGACAGTTTGCTGGAACGCTTTATCCGACAGTATATTCAATCTAGCCGAGGACCTGTAGTAAGTTTTACATGGCACGGCGGCGAGCCAACCCTGGCAGGACTTGATTTCTACAAGCGGGCAGTAGAGTTGCAGAAACAGTATCTTCCCCAGGGATGGAACTGCTGGAATAACTTACAGACTAACGGGATTCTTCTTGATGACGAATGGTGCACTTTTTTGGCGGAAGAGTGCTTTGATGTTGGCTTGAGCATTGATGGCACAGAATGGCTGCATGACAAATACCGTAAAGACCATAGAGGGAACGGCAGCTATGAAAGGGCGGCAGCGGCGGTTCATTGTTTGCAGTCCCATGGAATACAACCGGACTTGTTGTGTACGGTTACCTCTGATGCGGCAAAGAGTCCCCTGGATGTTTATAAGGCTCTGCGGGAATTGAATACCGGCTGGATACAGTTCATTCCTATTGTACGCAGAGAGCCGTGTGAAGCTGCACCTTACGGCGAAGTTACTTCTGACAGTGTGAGCGGGCGGATGTACGGTGAATTTCTCTGCGCAGTATTTGATGAGTGGATACTCCACGACCTTGGGCGGCTGGATGTGCAGTTATTCGCCGAAACCATGCGGGTCTGTGCAGGCGGAACCGCCGACTTGTGCTGGATGTCTCCTGTTTGCGGGAGGGCGCTGGTAGTCGAGCGGGATGGAGGCGTTTATTCATGCGACCATTTTGTGATCCCCGAATACCGAATTGGCGATATTGAGACCTCGCTCTTGGGTGATCTGGCGGATTCGCCTGTGCAGACCCGCTTCGGCGAGGACAAGCGGGAAGGGCTTCCCGCTCAATGCCGCCGCTGTCCCTGGCTTGCGATATGCAACGGAGGCTGTCCTAAAGACCGCTTCGCACGGTCAGAGGACGGCGAGCCGGGACTTAACCACCTTTGCGAGGGGTTTAGGCATTTTTTCTCTTATGTGCAGCCGGCAGTAAATCTGGTGACTACCCTTACCAAACGTGGCTTAAGCCCCGAAGCCATTATGTCCAATCTACGGGAGCGGCTATCAGTCTTATGGAAGGGTGTCAGACGGAACGATCCTTGCCCCTGCAAAAGTGGGCGCAAGGCAAAGCACTGTTGTTGGACAAAACGTCCCTCTGTCGGATAGCACCCCCCTTTGGCACGATTTTTGTAGTGTATATAGTATATGGCGGCAGTTGCAATGTGACTGACGGCGCGTGAGCTGTGGGGTTTTGTGAAAAAATGGACCATAAATAATACATAAGGATATGCGTTTTATATTACTTTTGGCAATACTGGCAGTTGCTTGCAATAGCGAAAAACCTGAGCAAGAGATAACTCAGGATTATGCGGCAACGGCAAACCTGAATTATATCTATGGGGTGATAGAGCCTGACTCTTTCGATATAGAATATGGAAGAATCAGGGCAAACTCTTCTCTCTCCGATATTCTTCTTAATCGCGGAGTTACAAGTCACGAACTTGATATTGCAGCCAGAAATTACAGCTCTGTCTTTAATGTGAGGCAGATAAGAGCCGGCGCAAGCTACATTTTATTTTGCGAACGAAACGAGAGCGCAAAGGCAAGGTATCTGGTTTATGAACACGACCCCATAACCTCTTATGTGTTTTATTTTCACGACACAGTATCGGTTACGGAGTATAAAAAGGAGATAATCCGCGAGCTGAAATACGCGTCAGGAGTAATAACAACATCGCTTTGGAACGCAATGGTCGGCGAAAACATAAATCCGACTCTTGCAATCCATCTTTCCGAAATTTTTGCATGGACGATAAATTTTTTCGCGCTTCAAAAAGAGGATAGCTTTAAAGTTATATACGAAGAGTTATCTATTGACAACAGGTCTATCGGTATAGGTAAAGTATATGGCGCTCAGTTCAATCAGTCGGGCAATGTTACAACGGCTATACCATTTATTCAAGATGGGCGCGAGTCGTTTTTCGATGTTGACGGACAAAGCCTCCGAAAAGCCTTTTTAAAAGCTCCGTTACAGTATTCGCGCATCAGTTCGGGATTTTCGGCGTCTCGGCTACATCCCATACTCATGGTGAGACGCGCTCATCTTGGCGTTGATTATGCGGCACCCACCGGCACTCCGGTACATTCCATAGGAGACGGCAGAGTAATATCGGCAAGAAGCGAGGGGGCTTCGGGGAGAACTGTAAGGATACAGCACAACAGCGTTTACTCCACCGCCTATCTTCATCTCAACGGCTATGCCAGAGGAATTGCTTCCGGCGTTTTTGTAAAGCAAGGCGATGTTATCGGATATGTGGGAAGTAGCGGACTGTCGACAGGACCTCATCTCGATTTCAGGTTTTATATGAACGGTCAGCCGGTCGATCCGCTTAAAGTCGAGTCGCCGCCCGTTGAGCCTGTTATGGAAGAAAACATGCCGCGCTTCGAAATGAGCAAAATGGTAATAACAAGCCTTTTGAATACTATTGATTAAACAAAAAAGAGAGAGTTTAAGTTTTACTTTCAACTTTTCACCAACTTTTTTGCGTTATCATTGAGGGTCTGAAAATCATTGTGATATGATTGCTTAAGCCTGCCAGATGATATGATGCCTGTCCGAATTCCAAATCAATAGCAGATGTTTTAATTCCAAAACCCCACGAAAATCCGACCGCCGCCCCTTTCGCATCGACCTTAAGTTCGCTTCTTCTTTTATGATTATATCCGCCGCTCAGATAAAAATTTTTATGCGGAATAAACTCAATCCCGAAAATAAGATGTCTGAGAAGATTTTCTCCGAAGTTTGAACCTGACTTGTCTGTTTCATCGGTATATTCATGAGTAAGGTCGAATTTTTCAAGGTGTCTTGCGGTTAGAGAAAATCGAAGCGGCGCGTGAGCCAGTTTTTTAGAGACGCCCGCCTGTATTTCGAATGGAAGCGGTTGTCCGGGTTCTCCGGTGTAAGAGGTAATTTGCACGCCGATATTTTTAAGCGTTATTCCTGCCGAGAAAAGTTCGTCTCTGCTGTGCCATGAGGCTCCGGCGTCAAAAGCAAGTCCGAATGAGGTGTAGTTTTCAAGATGCGAAATAATCGGCTTCAGGTTTACTCCTATTTTGAAAAGCGAATCTATTGAACGGGAGTATATTAAGGACATGGCATATTCTGATGCCGGAAATAGACCGGTTATTACGCCTGAGGGATCTGCTCCGGTAAACGAGCCATAGTTAAGGTAAGTCAAACCAAGTCCGAAATTTCCGATTCCTTCAAACGATCTTGCATACATTGCCATTCCGTAATTGATTCCGGCAAAATAATTGACATAATTCAAAGCTACGCTGTTGTTCATTGTCGAATCAAGCAGCCCGGGATTATGATATGCCATATTCGGATTGTTATTTACTGTCGAAACATTTGCCCCACCGATTGACGACACATAAGCGGAATGGGTAAGGTTGAGGAACTCGTAAATATTGTCGCCTCCTGTTTGCGAAAATCCTGTTGCCCAAAAACAACTGAAAATAATTATAACAAATCGTTTTTTATACATACAGACAAAGATAGCATAAATTATCGCACCGAGCAGCAAAGCGGCGGCATTTCCATCACAAAATTTTCCACCGACTTCAAAAGTTATAAATTATTAATTATATGTCTTTAGGTTATTAAAAAAATATGTAAACTTGCAGTTTGAAATTTTTATATAAACCAATATGCCAATGACACAAGGATTATTTACACCCGAAGATGTATCGGCAATGATACTTGCCGGCGACAATCTGTTGCTTGCCGGCGACACCAAACTCTTGTCGCAACTGCCCGCGGGTAATTGGATTGGAGGAAGTACGCCTTTTTTCATTCTGCATCCCGAAAACAGGACAACCTCTTATGACAAAATCTTCGTCAACCGGTTGCCCGACTTCGTTACTCATGTAGAAATCAGAGAATATGACGAAACCAATATACAAAACATCTTCAACGAAGGACCGCAAAACGGTTTTACGGTGCTTATCATGCCGTATGCCTCGCCGGTGGCTGTGGAATATTCAATCAATGCCACCAACTACGATGGTTTTGCAGCGCATCCCGTTTGCGGCTGGCTTGCGGGACAGCCTTTGGATATAATACTGACTGAAAAGTCATATACCGCATCAGGCGCCGGTCCCCGCATCTCTTCCGAGAAAGGGACAGCCATGCACATTTCGCTTCCCAAAAGCAAGTACGCCGAGATACATATTTTCAATCCCTACAAACAGGGAGACGGCGACAGCATCATGTTTGAAGAGAGCAATTTGATGGTGAAAGACGCCATCATCAACGGCAAGAAGCGCAATTTTGCCGAATATCTGCGCGAAATAGGCTACGACATGCTTATGCCACTGGTAGCCAACTATTCGGGCGCGATGATTAACGATGTGATTTGCGCCATGGACGGACCCGAAGTGCCGATGTCGGCGCCGGTGTTCAAAAATATGGACTACCGCCTCGGAGTGGTTGACGACAACATAGTTGAGCCGACATTAATGAGCGATAAAATCGTTTTTTCTGTAACTTGCATCGGCAATTTTCTGCAACCGCATATTTGCGAGCAATACCTTAGAAAAATGAACGGACCCGTGGTATATGGCGAGATAGCCTATCAGCAGATTGGGCAGACCACCGTATATGTTACCGTAGATGACGTACCTTTTAACACTGAAGAGATATGATACAGATAGCAGAAACCATCGACAGAATTCCGAATGACAGATTGCTGCATGTGATTTGTAATTCAAATGATTTTAATTGGAATTTCTTTGCCATGAAAATCATACTTACACGGTTGAACATGAAAATAACTATGTATAACAACGACAATTCAATACTGCACGTATGTTGTGACGAGTTAAGAAACCTGTTGAAAAAAAGTGTCAATGTTCCCAATTCTCAGGCAGATTTGAAACAGATATTATCAATAGCTAGCTGAAATGCCAATGACACAAGGACTGTTTACACCCGAAGAGGTATCGGCAATGATACTTGCCGGCGACACCCTGTTGCTTGCCGGAGACGCCAAACTCCTGTCGCGCCTGCCCGCAGGCAACTGGATTGGAGGAAATACGACATTTTTTATCCTGTATCCCGAAAACAGGACAACTTCAAATGACAAAATATTCGTCAGCCGTTTGCCCGATTTTGTTACAAATGTAGAAATCAGAGAATACGATGAGACCAACATAAAAAACATCTTCACAGACGGCAGGCAAAACAGTTTTACTACGCTGATTATGCCGTGGTTCACGCCGATAGCCGTTGAATATTCGCTGAATTCTCCCCACTACGAAAAATTTGCGCTGCACCCCGTTTGCGGCTGGCTTGCAGGGATATCGCTTGAGAATCAGACCGAAAAATCATACGTTGCATCGGGACTGACCCCGGGCGTTCTCTCCGAAAAGGGAATAGCCATGCAGGTTACGCTTCCGAAAAACAAATTTGTGGATATTAACATTTTCAACGCCTACAAGCAGGGAGACGGCGACAGCATTGTGTTCGACTACAGCAGCCTTACGCTTACATACGCCTTCATCAACGGCGAGAAACGCAACCTTGCCCAATATCTGCGCGAGGTTGAACACAAAAGCCTCTTTCCGCTGGTAGCCAACTATTCCGGCTCGATGATTAACATCACAATACTGAATGTAGGCGAAACCGAAGTAACAGTGTCGGCGCCGGTGTTTCAGGGCGTGGACTATCGCCTCGCGGTTGTTAATGACGAAATTGCCGAACCTGAACTGATAAGTGATAAAATTATTCTTTCCGTAACTTGCGTGGGGAACTACATACAGTCGGAAATTTGCAAAAAATATCTGCGGAAAATGAACGGACCCGCAGTGTTCGGCGAGATAGCCTATCAGCAGTTGGGAATGAGTACGGTATATGTTACTGTAGATGATGTGCAATTTTAACAGGAAAACATTATGACGCCAACAGCAAAAATCATCGACATGATACCAGACGAAAGATTGATACACATAATTCGTCATTCCAACGACTTTACATGGAGTTTCTTTGCCATGAAAGTGATACTCAACCGTTTAAACATGAAAATAACCATGTATAAAGACGACCGTTCAATACTGCCTGTATGTTGCAACGAGTTGAGAACTCTGTTGAAAAAGAGCGTCAATGTTCCCAATTCTCAAGCAGATTTGAAAAAGATACTCTCAATAGCATAACTGTGGCATATAATGCTAAACTACTGCCAAGCAGATGGTGGTTTTCGAGCGTGTATTTTTTACCCAACAGTTTGGCTTCTTCAATGTCGTTTGTTTCTTCATTTATAGTATCCCATCGGTGACAATACGCATTTTCTTGTCGGATTCCGAACATGAAAACGGTCGATAACACGAATGGCATTTGAAAAATACCGTCTGACAAAGACTCTTTTAAAAAAGCCGCAAATTCTTTAGAATAGCGCCGGATCGATGCGGGTTTAAATATATACAAAAAAAAGAAGAACCGGTATCTTGGTTCTTCCTCCTTAGGATTTAGGTTAATCTTTTAGGGTATAACAACAACAATATAGGTTTACTTATATTGATGTAATTCTTGCCCGAAAGGTTGCGTAGTGAATGAAAAATTTTAAGAAATAATTATGATTTCTTTTTGTTTCAGTCTTTTATCTTTCTGTATTTTTGCGCTTTTTAGCAATTAGATATTAGTTTTTCAACACGAGAGCTATTGGTAAATTAATGTCTTATGGACAAAATAATATTTGACTGTTCAAAACTGCAACTTAACGTCCTTTAGCTTATCGTAAAAAATATTACCTTTGCAAAATACTTTTTGGCAATGGAAGAGGATTTAATAGATTACTCATTTGATGAGGAAACATTGGAGGCGGTGAAAAAGTTTGAACGCATGAATAAAAACAATGAGCGTTGCTTTTTTGATGTCATTGAATTTGAGTCGATAATCGATTATTACATTGACAGCAATAATTCGTCGAAAGCCATTGAAGTTGCCGATTTAGCCGCGGCGCAACACCCTAATTCAACATCTATCCAACTGCGTAAGGCAAAGGCGCTTCTTGATAAAGGCAGGGCTGTTGAAGCTCTCAGTTTGTTGAAAAAGTTAGAAAACATAGAGGCGGATAATTGTGATATATTTATTTCGAAAGGAATGGCTTACGGAATACTTGGCGATGTTCAGGGAGCCTTGAAAATGTTTGACAAAGCTCTGACGCTTGACTCGGAAGACGCCGAATATGTCTTGTTTTCAATTACTTCCGTGCTTCAAAATCTAAATTATTATAAACAGATGATTCCGTACATGTTGAAACTTATTGAGATTGAACCCGATTTTAAGGCTCATTTGTATGATTTGGCTTTTGCGTATGACAAGATTGAAGATTATGAAAACAGCATAAAGTACTACCTTGAATATCTTGAAGATGACCCGTTTTCCGATAGCGCGTGGTATAATCTCGGCATAATATACAATAAGATTGACATGTACGAAAAGGCTATGGACGCTTATGATTTTGCCCTTGCCATCAATTCGCAGAACACTTTTGCACTTTTTAACAAAGCGAACATACTTAATTACACCGAAAATTATCGCGAGGCGATTGAGGTTTATCACGAATATATTGAAAACGAGCCTGACAGTTTTGAGGCAATGACCTATCTTGCCGAATGTTATGAGAAAACAGGCGATTTTGCCATGGCAAGCAAATATTATCAGGAAGCTCTCGATTTGGCTCCCGATTATGCCGACCCGTGGTTTGGACTTGGAATATTAGCTTTAGATTCGGATAACATTGAAGACAGCATTCTTTATCTACGGAAAGCAGTGATGTTAGATGACGAAAACCCCGAATTTTGGTATCTTTTAGGTCATGCGCACCTGAAAAATGACGAACCTAAAATTGCGATGCGGTGTTTTCGCGAAGCCTTGAAATTGAATGCCTATTATAATGAAATATGGTCTGACATGGGTAGAATAATTTTCAACGAAGATGCTGTGCAAAAGGCAGTTCCATATCTAGAAAAAGCTCATAAAATAATGGGAGATGTGCCGGGCATAAACTATCTTCTTGCCTCGTTATATACGCATTTGGACATTGAGGATAAGGCTTACAGGCATTTTTCGTCTGCAATAAGCATGGAAAAAGAGGTATTGATTGAGTTCCTCGATTTGTTTCCGGTGGCGATGCAAAGAGAGATAAAAAAATTTCACAAAAAAAACAAATAATAGCATGAAACCAATACTTCCATTTTTGCCCGACAGACCTGTAAAGCCAAGAAAATCAGGATTAACAATGGTAATGGACAAGGGCATGAGCGTTAGAGAGGCTGAAGATTTTGTATCGGTCGGCAGCGAATATACCGATTTTATAAAACTCGGCTTCGGAACGTCTGTTCTCACGCCGGGACTTGATAAGAAGATTTTAGTTTACAAAAACGCAGGCGTCATTCCATATTTTGGCGGCACTCTGTTTGAGGCGTTTATCGTTCGGAATATGTTTGACCAATACTTGGAACTTGTTGAAAAGCACGAAGTTGATTTGGTGGAAGTGTCTGACGGAGCTTATGATCTCGACCATAATAAAAAACTTGAGTATATAAGCCGGTTGGCAAAGTCGCGGACGGTAATCTCGGAAGTCGGCTCAAAAAGGAGCGATGTGATTTATTCGCCCAATCAATGGGTTGATATGATGAAATCCGAGCTTGAGGCGGGGTCGTTTAAGGTAATTGCCGAAGCGCGTGAAACAGGCACAATCGGGATATATAACGAAGACGGCTCTATCAACAATGATGTTATTGACACTATTTCTCAGCACGTTAGCCTTGACAATGTTATTTGGGAAGCTCCGTTAAAGTCGCAGCAAGCATGGTTTATAAAGCATTTTGGAGCTAATGTAAATTTGGGAAATATTGCGCCGAATGAGATTATTTCGCTCGAAACGCTAAGGCTTGGACTTCGCGGAGATACATTTTCACAGTTTCTGCCAAAAAACTTATTATAAAAAGATGAGAAAATTTGGTCTCATCGGATACCCCCTTGGTCATTCATTTTCAAAACAATACTTTTCAGATAAGTTCAAAAGAGAAGAGATATTCGATTGCAGTTATGACAATTATCCGATTTCCGACATTGCTCAATTAAAAGATCTTATCGACTCAGAGCCTGAACTTTGCGGACTGAATGTAACCATTCCCTATAAAACTGATGTTATCCGTTTTCTCGATTATATTGACAAAGAGGCAGATGAGATAGGAGCGGTTAATGTTATTAAAATAAAACGGAATAAGGATAAAACTTTGCTGCACGGCTACAACAGCGATTTTATCGGAGTATCCGATTCGTTAAAACAATATCTTGATAATGAAGTTAAACAGGCGTTGATACTTGGAACCGGCGGCGCATCAAAAGCGGTATATTATGCGCTGAAAAAGGCAGAATTAACCGTGCAATTTGCATCGAGAGAAAAAAAAGCAGGCGCTTTGAGTTACACGGAATTAACGCCCGATATTTTATCGACAACGCGATTAATTGTAAATACCACTCCTTTAGGAATGTTCCCCAACATCGAAACTTTTCCTGATATTGATTACCAACATCTTGGCAAAGAGCATATACTTTTCGATTTAGTTTATAATCCCGAAATAACCGCATTTTTACGAAAAGGAATAGAACGTGGCTGCACAATAATCACAGGCTCAAAAATGCTTTTATCGCAAGCCGAAAAGGCATGGCAGATATGGAATGACAATTTGTTAGAGGTTGTTTAAAAATTTACATCCGTTGAAGATACGAAAAAAACCCACAGCTCACGCGCCGTCAGTCACCACAAAAAACTGCCGTCATATAATAACATGTACAAAAAGTGTGCCAAATGGAAGCGCTTTCCGAGATACTTTATCGTTGTTTCGATTTTCTTGTGTCTAACCTGTTAATCGAACAACTCTGCTACCGTTGACAACCTGCCAACCGTTTTGAACTTTTCCGAAGCAGGCTGTCTCATATCAACCGAGCCGAGTATTACCTGCCCTGTAGTGCGTGTATTACCGAAATCCATCCAGTAAATAAATTTCTCATACGGATGGGAATTTCTCTCCGACTCACTCTGAAACGCTTCTCCGGCATACAGCCTTATAATTTATAATTCTTAGTTCCAAAAATAATAAAATTGAGAAAACAAAAAAGAGTAGATTGTTCTAATCTTTTTGTTTTAATATTTTTTTTAGTTCAATGATTTTCAGACAATAAAAAAATATTGTCTGAAAATCTGCCAAATGGGACACTACCGAAAAGAGGGAAAAAACGACAACAGAACGACCACCAAAACTGAACACCGACCGATGACCGACCAACCACCCAAAAACATACATATATGATATATAAGGTATAGAAATTATCCCGCTAATCTTTGCAAATCTGCGGGATTTTCTCATTCAATCATTCCCCATACGGCGGATATTGTTTGATGGCTTCATGTCCAGCGGGAAGCAAGCATTTCGGCATTTTCAGTAAGCCATTTCCATTTTCCGTTCGTTCAACTCTACATGAAAGTTGACTTTTGCTCCTAATGCTTCAAACACTTTCAAGATTGTAGTAAACCTCGCATCGGTTGTACTATTCTCAATTTTAGATATTTGGGCTTTCTTAACGCCTATAAGTTCGCCCAACTTCTCTTGTGTCAAGTTACGTTCTTGTCGTGCTTGTTTGATGGCTTGTCCTAATAAATCGAGGCGAAGTTCATTTTCAAAGTCATCACGCTCTCTTGTCCCTATTTTGCCGATGTATTTGTCGGTCAGTTCCTCTAAACTGTATGATTTCATTTCTTACTTGTTTTTTCATTAAAATATTTTTCTCTTATTTTTTTTGCTCGTTCTATTTCACTTTTTGGAATTTTATCCGTTTTCTTAACTAATCCGTGAGTTGAAATAACAACGGTATCGGCATTATCGGTCTTATCCCAAAAAGCAAAAAGTCGATAATAAATTTTGTTGAATATCGTCCAAAAATTCAACCCTAAATTTATACTCATCCATTTTCATTATTCTTTGGCGCAAAGATAAAGGTTTCTTATTTAGGAAATAAATATTTTGGATTTTTTTACAGGTTGTGGACGATGGTATTGAAAACAGGGGTTTTGTATGCAATGCCATTAATGGCAACGAGATTAAAATCAGACGGTTATTCGCTAACCATTAATCACTTACCACTATAAAACCAACAATTAACCCCACGCCTGCGGCACACGACAGTAAAAACCGCTGAGCCACACAAATATAACCACAAAAACCATGCCAAAACATAGTTTTTTTGTGATATTTTTTGATTTTGCGGCGTTATTTGCAACCCAGAACACTACCGAGCGGGATTTACCACAAAAACTTCTTCTAAAAAAGATAGAGTCATAATGGATTCTCTCTTTTTTCTAAATCTAAAAATTACTCTTAAAGTATCTGATTTCAAATTAACTGGATAAAACCTGTTTTTGTTTTCCAAATCAACCTGTTTCAATGAAGCAGAATCAATCTTAAAATTGTGGTCAATATTGCCGGTATAAGCAAGAACGTAAATATCATCTCCGCACATCCAATCTACCTCGTATTCAACAAATCGGGCGTACAGTCGGCGTCAATGTCGGCAACAATGGCGTGTGGTCTGTAAAAGTATTGAGGAATGTCCAAATGTCCGAGATCTTGAATGACTGTTCCCGAACGATCGGCTAAGTAGAGTCTGCGACCGAGAGGAATTATTGTTTTACATTGACAGGAAACACCAACAGGACAATCGCTACATTCTACTTCATTCCCGTATTCATCCACATAAACTAAAACGCCTGAACAATTACTTATATTTTCACAAGTATAACATGGCTCCTCTTCATACGTTTTCCCAATCATCAATAATTCCGATATACCGTCACTATTAATATCCGTAATCTCTAACACTATGTCTGTCAGTGAACTGTAGCTGAAAGTAAAGTCCGCATTTTGTGTATATACCCGCCAATTGTCATTATTGGGATTAAGACTGGGATTAGAATTATAAACATAATCCTGTCGTCCGTCTCCGTTTAAATCGCCCCAATAATTTATCGTTTTTAGTTATAAAAAAAGCCGCAACCTGAAAAAAAGATTGCGGCTATATATGAGGTTTGATTTTTTTTACTATCTCCTGCGCGTATGTATGTATGTATGTATGTATGTATGGACGTTAATGTGAACATAATACTAAACATTGGATTGGGATGTCCACGGTCGGAAAAGGGTTACTTGCAGGTAGCTCTTTTTTTATGAAAATATGTTAAATTTATAAAACTCTTTAAAACTTGGTGCTTCTGACAAATCCGATGGCTGTTATTTTGTGAACGTTTTGATGCAGCATGTCAAAACCTGGATAAATAGACGGCTTTATAAATTGGTTATCTCGATTTTCTAACTTATTTTTGATAACCTCAAGCCATGCTATTTCACAAATATGACCTTCGGCAGCTGTTTCCGTATCAATGGCTATATATTTCATTCAGTAAATATAGCAAAAAAACGTTTTGGACATGATAAATTTGGATATTTTCAGAAAAACCGTTGTGCTTTCCGTAACTCATAACTAAAATAGCCTGATAATCAATGTATTATCAGGCTATTTGCAGTGCGGACGGGACATTTCTAATGCCAATAACATGCTGATAATAAACAATATAACAACAAGTATTTTTTTTACTCCTCTTTACAATACATTTTTCTTTTTGTGGGCTTATTTGATTAAATAATTAAGGTAAACTCTGGTATAACAAAGCAAAATTACAACCTCTTTCTCAATTCTTTACCTGCCGCTTCATACCCGGGCTTATTAAGAAGCGCAAACATGTTGTTCTTATAAGCTTCTACGCCGGGCTGGTCGAATGGGTTTACGTCAAGCATGTAACCGCTTATGCCGCACGCTATTTCAAAGAAATATATCAACTGACCCAAGTAATATTCGTCAAGTGTTGGTATTTCAATTTTGATAACCGGAACGTTTCCATCGTTGTGAGCCAATACTGTTCCGTCTTCTGCATTACGGTTTACTTCAGAGAGC
>Ga0099364_10007445_pt1 | contig 15631 bp, 9 predicted proteins | sample TergutTh196P3_FD_73070 | JGI IMG/M metagenome (GOLD analysis project Ga0099364, IMG submission 73070) | Microcerotermes parvus P3 segment gut microbial communities from Pointe-Noire, Republic of the Congo - Th196 P3 | ecosystem: Host-associated > Arthropoda: Insects > Digestive system > Gut ...
CCGACTGGTGAAATCGTGCCAACGCCGCCGAAACCTTTGCCATTTGCATCAGCGATAGAATACCCTCGTGCATTCTTGCTCCGCCGCCGCTGCCCGACACGAGCACCAGCGGCAACTTTTCGTCCCTTGCCCGCTCGGCTATCCGCGCCAGTTTTTCACCAACGACCGAACCCATACTCCCCATAATGAAGTGCGAATCGGTAACCCCGAAGGCAATCCGCCTTGCCCGAACACTGCCGATACCGGTAACGGCGGCTTCTTTGAGTCCCGTCGAAATCTGGTCGGCTTTGATACGTTCAGGATAAGAACGGCGATCTCTGAATTGCAACGGATCGGCAGTGGTTAACTGTTCGTCTGTTTCTTCAAATGTACCGACATCGAAGATTTGAGCGATGCGCCGTCGGGCGGGCACGTACCAATGGTTGCTGCATTCGGGACAGACGTTCAGACGTTTTTCGGCTTCTTTGCGAAAGATGGTGGCTTGGCAGCCGGGACAGCGCACCCAGAGACCGGGCGGCACACCGCGTTTGTAGTTGGATACGTCGTTTCCTGTGTCTTCTGCCATTCCGTGAGATTACCGCCATCAATAGACAGGAACATTGTACCCAATCTGCGAGGGAAAACAAGAATGGGGAACACGGGGAGCAGCAGTCCGTCGACAAGTTTGCAAAAAACCATAACGTTGTGCAGTAAGGCTTTTGCCAGAAACTAACATACCCTTTTTCGTTGTCTAAAGCACTATACTCGGAACAGCATGAAATTGGACTTTGCGCCCTTTGCGTACTTTGCGGTTAAATCCTTTTTTAACCGCAAAGTACGCAAGGAGCGCAAGGAAGAACGCAAAGAAAAAACGACCAATTTGACACCGTTTACAGTATACTCCGCTCGCTGGTAGAGACTCTCGTAGCCGCCGACCCAGAATAGGAGTTGAGCCCGGAAATTTATGTCGTTAATTCCGCTATCCCCCGAATTTGCTCTTGCATCCCTCGCCGCAAACCGCTACCATTCCCTCGCAGAAAGTGCTCTATCCACGAAACAATGACCCGTTTCGCTTTCATATTCCTACTGCTCCTGTCCGCCGTCGGTTGCCAAACCGCCGCTCACAGTCCGCAAAAAGCCGTTATCGTACACCATCAGAATTCCGCCAAACAATTCTGGAACAAAACCGCTCAACTCCTTCAACCACAGATGCCGGACACCGGCGGACGCAGCGTCGAAACCGAAAACCAGTTGGCACTCCGTCGCGTCACTACCGATATTTTACCGGTCAATCATACGACTCATTCTCTCTACAAACCGAATACGATTTTTCCTTCGCCGAGCCTCGCTTTACAACAACCGCTCGAACATGTTTTAACCGTCGAAACAACTTCAAGTATCGTTTCGGCAAATCCTTTGCAAATACAAGCGGAAGACTCCGAAGCGTTTCAAAGTCTGCTCCGGGAAATCGCTATCATGCCAGACAGCAGAAGGAAAGTTGACAACGAAAAATTGACAGAACTGTTGTCATCGTTCCGCAATGAAATCATGGGATCCGACGTGGAAGAGGACTATCTTGCTTTGCTTCGACGGAGAATTTTACCGGAAACCGTAACGCCGAGAACGTCGGCACCGCTGCCCCATGTTGCAAACAATGCGGCTCGAAACCGGCAATATGGCGACGATTCTTACGACGAGCCGCTCCCTCGAAGAACAACGCAAGACAGAGTGGAACCGATCATCGCACAAAACACGATGACGATGCCGCGACCAAACTATCCCGATTTACCGCAACTTCCGCACGCCGGTGTTGCCGCACATAGCGGAGTGGTACAGATGAGTTATCAGAGTCAACCGCCTCATGTTCCTCAATCGCTAATGTCCAGTTACGGTGCAGGCGACTGGCAAGCACCGACACGCTTGGCTATCGAACAACTTCGATATGCGATTGAACACACTCCGAACGGCAGATCGGCATCCAATGAAATGAGGCTCCGTATGTTGGAAATGCTGCTAGGCAACCGAACGGAAGCTGCTCGACCGATGCAAACGGATAAGACGCTCAACGATTTTATGGCGCATCAAGTTCTTGGTTTTTCGGAGTTATTGGACGATACTGTGCAGGACAACCGGAGTAAATATATCCGGGCGGCTTTCCGGTTTAATGAGGGGCTGACGGAATTACAAAATCTTTGTCCCATCAGACTGAAAAATGTGACATTCGCCAAAGAATGGTTCGGTTATGGACAGTTCGTTCCTCGTCCTGCTGAGTTTTATCCGGGTGAGCCGTTTCATGTTTACGTAGAAGTCGAAAATCCGATGGTACGTGAGACGGATATGTATGAAATATGTATATCGACCAGTTATGTGATTTTGGATTCCCGCGCGAATACTGTTGCTTCGAGTGGTGCGGCGCAGCCGGGCGGAGAAATGTTTGTAAGCCGGAAGCGGGACTTTTACACAGGAATACACGGCGTGGTACCGGCATCGCTTCCGCCGGGAGAGTATCAACTTCGGATCAACCTGACCGATTTGAACGATCCGGCTAGGCAGTATGCGGACGAGCAGATCCCCTTCCGGGTCGTGCCGTCAATGGACGGGATGGGAACCTTGTGAATTGTTATACTGCAAAATGCCAATGATTGCACTTTTTCCTTTGTGAATAATTTGTGTTCTTTGTGTCTTTGTGGTTCAAAAAGGATTAACCACAAAGACACAAAGGAGGCACAAAGGGAAAAAGGTAAATTATTGGCGAGTAGTATATCCTACTCCTTGTTCGGCAGTATGTCCAGTAGGCACCCAGTAGTAGATGTGCAAGATTTGCTTTTGGCGGCAAAGGTAGGCAACCGTCCGCCGGGCGGTTGCGTCGGTGATAGTCGACAGAGAATAACCAAACGACTCTCGGTTCCAGTGCGGACAAATAATGTTTATGGCGCACGTTGCCGCACGGTGGTCGGCAACCTACCTAGTTCGCCCAACTTGACAACTTGTCAACGGACGGAATCGAACAACTGCCCTGCTCTGTTATTTTGCCGGTTTTGGTATAGAATCAAGGAAAGTCGAAATGAATGAGTTTGAAAATAAACAACAATGAAAACCCAATCATTTAGCCCCAATCATTTAGCCGGTACTCCGCTTAACCAATCAGAGCCGCAATCGTGAGATTGCAAAAATAATCCAATGGAACTTGCTATGTGGAAAATCTGTGCATTGCTTGCTGCTCTGTTTGCGGCACTAACCGCAATTTTGGCAAAAATCGGAATCGAAGGAATTGATTCCAATCTGGCGACGGGAATTCGTACTATCGTTGTTCTTGTTTTGATCTGGGGTATCGTCTTTGCGACCGTACCGCTTTCGGATGTGAAAACGCTCACCGTAAAGAATTGGACGTTTTTGATTCTTTCCGGCATCGCTACTGGATTGTCTTGGATGTTTTACTTTTATGCTATTCAAATCGGTCCTGTTTCACGCGTGGCACCCATCGACAAATTGAGCATTGCTTTGACGATCATTTTGGCGTTTGTCATTTTAGGCGAAACGGTTACGTGGCAGGTGGTCGTCGGAGGAGCACTGATCGTTTCCGGCACCCTCTTTATGCTCTGGAAATAATCCTCGTAACTATTCAGTCGTATGTTGCATTAAATAAAAAACGTGTCGACGAACAGGGGTTACACCCAGTCCGTCGACAAGTTTGTCGATTCGGTAACATGTATGGCGGTTTATCGAGATGCCAACCTCATTTTCAACCTTATTTTTCTGACAAAAAACCTCAGTAGCAAAGCAATCCCTTCAACATCAACCTCATTACCTCATTTCTCCTTATTTTACCGGTACTCCGTGTCAATAAGGTAAATGAGGTTAGTTTTTCAAAGCGCATTGGCTACTGAGGTAGTTTTGTTATTGTGAATGAGGTTGAAATGAGGTTTTTGACTCTCGATACGCTACAATATTACGGTGTTGTGCAAACTTGTCGACGAACAGGGGTTACACCCTAAAAACCCCGCCGTACTTGCCGGAGCACCCCTTTTCGGTTATATTTGAAGGCAACTTTTTTAGATAACTCTCACACCATGACTAAAAGATTCGGAATCATCGGCTGCGGCATGATCGCCGGTTTTCACGCCAAAGCCATCCAAGCAGCAGGAGGAACACTCACCGCCTGTTTCGACACCAGACCTGAATCGGCTGAAAAACTTGCCGAACAGCATCAGGGCTGCAAACCTTATCATACACTCGCTGACTTTCTGGCGGACAAAAACATCGACATCGTTACCATCGGTACGCCGAGCGGTGCCCATCTTGAACCCGCCATTGCCGCTGCCGAAGCGGGAAAACATATCATCGTCGAAAAACCGTTGGAAATCACATTAGAGCGGTGTCAAAAAATCATTGACGCTTGTAAAAAGAACAACGTCTTGGTAGCGACCATCTTTCATAGCCGATTCCATGATTCCTCACTGATGCTCAAGTCGGCAATCGACGCGGGACGATTCGGTCGCTTGACGCTCGGCGATGCCATCGTTAAATGGTACCGCACGCAGGCATACTACGACAGCGGTGCATGGCGGGGCACTTGGGAACTCGACGGCGGAGGTGCATTGATGAACCAGGCGATTCATACGATTGACCTTTTGACGTGGCTCATGGGACCTGTTGCGGAAGTTACGGCTCATACGGCGTTGCTGGCGCATGAACGTATTGACGTGGAAGATACAGCCGTTGCAACATTGAAGTTTGCGAATGGGGCGTTGGGAACGATTGTTGGTACGACGGCATCGTATCCGGGCTATTTGAAGCGGGTGGAGATCAGCGGTTCGTCGGGATCGGCAATTTTAGAGGAGGAGGACATTATCCGTTGGGACTTTGCGGAGTCGTTGCCTTCGGATGCGGCGGTTCATGAGGCGATGGCTAATCGCAAGTCGGGCGGCGGCGGAGCGGCTGATCCGGCGGCGATTAACTATGCCGGACACGCTAAATTGTTCGCAAACATGATCGCCGTCATCGACGGCAAGGAAAAAATTGTCGTGGACGGTCCCGAAGGTTGCCGAAGCGTGGCGATTATCCTCGCTATCTACGAATCCGCCAAGACAGGACAAACGGTGAAAATAACGAGCGGATAGCAGGCTTGTTCGGTACGACGGGTATTTTAGACTATACCTTACACGGGGGCAAATTGGTCTGTTTTGTTTTTTGTGAATCTTTGCGGTTAAATCTTTTTTAACCGCAAAGAACGCAAAAGAACTTTTGTATTATTAGAGGTTCCCTATCCTACATCCTCCTTAGACGGCGGACGGCGAAAGAGGCGGATCGTTTGCAGGAGGCGAAGCAGTTCATTGGTATTCTTTGGACGTTCTTGCGGCTTTTTAGCAAGCATCATTCTGAGCAGTTCCGCAAACTCCTGCGTAACATTTTTATTCCGCTGCGCTACGGGAGGCGGCGGAGTAGAGATGTGTTTGTTGAGCAGTTCGTTAAGCGTGTCTCCTGTGAACACGGGGCGTGTCGTCAATAATTCGTAAAAAGTGCAGCCGAGTCCATAAATGTCAGCGTGAGGAGCAGCCGGCAATCTGTAAATTTGTTCCGGCGACATATAACTTACCGTTCCTTGCACTTTCCCTTTTGGTGTGAACCATTTCATAAAATCGGCGGTTGCTTTTTTGGCAAGAGCAAAGTCGATCATCTTCAGTTGGACTGTGTCAGGGGCAAAAAGAAAGTTGTCCGGTTTGACATCCCGATGTACCCAACCCTGTTCATGTTGATAGGCAAGGGCTTTCGCCGATTGAATGAAAATCTGCTGAAGATGTTCACAATACGTTCCGTAACCGCGATTGATCCACATTTTCAGATTGATAGCGGAAAACCACTCCATCCCGATGTAGGGAACTTTATTGTACCAATCGTAGTGAAAAATGTTAATTAAATTCGGATGTGAAAACTTGGAAGCAACTTTGTATTCATGTTCAAGAAGTTGTATCTGATTACGTTGCGTTGTTTTCGAATCGAGCAACGTTTTAACTCCGACGTACTCACGTTTTTCATCGTCGTAAGCGCGCCAGAGGCAGCACGATTGCCCGCGATTGACTATCTCCAACAAACGAAAAGGTCCAATATATCCTAATCCTAAACTCATTTTGCATTACTATCGGCAACTACTGCCCCGGCTTTTAAATAGTAGATTTCAGCACATTTGTTTTCAGCCTCGCACAAAGACACAGCGTTCATGAAGGAGCATACAATACCGTATTCCTTGGTGTTCTTCGTACCTTTGTGTGAAACATAATCTATACCATCTACAGTGATGGTGTACGGTATCCTTTATTCTACCGATTTTTGCGGACATTTACAGAGCCCGCCGCACAAAGGGGGAGGTGTGCAAGTTTGGTCAACACAGGTAGGTTGCCGACCGCCGGGCGGCAACGTGCGGTACTCCGCACTGGTACACTGGTACGCCGGAGTCGTTTGGTTATTCTCTGTCGGCTATCGCCGACGCAACCGCCCGGCGGTCGGTTGACTACCTTTCCGCTCCAAGTTTGAAACTTGTTAACGGACTGCGTTCACCCCCGCGTACTCGGCGGAAGGATTCTCCCAGCCAAAAAGATTTCGCTTAACAGAAACAGTATCGCCGCATAGAGCAACCAATCACTGACCGACCGACTGCCGCCAAAGTCGCCCGCCGTACTAAAACCCGCCGCCGTCTCCAACGTCTGACGCACCGGACGCAAAATGTCCGATATCTCCGTTACATCAAGTTGACGAATGTCCCCCTCCGACGAATTCACATTCACCGCACGTAACTCCGAATAGTCCGTGCCCGAACGCGACCGACGATGAACCACATAAAAACCAGGACGCTCCGACTGAGCAAGCACCGCCGTCCAAATACCATCATCGCCCGGCAACGCCTCAATGACCGCTCCCGAACCGCTAGGCTCACCCTCACGAGGCGGCAACACAAAGCGAACACGCTCCTCAAACTCCGCCGGATTAACCCGCACTTCCAACGAATCCCCTACCAAAAACGTCTGCGATTGCTCCAAACGCTTGGAAAGCCAAGCCGTCAACTCCAACAGCACCACCACATAACTAGGATTGCGAGCCCAGTTATTCCAAGCAGGAGAAGCCGTCGTAAGAAAAGTCATCGTCCGACCAGACCCAAATGTTTTTTCCACCACCAACGGAGAATCATTTCGCAACCATGCCAAAGCATTGACCGATGGATCCCCCGATAGTTCTACCGCCAAGTATCGGTCGATGACTACCGTGCCGAGCAGCGGACTTTCGCCGTCGCTAAACAGCCGGAAGATCGGATGCGGCGCAGTGCCTATATGGAATGGACGTATATCGGAAGCATTCGTCAGATAGTCCGGCAGAAGTTCCTGCACCATGAGCGGAGCGGCGGGAAACAAGCCGGTGCCGTCTTTGTACAAATGGTTGCGGACGAAATCGAGGTCAGTATTCGCACCCGGAAAGAACGCGACACCGCCGCCTTCCGCAACGTAATTTTCCAACAACCTCACTGCCGAAGGTTCCAGCGAAGGAAGGTCGAGCAGGAACACCGCACTGTAATGCCGCAATGACTGTTGCTCCGCTAAAAAGGCGGGCGGCTCCTGCCGGACACGAATTCCCGACCGCGCACCGCCGGGTGCGAGAGCCACACGGACATACTGTGCCGAAGACTCCGAAGCGGCGGAGAGCGAAGGAGCAATCAGCAGCACTTCGAGGGACTCTGGAACCTGCAACGCCATGTATCGGTGGTTGTCATCCGGCAGCGCATCGGGTTGCAATCGGACTTCGAGGCGGTGTGCTTCCGAGCCGGTTACGCGCACTGGAAAGCGGAGCGGCGGTATGGTTTTGCCTCCCGGCGGGATACGCGGCACCGTTTGTTGTGCCCGCATCTGATCGTTCACCAAGAGGGTTACGAGAACATTTTCGGCGGCTTCCGCTCCGTAGTTGGCGACCGTTGCGTCGAGTAGTACGTCGATGTCGGCGGCGTGGATGCCTTCGACGATATGAATTTGTTCGATGCCGAGATTCGGTTGTTCTGTTTGAGCAATGCGGATCATTCTAACGGTTCCGCCTTGTTGCCGAATCGTTTCGATTTGTTCCAATATCGGCGTGGGATTTTCCCAGTTTTGCCGCCGGAAATCGGAGAGAAAATAGACGACGGGATTGAGTCCGACGGTTTGTCGAGCGATGTCTCCGCCGGCGATCAGCATCGTTTCGGGGGGGTGGGCAAAGGCGGAGGGTTGCAGATTGGCGATTACATTTTGTACCGTTTGCAAGCCGTCGGTGTGGAACGGGAGTTCGTGGAGCAGCGGTTCGGCGGACGAAAGTTTTAGGAGTGTGAGTCGGTCGTTGGGTTTTCCGTCGGCAATTTTTTGAATGACGGCGAGGGCATCGTCGAAGAGTAGTGTTCCTCCTTGTGCGAGGTTGCGTTCGTTCATCGAGTAGGAGTCATCGAGGAGTATGATATGGTGTGTTCCTCGGCTTCCGAACCATTGTGCGAGTTCTCCTTCGAGTGTGGGACCGGCGAACATGAGTATGACGGCGGCGACGGCGAGTGTCCGCAGGAGCATGAGGAGGAGTTGTTGCAAGAGTATTCGTGTTCGGCTTTTCTTGTAACTTGCGAGTACGAATTCCATTGCACCCCATTCGACGCGCCGATGCCGGAGCATGTTGATGAGGTGGATCAAGATGACTGCTCCGAGAATCGGCAGAAACCAGAGCAGGGCGGGATAGATGAACATGCTTTCAATCTAGCGGTTTTTGGGGAAATTGCAAGACGGCGGTGAAGGAGCGAGGCGAGGCGGCGCACTGGCGGGTTGCCCCCCTCTTTTTCAACCGCAAAGGAATAAACAAAATTTACTGTACCTGCGTGTGTTTGCCCGACGGGGGAGCAACCGCCGGTTTGGACGCTTCCGTTGTCTTCGGCAACACCGGTATTGGCACCCCCGCCAACTTAACCGGATTCTGCAAAGCAGGCACTTCCGCCGCTGACTTTACCGTTATCGGTAACGGGGCTGGCAACCTCGGATTCGAAGCCGCTGGAGGCATTGGAGTGGGCAAACTTGCCGTTACGACCACTACTTGCGATGCTAAATTCGGCACCGGAATCGGAACCTTAGAATCGAAAAACTCCGACTTGGTGAGCGGCGAATTCGGCGGGGCGATAACCGCCGCAAAGGACTTTGGAGCAGCCGCAATGAGGACAGGATTAGACTGAACTGGTTTCGAAGTTGTTTCGCCTGTTGCCCCCCATCTTTTCTCCATTGCCGCCAACATATCGGTATTTTTCTGTTCCCTATAGATAACTGCGATTTCCGCTCGGGCTTCCTCTTCGGAACAAATGGACATGAAGTACCGCCGTCCCTCTATGATTTTGTCTTGCAGAACCAGACACCGGGCAAGCATTCTTATAATTTCCTTGTCGTTAGGTGCTTGAGTGAGTGCCTGCCGCAGGACAAGTTCTGTTCGGTGTAAATCGCCATTTGCCGACAAAAAAGCGGCGTAATCGGCGGCGATGGCGGGAATCTGTTTCGGAGCCGCATTTGTGAGTGCGAGTCCGAAGTGGGAGTGGGCTTTGTCAATATCGTTTCGTTCTACATGAGTTATTGCAAGGCGGTGGTGCGATGCTGCCGATGATTCGTCGGCTTGCCCTCCATTGCTGGAAGAATGACTGTTGTTGGTTCGAAAGACCGAAAACAAATTTTTCCCCGAACCGAAGGGGTTGGCTAACACAGATTGCGAAGCAACACCAACTCCGATGCAAACAAAAACAATGATGATGCGAATACGCAACAACATACGAACCGAGACCTCAATCACAGAGCATTGCACCATGCCATCGGATAGAAAAGAGGTTAAGATTGAGAACAAATACCGCTCCCTTTATATTCCATTTAACCTGTCTTGTTCGTTTGATTATCAAAACGCATTTATCGGCACTACCGGTAAACCCCTCTACCCCGCTGATATTGCAGAAATTTCCAAAAATCTGTATGATCCCCGCCGATAGATCATGTTTTCGTTTCTAAAATGTATCCCGGCTATTCAGGCATCGTGCAGTATGGACACCGTGCGTTTTTGATGACGACACTGGGCTTTGCACTGCTGATGAACGTTTTTTTGGTTGCCAACTTTTATTGGACGGCACTGTTAACACCATGGCAACGCAATGTATGTCTTGCCGCTCTGTTCGGAACATGGGTTGTTCTAACGCTGGTCGCCTCATTCTGGCAACACCGGCTCGCCTCAACACTGAAAACAGAACAACACGACGAAACGTTCCGACAAACGATTGCTTACTACCTTCGCGGCGATTGGTTCGCCGCCGAATTGCAGATGTTGCCTTACCTCAAAAAATATCCGAAAGATGCCGAAATGTTGCTGTTACAGGCAACGATGTATCGGCACACAGAACGTTACGAAGAAGCCCTGCTAATTTTAGATAAACTGCAACTCTTGCAAGACAGTCGGCACTGGTACGCCGAAATCGAAAGCGAAAGAACACTGACCAACGCCGCACTGCGTCCAGAAGCATGACTTGCCCTTGACAAAACGTCAGCAGAGACGTAAGTCTCTACACAACTATCCCATGCAGGTAGGTAGGTTGCTGACCGCCGGACGTTGTTGTCACCAAATTTTCAAAACGTTTCCGCAAAGTTACCGGGAATCGCCCGAAGGATTTCGTCGGGACTCGTGAGCCCAGCATCTAATTTTTGCTGTGCATCCGCTCGCAGGTCAATCATTCCCTCTTCGACCGCCTTCTGATGTATCAGGTACATTGATTCACCGGAACGGATCATCTGCTCGACTTCGCGGGTCGTCCGCAACACTTCGCCGACGGCGATTCGACCGATATAACCGGTGTTATTACATTCCAAACAACCGACAGGAATGTAAATCTGTTTGCCGCTGACCGGTCGAATATCAGAAGAATCATCGCCGGATTCAAGGGCAATTTTACAGTGAGGACAGAGTTTCCGAATCAGCCGCTGCGTTACGACTCCCAGGAGTCCCGACGCAAGAAATTGCGGTTGCACGCCTAGCACCAACATTGCTTCACACGCTTCAACCGTTGTTCGAGCGTGAGAAGTCGCAAAGACAAGTTGTCCGCTGTTTGCAGCGCGGACAACGATGTCGGCAGTAACGGAATCCCGAACCTCGCCGACCATAATAACATCGGGGGACTGACGCAATATCGCACGCAACAGGTCGGGAAAGTCCACTCCGCGCCGCAGGTTGACCTGCGATTGATGAATACCTTCCAGAGTGAATTCGACAGGGTCTTCGAGCGTGTGAATCTTTCGTGTGCCGTCGTTCAAATGCTTGAGTATGGCATAAAGCGTCGTTGTCTTTCCCGTCCCGGTCGGTCCTGTTACCAACACGAGTCCGCTGGGACGATTGATAATCGAATGAAGGCGGCTGAAGTTCGTCGGATGAAAGCCGACTTCTTCGAGACCGATCAACCAGCGGCGGTCAAGGATTCGCATCGCCATATCTTCTCCGTACAACGTCGGCACCGTTGCGAGCCGGAGGTCGATCCCTTCGCCGTTCCGTAATCGAATGTGGGTGCGTCCATCTTGCGGCACTAATGTTTTGGCAACATCCATACCGGCAGTTGCCTTGATATGCGACATCAATCGGGAACCGAGTTCACGACCGACTGTCCCCAGAGACCGGATGAGTCCCATGACTCGGAGGGAGACTTCAACGGAGTTTTCCCAGACGGTCAGGAAGAGGTCGCTTGCGGAAAGCCGTAGTGCTTCTGTAAGGATATGATCGACATAGTCAGCGACATCCGAGTCAAATTGCTCGATGAAATCATCGCTGGACACCATCAAGTCGATGTGGTCGATGACACCATCGCTCCTCATCATTACATTGGCTGAACTCACAGAAAAAACTCCTCTATTGCGGTCGGCAAAAACCAAAGGTACCCCCATTGTAGCAAATTTGGAAATAAATACTGCTCTGGCGGATAAAACGGACTGTCCACAAACGTGGGTGTGTAAAAATAAAGTGGGTGCAGCGCAGCGAGCGGGGGGAGCCCCCCGTTGGGGTGCGAAACGTATGGGGGCAACGGGGGGCTAATGCCCCCCGCTCACTTGCACACTTGCCCGCTCGACGAAAACGTTGACAATTCTCCAACCATAACGGATAATGCTCGGAATTACAATTTTTGACTGTTTGCATATTTCATGGCTTTTTTGCGCACGCGTGATTCTAGCGTTATTGCCATTAACACGTTTCCTCTCCAAGGCACCGTCGTCCGCATCGGTCGCACTGTCGGTAACGAGGTTCCGCTTGACCATCACGGAATCAGCCGGGAACATGCCGTCATCACACATGACGAAACCGGATATCACATTACCGACCTAGATAGCCGGAACGGTACTTTTGTCAACGGACGTGCCATTAAAGAAAAGACCAAACTTGCCGATAGCGACTTACTCCGGTTTTGCGATCTCGAACTGATTTTTTACGAACATGACTACCCTTCCGACGACATTCTGAAACCTTCCGAAAGCGATATTAGAAGACGACAAAACGAGACTCAAGTCAACCGTGTGACTCTGACCGACATTGAACCGATGGAAGGGTTCTCCGTTAAGTCGAAAATTTCGTTGGGGGATAAACGTCCTGTCATCACTTCGGCAAATGCCGCCGTTAAGTTGCAGGCGATGATCGACATCGGGCGAAATCTCGGTGCCGATGTTGATAGGGCTTTGCCGCAACTCGTTGAGAACCTGCTCAAAATTTTTCTTCAAGCGGATTGTGCTTACATTCTGCTTGTGGATGACCAGACGCAACGTCTGGAACTCAGAGCCTTTCAGCATCGTAATCCGAACAATCAGGAGACGTTTCGTGTCAGCCGCTCTATTCTGGAACGTGTCGCACGCGCTAAAGCCGCTATACTTTCCGACGATGTTGCCAATGATTCTCGGTTCGAACCGACGGACAGCATTATCAGTTATAACATATGCTCCATCATGGCAGTTCCCATTATGGATTACGATCAAGCCGAAGTGCTGGGAGTCATCCAAGTCGATGCTCGGTCACAAGGACAAAAATTTACACACGAAGACCTTGATTTGCTTGTTTCGCTCGCTTATCAAGTGGCAGTATGTTACCAGAATGCAAAACTTCACGAAATTGCCGTTTTGGAAAAGATAATGGAGCGGGAAATGAATATTGCGAACACTGTGCAGCGTGGATTGTTGCCGCAGTCTTCACCGGTCATTGCGAACTATAGTTTTTTTGACTTTTATCGTCCCGCCAGATATCTCGGCGGCGATTACTATGATTATATTGTGCAGGCAGACGGTCGTTTGGTCTTTGCACTAGGAGACGTTTCCGGCAAAGGAGTGGCGGCATCGTTGCTTATGGCGAAACTTTCGGCGGAAGTACGCGGCGGATTAGTCATCGAATCGACATTTTGCGCTATGATGCAGCGGTTAAACCAGATTTTTTGTGATGAGCGCTGGGAAAACCGATTCATTACGTTTTTCTTCGGTGTATTAGACCCTTCTACGCATGAAATCTGTTTTCACAATGCGGGACATATTCCGCCGATTTTGGTTTCTCCTGACGGCAAAGCGGAAATGATGGGCGAAAACAACATCGGTTTGCCATTGGGTGTTTCAGACGACACGGAATATCCAGCAAGCCGATTCACTATACAAAAGGGGCAAAAGTTAGTGGTTCTGAGCGATGGTATTACTGATGCGATGAATGCACAGGGAAATTATTTTTCCATGAGTGGAGTGTTAAAATACGTTTCCGGTTCTCGCGTGGATTCGGTGGAAGAGTTCGGCGAGCGTTTGATTAGCGCAGTGCATAGTTTTGCTGGACGCACTTCTCAAACGGACGACCAAAGCCTCGTGATCGTCGGCAGGGTAGAGTAGTATGAGGGCATAAAGAAATTTCACCGCTCTTCCGCCAGTTCCCTCGCCACGGGTATCTTCAACACCGCCAGTGCCGCCGCAACGTTGGATATGACACCCACGAACAACAAACCGCCGACGAGAAGGACAAACTGCTGCACTATCGACACTGCACTGACCTGTTGCGTACCGCCGATAAAGAACGGCAACAGTGCAAATGCAGAAGCAACGACTGCCAAACCGAGTCCCCAAGCGAGAAGCGTGAAACTTTCGTAAAGCAACAGCATAATGACACGGCTTTTCGTAAAACCAATCGCCATCAACAGGGCAAGTTCTTTTCGTCGCTCTAAAACGTTTCGGCACTGGATCACTGCCAGTCCGAAAATGCCGAGCAACAGACCGATGCCGCCGAGACTTTGAAACGTCGAAAGATACGTGTTCTGTACCGCAAACAACTTTCGCAAACGATCCGAAGTCGGTTCGCCTTGAAAACCGTAATCGCCGAGAAGGTTGTAAAGGATACCAAGCGTGCGGTCGTCGAGCGGTTGTTCAAACAGAAAGTATTGGTATCCGCCGACTTCGGGAAAGTGTTTTAATAGATTTTCTTTGCTCATCAAGATTTCCCCTTGATAAACTGAATTATGCAGTAGTCCGACGATTTTGCATTGGATTGACTCATCTTGGGGGAGAGCAAAGACTTCGCCGATTCTGCCGGAAAGATGCAAGGCATACATAGCGGTATTTTGGTCGAGGACGACGTTCACAGAGCCCGGTGCGGTAGCACCGGAATCAAACAACACGTCGAACGCGCCGGAGCTGCCGCTCCGGGCTCTGTGCATGTTGTTTCCGTGAATACTTCGCGGCACGCCGAGAATTCGCGGATTGCCCGTCTTGTAGAGATTCAAGCAACTGCTGCTGTCGCCGTCTTTCATTCGGAAAGAATACCAAGTTGACATGTCGATCGATTCGGCAAGATATTTTTCGTCGTCCGGTTGAATGCCGAGTTGTGCTCGTCCCTCTGGCGTTGTAATATCGGCATAGACGGGAAATGCCGTTTCGGCAATGAAACCGACCGCATCTGGTGTGTCCAAACGGAATGCGCTGATGGAAAGAACGAGAAATGTCGTCGAAGCAATGAGTGCGATAAAGAGCAAACTTCGACCACGTCGCCGCGTAGCATTAGCCAGCGAAAGTCCTATGAGTGAACGCACATGTTCCCGCTCTGCCGATGTTTTAAGGAATTGATTGACGACAATTCTCAGTCCTATACCAAGAACGAACAAAGCACACACGAAAAACAATTCTGCTCGTCTAAATAAGTCAAATGAGATCCAACAGAGTACGGCAAACACAACACCAAATATCAGAAAAACCGGAATAACGAAAATAGGATTACTATCAATTTTTTCCCATCGTGTTTTTTGTGTATTCTCCGTGTTCTTTGCGGTGCCAAATAGCGGTTTGTTCAGAAAGGCGACAACAGAGCCGCAATCTTTAGATTGCGATGTTTTGCGCAATCTAAAGATTGCGGCTCTGTTAACGTTTTGTGTTTCTCCATGCAACAACGCTCGCAGCGGTACTTTCGCCACGCCGCGCACCGACCAAAATATCGTCAGCATTGCCAAACCGACTCCGCTGGCAAAGCCGAGCAACAAACTCATCGGACTAATATACAACGTCAAAAACGGCACGGTAACGGCATCGACCCACCATGTTGTCAGACCATAGACCATTACGGCGGCATAGCCTATTCCCAAAAGTGCGCCAAG
>Ga0099364_10007446_pt1 | contig 15631 bp, 12 predicted proteins | sample TergutTh196P3_FD_73070 | JGI IMG/M metagenome (GOLD analysis project Ga0099364, IMG submission 73070) | Microcerotermes parvus P3 segment gut microbial communities from Pointe-Noire, Republic of the Congo - Th196 P3 | ecosystem: Host-associated > Arthropoda: Insects > Digestive system > Gut ...
TCACCGTTTTGCCGTTTAAGCCGCGGACGCGTCGGGTCGCTCTTCAGCGTTGCCCTGTTTTGCCGCAATAAAAGTATTGGTTATTTTTGGAAGATTATTCCATTTACACTTAACGGTTTATAGTTCCGCTTCAAAAGATAAGATAAAAGTCAGAATCACCTGTGCGGGCAGAAACTATATTTTGACTGTGTGTACACATTTTGAATTCTTTGCATGTAGATTCGCTGATTCTTATTCATCTCTGTTTTCAAAACAAAATAGTGTAATGGACATAAAAAACAGAAAATATCCTTTTGAAGGATTGATTGATTATGTTTTCTCAGCAGTAATAAGGAGTTGTGAAAGTATAACAAAAATCATCAACGATGTGTTCTTTGGCAAATTGAGATATACGTTTGAACAACTTTTAGAATCTGATTACATTGTCAAGGAAAAGACAGTCCCGATGTTTCATTATGAAAGGATAATCCATCAGCACATTGGATATATTGATGCCTATCGCTTACATCTAATTAACAAAGAAGGAACTCAAGACGATGAGGTTATAATATTCAATGAAAGACTCTTGAAGCATATTGAAAATTATCTTAATTTACTAAATCAATTAAAGAAGTATACTACTAAAACGAGTCACGAGTTATTTGAAGAACTCACGGCGTGTATTAGTTATGTAAGAAGTCAAGGTCTTACTCCAAGAGACATCTCAATATCTCGTGACGAATACACAAAACTTAAAAATGAGGGTCGTCTTGATGATTTATTTCAACCCAGACCCATTTAATGAATTGTTACTCGCGCGCGATGCCACAACAGATATGAGCCTTGTTATTACGGCTGCTATAGCATTTTTAAACATAGTAACTACTGCTGTGTTAACTTTTGTTAATTACAAAAACTTAAAGTTGAAAGATGAAAAGAATAATAAGCAAAAAGTGTTTGTTAAGTATTATATTCCCATATGTTATAGTCTAAAAAGAATCGTTTTTTTAATTAACAGAGCTAAATTACAAGATAAAAAGTTTGATATATTTGAGTTAAATTATACAGAACCGATTAAAACCACAAGAGCAGAGTTGATAGAGGAATATAAATCTTTTTTAAAAGAGTTTTCAAACCTTGATTGCTGTCTTTATGACAAAGAGATTGACAGCGAAATAGGAAAAGTTTATGACCATATTAACTTTATAAGCTTTTCGCATGAACGTGAAATAGTGTTTGATATGGAAGGAACTCGGAATAAATATCCTATGCCAAATTTTGAGGAGATTGTTAACCTGATAGAGCAAAAGCGCAATTCTTAGTAGTTAACAAGCGACAATTTCTCGTGATGAACTTTTTAAAAAACAGCGGTCTCCTCCCACCCCACCCTCACCCATTTCCGCAAGACATTCCAACAAAAAAACACCGCCCAGCAAAAACTGCCGGGCGGTGTAATTGTTATAATTTCAAATCCGTCGCCGCAAGGCGACACCATAACTGTCAACTCTCAATTGTCAACTGTCAACTGGTCGTCAGCTCGGCTGCCTGTACTTAGTTTTCACCTGATTTATCTGTTGTGCCGGGGCTTGTTGTTGGGGGTACCAGCCTTTTTGCTCCATTTTTGAATACACGTTGTTTTGTATTTTAAACGAATCTATGAGGTTTGTCTGAAACTGATTATGCAGGTTTGGGGTGGATGATTCTTGTGTCGCGTAGTGGTACACACCGGTTAGTGTTTTTGATGTCAGCAGAATGTCTTCCATATACTCTTTATCGTTCATAAAATTAAAGGTGTCCTTTCTTGCACAAACGTGCTAATTGGTTCTTAACGTAAATTTGCCTTCGGCGGCTTGCCAAAATTTGCCTCCGGCGGCCCGCCGATTAGAATTGACCCATTAAATCGTCAAAGTGTTTTTGGTGGGTTCTTGTCAGGTCGGTTATCATGTTTCTCAACTCGGGGCATTGTACCTTTCCGGCATAGTCGGCGCATTTAACTTTAAGTTGCTGTTCCATGCCTAATGCATCTTCAAGATAGAGAAGCTCTTTTGGTGTCATAGACAATATCTCCTTTGTAATTATTTGTTCTTATCTTTTCCATTTATTTTGCAAATATACACCAAATTTAATCAAAAAAACCTATTTGCCTAATCTTCAAAACCGCCTGAACGTTGTTTGAGACTTTGAGCTTTCTGTAAATTAAGTTGGTGTGTGATTTTACGCCGTTTGGTTTAAGCCCGATTTTCGCGGCAATTTCATTTCTGCTATAACCCTCACAGAGCAAACGCATAACCGTTTTTTGCTTTTCAGTGAAGTTTGGGATTTCAGGCTTTTTGCTTATTATTAATTTATTTGAGTTTTCCGCAACCTCAACCGCCCTTATATACAGCGACTTGACGAAAACACGCAGGGCTTTGGTTTCACAGTCGTCCTTGGCTGTTTGCGCCATTCTCTTTTGCAGTTTGTGAAGAATATTAACAAGTTCCGCACCCTCATCGGCGAACAATCGCGTATATCCATATTTATAAGCCACGCAAACTGCCCGCTCTAAAGACTCAACAGAGTGAGTCTGTCCTCCCCTGCCTTTTTTCCAATAAGCAATTGAAAGTAAGATGTTGGCTTCTATTATATCAAGCGTTCTCCGGTAACGTTCACTCATTTGAAGAAGTTTTTTTATGAACAAAAGAGCGTGATTATAGTCGCCCGTAACGATTAACGCTCTTGCCGTGGTGAAGTGTTGGTTAGATTTAAATAGAGCTAAATTATCACAAATACTGCCGTCATTTTCTTCAAGCCACTCATGCGCCGCATCGTTATCCCCATTTGCGATTTTTCGCTTAAACGAATAAGCGCGAAGGCTATTCGTGAGATAAAATGCTTTATCTTTTTCAAGCATTTCCTCTATGCGTACTAAAACTTTTTCTGCTTGCGCGCTTTGCCCATCCGCACACAGCGAAGCACTCAAAATCATCATGGCACAAAATCTTATTTCAGCGGAACACCCTTCTGATATGTTTGAACACGCCGCTAATGCATGTTCACAAGCACAGGTTTTGTTTTCTCTCTCGTAATAAATACCCGCATAAAGACATTCCCTAATAACAGCAAATTCCGCGCCCACCACCGCTCCAATTGCTTTTTCGAGAATTTCTATTCCTCTTTGGGGATTGTCAAGTGCGCGCTCTCTGTCGTCAGCTTTTTCTGCCTGTGCGTAGGGTTCAACAAGCTCTGAAAAATCTCTGGCTGAGCGGTGAAAAAACGGCTGATTGTTAGTAATACTCGGGGTGAAAGCCTTGATGTCAATGATGTCGTTTAAAGGAAGACACTTGCCGGCCACTGAGATAAGACTTTCGCGATAATCAATAAATTTCAAAAGAAAGAACGTAATCATTGCGCGCGGAATTTTCACAACAATTTCAGGAAATAATGTGTAATATTTGTCTAAATAATTTTCAAAATCCTCGGCTCTGCCCTCGGCATAAGCCGCCCACGTGCGAACTTCAAGGAGAAAAGGGTGCTTTTCGATAAGAGGAGCGGTAATTGACTTACGTATAGTACAAAGAGTATCCTCTATAGATGCAGATGCTGAATTATAGTCATACATCAGATAAAACGTGTTCGCTACACCGTTGTCGTTTTTGCCTTTAAGATAACATTCTGCCGCATTGAAATAATCTTTTTTTTCAAAATAATAGTCACCGGCTTTGTTATATTGTGACAAGAGTGTCTGTTCATCTCCCTCTTCAAGAGTACCCAAAAGAAAGTCGCGAAATAAATCGCTGAACCTGTAAGTGTTTTCACTGCTCTTTCTTAAAAACAAATTTTCGCGGGCAAGTTTGGGTAAAATTTCACACGGTGTGAACTTTGCAAAATTTCCCTTTGAGGTAAGTCGTTCACATAGTTCGGGAGTGAGTTCTTTAGCAACCGACACTAAGCTCATGAACCTTTTCATGTCGGCATCGCAATGCTCTAATACCTGCGTTTTGAAATAATGAGCAAGATATTGTTTTGTTAGATTAATATTATAAGAGTTCTCTTGCGACAAGAGTAAGGCGTTAATGCCGACAGCCCAACCTCCCGTTGAAGTAAAAATCTCATCCGCTTGTTTGACGGTAATCGTTTTCCCGTTTTTTGCGAAAAGATTTTTAATTTCACCGAATGAAAATTTTAAATGTTCGCCGTCAATAACCGCGACAGTGCCATTGAGAATCATTTCCGAAAAGCTGTTCGGCGGTGCTGTGCGGCTTAGAATTAAAACCGTGCAGTTTTCAGGCAACTGCTTTAATAAAGTCGGCAAACATTCCAAAACTTCATGATTTTTAATAATATGCAAATCATCAAGAACTAAAGTATATGGTTTTTCGTCCGGGAAAGTTATATTGCCGCGCTCGTCAAGGGTATGCCATATGATTTTTTCAGTGGCTTCTTTTTGTTGCAACCATAATTGAGCCGCCGTTGTTTTACCGAAGCCGGCGGGGGCATGTATGTAGATAATCTTTTGTGTAAGAGAATCTAACAAGCTCATGAGTGCCATACGCGGAGCCTGCCATTTTAAAATAGATTGAAGCATAAGCACTAACCTCTTCCCATAAACTACTCATTACTCACCATAAAATATAGTATAACATAAACCTCAACATAAATCAACAGAATACAAACAGAAGGCTTTCCAACTTCTCGACTTTGCCACTTAAAATGTAAATAAATTGTAAAGAACGCAAGAAAAGCTTTGCTTTTTATACAATTATGTAGGGGACGGGCTTGCTCGTCCCGAATTTACCCCGAATTATACGCCGCCCGGCCATTTTTTGTCGGGCGGTGTTTGTTTGCGGTACGGGCAAGCCCGTACCCTACATAACTGTAAACTGCCATCATAAACTACTAATTTTCCCTGTAAGGAAATTTCTAAGCAACGTTATATCTGCCGCACCTATAGTGCTATTCCCTGCTATAAAACATTCAGGTGTTTCGGGCAGTGTTTTTACAATCGCCCACTTCAAATAAGTCAAATCAGCGATATTAATCACGCCGTCATTATTGCAGTCACCAAGCGCGTATTCAGGTGGGATTTCACACGGCTCGTCACATTCGCCTTCGCCCTTACAATCCTCACCACAAGGCTCAAAAACGGGCGGCAATTCACACGGCTCATCACATTCGCCCTCGCCTTTGCAATGGTCGCCGCAGGGGAAGAAAATCTCAACAATATTAAACCTACTCAACTCACTTTCAGCCTGATAAGCCGCTTTCGCGCCTATTGGGACATATATTATCGCGTTTGATGGGACATATAAAAAAACATCAAAAGCAAACAAAGGCGGTGTTTGAGATTTAAAGGTCATGTTCGTTAATTCTGTGCAACCGTAAAATGCCCAAAAGCCTATACTTGTCACACCATTGCCGATTATTATATTTTTCAACCCCGTGCAATTGGAAAATGCATAACTGCCTATACTTATCACGCTGTCGGGGATTGTTATTTCTGTCAACCCCGTGCAATTGTAAAATGCATAACTGCCTATACTTGTCACGCTGTCGGGGATTGTTATTTCTGTCAACCCCGTGCAATTGGAAAATGCAAGATCGTCTATACTTTCAACCTTATCCCCGATTGTCACGCTCGTCAATCCATTGCAACTGTCAAATGCCCTACCACCTATACTTGTCACGCTGTCGGGGATTGTTATTTCTGTCAACCCTGTACAATAGTAAAATGCCCAATCGCCTATACTCGTCACGCCGCTACCGATTGTCACGCTCGTTAACCCTGTACAATAGTAAAATGCATATTCGCCTATACTTGTCACGCCGTTGCCGATTGTCACGCTCGTCAACCCCGTGCAATCGGAAAATGCCAAAGACTCTATACTTGTCACGCCTTCTTGAATAACAACCTCACGAACGGCGTTTCTGTTAGCATCAACGATTCTCCCGATATTTGTCCAATCAGTCATACCGGCATCGCTCTCTATAACCAACAATCCGCTGTCATCTAACGTCCAATCAACACCAAAAGCAATTATCCTTTTACAAGGCTCATCACATTCGCCTTCGCCCTTGCAATGCTCGCCACAAGGCTCAAAAACGGGCGGCAACTCACACGGCTCATCACATTCACCCTCACCTTTGCAATGCTCACCGCAAGGCTCAAAAACGGGCGGCAACTCACACGGCTCATCACATTCGCCTTCGCCCTTACAATCCTCACCACAAGGCTCAAAAACGGGCGGCAACTCACACGGCTCATCACACTCTCCCTCGCCTTTGCAATGGTTACCGCAAGGCTCAAAAATGGGCGGTGCTTCACATGGCTCATCACATTCGCCCTCACCCTTGCAATGCTCACCGCAAGGCTCAAAAATGGGCGGTGCTTCACATGGCTCATCACATTCGCCCTTACCCTTGCAATGCTCACCGCAAGGCTCAAAAATGGGCGGTGCTTCACATGGCTCATCACATTCACCCTCGCCTTTGCAATGCTCACCGCAAGGCTCAAAAACGGGCGGTGCTTCACACGGCTCATCACAATCACCCTCACCTTTACAATGCTCACCGCAAGGCTCAAAAACGGGCGGCAACCCACACGGCTCATCACATTCGCCTTCGCCTTTACAATCAAGTCCACAAGGCTCAAAGACGGGTGGCAATTTTACTTCACACGGCTCGTCACATTCGCCGCTGCCTTTGCAGTGGTCGCCGCAAGGCTCAAAAACGGGCGACAACCCACACGGCTCATCACATTCACTTTCTCCCTTGCAATAGTCGCCACAAGAGAAGAAATTCTCAACGATATTAAACCTACTCAACTGACTAACCGCTGAATAAGCCGCTTTCCTGCCCAACTGGACATACACTATCATGCTTGACGGTACATTATTGAAAACAGAGGTGGCAAACGAAGGCGGTATTCGAGATTTAAAAATCATACTTTTTAATTCTGTGCACCTATTAAATGCAGAGCTGCCTATACTTGTCAAACCAGTGCCGATTACTACATGCGTCAACCCCGTGCAATGCTCAAATGCATAATTGCCTATACTTGTCACGCTGTCGGGGATTGATATATAGGTTAGGTTTGTTTGTTCCAAAAAAGCATCGTCGGCAATCCCTCTCGTATCATCGCGTAACCATATGAATGTAAGTGAGGGCATAGTTCCTTTATAGTCGATTACCCAATTCCCTGCATAAACGACCCCGTTGGGTTGATTGTTAAATAATGCTGTGTTGAAAAATGCATGATAGCCTATACTTGTCACGCTGTCGGGGATTATTATTTCGCTCAACCCTGTGCAACCACGAAATGCCTCGCTGCCTATCCTTGTCACACTGTCGGGGATTGAATAACTTCCCTGCCTTCCGAGTGGATACTGTACAAGAGTTGTAGCGGTTTTATTAAACAGCACCCCGTCTATATCGGCGAAGACTTGATTATTGGTTGAAACTTTTATTTCCCGCAATCCCGTGCAACCGGAAAATGCATAAATTATACTTGTCACACTATCGGGGATTGTTATTTCTGTCAAGCCCGTGCAACCGTAAAATGCCCACAAGTTTATACTTGTTACGCTGTCGGGGATTATGATTTTCGTCAACCCCGTGCAACGGCTAAATGCAGAATCGCCTATACTTGTCACACCATCTTGAATAACAATCTCGCGAACTACGTTTCTGTAGACATTTCTCCCGTTATTGACCCAGTCTCTCATACCGGCATCACTCGCTATAACCAACAATCCGCCGTTGTCTAACGTCCAGTCAACGCCAAAAACAGTTATCACTCTTTCACAGGGGTCGTTACAATCCCCCTCGCCCTTACAACGCTCGCCGCAGGGGAAGAAAATTTCAACGATGTTAAACCTACTCAACTCACTTTCAGCTTCATAGGACGCTTTCGCTCCAAAGGGAACAAATACTGTCATATTTGAGGGGACATTCCAAAAAACACTGGTAGTAAAGAAACCCGGCGGCATTTGAGATTTAAAAGACAAGCTTGTTAACCCCGTGCAACGTGAAAATGCGCTACCGCCTATACTTATCACGCTGTCGGGGATTATGATTTCCGTCAACCCCGTACACCCGTAAAATGCATAATCGCCTATACTTGTCACGCTGTTACCGATTGTCACGCTCGTCAACTTCAAATGATTGTAAAATGCCCAACTGCCTATACTTGTCACGCTGTCGGGGATTGCATAGCTCCCTTCTCTTCCTGCCGGATATAGTATAAGACTTTCAGCGGCTTTGTCAAACAGCACACCGTCTATGTCAGAAAAATTTTGATTATTGGCTGAAACTTTTATTTCCGTCAAACCCGTGCAACTCCTGAATGCATGCCCGCCTATATTTTTCACGCTGTCGGGGATTGTTATTGAGGTTAGGTTTGTTTGTCCCCGAAAAGCATCGTCAGCAATCCCTCTTGTATCATCGCGTAATGTTATGCTTGTGTTTGGGAGCATTTCTCCTTTATATCCGATTACCCAATTCCCGACATAAACGACCCCGTTAGGGTGATTGTTAAGTAGTGCCGTGTCGGAAAATGTGTCAAGTCCTATACTTGTCACGCTATCAGGGATTGTTATTTTTGTTAAGTTTGCGCAATTTTTAAATGCGGCAAATTCTATACTCGTCACGCTATCGGGGATTGTTATTTCTGTCAACCCCGTGCAACCGTTAAATGCATTATTCTCTATGGTTTCAACGCGATTTCCGATTGACACACTCGTCAATTTGCGGCAACCGTTAAATGCACTATTCTCTATGGTTTCAACGTGATTTCCGATTGACACACTCGTTAACTCAATGCAATCAAGAAATGCATAACGGCCTATAGTTTTCACACTGTCGGGGATTGTGTAGCTTCCTTCTCTTCCGGGTGGATGTCTCACAAGAGTCGTAGCAGTCTTGTTAAACAACACACCGTCTATGTCGGTGAAATAACTATTATTGGCTGAAACTTTTATTTCTGTCAAAAGCAGGCAACCTTCAAATCCCAAAGACATATTAATATAGAATGAGTTACCGATTGTTACGCTCGTTAAGTTCGTGCAGCCACGAAATGCGGAAGCATCCATCCGCATCACACCATCTTGAATAACAACCTCACGAACTGCGTTTATGTTAGCCTCGGTTCTCCCGTTTCTTGCCCAGTCTGTCATACCGTTATTATTCATTATAGTCAACACACCATCACCATCTAACGACCAACCATCGCCGGAAGCTGCTGCGCTCGCACTTAACATTCCACCCGGAATAAACCCGATGACTATCACCATTGTTAAAAATACTGATAAAACTCTCTTTTTCATTGCCTGCGCCCTCCGTTCGCTACTATTTTTTACTATAAAAAGGTGTACTTTTTTATAGTGATTCTGCTATTGTTATATTTTACCATTTATTTTGAGCAATGTCAAGTGTTTTTTGTGAATTCTTTTAAAATATTTACTGTTTTGGTGTTTTTAATGTTTGAAAAGGCTTACTATAAAAAAGTACAGGTTTTTATAGTGCTTTTGATGAAATTTCATGTTCGTAACGATTGACATTCAACCCCAAATATGTTAAAATTAATGAGTTATATATAAACAAACATGGAGGTGCTCATGGCTATTCTTATTACCGGTGGTGCCGGGTATATCGGCTCTCACACTTGTGTTGAGCTTTTAAATCAGGGTGAAGAGTTAATTGTGGTGGATAATTTTTTTAACTCTAAGCCGCATGTTATCGAGTCGGTAAAAGAAATCACCGGCAAAAGCTTCAAGTTTTATGAGTGCGACGTTTGTGACGAGGGCGCGCTTGAAACTATTTTCAAAGAAAATAATGTTGAATCGGTAATCCATTTTGCAGGGCTTAAGGCGGTGGGCGAGAGCGTTGCTAAGCCGTTGCTTTATTATAAAAACAACATATTAAGTAGCGTGACACTTCTCGGAACGATGGCGAAATATGGCTGCAAGCGGTTTGTTTTCAGCTCATCGGCAACGGTTTACGGGGTTCCCGATTCGGTGCCGATTACCGAGAGCTTTCCGCTGTCTGCAATTAACCCTTACGGGGCAACTAAGCTGTTCATTGAGGAAATTTGCCGCGATTTATATAACGCCGACAAAGAATTTTCTATTGCCCTGCTTAGATATTTCAATCCTATCGGGGCGCACGAGAGTGGGAAAATCGGCGATAACCCTAATGGTATTCCCAATAATTTAATGCCACTGCTTTTGAGAGCCGCGTGTGGAAAAATGCCGCATCTTTCGGTTTTCGGTAACGACTATCCGACTCTTGATGGAACGTGTATCCGCGATTATATCCACGTAACTGATTTGGCGCGTGGCCATCTTTGTGCGTTGAGCGAAATTCGCAAGAACACTGGCTGTAATGCCTATAACTTAGGAACAGGTAAGGGCTATTCTGTGTTAGAAATTATTAATGCCTTTGAAAAGGCGAACGACATCAAAATCCCGTATGTGTTCGCTCCACGAAGAGCCGGCGATGCCGCACAATGTTATTCAGAACCCACCCTTGCGAAAGAAAAACTCAACTGGACGGCAAAACTTGACTTAGTCGAAATGTGCCGCTCTTCATGGAATTTTTGTCATCGGCGGCTCGCCGGCGAATAGATAGGTAAAAATTTGTTATACTATATACTGTTTATGGCTCTATTGAGCCGGAAAGGAATGGTATATAGATGGTGTTTAAACAGAAAATTTTATGTTTCGCGCTTGTTCTCGCGCTTTTCGTGTCTGTCTTCACAGCTTGCACAACGCCCGAGCAACAAGAGCAAGAACAGCAGACAACGACACAAACCCAACAAGAAGAACCGGAAGAAGAGAATGAATTAAGTTATACCGACTTTGCCGATAAAAGTGTCGGCTTTATTGGCGGAAGCCTTGCTTCTGCGCTGATTGATGACATAGGCGCGATTCCCGTTGATTATCCTGAGGACACGGCTTTAGTGCTTGAAGACTTGCGTAGCGGTCTCATAGACGGGTTTATGACCGATTTAGCGACAGCCGAGGTGATTACGAACGCGGCTGAAAACTCTGACTTGAGAATAATCAACATTCCCGCAGACGTATTTTTTGGCCATATGGGGGCGTTCTCTTCAAAACAGGACGTAATTGACGAATTCAACACATTCCTCACAGAATTAAAAGAGAGCGGAATGTTTGACGAAATGCAGGTGCGTTGGTTTGAAAACACGCCCGACGAAAACAATCGTATGCCCGATATAGAAACCACCGGCGAAAACGGGACTCTCGTTGTGGCGACATCGGCAAGCTCAATTCCCTTCTCATATTTTGGCGCGGGGGACGACTTATTGGGTTATAGCGTTGAGTTGGCGTTGCGTTTCGCGGCAAGTTTGGGAATGGATTGCGAGTTTGTAATCACTGAATTTGGCGAGTTAATCGACCATGTTGAAAGTGGCGATGTTGACTTAGGACTCGACAGCGTCACCATAAACAACGAGAGAAGCGAGAGGGTTTTATTCTCAGACCCAATTTACAGCGACCGACTTGCTATAATAACAGGTAGATAGAAAAAAGGCTGTCATATGACAGCCTTTTTTTATTTTAGAAGCTAACGCCGAACATCATTGCGAGTGATATTCCTTGAAGGAATAAGTCTTTTTTATAGTTGGGGTCTGTGATTTTTTCCATCAACTCTTCTTGGAAGGTTTGTGATTTTGCGAAAATGTTTTCGATTTCGCTATAGTCGTAATCGTATAACTCAAGCAAGTTGACAGAGTTGCTGTCGTTTAATTCAGGCCATGCTATGTTTTGCATGGGCTTTTCTTTCGTAAAGCCTTCTGTAGTGATAAGCACGTCTGAATTAAGCAAGAGGTCGCTCTTGAAGTCGCTGGATATTCCCTTATTACTGAATTCGCTCTTTATAGTAATGTCATAACTGGGAATTACAGGGATGTTCATGGTGTATTCACCGCTGTTTTCAAGCATGTTTGTGTATAAAGCTTTATATTCAGCAGTTACGTATTCTGTACCATCTACTTTAAAGCTCATTTTCCCGTTGTGTTCTTTGCCGTTTTTAGTGCCGGCGTTTCTGAATGAAGCTGTGCTTTCGCTGTAATAGGTGGTGAACCCAATAGAAACGTCAGTGAAATATTTTGTGTTTGTGCTGTAGTTTTCATAGTCAATCGTGAACATTTTTTCGTTGTTAACATACAGTTCAATTACGCGGCTGTGAATTCCCTTGTTATTGCCGTGAACGCTCATGGTTACATAAGTGTCGTTGTCAAAATCGCCTTCTGCTATTTTATCATTGATTTCTTTAAGCGAGTCGTTGAGCCCTTCACGAATTTCTGCTTGTGTAATCATTCCACCGCCCTGCATTTGAACCATGTTCACAAGCTCATCGCTTGTTGCGAACGATTCAAAAGCAACTTTAGCGAGTGTCAAAAGTTGCTCTTCGCCAAGGCGTACATCATATTTGTTTGAGTCAACAACCGTCCCGTCTTTGAAAGAAAATTTAGTTTCGACAGGTTCAATGTCGGCAGTCATTTTAAAATATTCGTCAATAACCGGCATTATTATGTCGTTTTGTATCTTATCAAAGTCAGCATTGTCGATGAAGTTTCCTGCCCCGTAGGAAAGAAAATAATCAGAAAAATCGGGTAATTTCATGACTACATCGCTGTATGACAAGCCGTTGCCTTTGGCGTAAATAAGAGCCGAAAGTATTTCGTCGGTGCCGTTTTTATAGACAAATTCTTGAAAAACGTTGCCTTTGTCATAAATAATTTCTCCCGAAAAAACGCTTGGGTTTAAATCACCAAAACCCATGTCGCCTAAGGTCGCGCCGCCGATGTCTATGTTTGCGAAATTTTCGCCCGGGGAGATTTTAAATTCATAGTCTGCTGTCCCCCTTATGCCCAAAATTTCATTCATCTCACGCATACCGCGTGAAAAGGCGTTGGATTCAAGCTGTTGATATGTGGGTGTTTGGTTTAAAAACCAAAATGCCCCTGCCGCAAGCCCTATTGCTAAAACAACCGCAATGACAATCCCAACAACAGCAGAACTTCCGGAAGATTTTACCGTAACACCTGTTTCTTCAATAGAAGCGGCGGCGTAGGCAGGTGTCGCAAATGCGGGTGTCGGGTTTTCACCACCGACATTTTCTGAAAGATTTTCTGTATAAGAAACAGTAGAACTTTCAACGCTTTCAACATCTTCAACGTTTTCAACGCTATTACCGTCGGCAATTTCGTTCGGCTCTGTGCCGGATTTGTTTTCAAAATTTTCCATATTAATCTCCTTTTTTAAAATATATATTCTGATTATAGCACATATTTTTAAAAATTGCAATAAAAAAGTTAAATATTTTATTTTCTAAGGTGAATAAACCTTCATAATCCGTCAAAAATAAAAGTACGCAATGTTGTAGCAATGAGATAGTCGTGGCATTTGAACGGCTCGTTGCTGCCGGAAAGGAAAGGAATAATATGCTTGACAAAACAGCTCTTTTTATTTTATTAATAGGTGGTTTCAACTGGGGTCTTGTCGGTTTGTTTCAATTTGACCTTATCGCATGGGCGTTCGGCGGAGCCGCCTCGGTTATCAGCAGACTGTTGTATGTGTTAGTTGCCGCTTCGGCGATTTGGTGTATTTCGCTTTTCTTCAAGAGAAACGAAATTGTCGAGAACGAAAGACGATACAACAACCAATAACTATATAGCGGTTATTAAGACCGCTGTATAGCAATGTCAATAGTGTCAATATTTACCACAACGCCGATTGAATTATTCAGTCGGCGTTGTGGTGTTAGTCAATTGACACAAAACCAATTAAAACTTAATGCAAGAACTTATTAATTTCCTCATCAGACATGCCGCCTCGTCTGAATTTTTTAATAGTTAGGGTGTGTCAAAGATTTTCTTCAAATTTCGGGACGGGCAAGCCCGTCCCCTACGGCATTTCTATCAAAAGCTACTAATTTTCCCTGTTTGGCAGCTTTTAGTAATTTTGAATGTTCATGTTATCTTAAAGTTCCTCCACAGGAGGGGCAATTTCTTAAATTTTCATTCGGTTCCCATCTACCGCAACTTGTACAATGCTTGCCTGAACCGTTACTACTGCCGCTTGACGATGATGAAGAACCACCGCCGCTTGATGAAGCTGCCGCCGCTGCCGCCGCTCGCGCTGCCGCTTTTGCATGAGCTTCCGCTCTGGCTTTTTCAAGACATTCATCGCATTGGTTTTGTGGGTCGCCCATAATGGTATCATATTTTACGCCACAATCTGCACAATCAGCCGTAGCGGGAGTATAGTATTCCTCTTTACATTCATTACAGCAAAAGGCGAACATACCCTTGCTTTGCTCATCACACCACATACATTCAGAGTTTCCAACCTTTTTCATATTATCGCCCGACATATATTTTCTGCCTATAAGTGCCATTGGCGTAATAAACAGGACAAACGGAATAAGGATTGTAAAGTTAAATAATCCCACGATATGCGGATATACCGCGACAATAATAATTTGATATACAATAATCGCAGGAATAGTAATAAGACTGAGCAAGAGATATTTTTTAATATTTATTTCCAAGTCGCCTGTGAAATGCGGTCTGTCAAATTCATCGCCAACTTCGGGCAACACTTTCAATGCCGCTATTCTAATCCGTAGCTGAATAAACAATACCATTCCAAAAGCAATAAACACAGCATAATGGAGCGGATGTATACCGCCCTCCGGCAATCCGAATAATCCGATAAGTTGGAATATCGGCAAAAGCACTAACACAAATATTGCGCGAAATCCTGCCTGCGCGATGTCAGCATATACACGGGGCTGTCGAGATTAGCTTCTCCTGTTCTGAATATCCCGTATATGGGTTGCATGGCTTTAATAAAGTCCCAGTTGGGATATGTACTAAGTCCCGCGTATTGGAATATCGGCGCAATCATCGCCCTTTGTCCGAATACAGCGGCGGCAAGGAATATAGTCGGGAAAACCGCTAATTTCACGCCGATTGATTTTGCCATGCTAAACAATTTACGAGTGCGGAAAAGGCTTGCCATTATCCCTAAAAATCCCGAAACTATCAGCAATAGTGGCAAAAGCATACCGAACAACTGAATTTCATTTGATGTATAATTTTCGGGCAATGCGTTGTAAACAGCTTCCGGGTCGCTTACGCCCCAATCATCTTTTAATTGAGCAACAACATTCTGCGTTTCGTCCCACTCTTTCGCTCCTGCACGCTCTGTCATCCAATATTCAGCACGGTCTAATCTGCCCAAACTGCTAAGTGCTGTATGTGTGCCGCCGTTGCTCAAAACTCCAAAAGCTCCAAACATAATAAGTATGATGCTACTTATTAGAATAAAAAATCTGCCTTTCATAGTTAAAATCTCCTTTGTTTTTATTTATTATATCATATTCTCCCAAAAAGCGCAAGAGCGCAAGAAAAAAATTTGTGCGTTTTTCACAAAGCCAATTAAAACTTAATGCAAGAACTTATTAATTTCCTCATCGGACATGCCGCCCCGTCTGAACCTTTCAATGGTTTCTTGTATGCCTTTTTGTATGCCCTCTTGTATGCCTTCTTGTCTGCCTTTTTGCATACCTTTTTGTATACCTTCTTGCATACCTTCCTGCCTACCCTCATCCAACCACTCAAGCTGTTTAAAATAGTATTTTCTTT
>Ga0099364_10007447_pt1 | contig 15630 bp, 16 predicted proteins | sample TergutTh196P3_FD_73070 | JGI IMG/M metagenome (GOLD analysis project Ga0099364, IMG submission 73070) | Microcerotermes parvus P3 segment gut microbial communities from Pointe-Noire, Republic of the Congo - Th196 P3 | ecosystem: Host-associated > Arthropoda: Insects > Digestive system > Gut ...
CCCGAACACATGGAAATCCGCGGGAGAAATCTATACTCCGGACTCCCCGCGAAAATAGCGCTTACGACGCCGGATATCCTCGAGGCGATGCAGGAACCCGTGAGCCAAATCGTCAACGCGATTAAACGGACCCTCGAACGCACCCCTCCCGAACTCGCCGCAGATATATACGACAACGGCATAATGTGCACCGGCGGAGGGGCGCTGCTCAAAGGTCTGTCTACTCTGCTCAACGAAGAAACGGGAATCAAGACGTATATCGCGAAGCGTCCCCTGGACTGCGTCGTAGACGGGATAGGCGCGGTTCTCGACGACCTCGAATCGCTGAGCGGCGTCCTGTCGTATGTTAAATCGAGATAGTTTACCAAACCGCAAACAAAATGTAGGGAACGGATTTATCCGTTCCGAATCATAAAATAACCATGATTGGCGAACATTCACATTCCGGAACGCATAAATGCGTTCCCTACGTCAATAAAACAAAAAGAAAGCGGGAATAAATTTGGGAAATATATTTAAAAACAAATTTTTTATTATACTGCTTATAGTGATATGCGTTCTCACGCTGTCCACTATTATATTGAATCTCGCCGGTTACGCTTCCGTCGTCGCCGACTTCGTCAATCTGTTTCTTACGCCGTTTTCCCGCTTCGCGGATATATTAAAGGAAAGCTTCGGGGGTTTTACGGCATATTTCAGCGAGTTTAACAGAATGAAAGAGGAAATCGCCGATTTAAAATCAAGGCTTGCGGTCGCCGAGGCGTTAAACGAAGACACCCGGAAGCTTCAGGAACAAAACGATATGCTCGCGTCTTTTTACGAATTAAAGAGAGAGAATATAGACTATATGTTCCAGCCCGCGAAAGTAACGGCGAAATCTCCCGGGAATTATCTCTCTGTTCTGACTATTAACAAAGGCTCGTTTCATAATATCGAAAGAGATATGCCCGTAATAGCCGCGACAGAGACCGATTATATTATCGTCGGCTATGTTTTCGAGGTGGGAATCACGTCGTCGAAAGTCATGCCGTTTATCAGAACGGGGGAAGCCGTAGGAGCGTATATAAAACGTACGGAAGAACTGGGAATCGTGGAGGGACGTTTTGAACTCGAGAGATACGGACTGGGGATACTGGCGAATTTGTCAAAAGACGCGTCGGTCGAGGACGGGGATAAACTATACACGTCGGGTTCGGGCAGCAGATACCCGGAGAATTTATATATAGGCGAAGTAGTCGAAGTCGAGGGAGACCCGTTTTCCCAGACTATGACGGGCCTCGTGAAACCCGCCGTAAATTTCGGCGAAATAAAAGAAGTCATGGTTATTTTAAAATTCGACAGGAAATTCGATTAAAAATAATATTATGAGAATAAACAAAAATCTGGTAATAAAATCTGTAATTTACTCGTTTATATTTATATTTTTTATCGTTCTGGAGACGAATATATTAAACGGGTTCAAAATATTCGGGGTTAAGCCGAATTTGATTATACTGCTCGTTATTGCCGCGTCCGTCGCAGAGAACGAGAGGTACGCTTCGGTACTGGGATTGATTTTAGGGTTCATAACGGATTCGTCGGTCGGTTCGCCGTTTTTCTTCTCGGGGGTCTATTATTTTTTCGCGGCGTATATAGCCGGAACGGTAACGAGAGTTTATTTCACGAAATCTTTTTTCACTATGCTGGTAATAACCCTGCCGGTCTGCGCGGCGAGGGGGATAATAAATATGTTTTATTTAATCGCCGTATGGAGCGATTTTAATATCGGCGGCGCGCTGCTCATATATATACTGCCCGAATTTATATATACCGTAACGCTCGCTCCGCCGGTATATTTTACGGTGAAATTCACCGCGGGAAAATTCCCGTATCACGTTATATCTTAAAAATAGCGCGAGTTACGCAGTTGGTTTAAATTTGCGCCAAAGCCCTCTTTTTTAAAGAGGGTGGCAGCCGCGTAAGCGGCTGACGGGTGTTTTTGAAATTTGACGCCGCGTACGGGGAGACGAAAACACCCGCCGTCTGCGGACGGCACCCTCTTTACGAAAGAGGGCAAAGATTGTAAATACGTCAAGCGCGTAACTCGTGGTCGGTTGAAATTCACGGGCGATTGATAATCGCCCCTACTCCCAAAAGCTCCGCCAATTCCCCGACGTTCCGGGCGATATAATCCGAACGGAACTCTCCGGACGTAAGTTCTTCTTCGCCGCCGTAACCGTACAGAACGCCGACGCTCTCTATGTTATTTTTCGCCGCGCCCTCTATATCGTGAACCCTGTCGCCTATCATGATTGCCGCCGCTTTTTCTTCAGGCCGCGCAATATTAAAATAATCAAGCGCGCGCGCGATAATTCCGGCCTTGTCCGAACGTTTCCCGTCGAGACCCGCTCCGACCGTAAAATCAAAATATTTCTGTAAATCAAAATGTTCCAGTATCTTAACGGCGAATTTCTCGGCTTTAGACGTCGCTAAAATTATTATTTTCCCCGAATCTTTGAGATTTTTTAAAAGACCGTCTATGCCAAAATAAAGATTATTCTCGAACATACCCTTAACTGTGTAATACTCCCGGAATTTCGCTATTGCTTCGTCAAAATCAATAGAATTATTAAAAATTTTCGAAACTTTATCGAATCCCTCTCTTAACGGCGGCCCTATCAGATACGAATAGGAATCGAGCTCTTCGTCTTTGATTTCTACGCCGAAATAATTTAACGCATATCTGAAAGAGTTTAATATCCCCGGTTTTGAATCTGTCAGAGTACCGTCCAAATCGAACAATATATATTTTTTGTTTATTTTGTTTTTTTTCATAAATTTATTTTATACCCCTACGCATTTTTTATATATCTTAAATATTTCTTCCTCGCCTGTTATTCCAATAATACTGTTCGTGAAATTTTTCGCCGTTTTGATTCTCGACGAATAAAATCTTAAAGTTTCATCGCTGAATTTTTCGTTAAAATCAGAATAATAATCTATTAATATTTTTACGGTATTTTTAATATTATCTAAATTATCGCCGAAAGAACCGAGAGTTTCCGGCTTTATTATATTTTTGTGCAGTTCGAGAAATTCGCCGATGAATAACGCGCAGGCGAACCCGTGGGGAAGTCCGTTTATTAAAGTTAAATTATACCCCATAGGGTGAGGGAATCCCGTGCCTGTCGTGTTTATCGCGACCCCGCCGTAAAAAGAACCCAGCATTAATTCCTCGCGTATAGAATAATCTATGTTATCCCCTACTTTCAAATCTATGAGTTTTTTTAGATTTCTATAAATTAATCTAATCCCGGAATTTGCGTAAATTTCAGAAACCGGCGTTGACTTTACGCTTAAACGAGACTCTATGCAGTGGCATAAAGCGTCGAGAGCCGTACCGACCGTTATGTTATGCGGCAGCGCTATAGTATATTTCGGGTCGAGAAAGGCGGTTTTCGCGTAAACCCCGGCATAATTAAAAGTCTTTTTCAAATCCTGACCGTCGAGAGTGATTACGGAATACGGGTTAGCTTCGCTCCCCGTGCCGGAAGTCGTGGGAATCGCGAAAAAATCCGGCGGCGGATTTTTGTAAAGCTCCGGCTCGAATAAATCCTCGGGGTTCATACGGGGATTCGCGGCGAACATCGCGGCCGCCTTTGCCGCGTCCATAGGCGAACCCCCGCCTATTCCGACGATTAAATCGGCGCCGAAAAGCTTCGCCTCGCGTCCTCCCTCGTAACAAACCGAAAGAAGGGGATTCTCCGTTATTTTATCAAAAATATAAAAATCGGCTTTCGTTTCGTTAAATATTTCAAGCATATCGCTTAAAGCCCCGCTGATTTTAGCCGAAGATTTACCCGAGACTATAAATATTTTCTTATATTTGCCGAATTTGTTTTTGTTTTTGATAACGCAGTCTCTGCCGAAGACTATTTCGACGGGCATAAAAAAATTAAAATTATTTATTTCGTAATTAATCATAAAAAAAAATTCACCTTTGTTATTATTATATTTATTTATTATTATTATATATTAATGTACAGTTTCCGGTTTTCCCCAAAACAAGTTTCGGGTTTTCTTTAAAACAAGTTTTCAAGTTTCTTTAAATCTTGTTTTGCAGTTTTGCTGAACCTTGGTTTCATGTTTTGTCGAACCTTGGTTTCATGTTTTGTCGAACCTTGGCATTATATATTATAACACAAATAAACATAACATTCTATAACATTTTATAACATTTTTTTGATTTTTTTAAATATTTCATAAAAACGCTTGCAAAATTTTCTTGACTGTGATATAATATATAGTGAGGGAAAGTTTTTATATATAACGGGAGGCGGCTTAAACATAGATATAACAAATCGTAATTTATGGTTTTTATTTGAAATCGGCGGAGAGAAAGTCTATATAACCCAGTCGATATTCGCGACCTGGGTAGTGATGGCGGTTCTAATCGCGTTCGCCGTTTTCGTCAGAATAAAACTGAAGTCTTTTAAACAAATCCCGTCGGGGTTCCAGAATATGGTCGAAACCGCGGTCGACGCTATCGCTAATCTTACCAGGACGAACCTCGGGGAGAAATTCGATTATCTGGGCGGGTACTTCTTTGCCGTGTTCGCCTTTATTTTGGCGTCGAACTACAGCGGCCTTTTCGGTTTGAGACCACCGACCAGCGATATCGCGACGACTCTCGCCCTCGCTCTTACGGTTTTTGTCCTGCTGCATTATTTCGGCATAAAAATGCGCAAGGGTCAGTATTTCAAAGATTATCTCTCTCCGTTCTTTTTGTTCCTGCCCATGAATATAATCGGGGAGATATCGAGACCTATCTCGCTTAGTTTCAGGCTTTTCGGCAACATTCTCGGAGGTTTGATTATTCTGGAAATTATCTACGGACTGCCGGTGTTCGTCAGGTTCGCGATGCCGGCCGCCCTTCACGGCTGGTTCGATTTGTTCTCGGGAGGTCTCCAGGCGTTCGTGTTCACGGTATTGAGCATAACTTATATAAGTCTCCAGACGGCGGACGAGTAGGGGCGCGCATTGCGCGTCCGCGAAATTTGATACCGTAAATGCGCCGAGGTATAAAATAAATTTTGGACGGGCGATTAATAATCGCCCCTACGGTAAAAACGTCGGATTTGCCGTAAATTTATTCAAAAAATAAAATTATATAAAATATACAAAACACAGGAGGAATTTTTTCATGGAAGATGCATTGGGCTATGTACTGGGAATGTCTGCCATAGCGTCGAGTATTTCGGTTCTTGCGGGAATCGGCACGGGAATAGGGCAGGGGTTTGCGGCGGGTAAGGCCGCGGAAGCGGTCGGACGTCAGCCGGAGGCGAGGGGCGCGGTTTTGAGCACGATGATTGTCGGCTGCGCGGTCGCCGAAACGGCGGGGATTTACGGGCTTATCGTTTCGCTGCTGCTGCTGTTCGCGAACCCGTTCGTTCAGTATTTTATCTAGGAAATCCGGGGCGGATATTTAAGATTTAAGGCAAGGGGGAGTGGAAATTGCCTCATAAGATTTTTTCGGTTATGGCCGTCGCGACCGTGACGTTTCTTGTTTTAGCGATTGTCGCGGTGATATTCTCGTCGCTGGCCGACGGGACGATTACGGACGAAGGCAGTATTCTGCATTTCGACGCGGCTTTTATCGCGCAGCTCGCAATCCAGTGGTTCAACACGCTGCTGCTTACGTTCGTTTTGATGCGGGTTTTATATAATCCGGTCAGGCAGTTCATGCTGAACAGAACCGAACGCATACAAAGCGATATCGAGTCGGCGAAGAAGAGTAACCAGGACGCCCTCGATTCGAAGGCGAAATACGAAGCGATTCTCAAAGACGCGGACAGAGCCGCCGAAGAATACAGGAAAAAGAAGTACGAGCAGGCGGTAGAGGAACACGACAGGATTATATTCGAAGCGCAGGAACAGGCGAAGCACCTGCAAATTAAAGCCGAGCAGGAAATCAGGATACAGAGGGAAAACGCCGCGGACGAGGTCAGGCGGCAGATTATAGAAATCGCGACGATGATGGCGGCGCGTTTCGTCGAGCAGAGCGTCTCGGCGGACAGGAGCATACACGATAAATATATCGACGAGGCCCTGAAGAAAAAAGATTGGAGTGAGCAGTAATGGCGGGTACTAGTCTTATCGACAGATACGTTAAGGATTTGTTCGATTACGCCCTCGAAAATAATCAGCTCGAGAATTATCTGAAATACGCGGAGCTTATAATCAACAGGACGGATATAGATTTCGACGGGAACAGATACGTCCCGGACGAGATGTACGAGTTTCTCGGGATTCTGCCTCAGGGAGACGCAAATTCGGTCGTCTCGAAATTTTTCGACATGGCGTGCGGCAGGCTCGGGCTTCTGAGGGTGAAGATTTTTTCCGCGGCGCATCTCGATTTCGCGCAGGAAACGGCCGTGAAGGAAAGGTTGACCGAGATGTTCGGGCAGGACATAAGCCCGCCGGTTAAAATCATAGACAAATCGCTGATATGCGGTTTGAGGATATCGGTCGGGGAACATACGGTTATCGATAACACGGTGAAAACGGGGCTTTCGGAGATGAAAAAAAACGTATATAAGGAGGTGTATCTAAAATAATGCTTGTAGATACGTCTGAAATGAGTATAATAAAGGACGAGGTTCTTAGATTCAACCATACGCCGGCGGCGAGCGAGACCGGACGGGTGATTCAGGTAGGCGACGGTATCGCGAGGGCCAGGGGTTTGACTAACGTGATGAGCGGGGAGCTTCTCGAATTCGAAAACGGAACTATGGGGATTGCGATGAATCTTGAGGAAGACAACGTCGCCATAGTCATGCTCGGAGCGTCGGAAGGGATAAACGAGGGGAATTTTATAAAACGCACGGGAGAAATCGCGAGGGTCCCGGTCGGAGACGCTTTACTCGGCAGGGTCGTGGATTCCCTGGGGCAGCCGGTAGACAGGAACGGGCCGATTGCGTCGGGGAGTTTCAGGCCGATTGAGAGAATCGCCCCGGGGGTTCTCGCGAGGCGTAAAGTAAACGTGCCCCTGATGACGGGGATAAAGGCCGTGGACTCTATGGTGCCCATCGGCAGGGGGCAGAGGCAGCTGATTATCGGCGACAGGCAGACGGGTAAGACCGCGATTGCCGTCGATACTATAATAAATCAGAAGGGCAACGGGGTTTACTGCGTGTACGTCGCGATCGGGCAGAAGAACTCGACCGTCGCGAACATGGTCAACACATTGAGAAAATACGGGGCGATGGACTACACGACGGTCGTTTCGGCGAGCGCCGCGGACGTTCCCGCGATGCAGTATTTCGCGCCGTTTTCGGGCTGCGCAATCGCCGAAGAGTGGATGGAAAACGGTAAGGACGTTTTGATTATCTATGACGATTTGTCGAAACACGCGGTCGCGTACAGAAGCATGAGTCTATTGCTTCGCAGGCCTCCGGGCAGGGAAGCCTATCCGGGCGACGTGTTCTATTTACATTCGAGATTATTAGAGAGGGCGGGCAGACTCGAGGAGAAGTTCGGCGGGGGTTCTATAACCGCGTTTCCCATAATAGAGACGCAGGCGGGAAATATGTCCGCGTATATCCCGACGAACGTTATCAGTATTACGGACGGTCAGATATATCTTGAAACTGAAGCGTTCAACTCGGGAATCAGACCGGCGATTAATCCGGGGCTATCCGTTTCCCGCGTGGGAGGAGCGGCCCAGACGAAGGCTATGCGTAAAATCGCGGCGCCGTTGAGAACGGAGCTCGCGCAGTACAGGGAGCTTGCGTCGTTCGCGCAGTTTTCGGCGGATTTGGACAAAGACACGAGCGACAGACTTCATCACGGCGCGAGAATCGTCGAGGTGCTGAAGCAGGAGCAGTACGCTCCGTCCGCCCTCGAACATATGGTTTTGATTTTCTTCGCGGCGACTTCAAGATTTTTCACGGAAACCGAAGTCGAGGAGATATCGGAATATCAGAAGAAGATGATTAGATTTTTCGAGAGGAACAATCAGGACGTACTCGACGAAATAAGAGAGAAAAAAGATATATCGCCCGAGCTTGAAGCTAAAATAAGGGAGACTCTGGAAAAATTCAAGAGCGAGGTGTAGATAATTATGGAAACTATGCGCGATATAAAAATCAGGCTCAAAAGTATCGACAGCACGAGGCAAATCACGCAGTCTATGCGTTTGATTTCAAACAGGAAAGTCCAGAAAATGAAACGGCGCATGGAAGAAAACCGGCAGTATCTGGAAGAGTCTGTGAGAATCGTGGACGGTATTTTAAGCGGTCCGCGGTTCGATTTAAAGAATCACGTCTATATAAATCCGGGAGCGAGACGAATCCCGGAGGGTTTGCCGGGTTCGGGCGGAGCGGTCGTGATTATAATTACCGGAGACAGAGGGCTTTGCGGCGGATATAACGCGAACGCGGAGAGAAAAGCGGCCGAACTCATGAAGGGCCTGGACGAGTCGGGTAAACCGGTACGGCTCATCGCGGTCGGCTCGAAGGGCGGGGATTATTTCAGGAGAAGGCAGAGAAATATTATTAAGGCGTATAAAGGCTTATCTGAAAACCCGTTCCACGAAGACGCGTATAATATTTGTAAAATAGTTGCGGATATGTATATAAAAGGCGAAACGAGCGAGGTCTATCTGGTTTATACGCAGTATAATTCTATGCTTACGCAAACGCCGAAGACTCTTAAACTTCTGCCGATAGAGCCGGGAGTTATAAGGGAAAAGCTTGAAGAAATAAAGGCGAAGCCGAAAAAATCAGAGAAATCGGACGGGAACGGGGACGGGGGGAGTCCCGGAGAGAAAATCCGGGCGATGAGTTACGACCCCGCGGAATCGGTGTTTTTCGAGTACGCGGCCGCGTCGTATATTTCGTCGGCTCTCTTCGGCGCGATGCTCGAATCGGCGACGTGCGAGCAGTGCGCGAGGCTTACCGGAATGGATTCGGCGGTCAAAAACTCCGAGAAAATCATAGATTCCCTGACTTTGCAGTATAACCAGATGCGTCAGGGGGCGATTACGCAGGAAATCGCCGAAATCGTCGGAGGCGCGAACGCCGTAAGCGAGTAATTATAAATATAATAATATAATAAATTATAAAAGGGATAATTTACATGGCTGAAAACACTAAAAATTCTGTGGGAAAAGTAACCCAGGTAATGGGCGCGGTTCTCGACGTCCGTTTTCCGGAGGGAAATATTCCCGCTCTTAATAGCGCCGTAAAAATAAACGTCGGCGAAGACGGGAAAATATTGATAGCCGAGGTCGCGCAGCAATTAGGAGGCAGTTCGGTGAGGTGCATCGCTATGGACTCTACCGACGGTCTCGTAAGGGGGGCGAGAGCCGAAGATTTGGGCTCGCCTATAACGGTTCCGGTGGGCGAGGCGGTTCTGGGGCGTATGTTCAACGTCCTGGGAGAGCCGATTGACGAGCAGAGCGCGCCGGAAAACGCGGAGCGCTGGTCCATACACAGAAAAATCCCCGGATTTGCCGAGCAGTCTTCGTCGACCGAACTTCTCGAAACGGGAATAAAAGCCGTCGATTTGCTCTGTCCGTATATAAAAGGCGGAAAAATCGGCTTGTTCGGCGGAGCGGGAGTGGGCAAGACGGTTTTAATTATGGAGCTCATACACAATATCGCGAGCGAGCACGGCGGATATTCCGTGTTTTCGGGAGTCGGCGAACGCACCAGGGAAGGCAACGATTTATATTACGAGATGAAAGAATCCGGGGTTATAGACAAGACCGCGCTGGTATTCGGGCAGATGAACGAACCTCCGGGAGCGAGAATGAGAGTCGCCCTGTCGGGTCTGACTATGGCCGAATATTTCAGGGACGTTCTGGAGAGAGACGTTTTATTGTTTATAGACAATATATTCAGGTTCGTTCAGGCGGGTTCTGAAGTCTCGGCGTTATTGGGAAGAATCCCCAGCGCGGTCGGATACCAGCCGACTCTCGCGACTGAAATGGGTTTGCTCCAGGAGAGAATCACTTCGACGGTTCACGGGTCTATAACGTCCGTTCAGGCGGTGTTCGTTCCCGCGGACGACTTTACCGACCCCGCGCCCGCGACGACCTTCGCGCATCTCGACGCGATTACTTCGCTCTCGAGAAGTATCGTCGAGCAGGGAATATATCCCGCAATCGACCCTCTCGATTCGAGCTCGCGCGCGCTTGACCCTCTCGTTATAGGCGGCCGCCATTATTCGGCCGCGAGAGGGGTTCAGGCTATGCTGCAAAGATACAAAGAGCTGCAGGATATCATCGCGATTCTGGGTCTCGACGAATTGTCCGAAAACGATAAGTTAATCGTGGGAAGGGCGAGAAAAATCCAGAGATTTTTGTCGCAGCCGTTTTTCGCGTCTGAAAATTTCACGGGAATCCCGGGAAAATACGTTACGCTGAACGAAACGCTCAGGGGTTTCGAGGAGATTATCAACGGCAAGCATGACGAAATCCCCGAATCGTGTTTCCTGTACGCCGGAACGATTGACGAAGTATTGGAAAAAGCTCTGAAAATCTCGAAATAATATATAATATAATTCAGGTGTTATGAATAAATTATGAATAATAACGCGAACACAGAGAATAATAACGCAGAAACAATAAGCAGAACGATTAGATTAAGGGTCCTTACCCCGATGCGCGAGGTTTATAATAAGCAGGTGCATATGTTTATTGCCCGAACCGTCGACGGGGATATAGGCGTTTTGTACGGACACGAACCGCGCGCGGCCGTCCTGACCGACTGGGCAGTCCGTATTTTCCCCGAGGGCCACGAAAAAAACCAGGGCGAGGAACTGCTGATGATTTTGGGCGGTATGCTGACCGTACGGGATAACGACGCGGTCATAGTTTCGGACGTCGCCGAATATCCCGATAAAATGCGGGAGCTGTTAAGCAAAATGCAGGCGGAGAGAGCGGAGAGTAAAATCATCGAGCAGTCGTCCGAACTGACGACTCAGCGAATAGAACTCGCCCTCAGGCGCGCGCTTATTAACAGAGGCGAGGTAAACGAGATAATAATTAATAGTTGATAATAGACCTCTTGCGAAATCACGTTATAATCACGTTATTATGTAGGGGCGGCCAATGGCCGTCCGTCTGAAAAACATTAATTTTACGTTGATTTTGCGGACGCGCAATGCGCGCCCCTACACACAATTTTTAATTTCGCAAAAGATTTAATTAATAAAAATAAATTCATGAGCGATTGGGAAAATCCGGATAACTGGGATAAATATAAGAATAAAGTTGAAAATAAAGACAAAGACAAAAATAAGGAACGGCGGCATACTCTCAGGGCGTTCGGGTTGTTTATGCAGCTTGGAATCAATATGGCGGCATGCGTTCTCGTCGGTTTTGCCGCGGGAAGATTTTTAGACGGTTTAACGGGGATTTTTCCCGCGCTTACTCTTATATTTTCGTTTTTGGGTTTAGGCGCGGCGCTGAAATTAATGTATGATATTGTAAAAGATTGGGATTGATTGGTTTATGGCTATGTTCAAATTATCACTAACGGCGAAAATCATGATAAAAGCCGCGGCGGTTATTTGCTTTGTCCTGATGCTCGCCGGGCTTATAGTTATAAGTTTTATTTATAGATTCGAAGATTATCTGCCGTTTGTAACGGGAGTCGTTTTGGGGTGTATATTAACGTCTGCGAAAATTATTATAATAGAGAAATCGGTCGGCAGAACGCTCGATATGGGAGAGGACGGGAAAGTCCGGGCGGGAGTAGCCGGAGGTTTCGACTACCTGGCGAGATTTATTCTCTCGGGTATATTGTTAGCGGCGGCGTTTATTTTTCCGGAAATAATAGGCAGGTTCGGCGCGATTATCGGGGTGTTGTCAATCCAGCCCGCGGCATACGCGGCGAATATAATTCTGCGTAAAATCCAGCCGGACAATACTGAAATGTATGTGAATTTAAACGATTTAGATGACGACGAGGAAGAGTAGGGCGCGGCTTCCATGCCGCGCCGCAAAATACCTCCGACATTGGATTAAAATCCCCGGCGCGCCGCAAAATACCGCCAATAATTGGATTAATCGCCAACGTTGGATTAAAATTCACGGCGCGGCATGGAAGCCGCGCCCTACGTTTGCAAAATTTTTACGTTAATCAACAGTATTTTTATATATCCCTGCCGCAGACTTCTGCGGCGATTTTCGCCCATTCGCGAAGTCTTTCGGGTTTGTTGCCGACGGTGCTCACGTCTTTTAGAATCAGCTCGCACGGATTGCCGTATTTCCCGGAGATTTCGCAGGCTTCCGTTAAATCTTTGCGGACAAGTTCGGGAAGCCACGCCGTGTCGCTCGATAAAAACGCGGGGTTCGGCTTACGCGAGAATACAAATCTGCCCGCCATCGCTTCGGAGCCCCTTTCCATGTTTACCCACGTACTCATCGAGATTTTTCTGACGTTCGGCAGTTTTGATATAATATCTATTTTTAAATCCAGGGGTTCGCAGCAGCCGTAATATCCCAGACCGAATCTTTCGTACCATTTTTTCTGGTAATAAATCTCAAATTCGTCGTGAACTTCGGGAGAGACCATAGAAAACAGCTGCGCCGCGCCCATCGTCCAGATATTTTTCGCCGAATATCTGAACTTTTCGAGTTCTTCTTCGCTTTCCCCGTTAAATCCGGGAAGCTCGTCGCAGTACGCTCCGGTACAGTGAATGTTCGGATTCCCGGCGTTTATAAGCCCGAGTTTCTCGTACCGGTCTAACTGACCCAAAAACAAACCGAACATTTTATCGAGTATTTTATGTATAAATTCCGGTCGGTCGAGTATGTCGTACATACATTCCTCTATGCCGTGCCACGTGCTTACGACGTCCCAGACGTGACCGTATTCGGCGTATACGCCGGTTTGATTTACCCGCATTATATCCCCGAATATATCTTCCGCGATTTCAAGCCGTCTTCTTGATTCTTCTTTGTTTTCAGAAATTTCCGGGGTTTTTATTTTCTCAATATCCTCTTCGTTCCGTAAAATATCTTTATAGTCGTGACTGTCCGCCGCCGTTCCGGCGTTTCCGGCTATTCTGTCTTCGATAATCTGCATACCGAATCCCGTATTGCTTACGGCTTTAGGTACTCTTATAATATTTTCCACGACCCTGTCGTCCTGAATATAACGCCATCTGTACAAAGTCTCGCGGAGCTGCCATTCAAAAGATTTCAGCAGCCAGTCGTCGCCGCAGACGCAGTCAAGCTCGCCGCCGTTATTCATCTCGCCCCAAGGCAGCTGGTCAATCATAAACATAGGCCTTACGGGTTTAAGGGAGTTTAAGCCTTTCCATGCCTTGAGCGTTTTGTCCTGAACGGGAAGAGCGCTGATTTCCGCGACTTCTTTCGCGAGAGAGCGCAGAATCTCCTTTTGTTTATTATAATCTGAATTTGAGCCTGAACCCGACATGATTATATCCTCCGGTTAATATATTAATATTTATTATATTTATTCGCAGAACGCAACGCTCCCGGCGCGCCGGGGGCGTTACGCCCTGCGATATATTTTGCGTTATATTTAATCTATTCGGCTTGTTCAGCCTCGATTTCAGCGTTAATATCAGCCTGAATCTCTTCTTTAATCTCTGTTTCTGTCTCCGCCTGAATCTCATCGGCAATTTCATCGGCTTCTTCTTCAACCTCAACTTCTTCTTCAGGTTCAAGAAGGGCGCGCATAGACAGAGCAACCTGTCGCGCTTCAGGATTTATAGCCGTGATTTTTACCTGGACTATATCGCCGATGTTCAAAATTTCAGCGGGTTTCGAAATCTTTCTGTTCACGATTTGCGATATGTGTATAAGCCCGTCCACTCCCGGAACTACTTCGGCGAACGCTCCGAACGGAGTCATGTTTAAAATTCTCGCGTCCACGACGTCTCCGACGCTCGTTTCGGCCGTGAACTTAGTCCACGGGTTGGCGTTCTCGTCTTTATACCCCAGGGCTATCCGTCTTCTTTCCATATCGAAGTCTTTTATATAAACCTCGATATTATCTCCCAGGCTTAAAACCTCGGACGGGTGTTTTACCCTGCTCCACGAAAGCTCCGTGATGTGAATCATGCCGTCGATACCGCCTATATCAACGAATACCCCGTAGTTTGCGATTGACTTTACGACGCCCTGATATTTCTTGCCCCGTTCGATTTCGGCCCAGACCTTGTCTTCGACCGCCCTTCTCGCTTCCGCCGACGCGTTCCTGATACTCGCTATAGCCCTGCGCTTGACCGGGTTTATATCGATAATCTTAACTTTTACTTTCCTGTCGACAAGCGTCTGCAGGTCCGTATCCTTCGACACGTCCGCGTGGGAAGCGGGAACGAACACCCTCGTCGAGTCTATCATAACTATTATGCCGCCGTTCACGACCTGTATGACCTTACCCTCGACTACCGTGCCCTCCTCGTACAGGTTAATCAGTTTGTCCCAGTTTTCGGACGAATCGATTCTTTTTTTGGATAAGAGAGCGATGCCTTCCTGGTCGTTCGTCTTTATAATCTGCGTTTCGATTTCGTCGCCGACTTTAAACATCTCCTTGAGGTCGGCCGAAGAATCGTCCGTGATTTCGTCGTACGAAAGCACGCCGGTGTATTTATATCCTATGTCGACGTGGATTTCCAGGTCCGAAATATGAGATATAATACCTTTGATTCTGTCGCCTCTGGTTCTGTGCTCGAACGTTTCGTTGAGCAGTTCCTCGAAGCTCTTCTCCCTTTCTTCTGAATTGTTTTCGCCGTTTACGTTTAAATTGTCTAAATTGTCCGTCATAATTTTTTTACCTCCATGATAATACTGTCGGGAGTCGATGCGCCCGCAGTTATACTAACTTTCACAAGCATCCTGATTTTTATTAAATTCCCCTGATTTTTAATATATTTAATGGCAGTTGCTCTGAAGTTTCGACAATAAAAGATTCTTTCGGGAATTTTCCCGGGTATATATAAACCTATCGTTTTTTACGGTCACTTACTATTATGCGTAGTTTGAACCAATATAATTAATCTATAACTGATTTTTTTATAATTTTTCGCGAAAATCTCCGGATATTATTTATTGAGCGTATCGTATTTTCTATAGTTTTCAAGTATTTCGCCGTAGATTTTCTGCGTAACTTCCCTGTATAATTCCATTTTGTTCTCGCTTTTCGTTTCTTCCGCGATTTTTTCAAGTTCTCCGAAAGATATATATTTGCCGAAAACGACTATATTTTTCTTAAACGCCCCGACTTTATAGCCTTTTGATATCACGGTCACCGGAAGTATCCCGGTTTTCGCCTTAAACGCGACCATCGCGACTCCGCTTTTCGGCGTTACGTTCTCGGGATGTATTCCCTTCGCTCTCGTTCCCTGAGGGTACATTCCCACGACCTCTCCGTTTTCGAGTATGCTTATAGTCGTCTTCACCGACGCCACGTCCGCCGCTTCCCTATGCACCGGATAAGCCCCGAACAATTTAACTAAAAAACTAAGCCCCGGGATTTTGAACAGCTCGGCTTTCGCCATATATCTAAGCGGACGGCGCATACACGCCCCGATTAAAATCGGGTCCCAGTTCGACGAATGGTTTATACACGCGACGTATCCGGTTTTGTCTAAACTGTCCGGATTATTCAA
>Ga0099364_10007448_pt1 | contig 15628 bp, 12 predicted proteins | sample TergutTh196P3_FD_73070 | JGI IMG/M metagenome (GOLD analysis project Ga0099364, IMG submission 73070) | Microcerotermes parvus P3 segment gut microbial communities from Pointe-Noire, Republic of the Congo - Th196 P3 | ecosystem: Host-associated > Arthropoda: Insects > Digestive system > Gut ...
CTTGTTCAAACATCCAACAGCCATTCAAAATAGTTTTTATTCTATCCATTGCTTTTTGATAAACATTCCAGTTAATGTAACCTTCATGGTATGCTTCATATACTATTTCCATTGCAAGAATTTCATCTGGTATTTCTGGTCTAGAACTTTTATTTTTCCATCTCATATCATTCTCCATTGATCTATCATCCTATGCCAGAGGTCTGGTATATAATATTTATATAAACTTATGAATTTTAAGGAGTAAATCATGGCTAATAAAACAAAGTATGACGGCAAATGGGAAAACAAGGAATTTAGAATTAAAATTAAAGGAAACAAGTATGTAAGCTATTACAAAGGTTTCCGTTACGGCAAAGGAACCATAGAATTTGATAACGGAAATTTTATTCTGACATCAACATATGCACGCTGGAAATTTTTTATATGGCTTCCCTTTGTTGAAGAGGTAAAAGGAAAATATACTTTTACAAAAAATGATGAAATAATTATTTCAAATATTGAAGGAAGGTATGTTGATTTTAATGGAATATGGAAACAGCGTGGGATTATAAGTGATTAACTAGACTACATAAACTTTAGAGGATTTATTTTTTATTTATTATTTCCAATAATCCAAAATTACCATTTTCCAGTTCTATTATCTTTTCTCTGATATTAATTAATAATTCTGTAAGCGCCTTACTACTATTATTTCCAGTTTTTAGTAAAACAACTTTTGGGGGAAATCCATATAAATCCATAAATTCTACAAAATCATTATCTTTAGTTATTATTATAAATCCATTATCCAATGCATAATTCCAAATATCTATATCTTCTGGTGGAACATCTAGACCTATAAAATCAACATGGGTACACTCTCCGAAAATAGGGGTTAATTTATTTACCAATTTCCAAGAAATATTTGCATCAAGTAATAGTTTCATTAAATTTTCAGGCAAATGCCACCGTTTTTGTTATTTCTTCACGTCTTGCGGCAAAAGCCAATGCTGCATATACATGAATTTCTTGCAATAAAGGATAATCTTCCAATATCTCTGAAACAGGAATTCCTTCTGATAACCATTGAAGAATATCCCCAACGGTTATACGAGTCCCTTTAATACAGGGCTTTCCAAAACGTACCCCCTGATCAATAACAATATATTTGGTTAAATCTTCATTTCCCATGTTTAAATTATACATTTAGTTCTTATATTTTGTCAATATCACGTATTATTCTGGAATATGATTTATTATAAACTATTTTTACAAAGTTAACAATAATGAAGATTGGTTAAACATCCAACTGCCATTCATATTTCAAATATTGAAGGCAGATATATTGATTTTAATGGAATATGGAAACATTAGTTCAGCAAATATTTGTGATATTCATCTACAATAATAGATTTAAACCCTCCTTTTCCCTCATAGCCAAATTCTTTAAGTATTCTATCGCTTAACTCAAGGTTCAACCAATTGCCTCCATATATTACGAAGTTATCCCCTGAAATATGAACTACTAATCCTCTTGGATAAGTCATATAAGTTAGTTGATCGCTTTTTAAAACTACCTCATTATGAATCGTTCATTTTAAATTCATAATATCCCCTTCAACTTTTCAAGTTGTTTTTTTGACAAACCTATATTCTTTAAAAAATACTTTTCAATGTTCGCTTGCAAATTTATAACATCTTCAATTTCTCCATTTAAAATAGCATTTAATTGGCCGTAAATATTTCTTCCTGTAATATAATGTAATTCATCATTTTTGGCATCTGCAAAATCTTTTCCATAAGAAAGAAGGTAATCATATATGATCTCGTCTATGCTTGCGCCGTATAACAATGCAATAATTGCCGCTACAAAACCGGTTCTGTCAATACCGGCATTACAATGAATTAGATAGGGTCCCTTGCGGTTTAATAAAAATTCAAATCCTAGTCTCAATCTATAATTAAAAACTTCATAATCAAATTTATTTTCAAAATCAAATTCAAATTGTATATCAAGCCCAATAACATTATTTTCTTTGAGCAAGGTATTATACCAAGGAACTAAATTTGCAATAATTTCTAAATCTGTTGTATTTCCGGCTAAATTAATGACACAATTAATACCTGCTTCAGAAACAAGCCTATCATAAATTTGGTCTCTTTCAGTATCAATCTTGAAAATAGGATAACTGCCCTTATAAATAATTCCCTTTTTCATATTTCCCATGCATATTTCTCTAAAATTGGTGATTTCGTTGTCTTTGCAATATTTAATATTCATCATGTGCCTTAATTAATGTGTTTTAAATTAATTTATAACAGATTGGTCTGTCATGGGATTCTAGAGCGATATTTTTATAAAAAATTATTCAAAAGCTATATATACTCAATAAAATTGCTTCGGTTAATTACATGAAAATTAATGTGCGGATAGGATGTAATATAATATTCTGCCCTAAGACCTTGTTTAAATTGCGTTTTCAGGCTATATTGTAATAGCTATGAACCTCTTTCTTAAACATATATCAATTGTTCTGTTTGCACTTGTTTGTGCTGCTTGTGGAAAACCCTTATTTGATGGTAATGGCGGAGAAATCACCAAGGTTATCATCAGGGAGAAAGAAGGAAAAACTACCCAAAACTATCCGCTTACCTTTGGCCATGTTTTTAGAAGGGGAGATGTACCTTCAGGCCGTTCTGTAAGTGTTAATTCCGGCGGTGCGAGTTTGCCAAGCCAGGCAGATGTAAAATCCACCTATCCTGATGGCTCGGTTAGGCATGCTGTAATAAGTGTACTTATTCCACAAATACAGGCTTTTTCCGATATAAGCCTATCCCTTGTTAGAAGCTCAGGTTTTAACAAGGGATCAGGTATGGACAAGGCGGCAATTCTTGAAACTGATATTGGAGCTATACTCGAACTTACAGATTTAAGCGACTCAGGGCAATCAGGCACGCTAATTGCCGACCTTAGGGATGCCATTTCCCAGTCTGACACATTGAATTATTGGCTTAGGGGGGATGTCTGCACCGAGATCATCGTCAGTCAGGATTTACCCGGTAGTAATGGTCAATTAAACGCCCTCTGGGAAGTACGGTTCTATCCCGGAACCACCTATATCCGAATATCCCATACCATTGAGAATATTAACTTGAGTACAAGGGGAAATGTACATTACGCATTATCCATTAAACAGGGAAATGAAAGCCCTGCCGAAGTTTACAGTAAATCTAACTTCCAACATAACCACTCCTCCAGATGGCGCAAAGTGTTTTGGCTGGGCGAGCAGCCGACGGAAGTAGAGATACGTTTTGATCTTCCCTACATGATCTCCACCGGAATGATGCTGCCTTATGATACATCTTTGGAAATTAATGAAAGCGCCATTGCTTCCTATTATACTACCTGGCAGAACTCCAACAGGGATATTATGGGAAATGGAACCATACATAGAAATATGCCGGAAGGTGCGGGACGACCGGATATAGGCATGTTCCCTAAATGGGCCGCCATGTACCTCTTGACTATGGATAACCGCATGAGGGAAATTATTCTGGGGAACGGGGAGGCTTCCGGGCATATACCCATCCATCATCGTGAAGATAACACCGGGAACAGGTTCTATGGACACACTGTTTCCATAGATGACCGGCCTGCTTTTTATTGGCTTAATAATTACGGCCTTCCGTCTATTGGTACGACAAGCGGTACCGGCTGGTCTCCGGACATGTCCCATCAGCCCTCCTTGGTTTATATTCCTTATTTGATAACCGGGGAACGCTGGTTTTTGGACGAGCTTTATTACTGGGCCGGATTTAACTTGTACTTCGCCGGGTACCGCGCCCCTGGAACTGATTTTAAACCAGGGCTGAACGGAAGTTTTGGAAGGATCAGCGGACAGTTAAGAGGAATCGCCTGGGGCCTGCGTACTGTTTCCGATGCGGCGGCAATTGCCCATGATTCGGACATTGAGAAAGACTACTTTAGGTCAAAATTAATCAATAACCTGGAATGGCTCGTGTGGAGGAATGATACAATAAGAGGTCATGGCTTAAATGCGGTAATTTGGAGCGGTATAAGCAGAGGCACTCTAACCGGCGATAATTGGACCGGGTATATCCTTAGCCCCTGGCAGCATGATTTTATGGTACTTTCTGCATCTCATATAGCCCGCCAGCACGCAGATATACTTAATGCCGCCCTCTTGCGTAATACGATTGGGAAGTTCACAGTAAACAGATTTATTAAACTACCTCAATTCCGTGGTGTCGCGTACCGTATGCCCTTGTCTGATAAAGCAGATGATTTTTACTCCGATGGCAACTGGGCGCGGTATGCTGCTGATATTCTTGAATTAACAAATAATGCCAATCCCCAAACCTATTTTAATGGCTCGAATTATTCATATTCATACGCCGCCATTGCCTTAGGTGCCAGCGCGGTGGTATCCCATTTGGAAGGAGGTCTGGGTGTGTATAATTTTATTAAAGATAATCTTTCTTATAACACTTGGGCGCGAAACGATCCCACCTGGGCCTTTGCGCCTCCTATGAGGTAAATCAATGAATAAAAGCTGTTTAAAACAGCTTAAAATTCCAAATGATCGTTTGTTATTCTTACCCTGCTGCGGTTTCTGACATCAAGGTTGTAACTGGTATATTTGTCTCCGTCAATATCAATCATGCGGACATTGTAAAGCTGTCTTCCGGCAGGAATTTCAATAGTAATTGAGGTACTTTGCCCCTTTTGCAGATTGTTACTAAGAAAATTTTTTCCCCAGTCGCTTTCACCTGCCTTACAAATGAAAATATTTTTAACCGGATAATCCGTACTGTTAATGATTGTAAGGGTAACGGAACCGCTTTCATTTTCTCCGCCGGCACTTGACGGAAGCCCTTCCAGGGTAGAGACAACTCCTTCGGCCATATCCAGCCAAAACCGCTCATTCTGAGCAATAGCTAAAACAGATAAACCTGCAAGCAATAATAACGCCAAAGTCAACTTTTTCATTACAATACTCCCTAGCTAAAAAATCGGAATTTCAAAGCAATCAAAGATTGCACAATGTACATTGTCTTGAAATACTCCTCATTAATATTATCCCTTTTTTCTTTGTTTTTGTCAATAGAAAAAATGTGTTTTTTTTAATATAATGCAAAACAGTATTATGAAAAAAACGGCTTTAATTCTTTTGATTATTGGACCCAGTATTCTGTTATTTGGATGTGTAAATAGGCCAAATGAAGGATTTACCCTAAAACCTGGTGTTTTAAGGGTAGGCATAGAAATAGGATACCCTCCCATGGAATATTTTGCGCAAGACGGGGTAACTCCCATTGGGTTTTCTGTCAGCATGGCCGAAGCTTTGGGTGAAAAAATGGGCCTAAAAATCGAATTTATTGATACAGCATGGACCGGCATATTAGCCGGCATCGATACCGATAAATATGACTGTATTATTTCTTCGCTGACAATTACGGATGAAAGGCTGGAAAGGTATAATTTTAGCAGGCCGTATATAAAGACAGCCCTTGTGATTGCAGCCAAAGGGGAAACTAAGGTAGAATCGCCTTTGGATTTGGCAGGGCTGCGGGTTGCCTATCAGGAAGGCACAAGCTCCGAACTTTATATGAGGAGGCTTGCAGAAGAAGGGCTTAATTACGACTCTTACTCTTACGATAAGGTGATTTACTGTTTTGATGATTTAAGGTTTGGCAGGGTTGATGCGGTTCTTACCGATCTGCTGGTAGCCAATTATTACCTGGGCCAGGATGAAGGCATAAAAATAATCCAACTGGGATGGGAAGAAGAGTTTGGCATCTGCATGAAAAAGGGGAATGATGCTCTGACAGAGGCCATTAACAATGCCCTTAATGAACTTTTTGAAGAAGGCATAATGCAGAAGATTTCCAATGAATTTTTTGGAACAGATTTAGTTTCTGCATTTAACGATACAGGCACAATTGCAAAAATAATTTTATGGCTGCCAAAACTCCTAAAAGGCGCTCAGGTAACAATCGGGTTAACGGTTCTGGCGGTTTCTGCCGGCCTTGCCCTGGGTTTGTTCCTTGCGCTTGGAAAAATTTCAAAAAATATTATCATTAAAAAAATATCCAGCGCGTACATTTTCTTTTTTAGGGGAACCCCTCTTTTAATGCAGCTCTACTTTATCTACTATGCGCTTCCCAAAATTTCCCCTTACCTTACCATCAACAGCCCTTTCCTTGCGGCTTTTATTGCCTTTACCCTTAATTGCACCGCCTATTGCGCAGAGATTATCCGCGCTGCAATTCAAAGCATAGACAAGGGGCAGTTTGAAGCTGCAAAGGCGCTGGGGCTTTCTTATTCAAAGACTATGCGGCTGGTAATTCTCCCCCAGTCGATTAAACGGCTTATTCCGCCTGCGGGAAATGAATTTATAATGATGCTTAAAGACGCTTCCCTTGTATCGATGATTGCGCTGACGGATATTACAAGGGCAGCCAGGGGCATTGAAAGTTCTACAGGTTCCGCCCTTGTTTATATTCCTGCAATGATTCTTTATTTAATAATTACAGCGGTTTTTTCATTTATTTTTAATAAACTTGAAAAAAAATATTCGGTGTTTGAGTAAGGCGGTGTTAAATGACTATGATAAAAACAGTTGATATATGTAAAACTTTCAAGGGCAGTAAAACAAGGCCTCCCTTTGAAGCCCTTAAAAATGTTTCTCTTACTGTGAGGCAAGGCGAAGTGGTTTGCATTATCGGGCCTTCGGGCAGCGGCAAATCAACTTTTCTGCGTACTTTGAATAATCTTGAAACAATAGACGAAGGTAAAATCTTTATCGAAGATAAACTCCTCTTTGATTGTCACAAAGGGATAAACAAGGTAAAAATGCCTAACAAGGAGCGCAATAGAATAATGCTTGAAACAGGCATGGTCTTTCAGAATTTTAATCTTTTTCCCCACAAAACTGCCATTGAAAATGTAATGCTCAGCCCCGTTCATGCCCGCGGGCTTTCTCCCAAAGAGGCCAGGTCAAGGGCGGCAAATATTCTTGAAAGAATGGGTTTGGGCGATAAGCTTGATGAGTACCCCTCGCGCCTTTCAGGAGGGCAGCAGCAGAGGGTGGCAATTGCAAGGGCCCTTGCCATGGAGCCTAAAATTATGCTTTTTGACGAAGTTACCAGTTCCCTTGACCCCCAGCTTTCAGCCGAGGTGCTTGATGCCATGAAGCAGCTTGCATCTGAAGGGATGACCATGCTGGTCGTAAGCCACGAAATTGATTTTGCCCGCGAAGCTGCCGACCGGGTGGTATTTATGTGCGAAGGGGCCATTCTGGAAGAAGGGCCGCCCGAATTAATTTTTAACAAGCCGTCAAACGAGCGGACAAAACAATTCCTACAAAAATATTTTCTGCAAAAAAAAACCTGACCGCATTAAGCGGCCAGGTTTTTCGGACTGTAAAATTAATTAAATGTTACGGAGTACCCATGTCCGTATCTATCGGGTCTGTTTTCCTTAAACCATGACCCATAGGGTACATTAACTCGCCCAAATTCCATGTAGAGGGGGGGCCGCTTTCCTGGCCTGCCGGAGGGACAAGGGCCTGGTACCAAGGCTGGGGTGTCTTACCGACAAATTCGCGATCGGTAAAAAGCACATCCGCTAGGGCACTTCCGCCTTCGGTGCCTGGCAACCAGGCTGCAATAAGGCCGTCCCAGTTGACGTGTTCTGTGCTTAAATTCCTTCCGCCGTTACCGTTTGAATTAAAGACTATTGGCCGTCCTGTAACAGCTACAACCAGCACCTTAGCGCCGCCAGCTTTTTTTGCATAGACATTGGTGAGCATGGTCTGGTCAACGCTCTGAATATAACCACCTATACCGCTGGCGGCCGGAAGGTGGCCTTCATCTTCTGCATAGCCGTTTTCAGAAATGACCGCTATTACCAGATCAAAATCTCCGGGTGCGTTACCGGTAGGCGAGGAAGTAACTGTTATGCCGTCTACACCATGAACCGCATTCCTTACACCTTCGTAAATTGTCGTTGTAGGTATAGTTCCCCATACAGATTCGTCTCTACCTTGCCATGTTACCGACCATGCGCCGCATAAATGCCCTTTACCTGTATTGCCTTCAGATGCCCGTCCTGCTACCATAATTCTTTTAAATTGACCGGCTTCTATATCCTGGATTAAATTGTTTTTATTCCTGAGCAGCGTCATACTGTCGGCGGCCATATCACGGGCCTTAGTTACATTTTCATTTGTACGCCATGAGCCAGCCGGCCATTCCAGGTCTTGATCTGGCCCTAAAAGCTTAACCCTTTTTTTCATCCTAAGGACGCGCATTACAGCATCATCAATCCACGGTTGAGACAAAGTGCTATTTTGCACTGCAGTTGCTTGATCGCCATTCGCTTGCATCATCAAATCAAGGCCGGAAAAAATTGACTGGGGCGGATTAGTGCTATGTTCCTCCCAGTCCCCAACCATACAGCCGTTATAACCTAATTCTTCTTTAAAGTAGGTTCTCTTTAACCAATTATGCATGTGAGCTTTGGCCATATTCGAACCGCTGTCGCTTCCTATAGGCCCACCGGTAATGATAACGCCGTTATAAGCGGGCATTATTGACCATGATTCAATTGCTGTCCTAAAAGGAAGATCCACTTCCAAAAACCTGTCATAAGTCAGATTTACATTGGCTCTCATTATGCCGCTGTTCCCCCATGACTGGCCTTCCCCAATATAGTGTTTAATTGTAGCCGCTATACCATTGTCCTGGAAGCCTCTTACTTCCTCTAAACCAAGGGCCGCTACTATATTTTCATCGCGGCTAAAACCCTCATAGAAACGGCCATAACGCGGATTTTCCGGTACGGAAAGGCTAGGATTAAAGGCCATGCGTATATTGCTTGCCCTAAGCTGATCGGCAGTAACATTTGCCCTTTCTCTTGAAGCTTTTTTACCTTTTTCCAGATCGCCATGGGCAATGGCGCCTATTCCAATATTATGAGGCATGAATATTGTATCGTTCTGGGAATTGCAAAATCCGTGTACGGCATCAACCCCGTATATAATTGGAATTTTTGTCATAACGCCGTATACATCTAATTCATAAGAGCCGTTTACATACCTCAGAACTCCCTGTGACCAGTTGGCTGCGGTATTGGCCCCGCCTGCTCCTGCAGGAGTCGGATAATTGCCGCCGCCGCTAAATACGGAACCCCAGTTAAAAATAGGACCAGAGCCGGCACTGCCGCCGTTGAGGGCCTGTACAAGCTGCCTGGCTCTTTGCGTGGCACTCATTGAGTCTAAAATGTCTCTAAGGTCCTGCTCTCCGTAGACCGTTACAGATATGGGAGAGGCATCAACACCGGCAACACCGGTAATACGTACTTGAATATCCCCTGACATAATATCGCTTACAGTAAGCGTCCTTGTAGTGCCTGTCCCGCTTAACAATCCTTTGACAGCCGATCCTGTCAAGGGCGATATTGTTATATTCTGTGCCGTTATGGAACCTGGGTCTGTAGAAAAAGAAAATATAAGAGATTCTGTTTCAGCGCTGAATATTGTAGGTTGGTATGCGTTGCTGACATTAGCCACTACAGAGTGACCGCTGGCGACGATTGTTGGCGGAAACACAACAGTAAAACTTTGGTTCGCGGCATTATAGCTTGTCGATGTCGCTCCTGCATGAGTAGTGCTGCCATCTATTGACAGGGTTAAACCTGTAAGTACGCTGTCAAATGTAATTGTTGCAGTATATATTTGATTCAAGGCAAAGGTTGCGCCTGGGTTCGGCGACCAAGCAATTTTCATCTTGTACTGCCTCATATCGATTTCTGTATCAGCCGGTCCGCCTGTTACAGGGATCTGTAGAGCCGATAAATCGTTCACGGTAACCTCGGATCCGCCTGTTTGCGGGAAAACTGCCGTAACAGTCCCGGAATCTTTCGGGTTAGTTGCGGTTGCATCAGCGACAGTAAAGTGGTTAGCCTGTACACCTTGCAATTTAAAACCTGGTCTAGGCGTAATGGTAATTGTTGCCGTGTATGCAGTATTGGCGGCAAATCTTCCGCTAGACAGAGGCGGTTCCCATGATACGGTTCCGGTAAACTGATTCTCCGAGGTTATAGCCGTTGGCGCGGTAACCATAGTTAAGGGTTTATCTACTCCCCGTATAACCCTTAAGGTAATGGTATTTCCACTGTCAGGGTCTGGACCAGGATCTGGGCATGCTGTTATAGAAAACAGCAGCGTAACGATTGTTAGAGACATCCATAATAGATGTTTTTTCATAATTATCCTCCAAATTTAATATAGGAATCACACAAGTAATTCTTTTGTTTGTAATAATAAATATTATACCTTACAGCATTTTATTTTTCAAGTCTTTTTTTGGTTATTTTTTGGGAAAACAGCCTGTTTTTTTTAAGCTCATTCATATTGGGGATATCAGGTTTTTATCTTTTGCAAAACTTCGCCAATAACCCTGTCTGCATCATTGTAAGCTACCTGGCAGGTTCCCACCTGATGATGGCCGCCGCCGCCATAGCTTAGCATCAGGCTGCCGACATCTACTGTGGCGCTGCGGTTAATTGTACTGTAGCCGACTGTTACAGCGACATTTTCCTTATTGCGCCCGTCGATAACCCAGATAGAGATATTTTGTTCGGGGAACATGGTGTAGATTAAAAACCGGTTGCCCGCATTAATAACTTCTACACCCCGAAGATCAATTAAAATTACATTCCCTTCAATTTTTGTATGCGTATCTATCATTTTTTTGAATTCATCGGTCTGTTCCAAATATACTTCTACCCGTTCCTGCACATCGGGCATTTCCATGATTTCATCGATATTTTTTTCGCCGCAGGCAAGGGCTAGTTTTTCCATCAATTCATAATTGCTTATTGTAAAATTACGGAAACGCCCCAGCCCTGTTCTTGGATCCATGATAAAGCCAAGCAGAACCCAGCCATGAGGCCTTAGAATTTCTGCGGATGTCAGGTTTCCCGAATCTACTTTATCAACATACCTTATCATTTCGGAAAATTTTCCAAGGGTTTCATCGCCGCCGTAAAAATCATAAACAACGCGGGCGCAACTGGGGGCAATTCGGGATACGCCTTCAAAATTGTAGTTTGATCCAAGCCTTTCGCTTTCGCTTGAATGATGATCAAACCAAAGTTTACAGCCTCTTACATAAGGGATATTTGCAAGGATATCGTTGTCTGTTACCTTGACATTGCCGTCTTGTATATCCTTTGGGTGAACAAATTTCCATTCGGAAATAAGCCCCATAGAAACTAAAAGAGCGCCGCATGCCAGCCCGTCAAAATCAGATCTTGTGATCAGTCTCATTATTAACCTCCTCTAAAATAGGATTTAAAAGTTCTCTAATTATACAACTTCTTTAAAAAAGATGATATACTAAAAAGCATGAAAACTTATCAAATTAAAATTATTATTAAAGCAGCATTGGCGATATTGCTTCTGTGTGCTTGTTCTGGCCTTCCTCCAGTAAAATCTTTTGGAGGGCTTGGGCTTCCTTCAGACCATGTTCCGTTTATGGAAAATACAATTACCGGAACTTTGCCAAGCGGCCTGCGCTATTTTATCCTTGAAAATTCAATGCCCGAAAACCGCGCCTATCTTACGCTTGCGGTAAAAGCGGGTTCTATTAATGAAGAAGATGACGAGCAGGGCCTGGCGCATTTTGTCGAGCACATGGCTTTTAAGGGGACGGAGCGTTTTCCCGAAGCGGAACTTGTAAACTACCTTCGTTCTTTGGGAATGAGATTCGGCCCGGAAGTAAACGCCTATACTTCTTTTGACAGAACCGTATACGGTATTGAGGTGCCGGTGGAAAACGGAGATGACGGAGTAAAACGCCTTCCCGATAAGGCGCTTGCCATAATTGACGATTGGTCACGGGCTGTTACTTTTAAGCCCGAAGATGTAGACAGTGAAAGATCAGTTATAATAGAAGAATACCGCACAAGGCTGGGCGCAAGGGAAAGGATCAGTAGGCAATGGCTGCCCGTGCTTTTTAGGGGTTCGCCTTATGCAGAACGCTGGCCCATAGGCCTGCCGGAAATAATCGAAGAGGCCCCGGCTTCCCGCCTGGAAGGGTTTTACAGGAAATGGTACAAAGCCGATAATATGGCAATAATTTTTGTCGGCGATTTTGACGGGGCTGCCCTTCAAGCCTCGTTAGAGGATCATTTTTTAATTGAAAAACCCGCTGTTACTACCGTACGCCCTGTATACGATTTGCCTCTTCCGGTAAAGGGAAATATAGAATACTTTATTGCAACCGATCCCGAACTGACCAGTACCAGCGTGAACCTTTATTTTAAACGCAGCCCTGAAACCGGCAAAGGGACTTTAGAGCATTACCGCAGCGAAATAATCGATTCCCTCATTGAACGAATGATGGATATGCGTTTTGAAGAAGAATGTCTTAAACCTGATGCCCCCTTTGTAAGCGCCGGATCAGGAACTGCCCAATATGCCGCATCTTCCAGATTTTATATAATGGCAGGGCGCCCTAAGACCGGCATGGCAGAAGAAAGCCTTCTGGCCTTACTGCGGGAAAAAGAAAAAATGCTTCGTTTTGGCTTTACCAGGGCAGAGCTAAAACTTGCGGCGGATTCTTTAGTCTCGGATATGCTGCATCTTGTAATGGAAAAAGACAAACTGGAATCAGAGAGTTATTTAAATTCATTAGTTTATCATTTTATTGATAACGATAATTTTGCAGACATTGAATGGGAGACTGACGCGATTATGCGTATGCTGCCTCATATTAAAATTAAGGATATTAATGCGGCTGTAAAGGACTATTTTTTTTATGATGATATTTTAGTTTATATTTCCGCGCCGGATACCGAAAAGCCAAATTTGCCGGATGAAGAACGCATAAAGAAACTAATTTTAGACAGCAGAAAAATGAAAATTGCTAGGTCAAAAGCAAGCACAGTGGAAGAAGGTTTTGTTTCAAGCCTTTTTGAAAGAGGCTCTGTTACAAAAGAATCTGTTGATGAAGAAACCGGCGCTCTTATCTGGGAATTAAGCAACGGGGCAAAGGTAATTCTAAAAGAAACCAATAATAAAAATGATGAAATTATTATGCACTCTACCGCACTGGGTGGTACTACCAGCGTCTCACCGCAATATTATATTTCCGCAGAGTTGGCAGTAGAAATGATGCAGGTTTCAGGTCTTGGCCCCTGGTCGCGTTCGGAATTATCGCGAAAACTTGCCGGCAAGCAAGTTCAAATGTCATACTCAATTTCCAGCTACTTAAGGACCTTTACTGGTTTTTCTACAAATAATGACCTTAAAACCTTTTTTGAATCGCTTTATCTGAATTTTACCGAGCCCAGAATTGATCCCGCTTCGGTAGAGGTCATGATGGACAGTTACAGGACATCTCTTGCCTTGCGCGATGAAAACCCCCGCACTGTTTTTTCAGACGAGATCAGAAAAATTATTTTTGATAATCACCCTTATTATAAACCTTTGGAACTGGAAGACCTTTCCAAAGTCGATATTAATGTTGCCTTGAATTTTTTACATAAATCCCTAAACCCTGCCGATTTTACTTTTGTTTTTACAGGGAATCTGGATAAAACAGCGATGAAAAATTATATTGAAACCTACCTTGCATCAATTCCTGCAGGCGGCTTTACGGGAGAGAACTGGAACACATGGACAGACCTTGAAATAAAACGCCCGGGAAAAATTGAAAAAAATGTTTACAAGGGAAAGGAAGAGCAAAGCTCTGTTTACATGGCATGGTTTGAAAAGACCCCCTTTATAGAAGAGTTGAGCATAAGAGCCCAGGTGCTGGAAGAATACCTTGACATTATATTGAACGATGAGATACGGGAAAAACTTGGCGGCGTATACTCTATCGGCCAGAGTGTGTCCGCATCGAATATTCCTAACGGTGAATTGTCCATGCGCCTTAGTTTTTCCTGCGATCCAAAGCGGGTGCAGGAACTTTCTGATGCGGTTATCCGTGTATTTCAGCAAGTTGCCGCCGGCGTAATCGATCAGGATGTTTTTGATAAATCCATAGAGGCCTTAAAAAAAGGCTGGGAAGTAAATATGCAGAGCAATTCCTATATAGCTCAAAGCTATATAAATTCTTCGGTTCTGTTGAATTTGCCCCTGTCCCGTTTGAACAGAAGGCCAGGGTATTTTGAAGCTGTAACAAAAGCGGATATTCAAAGTATCTGCGCACGCTTATTGCAAAACGGGCCGGCGAAAGTTGTATTGTTTCCAGAGGAATAAATGAAAATAACTGTTCTTTTACTGTGCTTTATCTTGTGCGGATGCGCTATAGTGCCGACTGGAATAACAGAACCGGGCTTGAATATTTTTTCTGCCGGCTTTTACAGGTACGGCAATGAAAACAAGCCCTGTATCTGGACAGGCGCTGAAAGAACAGAACTTCCCCTTCCTCCTCTGGTAACAGAATTTAAAATTACTGATATGGTTGTCTCGGATGACGGGACAATCTTTACTTCAGGCCAATATAAGGAACAAAACATTTGGAAAGCCTGCTTCTGGAAAGGCACTGAGAGAACAGATCTTCCTGCCCCCTTTAGTTACCAAAATGCTTATACAACAGCCATTACAATAACGGCAAACGGGACTGCCTATACCGCAGGCTATTATGAAGATGATAAAATCGCAAGGCCATGTTATTGGCAGGGCAGGATAAGAAGGGACCTTCACTTTCCGTCCAGGCTCTTTAACACCTACACCACGGCAATTAAAGTTACGGCTAACGGGATAGTTTTCACTGCCGGTTATTACAAGGACCTTAACGGCGAAAAGCCCTGCTACTGGCAGGGAGCTGCAAGGACAGATATTTTTGTCCCTTCAGCCTCGAAAAATGCCGCAATCACCGCATTTGACGTAGCGGAAAATGTTTTGGTTTACTCTGCCGGGTATTATCACGACGGTATAATTACAAAACCATGTTACTGGATAGGCGCGACAAGAATAGATCTGCCCCTTCCCGCAGGATACGAAGATTTCAGAATCAGCGGCATTGTTGTTGCATCTAACAGAGAAGTATATATTTCGGGCGATTACGGAACAATGTTTGGTACGGTTAAACGAAGAACCCCATGCTACTGGAAAGGGTCAACAAGAATAGACCTTTCTGACGGATTCTCAGGCGGTTATACAATTGACATTATCGCAGGAGGGGGCAGGGATATTTATGCCGTAGGGTATGTTAATGACGGAAACGGCTGGATACCCTGCTTTTGGCATAACAACACAAGAACAGATTTGGTTCCCTTTGGGCATTACGGCTATACCATAACGGATTTTACAGTATCGGCAGACAGAATTGCCTATACCGCAGGCCTTTTCAGAAGACACGACTGGTATATCTGCTACTGGAGAAACACCAACTACTACATTGTCGGGCCTGTTGTTGATGGAAGTATTATCAAGACGAAGCTCCTTAAAAACTGAACTAAAGCAAACAATGAACACCCCGGAGCGGTTATAGCAAATTTACCGTAAGACATAAAAATATGCTGTGGGGTTTTATTATTTAGAAGAAACCATTATTTAGCCCCTTTAATATAAACCTTGATAAACAAGGTTTATATTAAAGCTGT
>Ga0099364_10007449_pt1 | contig 15626 bp, 13 predicted proteins | sample TergutTh196P3_FD_73070 | JGI IMG/M metagenome (GOLD analysis project Ga0099364, IMG submission 73070) | Microcerotermes parvus P3 segment gut microbial communities from Pointe-Noire, Republic of the Congo - Th196 P3 | ecosystem: Host-associated > Arthropoda: Insects > Digestive system > Gut ...
ATCCGGCAAGACGAAGATACTGCAATAACAAGATCGAATGTGCCAATTCCAGCGCTTGAGAGGGCTGAATACCTGTCCGGTTCATTCCATTATTCACATCGATAAATACGTCTAAGATGATATCTTCCTCGAGACAGCGATTATTTATGACCGAAGCATGTGCCGGATTGTCAATCAGACAGGAAAAACGGCTTTCCGGAAAGGTTTTGACCAATTGGATCAGGCGGTTTATTTTGGGTCCAACCGGTTGATAAGCCAGTAAAATATCCGTTGAACCGGTCAAAGCCAACATTTCGGCTTCGGCAATCGTTGCACATTTGAATTTGGATATGCCGGCTTGGAGCATCATCCGGCAAACCTCACTTATCTTGTTGGTTTTTACATGTGGACGAAGACGGTCGACATTGCCGACCATCTTCTTAGCCAATTCAATATTGTGTGCGATCCGGTCGGGATATACCACCAAAGCGGGTGAATCAATCTGTTCAATATTTTGTATTTCAAACCATTCCATTTGTTTATACTTCTTCCAGTTATTCGTGTAACTCGAATACGGCTTCAATCTCAACAGGAATATTTTCAGGCAACGAACCGAATCCGACTGCACTTCTGACACCTACGCCATTATCCAATCCCCATACATCGGCAAACAGTTCGCTGCATCCGTTGATGATATAAGGATGTTGTTCAAATTCAGGTACACAGTTGACCATCCCCAGTATTTTGATTACTCTTTTGATTTTATTCAGGCTGCCCAAGTTTTTCCGGATAGTCGCCAGCATAGCTAATCCTACCTGACGCGCGGCTAATTTACCTTCTTCTTTGGTTAGTTCGTTTCCGATACGGCCCTTGATCAGCGTATTATCGTTCTGTAACGGACCATGTCCGGACAAATAGAGATGTTTACCATCAATCAGACATGGTTTGTAAAGCCCTTTTGGCTCCGGAACGGGAGGTAAATTCAATCCCGTTTCTTCAAATTGTTTATCAGCATCATACATGTTCATACTATAATAATTTAGTTTATATAAATAAATTCAAAATCAAGACTCCTGCTAAGCCTGCAACCGAAACAATAGACTCCATCACCGACCACGATCTGAACGTGTCTTTCAGGCTCAGGTTGAAATATTCCTTGAACAGCCAAAATCCTGAATCGTTTACATGTGAGAAGAATATACTGCCTGCTCCTAATGACAAAACCATCAGGCAGGGATTGACACCGGTTTGTGAAGTCATGATTGGCAGGATCAGATTAGCAGCCGTCAGGGCAGCTATGGTCGCCGAACCGATACATACACGTATGATAGCTGCTACCAACCATCCCAAAATAAGCGGATGAAGTGTTAATTGGCTGAAAATAAGGGCTAATTCCAAATTGACTCCACTGTCTTCCATGACTTGTTTGAATACGCCGGAACCGGCGATAATCAATAGGATCGGGGCAATATCCCTGATTGCATCTATATACACCTGCATCGTTGCTTTCATATTTCTACCCTGCCGTATCCCTAAAGTGTATGTCGCAACAACTAATGAAACAAGCATCACCACGGAAGGATCGCCGGCAAAAGATAACAAATTCAATACGAATTGGCTTTTAACAGATAAAAAAGCGGATATTACGGATGAGATGATCAGCAATAATACAGGTAAAGTTGCTGTTAACAAACTATTGATCTTACCTGGAATATTGTATTTGTAGTTGAATTCTTTCTGTTCAAACAGGGTGACGGGTCCGGATTTGATTTTTCTCAATGTTCCGGCAAAGATGGGTCCACCGATGATGATCACAGGCACAGCAAGCAGCAAACCCCATATCAATGTCATCCCCAGGTCAGCATCAAATAAGGCAATCAATGCGACAGGAGAAGGGTGGGGGGGGAGAAAGCCATGCGTCACCGATAATGCGGCAATCATAGGCAAGCCGATATATACAGCCGGCAGTTTGTATTGATTGACAACCGAAAAAAGCAAGGGTACGAGCAGTACGAATCCGACACTGTAAAACAATGGGATACCGACTATGAAACCGGTGATCATCAATCCCCATTGGATATAGTTTGTTCCGAATAACCCCATGATGGAAGAAGCAATCTTTTGGGCGGCGCCGCTTTCAGCAACTATTTTTCCGAGCATGGCCCCCAGTACTATAATTAATGTAAGGTTACCCAGAATGCTTCCTATTCCTTTTTCAACGGTCTTGGGGATTTGCTCCAACGGAATACCCATGACAATACCGGCGCTGATGGAAACTAATAAAAAAGCAAGAAATGCATCCGCCTTTAACCAGGAGATAAGCAGAAACAGTACAATCAGACTGACGATTACGGTAAGTATTATAGTTGACATCTTGTATGGGATTATTTAAAACCTGCCAATTTCATATAAACGTATAATGCAGATCTGAACCAAAATGGCTCCATTCGCTTTGTGACCTTTTTGAGCGATTTGGGTATTGGGATATGCTGTGGACATTTCTTTTCGCATGCGCCACATTCCTTACAATTGCTTGCAGCATAATTATTTTTTGGATTCAACAATCCGGTACTTGTCACATAGAGATGGAAACCGGAAATCATTCCGACAGTATGTAAGGCATTATAAGCAGTAAAACATGCCGGAATATTGACATGATGCGGGCAAGGCAAACAATAGTTACATCCGGTGCAGGGTATTTTGTAAGTAGACTCAATGATATGAATGACTGCTTCGCAGGTATCAATCTCTGCCGTTGTAAGCATACCGGGAAAAGCATGTTGGGCGGTTGCTATGTTATCTTCCAATTGCGCTATTTCACTCATGCCGGATATGGCAACAGTGACTTCCGGCTGATTCCAGAGCCACCGCAATGCCCATGCCGCAGGCGTTAGTGAAGGGTTGGCTTCTTTAAATTGATGAACAGCTTTTTGGGGCAGTCCGGTGGCGAGCTTTCCTCCCAAAAGCGGTTCCATAATAATTACGGAGAGACCTTTTCCAACAGCCTTTTTTAGCCCTGCTTCTCCGGCTTGATAGTTGATGTTGAGATAATTATACTGTATTTGACAAAAATCCCAGTCATAGGCATCAAGCAGGTTGAGAAATTCATTGTAAATCCCGTGAAAAGAAAACCCGATATTTTTAATTTGTCCCGATTCTTTTTTCTCCCGAATCCATTGTTCAATGCCCAATTCACAAAGCCTTTTCCATGAATTGATGTCGCCCATATTGTGCATCAGATAGTAGTCGATATAATCCGTATGTAATCGTTTAAGTTGTGTCTGAAATAATGATTCAAAATCAGCGTATGTTCTGCATTTTCCAAGCGGCAGTTTTGTGGCAATAAAAATCTTGTCGCGTAAATTATTCCCGGCAAGTATTGTCCCTAAAGCATTTTCGCTACCGCCGTAAGAATAGGCAGTATCAAAATAGTTGATACCTTCCCGAATCGCTTTTACGATTAACTGTTCCGTCCGATTGAGATCAATCTGGTTTAAAGTTCTGGGAAAACGCATACAACCAAACCCAATGATTGACAAATTATTTCCTGATTTTATGTCTGTACGGTATTGCATAACCGGTAAATTTACTGGCAAATATACATAATAAATTGCTTATTATTTATTTCAATCGGGTCAAAAGGATGATTTTATTTGATCTTTTATGATTTCCTTTATATCCACCCTTGCTCCCTTTAGTACATAAATGGAAATCGTATCTTCTCTTGCATAGGGGTTTATGCGTTGTCCAGCCAGATAGACAGCGTCGAAATACGGCGTTTCACCTGTTTTCTCTTTATCCCTGTCGTAAGCAGCCACCTTAACTAAAACCACATCTACAATATCTTTGTCAAACCGAAACCAGTTAATATAATCAGCACTAAAGGAATGGGCTATCACCTGTTTGTTTGTAGCATAATAATTGATTGCCCCTGCCTGCCCATAGTTATCGCAAAGGAGTAATGTGTGTTCGGAGTTGGGCAATTCTGCGTAAATACTGTCAATCATAACCGCCAGTTCTTTCCAACCCAACATATCGGCAAAATCCTGCTGTAATAAATGCTCTTTCCCATCTTCCCAACGGAGCATGCCGTATTTCTGATATGTTGCGGCATTTTTTACAAAATATGCGGGACTTTTGATGGGATAGATCATATTAAATGTACAAATAAAAAATAGAACAGGTATACTGATTAAAATGGGCTGAAGATATTTCTTCCAATTATTTGTGATGATATTACCCAGAAAAACTGAACCAAATGATATGTAAATCGGATAAAGTCCCATGGCATAATAGGCTTTTGCCTTGAAATACAAAAAGATAATTAATGTAAAAACCAGTGACCAAAAGAATGTTTTATATTTGGCGAAAGGTTTATAGAACAATACCGCATAGAATGCCGGAACAACAACAAATAATGAACCGGCGACGATAAGGATTTGAGATTTCAAAAAACCCAGTCTTTCTATATTAACAAGTTGTGTATCAGTTAGTTCTTTTAGGTGATGAAAAACAGGGAAATTGTTTTTATATTGCCAAAAAAGATTGGGTAAAACAAGCAAAAAAGCTATAATGAGTGTAAGATAAAATTCTTTTTTGATAAAAACTTTACGATAAGGAGTAAATAAGATGGCTGGTAAAAGCCCGATTACGAGGAAAATAATATTATATTTATTGAGAAAACCAACGCTAAATACAAGTGAAGCTATATAAAGCCATTTGGATTTTTCGGTTTGGAAATAAAGAATGACAATTAAATAAAACGTTGTCCAGCATAAAATATCTAATGAATTAGGTTGATACAGGATATTTACTCTTAACAGTGTAGAGAACAATACACAGGTGGCGGAAAGAATGAGCGCAAACAAGTTTCCATGTAATCGTTCAGTCGCTTTCCATACAACAACGATTGTTAATGCTCCGAACAATACCGGGAAAAATTTAACCCAAAACACAGTGCCTCCCAAAATTTGTATCAGATACGAAATCCAGGATGTAACCGGTGGAACAGACAGATACCCCCAGGCTAAATGACCGGCCTGGTCGAGGTGCAAATATTCATCCCTGTGCAGGTCGTATTCCGGACTTATCAGGAAACAGTGAATTAAAAATTTGAACAGAATGAAACCCAACAGTATAAAATGTCTTTTTGTCATATCAGTCTCTTTTTTATGATAGATTGCATATCATTATTGCTGATATATTTGGGATACTTCATGTAATATACCGGCAATATCTTCTGCAGTAATTTTCTTGAAATCTTTTTCCAAAGGCGTGATAAAAACGCCGCTCATTTCCACAGAGCCAGGTGTGATTAACAGATTCGTGTCGCCTTCGGCCGAATAACAGGCAGGATGCCGCTTTGTACGTGGGAAAAGGCAAGTTGTCCAAAGTCCTTTTTCGTACCAGGCGAGCATGTTCAACATCGGTTCGGTGTCGTTTGGCGATAAAGGCAAGTTATCATAGATTTGCCCAAACCGATCAAGCATTTCCTGTTTGTTGGTCGATTCGAAGTGGATGGCGTTGTATCGGCTGGGATCGTTTTCGATAGGAAGGAAGCCTTTGTTTCCTGCCTGAAAATGAAAATGGTCGGGCGCAGAAGCGCCACACTTTGGTCCGTTATAAAAAAGGATGTAACCGTCTAATTGTTGCGCCAAATCGAGCATATCGTCAAAACGTGATGCGATCAATTGCGGCGTATGTGCTACGGTCGGAATCGTTAGATGACGCGGAAAAATCGGAAAAGGATTGACCAATATCATGTACCGTCCATTGTAAGGGATGCCCCGCTGTTCAGGAGGGCGATTTTCCTTACAAAGAAAACATCTGCGTTCGCGGATGGATTCAGGATTGACATTGGCTTTCACAGAGGTGATGCGTTTCGGATTGAACTGTACTTTATAAGAGCAGCCCTTGACATCCAAAGTTTTTACTTTCACTTGTTCCAGTGCTTTGAAATTATCTTTTGCCAGCGCCCATTCTGTAAGTTGTTCTTTAAAAAATTGTTCTACTGTATGTTTAAGCATATTATTTAGTAATAGATTACATTAAAATCCCATTTCCATTGGTCGTAATAAATATTTCCGCCGCGCCATTCGAGTTCGCCCCGCTGGAAATCCACATCGTCGCTGCGTGGGAAAATTTTGGCGGGGAAGAGCGGTTGAGAAAAATCGCTGTTCACAATCAGGCGGTAAGCATCTATTCCGCTGGTGTAAAAATATTTTACATCGTCGTTACCGGCAAAGGTATTGATGCCGAACGATTGATCCATCGGTATCCAGCCGATACCTTCGAGATAAAATTCGCTCCAGTCGTGCAGGTTCAGTCCGCCGGGCTGCATTGTCAATCCGCTTTGCCAGCGGGTGGGAATACCGTTGAAGCGTGCCAGTGCCATGAACAGCAAGGTTACCTGTCCGCAATCGCCATGCCCGTTTTCCAATACATACTGTGGGATATTTTCAAGTGTAACGTATTCGCGTGCGCCTGCCCATGGGAATGTTGTATTGATCCATTCAAATATTTTCCTCATTTTTTGCAGGGGGTCAGTTTCGTTGCTTACAACCCGTTTGGATACTGCTATTATCGAATCGGTGAAAACAATATGCGGCGGACGTTCGGCAGTATAGGTTTTGAATAGTTCGCTTTGTGTATCATAGGGCTGAATGGTTTTTCCATGTAAATCGAACCATTCCGGCGCATGATGATAGGAAAATTCGATGACAAAGAATAACGGCTCGTCTTTTTTAGCGATTTTTTCCATATAAATCGTCCGATGAGCATATTGAGACGGTGAAATCAGATAATTATCGGTGTTGATTGATATGAGTTGAACGTTCGATTGGCGGCGATGATCTTCGCGTGGCCAGGGCAACCAGCATCGCACCACTTCTCCGTCGGGAACAACGTTGGGTAGCAACGTTAATTCGTATTTGACCTGCATTTTAAGCGGTGTCGCCTGGGTTTTCCCGCTCTTGTTCAATTCGTTGATTATTTCCGGCAAGTGCGCTTTTAAAACGGCTTTTTCGTTTCCATCGGGCTTGTCGACTTCAGCTTTCCGAACAATCGCATCCTTATCCAAACGGAAAAGATTGGATGCCGCACGATTGTAATACCATTTCTTTTCGTCGATAATTTTATATTCCAATGCTTTGGCATTTTCCCATCGCGCAAGCATATCATCATTGACGTCGGGGTAGTATTTTTCAATAAATTCAATAACCGACGCCTTATCTTTCGCGAAATCCAAACGTATGCGATGCATGATATCTTTCCGTACATTCAGTTCATAGACCGTATTGGCAGATAAATCGTTTTCAGCAATATACAAGTCAATCAGATAGCTTGCTTTTGTGAAATTACCGGTTGTTTCTTCGGCATCAATCTGTTCCATGGTTACTTTTTCTGAAGGTGATGAACAAGCGCATAACAGTGCTATACAAGATAAAATTAAAATTGGTTTCATTATTATATTATTTTATTTTATTCTTTGTGAACTTTGTGGTAATTTTTTAAAATTTATGATATTTTTTCTATTCCGATACCCGGCAAATCATTCAAAACAAGTTTCCCGTCCACGACGGCTGTTCCTTTGAAAACATCATTGCTGATCAGCAGATTGCCGTCTAAATCAGCCCAGTCGACTGCAGGAGAAAGTTGTGCGGCAGCCGAAATAGCGCAAGATGTTTCCGTCATACAACCCACCATTACCTTCATATTAGCGGCGCGTGCTGTGGTCAGGATTTTCCAGGCTTCGCGCATCCCCGTACATTTCATCAACTTGATATTGACGCCATGAAAGACGCCTTTCAAACGCATGACATCGGTCAGACGCTGAAAAGATTCGTCGGCAAAAACAGGAATTGGGCTGCGTTCGGTAATCCACGCCGCATCGTCCAATAAGTGTTTCGGCATCGGTTGCTCAATCATCACAATCCCTCTTTCCTTGAGCCAGTGAATCATATCTAAAGCATGATATTTGTCTGTCCAACCTTGATTGGCGTCCACCACAATCGGTAAATCCGTGACCGAGCGAATGGCTTCAATCATCTCCTTATCGCCTGCCTGCCCCACTTTTACTTTCAAAATATTATACAGGGGAGCATCTTCACGTGTTTTTTGCTTTACCACTTCGGGCGTATCAATCCCGATTGTAAAAGTGGTCGAGGGCGCTTTGAAGGCATCCAATCCCCAAATTCTATGCCAGGATTGTCCCATCAGTTTTCCTGTCAAATCATGCAGGGCAATATCAATGGAGGCTTTTGCTGCGGTATTGTTTTCTGTAATTTTGTCCACATAAGTCAGGATATCTTCCATTTCAAAGGGATTGGAAAACTGCTCCAAATCGACTTTTTTGAGAAATTCGATAACCGAAGCATGTGTTTCGCCTAAGTAAGGCGGCATGGAGGCTTCGCCGTAACCGGTAATCCCGTCATATTCAATTTCCGTCAACACTACCGGCGTGGTAGTACGCGACGAATTGGCAATCGTAAATACATGCCTAAGTTGCAATTCGTAGGGTCGGTAAGTGAGTCTCATTTTTCCTTTAACTTGCGACTTGCCATCATTTCGACCGTGCGCCAATACACGGGAAGGCATTACTCCAGCCATACCTGCCAAAGCCGTTGTTTTCAAAAAATCTCGTCTAATCATATTTGTTTTCGGTTTTTAGACAGAAGAATAGAATTTTTGCATAATTAACTTATTTTTTTGTTCAATTAATCATAATTTATAATTGACTCCGCCGATTCATCGAATTCATAATTGAAACACCCCTTTCATACCATTCGCTCCGATAATACGCCTTGCACTAATCAATTCGGTAGCATTCCCTTTATCGTAATGCGGTTGTTCAGGGTCGAGGCTGTTGATGCGAACATAACCTGCTGCGTGGATAAATTCCTTATTGCCAAGATAAATAGCCACGTGACGTACGTGTGTCCTGCCGAAAAACAAAAGGTCGCCGGGGCGAAGATTATCATACCCTTCGCTGAGATCTACCGGAATACCGGTTTTTGCCTGTTGTGATGCGTCACGAAGTAAAACGATGCCATGTTTCAGGTATACCGTTTTGGTAAATCCGCTGCAATCCATCGCTTTCACGGAAGTTCCGCCCCAAGAATAAGGTATTCCCTTCAATTCGAGCGCTTTTTCGACAATGCTTTCTTCTGTTAACCGGATAGACGCTTTCCAATCATCGAACTTACGGCTTTGCGACTTCAACACATAAGCTTGCCGTCCATCCGGATAATTTACGCGATAGAATCGTCCGTCTTCGCCTTCCCATTTCAGCAGATTGCCAAACACCAGGTCAGATAAACGCTTATGGTTTTCTGTCGGTGATACGTAAGCGAAACCAAAGTCATCGGTGAAAATAACTTTCTGGGCTTCATCCCATTGAATAAACAAATCCCGGTTCATACCGAGCATCGTACCCTGCTGTACCCATGCGACATAACCTTCCTGCGTCTTCACCTGATACCAGCCCTGTTTGACTTGCAGCAGTTGCATCGATACACCGAGTAGCAGTTGGGTTGCCATTTCGGCATCGTAGCCCGGAGTGGTGCGCAGGTCGGCAACCGAAACATTGGCTACTCCGTAAATACGGTTTTCCAAATTTTCATCCGGCAAAATCCGGATACTGTCGATGGCATCCGGCCTTCGTTCACGGATGCGATTCAGCAAAACGGTTTTCGCTTCGGGTACAGAAGTCACGCCCTGTACAACCGGTTTCCCTTCGTGAAAAGAAACAGCAATATCAAACACATCATCACGCTTGTCGGGAACATACTGCAATCGAACATTTTCAACCAAATCATTCAATGCAGCAAAATCTCCCTTCCCTTCATTCTTGATGCAAGACAGCAGAACGAAAAAGCCCCCAAAAATCAACCATTGAGTTTTCATACCATTTACAGGATATAAATTTTGAATCTTAACCGTAAAACACAGCACAAAAATAGCAAAAAAGTGATAAAATGTGATTTTTGAGTTTATTTTTTGCACCCAGGTTAGGGTTCAGATAGGCGGGCGTCGCCCATCTGAGCGAATAGAAGAGAACGGTAACAATAGAAAACGAATAGATGTAATAATGTGTTAATAAGCTGTTTGCGTAATTTTTCCGAACAGTATGATGTTAACGAATGTCCTTTCTGTGGCGTCCCAGACGCCGCGAAATACGGGATTTTCTGCAAACAGGGCGATGTTGTTAAACGCCAGAATAGATGCGGTATTTTTAAATACCGATTCCGAATCTTTTGACGAATTATCGTTCAGCGGCGGATTGTCGGAATAGACGGCTACCGTATTATTCAGTATCAAAACGGCAAGATTTTTTTGTGACTGGCAGGTTTGTCCACTTCAATCTGTATGCCAGCGGGCTATTGAGGTTGATGTGCATTTCAATGACTGAAGCCTGAAACGGCGGTTTAAGCAGACGCCGACAATATACTGTCGGTACGATGCGTGACGCAATTGTCGAGCAAATTATGGTTTGCTCACTGCGATACACTTATGCCAATTCGGTCAAAAAGGTAGCGATGAAGGAAAAGCGGTACAATACGACGTTTATGGTAATAAAACTATTTTTGTTTGCCAACCCCAAAAACTTTTCATATCTTTTCTGAAGTGGAATTCCGTATATATTCAAAAAGATGTCCCCGATAAACTTATTAGAATTGATAGTACATTCTGTCGAAGAGGTTATAAAAAACTTTCCTGAAAAGCAACAAAAAGAATACAGGGAGCGGACACAGCTTAAGTGAAATGCTTTTTTTAAGACAGATTAAAGTTGTGTGATAAATAATTATTCGTATAAATCCGTGCAGTTTGTGGAATTTTTTTTGCATTTATGTTGTAACTTTTGTAATTTTGTCAGGCAAAACTGAAATTATTACATCTATCAATGACGACTTCAAAAGATTTACAACCGGTCAAACAACGTTTTGGTATTATTGGCAATGACGCAGGACTAAATCGTGCGATTGATGTAGCCCTTCAAGTAGCGCCGACAGATTTATCGGTATTGATCACTGGTGAAAGCGGTGTCGGGAAAGAGATTTTTCCGCAGATCATTCATCAATACAGCCCCCGCAAACACAAACAATACATTGCAGTCAACTGCGGAGCTATTCCCGAAGGCACGATAGATTCTGAATTGTTTGGACATGAAAAAGGTTCATTCACAGGTGCTTTAGCCGACCGCAAGGGTTATTTTGAAGTAGCCGACGGCGGAACCATTTTTTTAGACGAAGTAGGCGAACTGCCTTCATCCACCCAAGCGCGGTTGCTCCGGGTCTTGGAAAGTGGCGAATTTATCAAAGTAGGATCGTCGAAAGTCCAAAAAACAGACGTCCGTATCACTGCAGCGACCAATATAAACTTAGCTGAAGCCGTACAGCAACGCAAATTTCGCGAAGACCTGTACTATCGCTTAAATACGGTACCTGTACAAATTCCGGCATTACGTGAACGTCCGGAAGAAGACATCTTGCTTCTGTTCAGGAGATTTGCAAGCGATTGTGCCGAGAAATATCAAATGCCACCCGTCACCCTCGAAGAAGATGCACGACAGTTATTATTGACTTATAGATGGCCCGGGAATATACGCGAACTGAAAAACGTAACCGAACGGATGTCGGTCATCGAACGTGAACGGATCATCACTGCTGAAGAACTGCGTATGTACCTTCCCAATTTAGATATGGAGAAACTCCCCATGTTGATAACCAGGGATAACTCTCAAAAAGTATTTAACAACGAACGCGAAATACTTTATCAGGTACTGTTTGATATGAGAAAAGATGTAAATGACTTAAAGAAGCTGGTTCATGATATTATGAGCGGAACGATACAACTGTCAGTTGAAAACAGCGAACATTACACGCATCCCATTCATTCGGTACCGTCCATTCAGGAAATAGAAGCAGTGGAGGAATCGCTTGCTTTGGATGATGCAGAAAAAGAAATGATACGGAAAGCGCTGGAAAAACACCATGGGCGCCGCAAAAATGCAGCGACAGACCTGAAAATATCCGAACGTACACTCTATCGAAAAATCAAAGAATATGGGTTGGAATAAAAAATACTTTTATATTCAGAGCTTTGTATGGCTTTCAGTGATTATCGTATGGACTTCCTGTTCTTTCAGATATAGTTTCACAGGAGGAACGATGGACTATTCAAAGGTACAATCCATCTCTATCAAGGATTTTCCAAATATGGCGCCTTTGGTATATGCCCCGCTGGCTCAAAAATTTACCGACCAGTTAAAAGAAAAATACATCCGTCAAACCCGCTTACAGGTTCTTCGTGAAAACGGAACTATGGATTTGGAGGGAGAAATCACGGGCTATGAGTTGACGCCTTTAGCGGTTCAGTCAGACATGTATGCTTCGCAGACCCGTCTAACTGTCACCATCCGGGTACGTTTTACAAATCAGGCGACACCTGAGGATGATTTTGAACAAAGTTTTTCAGCTTATCAGGAATATGATAACACCAACATGCTCCAACAAGTTGAAGGTCAACTTACTGATTTGATTGTTAAAGAATTGATTGATCAAATATATAATACCACTGTAGCTAAATGGTAACCTATGAAACGCACTGAATTATATCAACTAATAGCCGCCCCGGCGATGTTATCAGAGACGACATTGCCTGATTTGAAGCAGATTGTGAATGATTTTCCCTGTTTTCATGCGGCACGAATGCTTTACTTAAAAAACTTGGCTGTCGTGGAAGACATGCGTTTGAATGTGGAAATTAAAAAGATGGCTATTCACATTCCTGACAGGATGAAACTTTTTTTGCTGATTGAGGGTGAACGGTATATCAAACCAATGAAAACTGTCGAAAAAGAAAAATCCTTTGATGTCGTTGAAAACTTTTTAACCCAAACAGAAGAACCGGAAAGTGAACCTGCGGATCTATCCTTTATATTTGAACCAACTTCATCCATTGATTACTTACACTGGCTTTCGGCAGATGACCAGAAGTCTGATTCTTCTCATGCGAAATTTCAGCATCAGGAACTGATTGATTCTTTTATTGAGACTAAATCTAAACGCTCACATCTTAACATAAAGATAGAACCTGCAAAATCAGATCACGATACCGACGACTTTATGAATGAAGAAGAAAAATTTGACAAATCGTTGGATTCGTCGTATTTCACTGAAACACTGGCGCATGTGTATATTAAGCAAAAACGGTATCAAAAAGCTTTAGAAATTATTAAGTCATTAAGTTTGAAATATCCGGAAAAAAATCGTTACTTTGCAGACCAAATCAGATTTCTCGAAAAATTGATTATTCATACTAAAAAATAAAAAAAAGAAATGTTCGTTTTTATTACAGTTTTGATTTTAATTGCAGCAGTATTGCTCACATTGATTGTATTGGTACAAAATTCCAAAGGGGGCGGTTTAGCCTCAGGGTTCTCCTCTTCCAATCAGATTATGGGTGTTCGCAAGACAACCGATTTTTTGGACAAAGCAACCTGGGCATTAGCGGGAACGATGATTTTTTTATGTATCATCGTGCCGAGATTTATTCCTCGTCAGACAACGAATATCCAGCAGGGATCAGAAATGCAGCAACAGATCAATGAGGCAATCATGGTTGATCCGAATCTCATTGCTCCCGACTTTGGAACAGCGCTGCCGGAAGGTTTTTCGATAGAAGAATAAGCGAAGGAACGCCTTACCGAACTGTTAGCTCAGTTGGTTCAGAGCACTGCCTTGACAGGGCAGGGGTCGCCGGTTCAAGTCCGGCACAGTTCACAAATGGATTGAATAACAGTCGATTATACGCATTTGCGTACAACCAAATTAGAAGAAATCTATGCGTACTTCTGCTGCGCTACAATACCTATATTTGCAAAAGCCGGTAAGTTCAATTATACTTATCTGCCTTATTTCTGTTTTGCCCTGGATAGCGCTGGGTGATTTTTCCACCAAAGGGGAACCCAGAGAAGCGGCAGTAGCCGTTTCGATGCTTGAAACAGGCAACTGGATCTTGCCGAAAGTATATGCGAACGAATTTGCGTACAAACCCCCGATGACGCATTGGCTCATTGCTGTTTTTTCATTACCGGAAGGAAAGGTTTCGGAATTTACTTCGCGTCTGCCTTCTGTGCTTGCTTATACCTTGATGATGGTTTTCGTTCTGATGTTGTTCGGAAGGAAAACACGCTTTCAGGAAGCATTTATCGCAACGCTGCTATTGCTTACCTGTTTTGAAATCCACCGGGCAGGGATGACCTCGCGCGTAGATATGTTATTGACTGCCTTTATTGTCATCGGACTTACTCAGTTATTCAGATGGGAAGATAAGCTCGAATTAAAAGGATTACCTGTGATTATCCCGCTGATTTTAAGCGGAGCAGCGCTTACAAAAGGACCGGTCGGTATTATCCTGCCCTTGTTTGTTTTTGGCGTCTATCTATTGATACTGCGCAAATACAGTTTGTTGAAAATCACCAAATCTATTCTATATATTGGCGTTGCTTCCTGTTTTGTGCCTTCATTATGGTATATTGAAGCATGGCGGCAAGGTGGAAATGATTTTTTAAATGTAATATTAGCCGAAAATTTCGGTCGGTTTTTTCATTTGGGCGCTGAAAGTATCTCCTATGATTTGGGACATGAAAACGGGGTATGGTATAATTTAGTCACGTTGATTGCCGGCTTTATTCCCTGGACTTTACTCCTGTTTTTTTCACTGTTCGGACTGAAAATTAGCAAACCGGACACTCCTGTCAGACAATGGTTTAAAAAAATCTGGAACACCATCGTCTCAATGGATAAAATCAAACTTTTTAGTTTGGTTGCTTCCCTTTGTATTGTTTTTTTCTATTCCATACCAAGCAGTAAACGCAGTGTCTATCTGATGCCGGCTTATCCGTTTATTGCTTTATTTATAGCCCAGTATTTTATTTATCTGGCTGAATACCGGACACATATATTTCGTCTGTTTGCAGGGACATTGATTGCGCTTGCGTCAGTCGTCATGCTTATTATTATCATTCATTTGACGGGGATTGTGGATTTCAACCTGCTGATTGCCGGATATATCACCAAACAGTCTTCGCTTGAATTGGTAGAAGCCGTTACCCAATCTTTTTCACCCGGAATGATACAGGTAATCATTTATTTGCTGTTATTATTTGCCACAGGTACTTTATGCTACCACTTGAAAAAGAAAATCAATATCAAAATTCTGTACGCCTCCATTTTCGTCGTGTTGTGTTTAAATCTCTTTATTGATGGCGTGGTGATGCCCAAAGTTCGTAACGAAGGTTCTTCACGTCTCTTTGCCGAAGAAATTCAAAAAGATTATCCGCTTGACAGAACAAATGTGTATGTCATGAACGACCTTCGCAATTACGGCAATTTATATGGCATGAATTTTTATATGGGCAACTGTTTCCATAATTTTGAAATCGAACAGCCTCAATCGGGTTATTTCTTAGCCCTTGAAAGAGATTATCACAAAATACTGCAAAACTATCAGGGGAAATATACGTTTGTCCTGCTTCGTACATCGGATAAAATCATCAGCGACGTGCGCGACAAAATTGTATTATGCCGGTTTATGAAAGATTAACACAGCCTTATCTATTCGTCGTTTTATCCCTTCTCTCACCC
>Ga0099364_10007450_pt1 | contig 15626 bp, 4 predicted proteins | sample TergutTh196P3_FD_73070 | JGI IMG/M metagenome (GOLD analysis project Ga0099364, IMG submission 73070) | Microcerotermes parvus P3 segment gut microbial communities from Pointe-Noire, Republic of the Congo - Th196 P3 | ecosystem: Host-associated > Arthropoda: Insects > Digestive system > Gut ...
GTCAGGGTCAATCCCAGTCACAGTGAACGAATAATACTCAAAAGCCTCCACCAAAGTCAGGGTCTCCAAGCCCACAGTCACCGCCACATCTACCAGCCCAGCAGTAGCCCGAGCCGGAGTCAAGCAAGTCAACGTAGTGTCATCTACCACCGTCAAACTTGTACAAGCCTTCCCATCAACAGACACATAAGGACCTATCGTACCAGAAAAACCGACACCCTCAACAGTAATTTCCGTCCCCCCAGCAATCGGACCAGTCGTCGGCGACACACCGATAATATCAAACTCATGCTCAAAAGCCGCGCTCAAACTCTGCGTCTCGCTCCCAATCGTAACGCTAACATCAACCACCCCAGCCAGATGGGCGGTGGTGGTGCAGGTAATACTCGTACCGTCAAACGCCGTGACGGCACAATCTGCTGGTGTGCCACCCAAATCAAAGGTGACAACAGGAGTGAAAGTAGTACGTAAAGCCGAAACATCTAGCGGCGTAGGAGTAGGCTGATAGCCATCTCCCCAACAATAGAGAGCTTTGTCGTGTGTGATGACACAGGCAGACCTCCCGAAGGTGGCAACTTCCCGAACATCAATCCCCACAGGCATATCCACGACAATAGGCGCCATAGCACAGCCGCTCGACAAACAAGTGGAGGGACCAGTGTTGTAGCCAGTTCCAAGCTGGTAATAACCATTATGCCCCCAACAATAGATGGTGTCATCGGTAGTAAGAGCGCAACTATTAAGAGCCTTAGCCGAAACTTGCTTAACATCAGCGTCCATCGGAGAGAGTACCGCAACTGGCAGTGTCTGATTAGCAACAGCATTGCCGATACCAACCTCGCCATATTGGTTGCGACCCCAGCAATAAAGGGCGCCAGCAGTAGTAATAGCACAGGTGTGATTGCCAGAACTAATTCGCTCAACATTAGCATTCATCGGAGCAGCCAAAGCTCCCGGGGTAAGCCTGTCGGTTAGGATACCTAGTCCGGTTTCACCAAATTGGTTACGCCCCCAGCAATAGACAGCCCCAGCGTTTGTCAGAGCGCAAGTATGAAACTCTCCAGCAGCGATTTGCGCTACATTTGCGTCCATCGGGGCGGGAAGTGCAAAGGGTATGGGGCGGTTAGTCGTGGAGTTGTTGCCGACTTGACCGAACTGATTATAGCCCCAACAATAAACCGCTCCTGCATCAGTGAGAGCGCAAGTATGGTTACGACCAGCAGAGATTTGTTTAACATTCGCATTCAACGGAGTGGCGACCGCAACAGGTGCTTGTTGATTAGTTAGGCTACTGTCGTTGCCAAGTTCGCCCATAGCATCTGATCCCCAACAGTAGGCAGCTCCGGCGGTAGTAACGGCACAAGAGTGGTTCATGCCGACGGTAATTTGCGCCACATCAGCATTCATGGGAGCGAGAACTGACCCTGGCGTACTCTGGCTACCGCCTGGACCATTACCTAGTTGTCCATCACTATCACCTCCCCAACAATACACTGCCCCAGCAGTGGAAAGAGCGCAGACGTGACCTATATACGAGTCAACTTGCTCCCACTCTATATCTACAACTTGTTCTAGGTTCGTCCCAGTAATAGTCACCTCCGTCCCCCCACCTACAGGCCCATGGTCAGGGTCAATCCCAGTCACAGTGAACGAATAATACTCAAAAGCCTCCACCAAAGTCAGGGTCTCCAAGCCCACAGTCACCGCCACATCTACCAGCCCAGCAGCGTGAGCCGGAGTTTCACAAGTCAGCATAGTATCATCTACCACCGTCAAACTTGTACAAGTTTCCCCACCTACCGAAACATACGGCCCAATATCCCCCGAAAAGCCCAAGCCCTCAATAGTCAGCAAAGTCCCGCCAGCAATCAACCCCCGCTCAGGCGAAATACTATCCAGCTCAAACTCATACTCAAAAGCCGAAGTCATAGTAGCCACCCCATCTACCTCCACGGTCACGTCCACCACCCCCCTCGGGTGGACAGTAGTTGTACAGGTAATAGAAGTCGCCGTAACCGCCGTCACAGTACAAATGGCAGGATTGCCGCCGATATCGAGCGTCACAATCGGATCTATAATAATAGCGCCGCTAGCGACCGGAGTATATCTGGCATTATCATAAGTACCGTCGCCCAACTGACCGCCGGAGTTTTCGCCCCAGCAATAAGCCTCTCCGACAATATCTAGGGTGCAGGTGTGAGCGCCATTTGCGGTTATGCTCGCCAAGGTCTTACCGGCCAAAACGCCAGTGCCATTTACCACCTTCACTGGGACATTACTACTAGCAGGAAGCCCATGCCCGAGTTGGCCATCATAGTTGGCTCCCCAGCAATAAGCCTCTCCGGCCGTATCTAGGGCGCAAAAGTGTTGATCGCTAGGACTACTACTGCCCGCAGCGATACTCACTAAAGTCTTATCAAACAACACACCAGTGCCATTCACCACCTTTACCGGAACATCACTACCAGTATTATTACCATTCCCGAGCTGCCCACTATTGTTAGCTCCCCAGCAATAAGCCTCTCCGGCAGTATCTAAGGCGCAGGTGTTCCGATAACCCGCAGCTATATCCACCAAAGTCTTACCAACTAACACGCCAGTGCCATTGACCACCTTTACCGGAATATTGCTATTTGCACTACCACCACTCCCGAGCTGTCCCAGAGAGTTTTCACCCCAGCAATAAGCCTCTCCGGCCGTATCTAGAACGCAGGCGTGTTGATAGCCTGTGGATATACTCACTAAAGTCTTGCCAGCCAACTCACCGGTGTTGTTCACCACCTTTACCGGAATATTGCTACCTGTATTCAATCCATCTCCGAGCTGACCGTTATCGCCATACCCCCAACAATAAGCCTCTCCGGCAGTATCTAGGGCGCAGGTGTGCATATTGCCTGCGGCTATACTCACCAAGGTCTTGCCAGCCAACTCACCGGTGTCGTTCACCACCTTTACCGGAATATTGCTACTGGCACCCAGCCCATTCCCGAGCGAGCCACCCCAGTTATATCCCCAGCAATAAGCCTCTCCGGCAGTATCTAGGGCGCAGGTGTGCATATTGCCTGCGGCTATACTCACCAAGGTCTTGCCGGCCAACACACCAGTATCATTGACCACCTTCACGGGAGTAGTGCTAAATGTATTGTCGCCATTCCCGAGCTGTCCGTAATTATTACCCCCCCAACAATATGCCTCTCCGGCAGTATCTAGGGCACAGGTGTGATAGCCGCCGGCCGCTACCAGCTGCCACCCTACACTCTGCTCAAAGTTCGTACCGGTAATCGTCAAGCTCGTGCCACCACCACTCGGGCCAAACTCTGGAGTGATGGAGGAAATAGTCGGGGGGTTTTGGTAGCGGTAGGCGTCGGCGAGAGTGCTGGGTAGGCCATAAACCTCTATGGCGACATCAACCAGACCACGGGTGTGGGCGGTGGTTGTACAAGTTAGCTCTGTGTCGCTGACCACATCAATATTGTCACAGACCGCCCCACCAATACTAACGTCCAGCGCTACAGCTTGGGTAAAGTTGGTGCCGGTGATGGTAACCGGCGTACCCCCAGCCGTCGGGCCGGATTCGGGTGAGATAGCATCTATCACTGGCATATCAAAGTAGCGATAAGTATTACTCAGATTATGCACCTCACCATCAATACTCACGGTCACATCTACTAGGCCGATAGCATGAGCAGAAGTTGTACAAGTTATCGTAGTATCCGTAACAGCAGTCACAGCACAAGGCGCAGGGCCACCGCCAATATCTAGCGTCACAACAGGCGTGGGGTGAGGAGTCGCCACTGTGGTTGGCACCCAGCTATCAGCACTAGAGTTATTGCCTAGCTGACGATTATTGTTACGCCCCCAACAGTAGGCCTCGCCAGCTGCGTCTATAACACAAGTGTGCTGATAACCAGCACTAATGCTCGCTGTGTCCTTGCCCTCCAGTACGCTACTCGCACCATTATCTACTTTCGCCGGTATCCAGCTAGCATCATTAGTGCCATCTCCTAGCTGACCATAGACATTAGCCCCCCAACAATAGGTCTCGCCGAGAGTGTCAATAGCGCAAGTGTGGGAGTCGCCAGCGTTTATACTCTCTAGAGTTTTACCTTCCAGCGCACTACTTGTCCCAACATCTACTTCCACTGCTATCAGACTATTAGTATTGTCGTTATTACCTAGCTGACCCTGAGTGTTCTGCCCCCAACAGTAGGCCTTGCCAAGGGTATCTAGGACGCAGTTGTGGTTGGTATTAGTAGATATACTTACTAGAGTTTTGTTTTCCAACACACTACCCGAGCTATTACTTACTTTCTCCGGCACCCGCTTAACACCAGTAAGCCCATTCCCTAGCTGACCAGAGAGGTTCCACCCCCAACAGTAGGCCTCACCTAATGTGTCTAGAGCGCAGGTGTGTTCATAACCAGCGGCTATACTCTCTAGAGTTTTACCCAGCAATGCTCCACTGTCATTCACCACTTTCACAAGTACTGGACTAGAAGTATTGTCATTATTTCCTAGCTGACCGGAGGTATTAAAGCCCCAACAGTAGGCCTCGCCTAAGGTGTCTATGACACAGTTGTGGTATTGACCAACAGCCAGGCTCGCTACGGTCTTGCCCCCCAACGCAACTTCCACTGGTACCCAGCTGTTATCATTAGTGCCGTCTCCTAGCTGACCAAAGTTGTTAGCCCCCCAACAATAAACCTGACCAAGCGTGTCTAGGGCGCAGGAGTGAGAGAACCCAGAGCCTATGCTCGCTAAAGTCTTGCCTTCCAAGAAACTACCCGTACCAGCACTTACTTTCGCCGGCACCCAGCTAGTAGTAGTGGAGTCATTGCCTAGCTGGCCGTTGTTGTTCCACCCCCAACAATAGGCCTCGCCAAAAGCGTTTAGGGCGCAGGTGTGGTAATAGCCGCCTGATACCTGTTGCCACTCAAAGCTCCGCTTAAGATTAGTGCCGGTGATGGTAATGCTCTGTCCGCCACTCACCGACCCAGCAGGGGGAGTGACATCAGAAAGCGTAAATGAATAGTAGGTATAGGCGCCAGACAACGTCAGCATCTCCAGCCCCACAGTCACAGACACATCTACCGCCCCAGCCTTAGCCCGCTCGGGGATTGTACAAGTTATCTGGGTGCCAGTACGGCTAATAATCGGGCAAGTCTTTCCACCTACGCTAACATAAGGCACCATAGCACCATTAAAGCCCAGCCCGTTCAGCGTCAACACCCCACCCCCGCTAGTCGGTCCAGTCGTAGGCGAGATGTCGTCCAGCTCAAACTGATACTCAAAAGCGCTCGCCATAGTCCCCACACCATCAGCCTCCACAGTCACGTCCACCACCCCCCGAGCATGAACAGTAGTTGTACAAGTAATAGAAGTAGCCGTAAACGCCGTCACGCTACAAGGCGCAGAGCCGACAGTGACAATCGGTGTGGAGTTGGAATTGCCAGCTGGAATAGGGAAAGAAGTATTGATAGTACCGCCACTGATACCGAATTGCCAGGTATTGTCGTATCCCCAGCCCCACATTTTGCCAGAATTATCTACGGCGATAGAGACGTTTGTGTCACCAACCATTGCCTGAAAACTCAAGCCATTTATCGGACTGCCAGCCAGAGCAGAGAGATTGACCGGCTCACCAGCGTCAACACCGATATCGTCATTACCCACTTGACCAATATTATTTCTGCCCCAAGCCCAAAGCCCACCAGAAGTATCTATGGCGAGAGAATGGTTCTGACCCGCATTGATTGCCCTAAAGCTCACTCCATTCGTCGGACTGCCAGCCAGAGCAGAGAGGTTGACCGGTGCTAGAGCATTATTGCCAATGTCATTATTGCCCACATTGCCATAGACGTTTGTCCCCCACGCCCATAGGTCGCCAGAAATATCTATGGCCAGAGCATGTTCACGACCGGCGGCGACCGCTTTGAAGGTGAGGCCGTTTAGATTACTGCCTAGATGGTTTGAGATGTTAATGGGGACACTAGACACGGCGGTACTCCCACGACCAAGCTGGCCGGCACCACCCCACCCCCATGTCCATAGCTCGCCAGAGCTATCTATGGCCATAGAGAACCGCCCGCCCGCCACTACTTTTTGGAAGGTCAATCCGTTTAGTCCGCTATTTGGGTGATTGGAAATATTAACCGGTATTTGAGTAACGGTAGCAACACCATAGCCAAGCTGGCTATCATAGCCTGACCCCCAAGCCCATAGCTCGCCAGAGCTGTCTATGGCGAGGGAATGGTCGGTACCAGCAGACACATCTTGGAAAGTCAGGCCATAGACAGGGTTGGTATTGCCAGAAGTATAGGTGTAGGCGGAGAGATTAAGTGGTGCGCCGACATTGCTCGTATCGTCCGTACCCAATCGCCCCCCACTGCCCCACCCCCAAACCCAAAGGTCGCCGGAACTATCTATGGCAAGAATATGACGGCCATTAAGTCCAGCCTCTACCTTCTGGAAGGTCTGGCCGTTTAACCCGCTAGAGGGGAGAGCAGACAGATTGGTTGGTGTCTGAGACTGGTTGAAGGCGCCACCACTACCGCTTTGGCCTAAGGTACCGGCCCCCCAGACCCAAAGTCCGCCAAAAGTATCTAGGGCAAAGGTAGTGTCGGTGCCAGCAGTTACATGTTTCCACTGTACTGGCACTTGGAAATTCGTGCCGGTGATGGTTAGGCTGGTGCCGCCGCCGCTGGGACCGAACTCTGGCGTGACGCCCGAGATTGTCGGCGGATCTTGATACCGATACCCATCAGCCAACACCGAAGGCAAACCATAAACTTCTATCACCACATCTACCAGCCCCCGAGAGCGGGCAGTGGTCGTACAAGTCAGCTCAGTGTCGCTGACGACATCAATATTGTCACAGACCGCCCCGCCTAGCGTTATATCCAGTGCCACGCCCTGCTCAAAGTTGCTACCAGTGATAGTCACGGTCTGCCCACCCTCAATCGGCCCAGCGTCGGGCAAAATCGTATCAATAACCGGCACATCAAAGTAGCGATAGGCACTGCTCATAGCATGAGTTTCTGAGCCAATAGCCACAGCGACATCTACCACTCCCAAAGCATGGGTAGAGGTTGTACAAGTTATAGAGCTAGAAGTAACGGCGGTCACGGCACAATCCGCCGGAGTACCACCAGCGTCAAAGGTGACTGTGACGGCAGGCAAGGGCGGAATGCCAGTAAGGAAACCTTGAACGCCAACAGGCACGCTACTACTAGCGTAAGAGCTATCTCCCAACTGACCGTAATCGTTGCTTCCCCAACAGTAGATTTGGCCGTCTAGGTCAATTGTGCAGGTGTGTCCGTTGAGTGCGGCCATGGAGCCGCCTGCGGCGATTTGGGCGAGAGTTTTGCTGTCTAGGGACCCTCCAGTGTTTACTAGTGTTGGTATATTTACTGCGCCGCCAGATGAGCCTATTCCGAGCTGGCTGTGGATGTTGTCTCCCCAGCAGTAAGATTCGCCACTCATGTTGATGGCGCAGGTGTATTCGTAGCCCGCGCTTACTTGGGCGGCGAAGCCTTGGAGGGCATTTCCTCCGTCTATTGGTTCGGGGGTTGCGAAATAGGGGGTGGAGGAGGCATTACCGAGCTGGCCTTGGTCGTTGGCTCCCCAGCAATAGATTTCGTCAGAGCTGCTAATTGCACAGGTGTGATAACCTCCGGCGGAGATTTGGATTACGTCTGCGCCGATATTAGTAGTATTAATCGGCTGCGGGGTAGTACCGATATTGTCGCCCCAACAGGAGACTTCGCCGGAAATGTCTAGGGTGCAAGTATGATAGCCTCCGGCGGAGATTTGGGTGGCGGTGGTGAGACTTGGATATTGCGATATTTCTATTGGCGAAATGGAGGGGTTCGTGGTGCCGTCGCCGAGCTGGCTCTTAGAGTTGTCTCCCCAACAATAGACTGCGCCGCCTGTGTCAATGGCACAAGTATGGAAGCTGCCTGCGGAGATTTGGACGAGAGTTTTGCCGGACAAAACTCCGGAAATGTCTACTGGGGTGGGCTCTATTTCGGCCGAGGATGGAGAGCCAATGCCGAGCTGGCCGGAGGTGTTGTCTCCCCAACAATAGGCTGTGCCGTTCGTGTCTAGGGCGCAGGTGTGAGCGTCACCTGTGGAGATTTGGGTAAGTGTTTTGCCAGCGAGAAATCCTTCAGTGTCTACTGCTGTAGGAGTAGTTCTGCCAGACCAACTCTTGTCACCGATCTGGCCGGTGTAGTTTGCACCCCAGCAATAGGCTTGTCCGTTGAAATTGATGGCGCAGGCGTGGTCGCCGCCGACAGCAAGTTTTTGCGCTATACTACCCTCTCCGCTGGGTAGCATAAAGTACCCTTCTATCGTGACTGTTTGTCCGCCGTCTGTTGATCCGGCTATGGGGGTGATATCATTTAGTACAAACGAATAGTACTCGTAAGAATTAGGTAGAGTCAGAGTCTCCAGCCCCACAGTCACAGACACATCTACCAGCCCACCACTAGCCCGAGTAGGAGTAGTACAGGTTAGTGTGTTGGAGTTTACCACTGTCACGCCAGTACAAGCCCCGCCACCCACACTAACATACGGCGGGCTGGCGGGCGAAAAGCCCTCGCCAGTGATAGTAATAGTCTCAGTAGGCGCAAAAGCCGAGCCGGTATTAGGCGAAACAGAGGTTATGTCAAACAAATACTCAAACTCCGCCGTCAGCGTCTGGGTCCCGCCACCAATGGCGACATGGATATCCTTCACCCCCCGTGGGTGGGCAGTAGTAGTACAGTTTATAGTGGTAGCGGTAAAGGCAGTCACACTACACGGGGCGGTGCCAACAGTGACGGAGGGGGTGGCAAAGGTAATCCCGCCATGGACTGGAGTGTCGGTAGAATTAACAGCGATCCCCGTGCCGAATATACCAGCAATGTCTTCTCCCCAGCCCCAGATTTGGCCAGAAACATCAAGGGCAAGCGCATGATCCGCTGTGGTATTGCTTGAAGCCATCTTGAAACTAGAGCCATTAATCGGACTTCCAGAGAGGGCGGTAATATTAATCGGGGTCCAAGAACAGGCATACGTGGAACAAGTGTCTGGAGCAGAGCCACCACTTAGACCCAGTTGGCCCTTATTATCCTGACCCCAAGTCCAGACTTGGCCAGAGCTGTCAACGGCGATAACGTGGCGATTCCCAGTACTGACTGACTGGAAAGTTAGGTCATAGAGCGGATTGTCCACGCCGCCAGTGAGCGTGGCAGCGGCAGAATGATTAAAGGGAGCCGTGACCGCGGTCGTACCATTATTACCGAGTTGGCCATATTGATTATGTCCCCACACCCAAAGGTGATTGTTTTCGTCTATGGCGGTTGAGTAGCCCTCGCCAGCCGTAACACTCTTAAAAGTATGGCCATTTAGACCACTGCTGGGGGTAATGGAGGGGTCGGAGACATTAACAGGCACAAAAGAATCGGCGGTGTTACCACGACCCAGCCGACCGTAACCGCCATTCCCCCACGCCCATAGCTCGCCAGATTCATCAATGGCCAGAACATGTGACATGGTAGCAACAGAGACTGCCTTAAACTTATGGCCATTCAGACCACTGGCTGGATTAGTGGAAATATTAATCGGCAAATTAGTAGCGGAGGTAGAAGTGCCATCACCCAAGAGACCACCTAGACCATTCCCCCAGCCCCAAAGCTCGCCATCACTATCAATGGCCAGATAAGCGTAGGACCCGCCCGAGGCAGCAATAAAGGTTTTGCCATAAATGGGGTTAGGCGTCGTGCCATCAGCGAGAGTGGGAGCGGCAGAACGATTACTTGGTGTCAGAACACTAGCGGTAGCGCCATTTCCTGTCATGCCATAGTAGCCTTCTCCCCACGTCCAAAGTTCGCCGTTGCTATCAATGGCTAGCGACGAACCGCTAGTGGTAGCAATCTCCACAAAAGTTTGGCCATTGAGACCACTGCTGGGGTGGGTAGAGATATTGATCGGGACATTGGAGCTAGCGGTACTACCTCGCCCAAGCCGACCCTGATCACCCGCACCCCAAGCCCAAAGCTGGCCAGAGTCGTCTAGGGCAAGAGTGTGGTAGAGACCATTGACAAGCTTCGTCCAGACGGCCTGTTGCTGAAAATCCGTGCCGGTAATCGTGATCGGTGTGCCGCCACCGGAGGGGCCGGAGTTCGGAGCGGCGAAGGAAAGTTGGAACGAATAATAATTATATGCGTCAGAAAGGGTAATATCGTCGCCACCGATAGCAATCTTAACATCTTTTAGCCCCACGCTATGCGAAGGCGCCGTGCAAGTAATAGAAGTATTGGTAAAGGCTGTCACGACGCAAGGCTTGTCACCAATAGAGACAGCGGGGGTGGCAATCACTTGAGCGGTATTGATGGGAAATTGACTGGAGCTGGTAGGGCCATTGCCGAATTGGTTATAATCATTCCCCCACGACCAATATTTACCACCACTATCAATCGCAAAAGAGGAGTTTTCGGCGCCGGAAACGGCTCGGAAAGTCATGCTATAAACGGGGTTGGGCGTGATACCGTCGGAGAGAGTAGAGTTGGCGGAGATATTGATTGGCCACATAGAACAAGCATTACTATTCCAGCAAGCGGTGCTGGGACCAGTGTTATCGCCAATGCCCAACTGACCCGAGCCGTTTTGGCCCCAAGTCCAAAGGTTGCCAGCAACGTCTATGGCTATTGAATGGTAAGTAGTGTTAGCGGTGTCAACGGACTGGAACTTGACGTTTTCGGCTGGGTTGCCAGATTGCTGGGAGAGGTTAAGGGGAGTGGAGCGAGTAGTATTGGAGGTACCATCACCCAACTGGCCGTAGTCATTTGAGCCACCTCCCCACGACCAGAGATCGCCGGTAGTGTCTATGGCGAGAGTAAACCGATCGGCAGAGAGAGTTTTAAAGCTCACACCATTGGCCGGATTGCCACCAAGAGCGGAGAGATTGATGGGTGTATTAGATGAACTGCCACTACCGTTGACATTGCTACCCCAGACCCAAAGATCGCCGTTGCTAGCAATAGCCAGAGAGTGGGTATAGCCAGCTTGGATAGTCTGGAAAGTGAGGCCGCTGATTGCAGAGTTGGCGGAGGTAAAAACGGGTATAGGCGAAGTGGTAGTATTGCCGGTGCCTAGCTGGCCCTGACCGTTGGCGCCCCAGGCCCAGATTTTACCGGTACTATCAAGTGCTAGAGTGTGGTTTTGACCGGCGGAAATCTGCGTGAAAGTTAGGCCGTGGATAGGATTGGGCAGGCCTCCCAACTCAGTGGGGGCGGAAATATTGACCGGCAAAAGAGCGTCATTGCCAGAGTCATTGTTGCCCACCTGACCATTATTGTTGCGACCCCACGCCCAGATATGGCCGTTTTCGTCTAGGCTCAAGGAAAAGTATTCGCCGCCGGCAATGTCGGTGAAAGTGAGGCCGCGCAGCGGGTTGGTCGCGCCACCAGAGGCGTGAGTCCCAATGGCGGAGTAATTTACTGGTCTATTGCTAGAGGACGACGTACCGCCATTGCCGAGCGCACCCATATTGTTTTGCCCCCACACCCAAAGATGACCTGAGGCGTCTAGAGCGAGAGTGGTACGACGGGTGTGAGCTATTTTTGCCCACTCTGCTTGTTGCTCAAACCCAGTACCGGTGATAGTCACGCTAGTCCCCCCCAGCGTAGGGCCAGAGGTTGGGGTAAGGTCGGTGATGGCGAAATCTAGTTCATAGGTATAGCCACCGGAGAGCGTGGTAGTCTGGCCATTGATGGTGACTTTGACATCTTGGGCTCCGGCCTTGGCCATTGGTGGCGTATCGCAAGTGATGGTGGTATTGGTGAAAGATAAGTTGGTGCAGGGCTTATCGCCGATAGTGACTGTGGGCGTGGCGTTGGTTTGGCCGGGGATATGGACGGGGCGAGTGGCGTCGGTGCCTTGGCTGTTGTTGCCGACTTGACCATAGTAATTGCTGCCCCAAGCATAAAGCTCGCCGTCGGTGGTGATAAAGAAGGATTGGCCGTCGCCGCCGTTGATTTGCTTGAACGTCATACCGGAGACGAAGGGGCTGCTAGCGATCGCGCCGTCGGAGATTTTGACGGGGACTGCGGTACCAGTGGTGTTGCCGCGGCCAACAGAGCCGGCGTTGTTGTTGCCCCAGCCATAAACGACGTCGTTTTCGTCCATCGCGAAAGAAGTGTAGGTGCCGGTGCCGACTTGGACGATTTTGAGGCCGGCGGTTAATGGGCTGGTGACGATCGCTCCGTCGGAGATTTTGATTGGCAAAACTGAGCAGCCGTAACCCCCCGTGTTGCATTGGTTGGGGCTGGTGGCGCCCAAGCCGAGCTGGTTAAAGGTGTCGTAGCCCCAAGAATAGAGAATGCCGTTTTCGTCTATGACAAAGTTGTGTTGGGCGCCAGTGACAAGGGTGGTAAGTTTGAGACCGGCTGTGAGGGGGCTGCCGGCGATGGCGCCGTCGGAGATTTTGGTCGGGATGCGGGAGCAGCCTAGTGAGTAGGAGCCGCAGGAGGCTTGGGGGCCGGTGTTGCTGCCGGTGCCGAGCGCGCCGGACCAATTGTCGCCCCAAGTGTAGATGTCGCCGTTTTCGTCTAGGGCGGCGGAGTGGAGCATACCGGCAGTGACTTTGACGATTTTGAGGCCGGCGGTGAATGGGCTGGAGGGAACAGCGCCGTGGGAGATTTGGATGGGGATATCGGAGTTGGTGGGAGTGGCGCTGCCGATGCCGAACTGGCCGGCGGTGTTGCTACCCCAGACGTAGAGGAGGCCGTTTTCATCTATGGCGAAGGTATGACCGTTGCCGGCGAAGATTTGGGCGATTTTTTTGCCTGCTGTGAGGGGGCTGGAGGCGATAGCGCCGTCGGAGATTTGGATTGGTAGAGAGCTGTCGGTGTTGTTGCCGCGCCCGAGCTGACCGCTGGTGCCACGACCCCAGGCATAGAGAATGCCGTCCTCGTCTATGGCGAGGCTGAAGTCGCCACCGTTAGAAGCGGAGATTTGGGCGATTTTTTTGCCTGGCGTGAAGGGGCTGGAGGCGATGGCGCCGTCGGAGATTTTGACGGGGGGGGGTTGACCAGGGCTCGGGCTGCCGCTGACGCCGGTGCCGAGCTGGCCGTATTGATTGCTGCCCCAGGCGTAGAGATCGCCGTGTTCGTCTAGGGCGAGGGTGTGGGTGTTGCCTTCTACTTGTTTCCAGAGGACGGGTTGGTAGAAATCAGTACCTGTGATTGTGATGGTTTGGTTGCCCTGTTTAGGGCCAGAGTTGGGGGAGACGGAGTCGATACTATCAAGGGCGAGGGTGAAGCCGGAGGGAGAGGGAGTGGTAAAAAAGTCTTGGACTGGATTAAAGAAAGAGGAGATGGCGGAGGTGATGGAATCAAAAGTATTGGAGATGCCGTCGAGGAAGGAGGAGGAGTCGGGGTCGAGACAAGTGAGGCCATCTTCGTCTAGGATTTGGTCTTCCTCGCAGATGATTTGTTCTTTGGGGGGGAGGTTGGGGTCGTCTTGGTCGTCGAGGGACTGATTGTCGGGGTCGCTGGGGATTTCTTCGGGAAGGTCTGGGATGGATTGGGCGTCTGGAGGCTGTTCTTGGGCGAAGGAGGGAGGGGCACTAAAAAAGGGGGTGGTACTAAAACCTAGGGCACTAATAATTAAACCAGCGATAATTAGGCCAATTACAATTCGATGTTTGAACTTTCGACAGTATAGGCCATGTCGAGGATACATGTACTAATCATAGTAGCAGATTTGGGGGGCGGGGGCAAGGGGGAGTTTGTAATGTGACAGGACATTCTGCACTATTTCCACTCTCTTAGATATTTTTTGGGGATTGAAATTGTGTGGACTATAAGCTACAATATGATTAATCATGAGCATAATGAAGGTTGAAAAAACTGAGTATTTTGATAAATGGCTTAAAAAGCTCAAAGATATGCGTGCTCAGCGCACTATCAATGCTCACATTGACCGGATGATCGATGGTAATTTCGGTAAAATCCGCTTTGTAGGAGATGGTGTTTATGAGAAAAAAATAAATTATGGCGCTGGCTTTCGTCTATACTATGTGCAGAGAGGCGATGCGTGGATTTTATTAATTTGCGGTGGTGATAAATCGACTCAGCAAAAAGATATTCAGCTGGCACAAGAGATAAAGAAAGGACTATCATGGCCAAAATAATCCCTGATGACTGTAAAGTTACTCCATACGATACTGTTGACTACCTCAAAACGCCGGAGGATATATCTGAGTATTTAAGTGTTGTTTTTGAGGACGGCGACCCTAAACTTATTGCTCGTGCACTGGGTAATGTCGCTCGCGCCAGAGGAATGAGCAGCGTCGCTAAATCTACTAGTCTGGATAGATCTGGTTTATATCGCTCCCTTTGTGTAGATGGCGAGCCAAAGTTTAGCACCATCACTAGGGTGATGAAGTCACTTGGGTTTGGTCTTTCCCCTTATAGACTAGCCTGATAAAAGTGTATCGGTGGTTTTTTACTGACAAGTAGTCCGAATTTGTATATAATGTCTATGAGCTGGCGACCCGCAAGGGTTAGTAACGACCGAGGTTTATACCTCAAGTCAGCAACCAACTCAACAAAACACCTCACAACGAGCGGGGGTTTTGTTGCTGGTGCGTTTTGGGGCGGGGGTCTATGTTGGCATTTGCCGAGACTGAGGGAACACCGAGGGTGTGGGTGATGGACTAATAAAAAAAGCTCTGACCTGTGTAATCCAACACTGCCGAGCTTTTATTTAATTGGATTATAACACATTTATGCTCGTTACAAAACGTGAAATAATGCCTATGCTACAAGGAAATATTCGGTGAGCCTTCATCGAGATTCGAACTCGAGACCTCAGTCTTACCAAGACTGCGCTCTGCCAACTGAGCTATGAAGGCGTATTTGTATTTATTCCCTAATAAATGCATTTGCGAGGGAAAACCTCCTTTTTCCCTGGATTTATCCAAGGTGGGCAGGGCCAATACTTAACCACGGTTAAGTAGAAAACCCATAAGCCCGTAAAAAAGCTATTCGGGAAAATAATATGTTTTCCCTCGCAAGCATATTATAACGTAAATATGGGTAAGTTCAATTACCACCGCCTGAGAGGCGGTGAAACTTGATTATTTAGACGTAAATGTTGGTGAGTTCAATTACCGCCTGAGAGGCGGTAAAGCTTGATTATTGAAATGTAAAGAGCTTAATTATTAAAACGTAAATATGGGCAGGGGTGATGCTCTAAAATTAAGGAAGGGTGATATTAAACGAGAAAAAGACGAAAAGGGAGCCGAGAATTACCAAACTAATAATAAACTTTCTACCAGTTTGAGTCATAAGTATGTTATAGAGAAAAAAATCAGGAATGTCAACACCTTGCGCGAAGGCAAAAAAACTTTTATAATAAGATTCAACAACAAAAAAGAAAGGCTTGTATGGCAGATCATAATTATGAAAGAGGATTGATGATGGGGGTAGTTTTTGGAGGAGTGATCGGAGCCGGACTGGCTTTTTTCCTGACGCCGAGAAATGGCGAGGAAAATAGAGCGATGGTGAAGGAAAAAGCACTCAAGCTCAAGGAAGAAGCGGGAGAAAAGATGGGAGAGCTCAAGGAGAAGATGGCGG
>Ga0099364_10007451_pt1 | contig 15626 bp, 13 predicted proteins | sample TergutTh196P3_FD_73070 | JGI IMG/M metagenome (GOLD analysis project Ga0099364, IMG submission 73070) | Microcerotermes parvus P3 segment gut microbial communities from Pointe-Noire, Republic of the Congo - Th196 P3 | ecosystem: Host-associated > Arthropoda: Insects > Digestive system > Gut ...
CGCAAAAAACGCTATCTGTTTTGCAGAAGAAATAAAAGAATTTTGCCAAAAATTAGTGCGATGAAAGTTTGTTTTTTAAATCCCGTAGGGATTTTCGCTCGGTAGAAAAAAGTTTTTACCCTGCTTGGCATTCTGTAGGAATGCAACCGTGCGCTGTTTGGTTGCATTCCTATGGAATGCTTGTGTGTTGGTCAATATTGTTTCTACCAAACGGGAATGCCTAACGGCATTCAAAAATTGCAAGCAGGACACTTTGCGGATAATCATTATGGATAATCCACACTGCAAGTCGTTGTAGATAATTTTCCCGTTTCAATATCTGATTTTTCATATTATTTTTCTACAATTAAATTTTATGCAAACAAAAAAACAATTTATTTTCTTATGAGAAAATATTTTGCTAAAAATCAAATTTATTTTCCTGTATCACATTTTATGTTGTTTGGGCAATGGAATGAACTATTTGCTTGGTTGCCTGTTGAAACCGTAGTATATGAAAATCAACAAGGCTACTACGATGCTTTGGCAATTTCACAGAAGTCGGGCAATTCAATGTTTCTTACAAATAGCATTACTTTACATAAAATGTTTCTTGTAAATAACAAAAATAATCTTATCAATAAAAAAAACTCTATAAATGTGTAATTTTTTGGTTAATTTTGTCGCTGTTAAATGCAGCCCCCTTTGCGGGGGTTAAAAAACTAATTATACGATGGAAATTCAAAAACAATTTTTCGAGTTAATTAAAGGTAAGTTGCCGGAAAGCATACGTTTGGCAGATATTACCGGCGATGTGTTAGGAATAAAAAGCGACGCGGCATACCGCCGCATAAGGGGCGAAAGCGAGTTGAGTTTGAACGAATATGTGAAGTTGAGCAAGCATTTCGGCGTTTCGGTAGAGGCAATGCTCAAACGGCAATCCGATAATGTGTCGTTCAAATATAACTCGCTCAATTCTACTGATTTTGAAAAATTTTATATTTATAAAAATAGTTTGGCAATGACATTTGAAGGTATTGCGGCTGCTAAGGAAAAAGAGATGCTTGTTACGGCGCTTGATGTTTCGGTGTACCATCTGACGCCTTTTAAGGAATTGTCTTTTTTTAAGGATTATACTTGGTTTCAAAGCGCGGGTAAGGAGCCGATGACTTATGAGCAGTTTGTCAAAAGTATAGATACGGAGCGGGTTGCAGGTTATTTCGACAGAATAACCGATGCTTATCAGCAAATTCCCTCAACCGAAATATGGACGCACGACACGCTTAATCCTATGCTGAATTTGTTGGAATATTTTGTGGCATTGGATTGTTTTGAAAATAAGCGGGAAACGCTTCCCGTGCTTTTCCGCCAACTGATAGAACTGATAGAGCGTGTTGAACAAAACACCGAAAGAGGCTGGAAAGAATACAAAGGCGAGAAAATACCCTGCTGTTTGTATCTCAGTCCACTGAGCATTATGAACGATTTGTTTGTTGCCAATTGCAACGGCGCGAAAGTGGGCACGATTAAACTTCATACCATCAACGCGCTTTTTACGGATAATGAATATTTTTGTTCCGAAATAGAAAAATGGCTCGTTGATATGCAGTCGAAATCGCTGCCATTAACAGGCGGCTCGGCACGGGAACGTATGCAGTTTTTCAAGAGACTGAGGGATAAGGTTGAGGAGGTGATGGCGCGGCTTAGGGTGTAGTGTTACCCGTCCGCTCTTTTTTTGCCGCTTTGCGGCATTTTTTTTTAATAAAAGAATAAACGAAATTTTGTAAAAAATGGATAATTAAAAATAAATAAGTACTTTTGAGGGAAATTTAAAATATCGGAAGGAAAAATCATGAGAAAAATAATTGTTATTTTCGTTACGTTGCTTGTGCTTTGTGCTTGTGATTCGTTGTTTAAACCCGAAAAAGTGGAAATTATAACAGAAAGAAAGCCAGTATTGCAAAATAATGAGGTCGTTTGTTTTAAAAACGAGCAAGACAATACGCTTGTAGATGCGTTTAAGATAACAAGAAAAGATGATTCTTTTGTGTATGACAGGGCAACTATTTTGGAAAGAATAACATTGAGCTACACAAATGTCGATAAACAGGCAGCATTAAAAAAACTTGATGTGTATTTAGATGCTTTTTATAAATTTGCTATTTATGATTACGCCATCTCTAATGATTTCGAAAAATTTGATATTGAAATTAATGAGGTAAGCTATACGGTTTTTGCAGTAAAAAGCAGATTTCCTAAAACAAGCGCACGACCCGACAGCATTTATTATTCCTACCGGGAAGGTATTTTGAGATATTTTTATTCGGATACGATTTATACTCGGATTTTTTAGTTTGAAATGCCCTCCGTTCTTCCGGATTTGTAATTCGGAAGCGGTGTGTATAAGCTTTTATAATGCGGCAAATACATTAAATTGTGCCCCGTAATCCTGCCGGTGGTTGGTTCTGCCGGCAGAAACAAAAACTAAAATGATACAGATAAAAACAACATTAACATGTTTTTTTTCTAAAAATACTTGTTAATTCAAATAAACACCTTATATTTGCAGCGATTTTAATCAAGCAAAGGTATTCCTGCCTTTGTAGAATTCTTTCTATATTTCATAATATAACAGCAGAATCTCACGATGAGCATTCATCTTTTTTTTAATTTTAATCACTACCTATAACAACAAATCTTTTGAATTGTTGAATTGGAGGTCAACAATCAATGGAAGTTAATTATTGAATTTTATTATATGTACAACATTTTAGACCTTAAAAAGAAAACTCTGCCCGAGTTGCAGCAAATAGCAAGCGAAATGGGCGTTTCAAAAATCAAATCGTTCGAAGCCGATGCGCTTGTTTACAAAATTCTTGACGAACAGGCTATCAACAAAGCGAGCCAAAGCGCCCAAAGTCCGGAGCGTAAAAAACGCAAACGAGTTGGGCAAAAACCGGCTTATTCGACCTCGCCAAACAGTATTCCCGCCGCCAAACCTAAAAAACAAACACTTCAACCCGAGACAATCACAACAAGTTCGGACGAAGTAACCGAAAAGGCGCCCGAAACCGTTGTCGAACAGCAACAAGTGCAAGAAATTTCTCACGTTCCTGTTGACAACAAGATAGAAAAACAGCAAAAGAAAGAAAAAAGCCCAAAACCGAAGCAAAAGCAAAAGCAAAAACAAAAGAAAGAGGTTGATAGCGAAGCCGTTTCGCAAACCATCGCTTTTGAAGAAGTCGAAGCAACAGAAGATTTTCCCGCTGCTGTTTCGGAAAATACAGAGCAGGCAGAAGAAATACAAACAGAGGCAGAAGCGAAAGTAGAACAAGCCGTTGAAAAAACGCCTCATCAAAAGAAAAATAACAAAGAAAACTACCACGAAAATCCGCCTGAAAAACAATACGATTTCGACGGATTCCTTTTCGGCAACGGCGTTTTGGAAATAATGCCCGATGGCTACGGTTTCCTTCGCTCTTCGGACTACAACTATTTCAGCTCGCCCGACGATATTTATGTGTCGCAATCGCAAATAAAATTGTTCGGCTTGAAAGTCGGCGATACGGTGTACGGCAGCATTCGCCCACCGAAAGAAGGCGAAAAATATTTCCCTCTGGTAAAAGTCGAAAGCATCAATGGTCGTTCGCCGGAATATGTACGCGACCGCGTTCTTTTCGAGCACCTTACGCCTCTTTTTCCCGACGAAAAATTCAATCTCACAAAAGGACGCAACGACAACCTGTCGGTGCGCGTAGTAGATTTGTTTGCACCTATCGGAAAAGGACAGCGCGGGCTTATTGTTGCACAGCCAAAAACAGGTAAAACAATGCTACTCAAAGATATAGCTAATGCAATAGCGTCAAATCACCCCGAAGTGTATATGATTGTATTGCTTATCGACGAACGTCCCGAAGAAGTAACCGACATGCAACGCAGCGTGAAAGCCGAAGTTGTAGCCTCAACCTTTGACGAGCCGGCAGAAAAACACGTGAAAGTTGCCACTATGGTACACGAAAAAGCAAAACGCATGACAGAGTGCGGGCACGATGTGGTTATTTTGCTCGACAGCATTACGCGCCTTGCACGCGCTTACAACACGGTTACGCCCTCGTCGAACAAAGTGCTTTCGGGTGGTGTAGATGCCAACGCGCTGCACAAACCAAAACGCTTTTTTGGCGCGGCGCGAAACATCGAAAACGGAGGTTCGCTCACCATTATTGCCACAGCGCTTACCGAAACAGGCTCGAAAATGGACGAAGTAATCTTTGAAGAATTTAAAGGAACCGGAAATATGGAACTTCAATTAGACCGCAAATTGTCGAACAAACGTGTATTCCCCGCTGTAGACATTACCGCATCAAGTACGCGCCGGGACGATTTGTTGCTTGAAGAAGATGTGGTAAACCGTATGGTTATCCTGCGCAACTATTTGGCAGATATGAACTCTGTAGAAGCAATGGAATTTATAAAAGACCGCTTATCTAAAGCGTCGTGTAATGAGGAGTTTTTGATAACGATGAACAGTTAATGTAAATCCTATTGATTTCAGTTGCTTGTATTTTCTATTAGGCTTTTCAATAGAGATATTTGTTCGTCTTTGCTTTTGATGAGCTTCTCGTATGTTTCTTTATTTTCTTGATAAAAATTTTCAATTTTTTGTTGATAACACCCTGTTGCATTTTCATTGTTGGTTTGTTGGAATACATCACTTCCTATTTCCAACAAATCGGACAATGGCGCTTTCAGAATTTCTGCAATACAAAACAGCCGCTCTACGGTTAGTTTTGTTTCCCTTGTTTCTATTTTGCGATAGGCAGCAGGAGTTATATCAAGCTCGTGTGCCATATTTTCCAAAGTATAACCATTTTTAATACGAATAGAAATGATTTTATTTATTATTTGTTCAATTTTCTTTTGTTCCATAAGACTTGTTTTTTTGATGCAAAAGTAAATAAAAAAATACCAATAGTAAAATTTTTAATGCAAAAGTAATTTTATTGAAAAGAATTTAGCTATTACTTTGTCGTATTATTTTTACTAAATTTGCAGAAATATTTTAACCATTAAACTTAATTATCATGAAAAAAATTTTTATTAGCCTTTTTTTATTGATTTTGCTTTTAGCAAATGTAAGTGTGCCGGCGCAGATTACTGTTAATTCTTCGGGATTAGAAGTTGCCAAGAATGTGTATATTGGAGGCGCCTCTAATTTTTTTGGTACGACCGGCAACACTCCCATCATTTTCAAGGTGAGCGACACGATAGCGGCGGGATATACAGGATATTCCGGAAACAGCAACGTGTCTTTCGGATACGGCGCACTAAGTAATCCTTTAGCGGGTTTTACCAATGTGGCAGTCGGTTACGAAGCGCTTTACTCCAACACGGCTGGCTACGAAAATACCGCCAATGGTTGTAAAGCTCTTTTCTCTAACGCCACCGGAAGCAGCAATACTGCTATTGGAAATCGAGCGCTTTACGCAAACACGACCGGCTACTATAATACTGCCAATGGTGTTTATTCGCTTATATCAAACACGACCGGTTATTGTAATACCGCCAGCGGTGTTTATTCGCTTTTCCCGAACAATACCGGCAACGGCAATACTGCTAATGGTGTTTATTCGCTTATGTCAAGCAGAACCGGCAATCATAATACCGCTGTTGGTTATTATTCAGATGTCAACGCCGACAACTTGAACAACACAACCGCCATTGGTTATAATGCAAAAGCTACCGCAAGCGATCAAGTGCGTATCGGCAACAGCACTGTGATCAGTATTGGCGGTTATGCAGCCTGGTCTAACCTTTCGGATGGAAGAGCAAAGAAAAATATTCGGGAGGATGTACCCGGACTTGACTTTATCAACCGCTTGCAGCCGGTTACCTATAACCTTGATCTTGATGTCGTAGATGAATTATTGAAATCAGACGACCCGAAAATAAACCATTTTAGGGATTCTGTACGCGCGGCGCGTTCTCCTGAAGAAAAAGCAATTGAGGCAAAATCGAGGGCGAATAAAGAGAAAATGCTGCAAACCGGTTTTGTGGCGCAAGATGTAGAAGAGACTGCAAAAAGAATCGGTTACGATTTCAGCGGCGTGGATGTAGACGAAATGGGTATCTATGGTTTGCGGTATGCCGAATTTGTGGTGCCTTTGGTGAAAGCTGTGCAGGAACTCAGCGGAACAAACGATGCCAAAGATGCCGCCATTGCTTCGTTGCAAGAACAGGCAAATGAATTTATCGAAGCGCTGAAAGAGCAAAAACAACAAATTGAAAAACAACAGATTCGAAATGAAGAACTACAGGCGCAAATCAACGAACTAATAGCAACTTGTTGTGTGCCGAAATTACACTCGGCAGAGGTAGTAGAAGGCATAGACGGAGGCAAAGGCAGCGTTGTGAATGTTTCTGTGATGGAAGAGGCAAAACTCTACCAGAACATGCCCAACCCATTTAACCAATCTACACAAATAAAATTCTACATACCTGAGACTGTAAGCAACGCAATGTTGTGTATTTACGACCTGCAGGGCAGGCAACTGAAACAAACCGCGCTTACACAGCGAGGCTATGGCATCGAAACGGTGTTTGCTTCCGAGTTTCAAGCGGGGATTTATCTGTATGCAATGATTGCCGACGGCAATCAGGTGGATGTGAAACGAATGATATTAACGGAATAAGATAAAAGAAACCAATATGAAAACAAAACATCTATTTATCACAGTACTGCTGCTGGCAGCAACGCTTTTGGCTGCCACAAACAGTTTTGCAAGCCCGCCATATCCTGGCCCTGGTAGAAGTTGGTTTGCTCCAGGGGGAGAAAAAATTAAATTATTCTCCAACGAAGAGTTTTTCTCAAAGGCGGATTACATTATTGAAGCCGATTTTGCGGGTATGGAATATATTTCTTATTATGATGCCGGGGGGAATTATAACCCCGATGAATTTTACACATCAACGTTTCTTATTGTAACTCGCGTGTATAAAAACGACGAAACAATGCCTGTTTCACGCAGAGATACTTTGCATCAAATTAGTAAAGGAGGGGCAGTTATTAAACCATGGTCATCTCTGCAAGAAAAAGAGCAACATCCGTTTGAAGAAGGAGAACAGATACGGACGCCTTATCCTGAAGATTATGATACTGGAGAGAGGGGATATGCTGGAGGAGGTATCTTATTTATGAAAAAGTCTGATTTCCCTGAAAATCCGGATATAAGCAAGCGAAGCAAATATCCTAAAGTCAGTGTGCTGCAAGATATACCAAGAGCCACAATAAAAATTGGCGCTGAATTTTATGCCGGAGAAATAGATGGTCTGAACGGTTTACATTTTGAAAACAGATACGAACTTTATAAGTATATGGAACAGTTTGAAGGAGTAACTGTGCCGCAGCTGTCGGATCCGGGACTCATGCACAGGTATTTAGACGATAAGACGTTTGATCAATATTTAAAAGAAAGAAATGTAGAAGACCCACGCATACCGCGCACACCACAACCTGCGACCCAACCCTGCATTTTTGCTATTAATAGCGAAAACACGGTTACGCTAAAGATTATAGTCTGGTCGGTAAAGAAATATTTTCGCAAGTTGCAACTGGGCAAACAGAAATAGATTTAAGCCGCTACTTACCGATAGGAGTTTATATTGCGGTAGTTTTTTCAGAAGAAAAAAGGATAGAAACGCGTAAAATAATGGTAGAATAAAAACTCGTTACATTTTTTAAAAATAAAATTGGTATGAACAAAAAAATATTCTTTTTTTTAATCGCAGCAACGCTTTTAAGTGCAATAAACAATCTTGCAAAGTCGAATAATATACTGACTGTCAGCATACAAAATCAAACTGTACAGTATGATCATACAAAAGGCAAATATTATTTTAAGTTCGATGTATATGTCAACGCGAATGATTTTTCAACTTATTTAGACAATGTTTCTTTAAGATTAAATTATAATACAACTGCATTTGGAACAAATATTAAGGCTAATAACAAGGTTGAAGTAAGCATGGGTGATGAATTTAATGATTTTACCTATAATTTAAGCAATTATGTTTCAGATGCAAGTCCTAACTCTCTATATCTTGGCTGTGGTGCCGGTCTGGTTGCATATCCGGCAAGGACGCTGCTTACTACTACTCCCGAAAAATTATTAGCCGTGGGAATAGAATTATTGAACGGTTTAACGGGAATATCTTCCGGTATAAATTTTACAGATGTTGTCAACACTTCTATTGCATCATGGTTTGCTCCGGCAAGTAACAGTCCATGGTACGATACAGAGCTTTATGATGCCACAAACTATAATACTCCGCCGGGGTTTACAATATATACGGTCGCGCCAACCCTGTCTAATTTTAGCCCAACAACTGTACGCGCAGGCGTAGATGAAATTCTTACCATTAACGGCGCCAACTTTGGTACACAAAAAGGAGAGGTACTTTTTACAAGAGACGGAGTTGCTTCGGGCGCTACCGATTTTTTAAAAGGACTGGACGAATCGTATATAGACAGTTGGACGAATACCCAAATAAAAGTTCGAGTTCCTTCTTTCGTAAGAAAAGGTTATGTAGAAAAAGGGAAAGGGATATCTGGTTTTGGCAGCGGCGCAGGCAGCGGCAAGATAAAAGTAAGAACAGCTCGCAACGATTCTGTAATTTCGGCAAGCAGTTTACACATCGAATATTCGATATCAAATTTCTCCGGAAAATATGAACCGTCATGCTATACAAATCCTATATGCAGGGTTTACCTTGCCCGCTTGTCTGATTGCAACGATGTTGTTTTTACTTTACATGATACTTTTCAAGGTTCATCTATGGCAAATGCAAGAAATGCGGTTGAAGCCGCATTGCAAAAATGGTCGGATTTATTAAACATAAGCATGGTATTGGAAAGAAACAGTTCTGATACCGACTATGAATACGCGCCTAATTTTGCCAACAGCACTAAAAATATAATTGGCTTTGTAGCTACAGTTTCTAATAATCCGGCTTTATCAATGGCAGTCGTAACCGGAGAAATTAATGCGGGCGTGCCAGGTAGTTCATCAGTTTGTGCTAAGTACTATAGAGGTTATGGCTCACACATCTACATAAAAAATTCTATTCCATGGGATTATCGAACATCCGGTACAGTTTCGTCAGGTACTGCAAGTTTTTATGAAACATTCATGCACGAAATAGGACATTTTCTAAATTTGCAACATGTAAATAATTCGAGCGATTTACTGTATTATACAGTAGGTACAACAGTAACAAATTTAACACCAACATCAATACCAGTAGTAGGAGCAACAACAACAGTAACTGCAAGTAAAAACATAACATGGACCACTATAAACATAGGCACATTAGGCACATTAGGAGCGCCCTGTGGTGGTGTAGGATTTTATGATGAGGTTACAATTCAAGACCCTGAACCCGGAAGAATTGGCTATGGCGGTTTCACTTTAGTACCAAATACAAATATTATTGAACCCTGTTCTATTGCAAATTTCCATGCAATGTTTGTAACCGGAAGCACGCCTCCCACTTATCCGGTTACCTTCGACTGGTTAATTGTATTGTATCACTCAGATTGGACAGAATATGTGTATGCACAACAGACCGGTATGCCGGCAAATACTAATAATCCTTACAATTATACAGAGGGTTGTTTCTGGCAATCTACTGTTGGCGCTTTGCCTGCTTATGACTGGTTGTACGATCCTTCCGGAAATATTTATGGAAAAGTTAGGGTCGCGGTACATATTAGCGATGGAGATATAAAATACGATGTAACGGATATTGGCGTAGCCCCTGTTAAAAAGATACAAAATACGGTTTATAATACAAATACAACAATAAGTGCCTGCTCTGATATTTATCTTAAAGATGTTCAAATACAGGGAACACCCACAGTAATATTTAATATGAATGGATATGAAATAACAATTGATGAGACATTTAACATGCCTGTTGGAGCCACATTTATTATAAACCCTTAATTGCCGGTAACGAAAAGTGCGGGATTAGAAGAAATAACAAATGGAATTAATGACTATTCTCTTCCCGTTTCTTTTCAAGCCTTTTTTCCCATTTCCAAGCCGATTTTAAGGTATCGGCAAGTGTTTCGTTGGCTTTCCAGCCCAACACGTTGTTTGCTCTTGTCGGGTCAGCCCAAACCTGTTCAATATCGCCTTCGCGGCGCTCAACTATTTGACAGGGAACTTTTACCTTATTTACTTTTTCGAAAATTTTTATCAAATTCATTACCGAAATGCCTTCGCCCATTCCAATGTTGAAGTATTCGATATTTTCTTTTGTTTTGTCTTCCAACATGCGTTTTACGGCTACCACATGCGCTTTTGCCAAATCAACCACATGAATAAAATCGCGAATGCAAGTGCCGTCGGGCGTGTTGTAATCGTTGCCAAACACATTGAGTTTATCGCGTAATCCTATTGCCGTTTGCGTGATGTAGGGCAACAAATTATTGGGTACTCCTATCGGATATTCGCCTATTTCGGCAGATGGATGCGCTCCAATTGGATTGAAATAACGCAAAATAATACTTTTAAAATCGCTTCTTGCGTGTATTACATCTCTGATTATCTCTTCGCTTATTTGCTTTGTGTTGCCGTAGGGCGACAACGCCGGTATGATGGGCGATGTTTCTTTGACAGGCAACTCATCGGGCTGCCCATACACTGTACACGACGAAGAAAACAAAAAATGACGCACATTATACAATGGCATCAATTCCAACAAATTCGTCAAACTGTTAAGATTATTTCTGTAATACAATATCGGTTTTTGTACCGATTCGCCAACCGCCTTAAATGCCGCAAAATGAACAATTGCCTTTATTCCTTCGTATTTGGAAAAAAGGCGGTCTAAACTCAAATATTCCATGCAATCTAAATTCTCAAATTCGGGTCGAATACCGGTAATCTTCTCAATTCCCGACAACACTTCAATGTTTGAATTGGACAAATTATCTACTATAATTACTTCATAACCTGCTAATTGCAGTTCGACAACCGTGTGCGAGCCGATATAGCCCATTCCGCCGGTTACGAGAATTTTATCTTTATTTACATGTTGCACCATAATTTTTCGGGGTATATTCCTTGACGAACCAAACTGTTTACTTGCATTACTACCTGGGCTTTGTCTTCGGCATAAGTGATGCCAAACCATTTCGACGACGTATTCAACACTTTCACTGTTACTTTTTTCGACCGGATAAGCGAATTAACTACCGTAGGGATATAAAACTCTGCTTTTAAGTCGTTGGCATTTTCTGTTAAAAATTCCTTGAAAAATGCTTCCGAATAATCGAAATAATCGGGAGAAAATCCCCACATATTCATGGAAACAGGAGTATCGTTTTCTAAAAATTGCATTCCGCCATGTTCATCTTCAAACTGAATTTTTCCTGCGATGTTTTCTATTTTTGTACGTTCTACAACAGTAGTCAGATTTCCGTTTTTATCCACGGTGCAAACGCCGCGGCTTACGCTTCCGCTTTCCGACAGCGTATTGCCCACATGATAGCCAACCATGCAGTATTCATTTTTCTTGCCGTCAATGCTTTTCAAAAAATTCGCCAAAATTTTAAAAGACTCCGCGCCATAGTAATCGTCGGCATTGATAACGGCAAAAGGCTCTTTGATAACCGGTTTACCCATCAAAACGGCATGATTTGTTCCCCAAGGTTTCACTCTTTCTTCGTGAGGGCTGAAGCCTTCGGGCAAAGCGTTTATTTCCTGAAAAACAATTTCAACAGGAACTGCGTCTTTGAATTTCGATACTACCGTTTCTAAAAAATCTTTTTCAAAACTATGTCGAATAACAAATACAATCTTTCCAAAACCAGCTCTAACAGCGTCGAAAATAGAATAATCCATTATCGTTTCCCCATTGGGTCCCAATCCATCTAACTGTTTTAATCCTCCGTAACGGCTCCCCATTCCGGCTGCCAAGACAAATAAAGTAGGCGTCATCTATATCTTTCTTTTTATGTTTTCAAGGCTGCAAAGGTACTCAAATATCCCTTTTATTCGATATTAAACCACAAAAGTTATCAACATTTTGTTGATAACTAATTTTATTTTACCCATTTTTTGCACATTATCAAATAATATTATACTTTTATCCTTTTTTTTGAGAAGAATATATCAAACACATTTTTTAATCTTAATAATATGGAAACCAATAATTTAGTAAACGAAGTGATTGTTAAAGCCAATCTTTGGCTTAACGGAAATTACGATGAAGACACGAAAAAAGAAGTAAAAAAAATGCTCGACAGCGAAGATAAAACCGATTTAATCGAAGCATTTTACAAAGATTTAGAGTTCGGAACAGGCGGTTTGCGCGGAATAATGGGCGCAGGCAGCAATCGAATGAATATATATACGGTGGGCGCAGCCACACAAGGCTTATCCAACTATTTAAAGGCGCAATTTCCCAATCAGGAAATAAAGGTTGTTATCGGGCACGACTGCCGCAACAACTCGCGTAAATTTGCCGAAATTTCGGCAAATATTTTCTCGGCAAACGGCATCAAGGTGTATTTATTCGAAAACCTGCGCCCTACGCCCGAAACATCGTTTGCCATTCGTCATTTGGGTTGCCAAAGCGGAATTATCCTCACCGCATCGCACAATCCGAAAGAGTACAACGGCTACAAAGCCTATTGGAACGATGGCGCACAAATGATTGCGCCACACGATGTGAATGTGATTAAAGAGGTGGAAAAAATTAAAAATACGGACGAAATAAAATTTGAAGGAAACAAAGATTTGATTGAAATTATCGGCGAAAATATTGACCGGATTTTCCTCGAAAAAATCAAAGAGCTTTGCCTGTCGCCCGATGCGATTAAACGCAACAACGACATTAAAATCGTTTATACGCCTATTCACGGCACAGGAATTACACTTATTCCACGCGCACTGAAAGAATGCGGTTTTACCAATATTATTGATGTGCCCGAACAAAATGTGATTAGCGGCGATTTTCCTACAGTGGTGTCGCCCAATCCCGAAGAGCCGGCAGCGCTCGATTTGGCAATTAAAAAAGCAATTGCAACCGGCGCCGATTTGGTGATGGCGTCCGACCCCGATGCCGACCGCATTGGTTTGGCTGTTAAAAACGACAAAAACGAGTGGATTTTGGTAAATGGAAATCAAACAATGTTATTATTCGTGTATTATTTAATTCGCCGTTGGAAAGAATTGGGAAAACTGACCGGAACGGAATTTATGGTAAAAACAATCGTTACAACCGAACTTGTAAAAAGCGTTACCGATAAAAACGGCGTGGAATGTTTCGATTGTTACACCGGTTTCAAGTGGATTGCCTCGGTGGTGCGCGAATTGGAAGGAAAACGTCAATACATAGGCGGTGGCGAAGAAAGTTACGGATTTATGCCTGCCGATTTTATACGCGACAAAGATGCCGTTTCGAGCTGCGTGCTGGCGGCAGAAATTGCGGCTTGGGCAAAAGACAATGGCAAAACGATGTTTCAGCTTTTACAGGATATTTACTTGGAATTTGGTTTTGGAAAAGAAAAAGGAATTTCGATTGTGCGAAAAGGTAAATCGGGCGCCGATGAAATTCGCCAAATGATGATTGATTACAGAAGTAAGCCGTTTACAGAAATTGCCGGCTCGAAAGTAACGTTATTTAAAGATTTCGGAATGCTTTGCTACAAAAATCTTGCTACGGGCGAAGAAGGCAGATTAGATATGCCTGAAACCTCAAATGTGCTTCAATTTTTTACCGAAGACGGCACGAAAGTTTCCATTCGTCCTTCGGGCACAGAGCCGAAAATCAAATTCTACATTGAAGTAACCGAGCCGCTGCAATCGCGCGCCGAATTTGATGCAGTAGAGAAAATTGCAGACGAAAAAATTACGAAAGTAAGAATGACATTGGGAATATAAAAAAAAAATTATGAGCTTTTTCAAAGAATTTAAAGATTTTGCCATGAGAGGCAATGTGATGGACTTGGCTGTAGGTATCATCATTGGCGCAGCGTTCGGGAAAATTGTATCGTCGTTGGTGGCAGATGTCATTATGCCGCCTATCGGCTTGTTAGTCGGCGGCGTTAATTTTACCGATTTAGCGATAAAAATGCCAAGTCCTCTATCCGGCGTGGAGGCGGTAACCATCAACTACGGCAATTTTATTCAAACTGTGTTTGATTTTACGATTGTGGCTTTTGCCATATTTCTGTTGATACGAACAATCAACCGCTTCAGCCGTAAAAAAGTAGAAGAACCTGCCGGAGTTCCCGAAGCATCAACAGAAGAAAAATTGCTTACCGAAATCCGGGATTTGCTAAAAAAACAGATAGTGAAATAGCGAGAAAGTGAGTGTTTTTTTTACTCACTATCTCGCTATTTCGCCATTTTTTATTCCGCTACGCAGCGTACACTAAACCCGTCCGCTCGTCCACCGGTAGTACCGTTGGTGCTAACGCTACTGCTATCGCAGCGGAAGCGGTGTGCGTTGGCACCGTTAACCGTACTGTTCCAATAGTAGCTAACCAAACTCACGTCAACGATCGAACTATAGCGGTAGCTGCGGTACCCTGCCGCCGGCAAGAACAGCGTAGCATTACCGGTAGTAACAGCAGTCGCAGCGCCATTGCGCGGCTTGAACAACCAACCGGGCGTGCCGGCGGCAGAACCGCTGTTAGCCCATGTGCCGGTAACAGTCCTGTCATTAAGAGCCGCATCAGCTACAGAAGCCCATTCTGCCTGTGTAGGCACACGCCAGCCTGACGGACAGGGGTCGTTAGCAGTTTTTATGCGGGTAGTACCCAAACCGCTATTACCGTCCCAAAGGGTGTTTAATTGAGTGGCGCGCCAGTCTACATTACCGGTATTATGTTTGATAAACTTACCATACGCAGCGTGAGCAGGATAATCGGGAGGTCCTTGTACCTGTCCGTTTGCATCAAGCGCGGTGTTTGGAACCTGACTGGCTTGCTGCGAAATGTTGTTTGTCGCATAGCTCTCACTCGACCGTTTCTCGTGCCCGTCTGCTTTACGTCCCCACTGGTACAGGTCGCCGTGCACGTTAGCAGCGTCGATGGCATAAGTACTTGAAGAGGCAACGCCGGTATATCTCAAAGAAGTATACGCCACCTGCTGGGCAATACTCATATCCGAGCGCGCGCCCAAATTATAGCACATAAAAATCAACCACTCGGTAGCCGATTTTTTCAACGGGCAACCGCAAGAGCAGTCCTGTACGGTAATATCCATTTTCACTTTTACATCCTGTATGCCATTATCATACACAATATAAAGAGCAACCTTTGCCGCATTATCGCGGTTTCTGCCCACAATCAGCGGCGTAACGCCGGACTGGTTCAAGTTGGATTTGTAATAAATGGTCAGGCTTGTAACGTCGCCGTTTGCCAAAGATGCCGTCAAAAAGTTGCCCGCAGGAGAAACAAAATCTACCACGCCTTCGGGGTCGTCTATTTGGTAGCGCACGTTGCTTACGCCGGCAGAGGTTGCCCTGAAAGTGTAGGTCTGAATGCCGCTGTAAGGAGGCACTGCGCCCGGCATTTGCGCGGAGCGAATGCTAAAATCGGTCTTTTGAGAGGTGCGGCTCGCATCGCTTGCGGC
>Ga0099364_10007452_pt1 | contig 15623 bp, 10 predicted proteins | sample TergutTh196P3_FD_73070 | JGI IMG/M metagenome (GOLD analysis project Ga0099364, IMG submission 73070) | Microcerotermes parvus P3 segment gut microbial communities from Pointe-Noire, Republic of the Congo - Th196 P3 | ecosystem: Host-associated > Arthropoda: Insects > Digestive system > Gut ...
TCATCGGTCAGTACCACAACTTCCTGGCCTGCTGCAGGAACGCCTGTCAGGCCCTGGATCTCTACCGGAATGCTGGGCCCTGCACTGTCAACGGGCCGGCCCCGTTCATCCAGCATTGCACGTACACGACCATATTCCTGGCCAACAAGGACAATATCAGTGCGTTTGAGTGTACCTGACTGTACCAGAACGGTTGCGACGGGTCCGCGCCCTTTGTCCAGGCGTGCCTCAATGACCAGTCCCTTTGCAGAAACATCAAGGGGCGCCGTGAGTTCCAGGATTTCAGCCTGTAAAAGCACGTTTTCCAGAAGCAGATCAATTCCTTCACCACTTTTGGCAGAAACCGGAACAAATGGTGCGTGACCGCCATACTGTTCGGGGATAACACCTTCCGTGATCAGTTCCTGTGTAACCTTGTCAACATTGGCCCCCGCCTTGTCGATTTTGTTGATTGCAACAACCAGCGGGACCTCTGCAGCATTGGAATGCGCAATGGCCTCTTTGGTTTGCGGCATGACGCCATCATCGGCTGCAACGACCAGAATGACAATGTCTGTTGCCTTTGCTCCGCGTGCACGCATGGCTGTGAAGGCTTCATGACCGGGTGTGTCAAGGAAGGTAATCATGCCATTGGGTGTCTGCACATGGTATGCACCAATATGCTGTGTAATGCCGCCCGCTTCGCCTGAGGCGACTTTGGTTCTGCGAATGTAGTCCAGCAGTGAGGTCTTGCCGTGATCGACGTGCCCCATGACAGTTACAACAGGTGCCCGTGGCAGGAGTTCGGCATCAGCATGCGTACCCATTGCGGCCAGATCGGCTTCATGGTCCTGGATTTTGGCGGCAAAAGCTCTGTGGCCCATTTCCTCAACCAGAATCATTGCTGTTTCCTGATCCAGTACCTGGTTAATGGTTACCATCTGGTCCCACAGCATCAGCTGTTTGATCACTTCAGATGCCTTGACCGACATCTGGTGGGCCAGTTCAGCTACAGTGATTGTCTCAGGGACGTGGATGTTTTTAATGATCGCTTCGGTTGGCTGCTGGAAGCTGCTTGTTCTTTCCGGAGCCTGCTGGCCTCTGCGGTTTTTGCCACCGCCACTGCGCCACCCGTCACGCTGCCCTGACGGTGTCGGACCGCTGCCACGGGTTTTCATGCCGGCACCGCGCTTTTTTGCCGTATCTTCCTGCCATATGGATGCAACATTGGCCGATTTGATTGATTTTTTTTCGGGAACTTCCTTTTTTGTTTCTTTTTTGGCAGCGGGCTTCTTTTCAGCAGGGCGACGCAGAGTCGGGCTTTTTTCAGCGGCCTTCTCCTTTTCCTTTTCAGCAGCCTTGACTTTGGGAGCGTCCGCTCCCGGCGCTGCTTCCGGCTCTGCTTCCGGTTGAACTTCAGTTTCAGCTTCAGTTGCAGCAGGATCGGCATCAGAGGCTTTTGCCGGTTTTTTGGCTGGCGTCATCATGGCCTTGATCTGGGCCACTTCGTTTTCGACGGCCTGGCGCATTTTCTCGGCCTCAGCCACTTTATCCGCTTCTTCCAGAGCCTTCCCGGCATCTGCATCCGCTTCGACTTCGATTGGGACATCTTCACCTGCTTCGGTTTTCCCGCCGGCAGCTTCAGCTTCCAGACGCTGCTGCTCCGCTTTTATGCGCTCTTCCTTTTCCTTTTCCAGCTGGGCCAGTTGTGCCTGCTTTTCGCGCAGTTCCGCTTCCTGGCGCGCGATCAGCTCTGCCTGGCGGCGTGACTCTTCAGCCCGCTTTTTCTGTTCCGCCTCATCAATGATCTGGACGGGTGCTCTGGGGGCAGTCTTTTCGACAGGCGCTTCTTCTTCAAGCCTGAACGTTCTTTTTTTGCGAACTTCAACCTGAATTGTGCGTGACTTGCCGGAAGCATCTGCCTGCTTGATTTCGCTGGTTTCCTTTCGGGTCAGCGAAATTTTCTTCTTTTCTTCAGGCAGGTCGCTCCGGGAGTCGCGCAAATGGCGCAGCAGCCGGGTCTTGTCTGCATTGGTCAGAGAATCATTGACCGAATCTTTTTCGATGCCGGCATTTTTCAACTGCTCAAGGAGCATATCCACGGGCATATTCAGTTCGACAGCAAATTGGGCTACATTGGTCGTTGCCATTCATTCCTCTTATTTTTCCAGCGCGGTTAGTTTTTTTAACAAATCAGTAACCGGGATTACTTTGCTTCCATTATTTTCCATGCACCTGCCTGAAGCGACTTGGCGTGCTCGTCATATCTGGCGTCAATGAGCGCCATTTCCTCATCTGTTACATCTTCAAAACCGTTTTCGATCAGCTCGCGGGCCCTTTCTGTTGACAGGGCCAGTATTGCACCGAATTCGTCATAGGCGAGTTCACCAAATTCTGCCAGAGTCCTGATTCCGGCCAGTCCCAGTTTACCGGCAGTGGCTCTGTCCATGCCTTCAAGATTGACCAGTTCATCTTCCATGCTGGAGATGCCTTCTTCGGATGCAATTGCTTCGGTAACCAGTGCGTTGCGTGCGCGAACGCGCAGTTCATTGACAGTGTCCTCGTCAAATGCTTCTATTTCAAGCATTTCATTGATGGGAACGTAGGCGATTTCTTCGAGGGCAGAAAAACCTTCCTCAATCAGGATGTCCGCAACTTCCTGGTCAACATTGAGTTTTTCCATGAAGATTTTGCGAATGCCTGCTGTTTCCATCGCTGCCTTGTCAGCAGATTCTTCTGCTGTCATGATGTTGATTTTCCATTTCGTGAGTTCCGAGGCCAGACGGACGTTGCGGCCATTCTGGCCAATGGCCTGTGCGAGGTTGTCTTCGTCAACGATGACATCCATGGCGTGCTGCTCTTCGTCAACGACGATGGAGGATACGGGTGCCGGTGCCAAAGCGCCAATCACAAACTGTGCCGGGTCCTCCGACCACAGGACAATATCCACGCGTTCTCCGCCCAGTTCATTTGTTACTGCTGTAACACGTGAGCCGCGAATGCCCACGCAGGTTCCGATCGGATCGATGCGCCTGTCGTTTGTGTGTACCGCAATTTTTGCTCTCACGCCAGGGTCACGTGCTGCCGATTTGATCGCGAGCAGGCCCTGTTCTATTTCGGGCACTTCAAGTTCGAAGAGCTTGATGATGAATTCCGGTGTGGTACGGGACAGGATAACCTGCTGTCCGCGGGCACTTCTGTCGACGCGGTGCAGATAGGCGCGAACCCTGTCGCCGATCCTGAGGTTTTCCTTGGGAATCATCTGGTCGCGCGGCAGACGTGCCTCGATCTTGCCGGATTCGATGATGGCATCGCCTCTTTCCATTCTTCTGATTGTTCCGGAAACCAGGGTATCCCCCCGCTCCAGAAATTCTGTGAGCATCTGCTCGCGTTCCGCATCGCGTATGCGCTGCAGAACGATCTGTTTGGTATCCTGGGCAAAGCGGCGTCCGAGTTCGATTGATTCGATATGTTCTTCGAGTGAATCGTCGATTTCAATGTCAGGAATCTGCTCTTTTGCCTCGAAGTGTAAAATCTCCTGGTCAGGCAGCTGCAGGCCCGCTTCGTCGGGCACGACGCGCCAGCGGCGAAATGTTTCAAATTCTCCGGTTTTGCGGTCAATGGCAACCCTGATATCGACATCGCCCGGATAGCGTTTCTTGGTTGCAAGAGCAAGAGCATGTTCCAGCGCTCCCAGAACCACTTCCTTGTCCACATTTTTTTCCCGCGCCAGTGCATCAACAAGCTGCAAAATTTCGAAACTCATTTTTTTTTCCTAACATTAAAATTCAGCTGTGGAACCAACCGTGCCTTGTCTACATCGGAAAGAGAAAAGTGCAGTACGGCAGCGCCTTCTTTCGTATTGAATTCCAGTAACAGTTCATCCCCTTCAGGTTCGTGCAATATGCCCTGATAGACACGGCGATTGGATTTGCCATCAACGGGTGTACGCAATTTGATGTGTGCTTCCATACCGGCAAAGCGGACATAATCGGCAAATTTTGTCAGTGGTCTGTCAAGGCCTGGTGAGGAAATTTCCAGCTGTTCATAATCGATGTCCTCAACTGTCAGAACATGCGACAGCTGGTGGCTCACGACTTCGCAGTCCTTTATTGTGATACTCCCTTTTTCGAGGTCTTCCGGAAGGAAGTCGATGTACACGCGCAAAAGGCCACTTGGCGAGCGCTCAATGTCGACCAGATCATATCCACAGCCATTGACTGTTTTTTCAATTAAATCATGTAGCAAACTGCTCTCCAGTCCAGTTTGAAACCTTTGTTGGGATGTTCCTGTTTTCCCGGGCACAACTAAAAAAAAATGGGCGCATGCCCATATCTTTTTTTAACAGCAGAATGCCCAAAACTTAAGCAATATCGAATTTTATACAAAAATTCAGACAACTGCAAGCGTTTTTGATGGACATTGTGCCTGACGGACACGGGTTTTTTCAGCACATCTGCAGCAGCGGCGAAAGTTCAGCGTCAAAATACACTCAAAAACTGATGGCCGTCTGTCCAAATGCTGAAGGATTGGCCAAAATGAGAGAAGCTTTATTATCGTTATGCGCCATTTAATGCCATTTGACTTCAGTTTCAATCTTTGTTTCAATGCTGGAAAAAACATCCTGAGGTGAACATTCGCTGGGAGCGTGGCGTAAACTGTCTCTCCATCAGGGACGGTGTCTCCCTGCGAAGTCAGGATGATGAGGTGAGAAGGCATCCTGGAAAACATCACAGGTTATCAGGTGCCAGTGCGCAAGTGCAGGTTTTGTTGGGAAAAAAGTGGCCCTTGATATTTTCCCTGGCTTTCAAAACTGGCGCAGTCCATCTTATATTCGCTGGATAAGCGGGATGAGTACAGCCTGATTGACGTCTCAAAGGTTGAGATGAGGAGACAAAAATGAAACCTGGACCAATACGGAGTGAAGCGGATTACGAGGCAGCGTTGCAGGTGATCTCATCATATTTTGATAATGAGCCTGCTCCTGGTACGCCGGAAGCGGATCACTTTGAAATTCTTGCAATGCTGATTGAAAAATATGAATCAGAGCACTACCCTGTTTTGCCACCTGACCCGATTGAGGCAATTCGATTTCGCAGGGATCAGGCAGTCAGTCATTGGCAGAAGTAACCGGCTTTATCAAAATGTGCTTTGAATCCCGTCATTCATGGCGCAGAGGATGTCAGGAGGTTTTCTCATGGAAACACCCATTGACGTTGCCCACGATTCGGCGTCTGCACAGAGACTCTGGAATACCGGCTGAAACTCTGACAGCTGTGTCCCATGGCCAAATCCAGGGCTTCCCGGGACGTACTGGCTTGCAAGGGGCGAAGCATGACCTTTTCGCCCCAGGCAAATGTATTTTTTTTGAGAATCTGCCAAACCCGAAAACCGCTCTGCCGGAAAGCAGGCAATTCCGGCATCACTTGCCTCACGGGCACTGCCTCCTGTGCGACTATGCAGTCACGCGACCCGGCTGGTCATGCTGTACAGGCGGCTCAACTGCGTCCTCCGGGGTACCGGATTTTTCCGGGGCAGATTCACTCACCCGGTGCTTCGGTACCCACGGTCTGAACGGGACCTAAGTGTCCGGGTGAATGCTCAGGTCAACATGCTGTATGGTGCCAACCTGTCCGGATTCGCCGATAAAAATACCCGTCGACTGTATTTGCCCTTTGGCCTGGTTTGCCGTATCCATCAGACTGAAGAGCGTAGCGATGTTTTCCAGACAGATTGCACCAATACCGGCTTCACTCATCGTCAGCAACCGGTCATTTCCGTACTCGTCCTTTGACCAGACATGAAGACTTTCCCAGGCGGAATCATTCGAATCAATCCATCCGTTTCCGTCTTCGTCGAGTGCCCTGAGCTCCAGGAAACCATTGCCGGTCTTTGGCCCGAACAGTTCTGATCCGTCATTTATGATGCCATCACCGTTTCGGTCAAAGGCCAGAAATCCGCTTCCGCCCGTTGCGAAATGAATGTTGCTGACTCCTCCGTCCGCAAAGAGGTCAAAGCCAAAGCGCCCGTTCGTCAACTGGGCTGCCGTCCCGCCGAAATTGATGACAAGCGGATCCTGCATGACAGCGGCATTACCCAAAAGGATCGTCGAACTGCTCTCCATGTAAAAACTTCTTTCCATTTCAAGCTCAAGGCTGAAAGTGATCTCGCGGCCATCAGTTGTTAAAATGCTGCCACTTGCCCGAAAAGTCGTCATCTCGTATTCGGAATAGCTCTCAAAGCGGCTGATCTCGGCACCCCAGTTGTCAAGCTCCTGGGCACTCAAAACGGGTGCCTGTTCAGCCGGAGAGCGGGGTCTGAAAATTTTGAGTTCGATCTGCTTTCCTATGATCGCCTCGACAACCGCCCGAATCAGTGCGATTTTGGGATCATCGTCGCCGGGATCACATGTAATGCCTGCCGACCGGTTTGCAGTGGAAGTCTGCCTGGAGCCCATGGACAGGTCCGGAAACGGAGCCCTGTTCGGGTTTCCATTGGAAAGCGAAACGGAAAAAGCCGGAGAAAAGGGACTCCCGCGGGAATCCGGTTGTGCCGGTGGCTGCTCTGCTTCCCGAAGACCAGGTGGCAGGCCCGTCCAGGAAGTGGTCGACTCGCGAACAACGTGCTGCGTTTTTTCAACGCGAGCAGACTCCATCTGCAGCTGTGAAGATGCAATTATCATTTTTTATCCTCTCCATTGTTATTTTGATCATACGTCCGGATTTCCTCTTAACGGCAGAAAAGCACTGAATGTTTAGCCGGAAACAGAAGAAAATTCAGGTTTTATTGCAATATTCAGTCTTTCCGTCAAAGCATTCCGAATCTGCCCTTTTGTTCCATTTGCCCATTTGCTGTAAAATCCGCTAAAAAATTCATTTTTTCTTTTTTTCGAACGAAAAACGCCCACCCATTTTCTGAAACCATATCTGCCTGATGTCTGAAAAAAAACCGCAATATGACGAAGCATCCATACAGGTTCTGAAGGGACTCGAACCGGTCCGGCAGCGCCCGGGCATGTACACCCGAACCGAAACACCGCTTCACATCATTACTGAAGTCATCGATAACGCATCTGACGAGGCCATTGCCGGATTCTGCAAAAACATTTTTGTAACACTCCGCCAGGACGGCAGCATCAGCATCGAAGATGATGGCCGTGGCATACCCGTAGGGATGCATCCCGTCGAAAACATTCCGACGATTGAGGTTGTCTTCACCCGTCTGCACTCCGGGGGGAAATTTCTCAAGGGCATTGAAAGCGCCTATACCTTTTCCGGAGGCCTGCACGGCGTGGGCGTCTCCGTTACCAATGCGCTCTCAACCAGGCTTGAAGTGCTTGTCTGGCGCGACAGACAGTTCCACGAAATTGCCTTTGTGAATGGCGATGTTGAAATGGAACTGAAGTCAAGGCCTCTTCAGCGCGCCGAAAAAAAATCGGGAACAAAAATCACGGTCTGGCCGGATCCAAAATACTTTGATACGGGCACGGTTCCTCTGGCGGAACTGAAATATCTTCTGCGCTCAAAAGCCATCCTTTTGCCGGGTGTGACGTTTTCGCTCCTGAATGAAAATACGGGTGAACTGGATACCTGGCAGTACGAAGGCGGTTTTCGGGGCTATCTCTCTGAAAGACTGCAGATCGAGGCAGCCGATGATACGGTTATCCCGCTTTTTGAAGGCGAGAGCTATGCCGGCAGTACAACGGAAGGCTTTGCCGAAGGCGAGGGTGCGGCCTGGATTGTTGCATGGACCGTTGAAGGACCGCTCGTTCGGGAGTCCTTCGTGAACCTGATACCGACATCAGCTGGCGGCACACACGAAAGCGGCCTGAGAGATGGCCTGTTCAATGCGGTCAGAAACTTTATCGAAATGCATTCGCTTCTTCCCAAAGGTGTGCGCGTACTCGCAGAAGACGTCTTTGCACGTGCATCCTTTTTGCTCTCGGCCAAAGTGCTTGATCCGCAGTTTCAGGGCCAGATCAAGGAACGCCTGAACTCGCGCGATGCAGTCAGGCTTGTCTCGCACTTTGTTCGTCCTCCCCTTGAGTTGTGGCTGAACCAGAATGTGGAGCAGGGAAAAAAACTGGCTGATCTCGTTATCAGGCAGGCACAGACGCGCCTTAAGGCAGCGCAAAAAGTCGAGAAGAAAAAATCTTCCGGTGTTGCCGTTTTGCCTGGAAAACTGACGGACTGCGAGTCAACTGACATTTCAAGAAATGAAATCTTTCTGGTGGAAGGGGATTCGGCGGGTGGCTCTGCAAAAATGGGAAGAAACAAGGAGTTTCAGGCAATTCTGCCGCTGCGTGGCAAAGTGCTCAATTCATGGGAAACAGAAAAAAACCGTCTTTTTTCCAACCAGGAAATTCATGACATCTCTGTTGCCATCGGTGTTGATCCGCACGAAGCAACGGACAGTCCTGACCTCTCGGGGCTTCGCTACGGAAAAATCTGCATACTCTCTGATGCGGATGTTGACGGGTCACACATCCAGGTGCTTCTTCTGACGCTTTTCTTCCGTCATTTTCCAAAGCTCATCGAGAACCGGAACATTTTCATTGCCAGGCCGCCGCTCTATCGTGTTGACGTGCCGGCACGGGGAAAAACGCCTCTCAGAAAACTCTATGCGCTCGATGAGTCCGAGCTTTCCGTCATACGTGACAAGCTCAAAAAAGAGGATGTAAAAGAGCATACCCTGAGTATTTCGCGATTTAAAGGGCTCGGTGAAATGAATGCCGACCAGTTGTGGGAGACGACCCTGAACCCGGATACGCGCCGCCTGATTCCGGTGACCCTGGGCAGCCAGGGACGCCAGCATTCCGAGGCGCGGTTTCAGATGCTGATGGGCAAAGGTGAAGCATCGGCCAGGCGTGCCTGGATGGAAGAGCATGGACACGAAGTGCAGGCAGACATGTGATGGGTCCCAGGCCAAAGCACCTGGGAATGCGCGAAAAAAACAGTTGAACTTTTAACAGAAATCGGAAAAAAACCTGAATGGAAACCGGAAACCAGCCTGAGCTGTTTGAACAGGGCCCTCCTCCCGAAATGGATGGGGATGAAGCCATAACGCTTGCAAACTTTGCAGAGCGCGCCTATCTTAACTATGCGATTTCCGTTGTCAAGGGGCGTGCGCTCCCTGACGTTCGCGATGGACAAAAGCCTGTCCAGCGACGCATTCTCTATGCAATGAATGAACTGGGGCTTTCGCCGTCAGCCAAGCCGCGCAAGTCAGCTGCCGTTGTTGGCGATGTCCTGGGCAAGCTGCACCCGCACGGAGACCAGTCCGTCTACGATGCGCTTGTGCGCATGGCGCAGGACTTTTCCATGCGCTATCCGCTGATTGATGGCCAGGGCAATTTCGGGTCCAGAGATGGCGATGGAGCGGCAGCAATGCGATATACGGAAGCGAGACTTACGCCCCTGGCCCAGCTGCTTCTCGATGAAATCGACCAGGGAACGATAGATTATGTCACGAACTATGATGGCTCTTCTGAAGAGCCCCAGATTTTGCCTGCCCGGCTTCCTTTGACGCTTCTCAATGGTTCATCAGGAATTGCTGTTGGCCTGGCAACGGAGATTCCGCCACACAACCTGCAGGAAATTGCAAGAGCGGCCATTGCCCTTATACGCAATCCGGGTATCAGCCATGATGAATTGATGGCGCTTGTGCCAGGTCCTGATTTTCCAGGTGGCGGGCAGATTATTACGGCCCCGAAGCAGATTGCCGACATGTACGAAAATGGTCGCGGCAGCCTGAAGGTGCGCGCCCGCTGGACCATGGAAGAACTCGCACGGGGCCAGTGGCAGGCCGTTGTTACCGAGCTCCCGCCAGGTGCCTCGACGCAGAAGGTGATGGAGGAAATCGAGGAAATGACGAATCCCAAGGTCCGGCCTGGCAGAAAGTCCCTGACACCCGAGCAGAACGCCCTGCGCCAGAATCTCCTGTCCGTTCTTGACAGCATACGCGATGAATCTTCGCGTGATGCGCCGGTTCGCCTTGTATTTGAACCGCGGTCCAAGCGCCAGGACCCGGACGAATTCATGCAGATGCTGCTCAAGCATACTTCCCTTGAGAGCAATGCATCGCTCAATCTTGTCATGATTGGCCTGGATGGAAGACCCCGTCAAAAGGGCCTGCGCGCCATTCTGGCGGACTGGATTGATTTCAGGTTCACCACGGTCAGGCGCAGTACCGAATGGCGGCTTGAGCGGGTAGATACCCGCATTCACATCCTGGAAGGCCGCCAGGCCGTACTCATCAACATTGATGACGTCATCAGGATCATTCGTGAAGCGGATGACCCGAAAGAGGCCCTCATCAGTGCCTATGGGCTCTCTGAACTGCAGGCTGATGATATTCTGGACATGCGCCTGCGCCAGTTGAGCGGCCTTGAAAAAATCAGAATCGAACAGGAACTGGCAAGACTTCAGGATGAAAAAAAGTCACTGCATGACCGGCTTGACAATCCGGCTTCCATGAGAAGATTTGTCATCCGTGCAATTGAAGCGGACCAGAAGAAATTTGGAGATGAAAGGCGCACCCTGATTGAAGAAGCCAAACGGGCTTTTGTCGAGCAGAAAATATCCGCAGAACCGGTCACGGTCGTTATTTCCGAAAAAGGCTGGGTGCGAAGCCGCCAGGGTCATTCGCTGAATATTTCGCAATTGTCTTTCAAGGCGGGTGACTCCCTTTATGCCTCATTTGAGTGCAGGGCAACGGATCTGCTTTTGGCCTTCGGTTCCACAGGGCGCATTTATTCGGTTCCGGTGCATCAGATACCCGGTGCGCGTGGCGATGGCATACCGATTACAACCTTCATTGATGTCGCGCCGAACGAGCAGATTACGCATTATTATGCAGGTCCTTCCGAAATGCCTCTTTTGATTGCGACCTGTTCCGGTCGTGGTTTTGGAGCCAGGGTATCAGATATGGCCTCCCGCATGCGCCAGGGCAAGCAGTTCATTGACAAGGGTGATGATGAAAAACTGCTGAGACCGCAGCCCATCGGCAGTGATGACACAATAATTGCCTGTCTGTCTGAAGAAGGGCGGTTTCTGATGTTTCCTGCGAGTGAGCTGCGCCATCTTTCGGGTGGCGGATACGGGGTCAATCTGATGGCACTGAATCCCGGAGAAAAGCTGCAGGATGTACTCCCCATTGGTGAGTCGGGCTGCATCATAGTCTGTCTGGCCAGGAACCAGACACGTCACAAGGTCCGGATATCTGCGGGCAATTCAAAGGCCTTTCTGGGCAGGCGCGCGCGAAAAGGCCGTATGGTTGAGTCGCGGTTCAGGCCGATTGAACTCGAGCGTCATGTCTCTGCACAGCCAGCGGAGACGGACAGATTTCCCGACAGTCTGTTTTAGGGAAGGACAGGCAGCAGAGCCCGGGTGCCCTGGCTCCGGGCAGTGCAAAGCGCTGTTCCGTCATTTTGAGAGCACTTGACCTGCGGCCTGAAAAGCCATGCGGGACAAGTGCTCTTTAATCGATTTCTGCGATGAGTTCCATTTCGATGCAGGCACCTGTCGGGATTTGTGCAACGCCGAAGGATGAGCGTGCATGACGTCCTTTTTGTCCAAAAATCTCGACAAGCAGGTCTGATGCACCATTCGTAACCAGGTGATGGTCGGTAAAGTCTCCTGTCGAATTCACGAGGCTCAAAAGTTTTACTATCTGTCTGACGCGATCAAGATTGCCCGCGCATGCCGCCTCCAGTGTTGCGATCATTTCGATTGCGATATTGCGTGCGGCAATCTGGCCTGCTTCGACTGAGATGTCTTTGCCGAACTGGGCGACATGGGGCTGGCCATCCTTTTTTGCAATATGCCCGGACAGGTACACTGTGTTTCCTGTCTGAACGTACATGACATAGGATGCAACCGGTTCCGAGACGGCGGGCAGTTCAATTTGCAGTTTTTTCAGTTTTTCGTAGACTGACATGTTTTTTCCTGTTGAAGAAGTGCTGTTCTGAAGTTTTGTGATCAATTGTGCCGTTGGTTCTGTTCGCGTGAGTGGATAGGGTTTTTGCTGTGATGCCTGTTGCCTATTGCATGTTCCTGCTTTGTACTTTTGGAGGGTTGTTTGCAAAATACTTTCTGATGCCATTCATGATGGCATCAGCGATACTTTCCTGGTATGCGGTGGTTCTCAGTTTTGCCTCTTCTTCCGGGTTTGAAATGAAAGCGGCCTCGATGAGGATGCTGGGAATATCCGGCGCTCTCAACACGGCAAATCCGGCCTGTTCGACATTGGGCTTGTGCAGCCTGTTGATGCCGCCAATTTCATTCAGGACGGCAGTGCCGAGTTTCAGGCTGTCCTTGATTTGTGCGGTCGTGGACAAGTCCAGCAGTACGCTTGCCAGTTGCCGGTTGTGGCTCTGGATGTTTACTCCGCCGATCAGGTCGGCGTTGTTTTCGCGACGTGCAAGCCATCTTGCCGAACTTGATGAAGCGCCCTGTTCGGACAGGGCGTAGACTGATGCACCTCTTGCGCGGGGTTCGATATAGGCATCGGCATGGACTGATATGAAGAGGTCGGCCTGTGCCTTGCGCGCTTTTTCCACCCGCTTGTGCAGCGGGACAAAATAATCGCCTGTGCGGGTCATGACAACCCGCATGTTCGGCTCTTTTTCAAGACGTTTCTGGAGTCTGCGCGAGATGGAGAGCACGATGTCTTTTTCGTAGGTCCCTCTGGGGCCAATGGCTCCAGGGTCTTCACCGCCATGTCCAGCATCGACGACGATGGTGACCATGCGGCTGAACTGCATGCCCTGCTGCTTCTGGGATGGTCTGGGTGGGGGCGCTTTTTTGGCAGGTTCTTTTGTTTCCGCTTTTGGTGGCGGTTGAGGGCGCTCCGGTGCGCTCTGCTGTTTTGCCCTGTCGATTTCGCCGCTCATGATCAGGGCTGCGATGGGATCAAGGGGGAGGGCAGGGTAGAGGTCAAGGACCAGCCGGTGCTGGAATCTGTCTACGGGTGCAAGCGAAAAGACCTGTGGATTGACGGGTTCTTTCAGTTCAAAAACCATTCGGACGACGCGGGGGCGCTGTTGACCGACGCGCACCCGTGAAATATACGGGTCATCCGTGTTGATTTGTGAGACCAGTTCCCTGAGTGCCGGATTCAGTTCGACGCCTTCGAGGTCAACGACCAGCCTGTTCGGGTTCTGCAGGGTGAAGTGTGAGGCTTTGACCTGTCCGTCATGTTCGAGCGTAATCCTTGTATATTCCGGTCCTGGCCAGACGCGCACGGCGGCGATTTTTGAGCTCCAGGCCAGAGGCAATACCGAGAATGAAAGGATGTAAAGGGCGAGCGCTGCCGCCGCCAGTCTGAGAAGTTCAGGGCGCAGCGAAACTGTCCTGGTTCTTACATGATCAGTCATGCATCTCCATGCAAATGGTTCCTACGGCCTTTGCCCCCTGTTCGGACACGCCCTTGATTGTGCATTTTCTTCCGGTTCCAATAATCAGGAAGATGAATTCAAGGTCAGGCTCGGGTATGAGCCCGGAAGCTTTTTCCGGCCATTCCACTATACAGACGGCATCGGTACCGAAATATTCCTCAAAACCGGCCTCGGTAAATTCTTCCCTGTTTTTCATTCTGAAAAGATCAAAGTGAATGAAATCAACAGGTTTGTCGTCAATGGAGACCGTATAGTGTTCCGCAAGCGAGAAGGTCGGACTTTTGACGTTGCCTTCGTGACCGAGCGCCTGCAATGCTGCACGCACCATTGTAGTCTTTCCGGACCCTATATCACCACACAAATAGATTTTTTTGCCAGGCTGTATCGCACGCGCCAGGGATTTCCCCAGTGCAATGGTTTCAGCCTCGTCACGCAGATAGATGGTTTTGCGGCGCATTTCAGAATACTCTCTTCAGGTTGTTTTTCGGAAACAGTTACATTCTATTAACGGCCCGTATTATGAAAACATAAGTGTTTTCAGTCAATTAATCATCAGCATGGCTTTTTTTCGCTGGTTGTGTGAGGTCTCATTGTGTTAAAAAATGCCCATGATTCGTCATTTGCACTGTATAAATTCTCAGTTCATATGATCAGTCCTGTCTCAAGTCCTGGCAGCAGGGGCAGCCTGTTTTTACGAAAAAGGCGTCTTTGCTTTCACGGGCTTACGGCATTTCCGGGGTTGAAAGGGATTTGTCCATAAGTCGATTTTCTCGAATTTTATTGCAAATTGCAACCCAACCATTTGTTTTTTTGCGATTTTATTTAAAAAATAATGAAATTTCTGGCAAACGGCTGTGCCGGATGCCTGAAAAGTGTTGCTGAAAGCCCGTTGTGCAGCTTTTTTTTGGGGGATATTGTCCTTGCAACATTATTTGCCAATCTTCAGTTAAAATCAGCGTTTACTGCAACAATTCCGATGGCATTTTTGAAATGGTGACGACAGATAAAATAACCGGGCAGAACCAGTCGCTCATTGATGAATTTTGTGACACGCTCTGGCTTGAGGACGGGCTGTCCAAAAACACGCTGGACGCCTATCGGCGTGACATGCGGCAATTTGCCCTGTGGTTTGAGAGTGCCCGTCCTGGTGTTGACCTCTTACAGGCTGCAGAAGATGATTTGCACGCCTATTTTTCTGCGCGGCACAGTCAAAGCAAGGCAACTTCGGCCAATCGGCGTCTTGCGGTTTTAAAGCGCTTTTATCAGCTTTTTTTGCGTCAGGGGCAAATCAGCAGGGATCCCTGCCTGAAGCTCAGGTCTGCAAAGCAGCCGGACCGTTTTCCCAAAACCCTGTCTGAGGCCCAGGTTGAAGCGCTGCTTTTGGCGCCGGATATCGATACTCCCCTGGGTTTGCGCGATCGCACAATGATTGAGCTGATGTATGCGAGCGGTCTGCGGGTATCGGAGCTGGTCATGCTCAAGTCAGTTGAACTGGGTATGGCAGAAGGCGTTCTTCGAATTATTGGCAAGGGGGGCAAGACGCGGCTTATCCCCTTCGGGGAAGAGGCCCGCGCCTGGCTGAACCGTTATCTGGCGGATGCACGTCCGGAAATTCTGGGCGGGAAGATGGCAGATGCGCTTTTTGTAACGGCGCGTGGTGACGGGATGACCAGGCAGATGTTCTGGATACTGATAAAAAAGTATGCAGCCAAGGCCGACATTCATGCCCCTTTGTCTCCGCACACGTTGAGGCATGCCTTTGCAACCCATTTGTTAAATCATGGGGCTGATCTGCGCGTGGTACAGCTTCTTTTGGGGCACGCCGATATTTCAACAACGCAGATATATACTCACGTTGCCCGGGAGCGCCTAAAGCAGCTTCATGCTGAACATCATCCGAGAGGAGGCTCTTCCTGACAGGGATAAATTTCAGACAGGCCGTGATTTGACAGGGGTCTGTGCAGTTCAGCCGCCGTTTTCAGAAAACGGACTTTTGTCAGACAGCCAAAAAAATGCCGTTTTTCAGAAAAATAACATTCTGTAAAGTGCTCTGATGGTCCATAATGGGAGGTGTTTCGTTGACGCTGTCCCTGGAATCTGGCTGAGGGTGGCAAACAGCGGTATAAACAGGCGTATTCTCACATGTCTGTTTCAGGTTTTTATTCTGCGGTTTTGGCATCTGCGGTTTTTCGTATGATTTTACTGCCTGCGTGGCAATCTTTTTTTTGATTTTATGTATGCTGCGGTC
>Ga0099364_10007453_pt1 | contig 15619 bp, 11 predicted proteins | sample TergutTh196P3_FD_73070 | JGI IMG/M metagenome (GOLD analysis project Ga0099364, IMG submission 73070) | Microcerotermes parvus P3 segment gut microbial communities from Pointe-Noire, Republic of the Congo - Th196 P3 | ecosystem: Host-associated > Arthropoda: Insects > Digestive system > Gut ...
TGTGCTGGACGGTACAGCTATGCTGGACGGTACTGCCGGTGAATTGGAAAGAATAAGACTTGCTTCTTCCAGCGTATAGGACAAGCGGTTTCTACGGAAAAAATTTACTATACTGTCTTCTTCCCGCAGCTCAGTAGAGCTTTCGCCGGAACAGGTATCACAACAGTTTTCTTCCGGTTTGTCACTGTTTTCCATATCGTTGTTTTCTCTATAGTTTAATAAACGAAGTAGCATTTCCCGCCTGCAAGAGTTTATATCACGGGCATAATTAAAGAGCTGGTTTAGCCGTGTGTTTTCTTCCTTTGTTTTGCACCGCAACAAGCGCTGATCATCTTCGGGACCCCACAATAAAATTGCCCTTGATTGTTTTCCATCCCGGCCTGCCCTACCCGATTCCTGCAGGTATGCCTCGACAGAAGGCGGACAATCCCGGTGTATTACTGTACGAATATCTGCTTTATCCACACCTAAACCAAAAGCGCAGGTTGCAACCAATACTGCTTCGGTATTTCGAAGGTACCATTTTTCTAATTCTTTTTTTTCTTCTCGATTTAATCCTGCATGGTAAAAACGAATTTCCTTTGACCAATTTAAGGCTATATTTGCATAACGATTCTGTAAATACCGGGCAAGGTGTTCAGTCCCGGAACGTGAAGAACAAAATACTATTGCAGGTCTTTTATTAGCCAACAACAAGTCACGTACTGCCAGGTTCCGGAGCATACAGGGAACAGCCCTGTATTCAATATTGGGTCTGTCGGGATTACCGATTATTCGAGCTGCTCCCTCCCCTGCAAAAATATACTTTTCTATTTTTTCCAGAACCGGAGCAGAAGCCGTTGCTGTAAATGCTGTTACCAAAGGAGCATTAATTGCTGTTAATATGGTATTAAGTTTTAGATATGAAGGCCGGAAGCTTTCCCCCCATTCACTGACACAATGGGCTTCATCGATAACAGTATGAACAATTCTCAGTTCCACAAGACGTTCCAATACTTTGGGATTTAGAAGTACTTCCGGATTGGCAATAATAATCTTGCTTTGTCCGCTGTACAGTTTATTCCAGACCGCATTACGTTCTTCTATACTTTGCCCGCCGCGTATTACTACCGGAGTAAATCCCTGTTCTGCCAAACGGCGTTCCTGATCTGCCATCAAGGAAAGAATAGGATATATAATAAGCGTTGGACCATCAAGCAATATGGCAGGAAGCTGAAAACACAGGGATTTTCCTGCACCGGTGGGTAATATTACAATCTGCTTCCCAAGGCTGGTCCTGTCATCTTCATTATCCAGCTTGCCGCTGGCTGCCGATCCGACAGCTTCCAGTAGATTGCTTATTATCAGCCGCTGATAGGGGAAAAGATATGACAGCCCAAAATATTGCTTTACAGCTTCTCCCAAAGGATCAACAATTTCTTTATAATTACTGTCCATATAATTAGTAATGCGTTAAATTGTCACAGCGCTTGTATAGAAAAAAATTTTTTTAATTAAAGCAAGCGTACACTCTTTGCCCTATTAGGAGTATGATACCCAATTGTAAAGCCAAGCTTGATTGCTACAGGATTAGGGCAGACAGGATACAATTTAATCTTTCTAAAGGTAAAAGTTTCCTGGATCTGCCAAGAGAATCGATGCCAAGAGAAAGACTTCTAAAAGAAGGACCGGAAATCCTTTCTGACAAGGAGCTTTTATGTATACTCCTTAATACTGGTATTAAGGGAAAAAATGTCGGCGATCTGGCGGAAGAACTCTTAAATATGCTGGACAGTTTTAAGGACATTCCATCAATAAAGGATCTAAAAAAAATTAATGGTTTGGGCGAATCAAAAGCAGCGGCAATTACTGCTATGCTGGAACTGGGACGCCGCCGTTTTACCCAAAGAGAAATTAAGCTTCAGTCTCCGGAAGATGCCTACACTGTTATCCGTCACTATGCAGACAGGCGCCAGGAACGATTCCTCTGTATTTCCCTAAACGGCGCCCATGAAGTTCTGGCTGTCCGGGTGGTTACAATAGGCCTTGTAAACAAGACTATTGTTCATCCCCGCGAAGTGTTCTCTGATCCCTTGCAGGACCGTGCCAGCGCTGTCTGTGTAGCTCATAATCATCCGTCGGGTAAATTAAAACCTTCCGGAGAAGACAACGAAATTACCAGGCGGCTCAGCCTGGCAGCGGATATATTGGGAATAAACTTTCTGGATCACATTATTTTTTCCACCGAAGGGTTTTTCAGTTATAGCCGGGAAGGTCTGTTGGAAACAAGTAAAAAATATTAAATGTTGGTGTTTCAAAATATTTTATACTATTAGAAACTTATTTCCGCACCCGCAAGCTTAGTACTTTCCCAATAAACATCCGGTGGTAATCCCCATCCGGATAATTCTTTCCGATTTCTTCAGGAACTTCGAAACGGGCAGGATCAAAATCATGTGTATAGAATTTCTGACAGATGATTACTTCTTTTGCTTCCTTAAAACCCACAGCCCCCTTTCCGGCACCACTTTCAAATACAATAGGAGTAAGCCCTGTTTCAGTCATTTTATCCTTGTCTCTGCCGGAATAAGTTCCGCAGTACTCTAGCGCTTTGCGATACGATGAATTAAAAAACGAAAGGCTTATGAGAGATGATTTTCCGGCAAAACTAAATGTATGCCTGCTTGGCCGGATAAAATAAAAAGCAACTTCAGTATTCCACAAATAACCCAGACCGCCCCATGATGCTGTCAGAGTATTCCAGTTGGTTTTATCTTCAAAAACATTCCCTGCAGCGCTAAGAAGCATCCATTCGTCTCCTATGCGCATTGCCGGAGAACCTGGGAATTCTCTTATATCTGCTTCTACCCATTCATTTCCTGCAGGAATTACTTCTTTTTGCCGCATAAAAGCCTCATTAAAATTACTTTACTACTCCCAGTAAAGCGCTGTACGCCTCCAGGGCATCGTCGCCGGAACTTCCTTCCAAAACCTTCTTGGTAAGGATTTTCCCCAGCTGAACCCCTTCCTGATCAAAGCTGTTTAGATTCCAAACAAAGCCCTGAAACATGATTTTATTTTCAAAATGCGCCAAAAGACTTCCCAATGCAGCAGGGTTCAGCTCTTTGCCGTGAATAAGACTGGAAGGACGGCCGCCGGGAAAATACTTGTTTTTATTATCATCTTTTTTTCCTTTGGAAAATGCGATGATCTGCGCTGCAAGGTTTGCATTGAGCTTGGTTTGACTCTTTGAACGATCAACTTCTATGTCATCATCCAGCTGGCTGTTTTTAAAGCCTACAAACTGCAGGGGAATTATGTCTGTCCCCTGGTGAAGAAGCTGATAAAACGAATGCTGGCCATTGGTACCGGGTTCACCGAACACAATAGGCCCAGTAGCATAAGCAAGTTCACTTCCGCTGCGGTTTACCTGTTTGCCGTTGGATTCCATATCCAATTGCTGTAAGTGGGCAGGAAAGCGGGACAGGGCCTGGCTGTACGGAAGCACAGCAGTAGCAGGATAAGAAAGAAAGTTCCGTTCCCATACACCTATTAATGCATCAAGAAGAGCTGCATTTTTTTGTATATTGGGTTCCAGGGCTAATTTATCTGCTTCATGAGCCCCTGTAAGAAAATCGTTAAATACATCCGGGCCAAAGGCCAGGGAGAGAATTACCCCCCCGACAGCCGAAGTAGATGAATAGCGGCCTCCGATAAAGTCATCTATATAAAAAGAATCCAGGTAGTCCGGATTGCCCGCCAAAGGGCTGGTTTCACTGGTAACAGCTACCATGTGCTTTCCCGGATTAAGGCCTGCTTTGCTTAATTTTTCCTTAACAAAAAGCTCGTTTGCCAGCGTTTCCTGGGTAGTTCCGCTCTTTGAAACAAGTATAAAGATCGTTTCCGAAAGGTCTGCCAATGCAGTAATGGCAGAGGGATCATCGGGATCAACATTTGAAATAAACAAGGCATTTAGCTGCTTTTTACCATTTTTTCTTGCCCAATGCTCCAATGCGATGTACATGGCCCTGGGTCCAAGGTCGGAGCCCCCAATACCGATCTGTACGGCATTTTTAAAAGCCTTGCCTGTAGATCCCTTAATGTCTCCTTTTCGTACAGCATCTGCAAAAAGACAAAAACGATCCTGCTCTTTACGGTAAAAATCCCGTAAATTCCTGTCATTATGCATTACAGCTGCGCCTGTTTGACCCCGCAATAGGTGATGAAGCACCAGCCGGTTTTCCCCGGTATTCATAACCCCGCCGTCCAAAAGGGCCCTGTATTTAGCTGTTAATTCCTGCTCATCCGAAAGCGACTGCAAAGCAGCCAGAACCGGTTCATCTACAGCTTTAGCTGCCCAATTGTAGGAAAGACCCCCTGCCATTGGAACAGAACAGTTATTAACCCGCTGTTTGCCAAGTTCTGCGGCAAAATTATAGTTTTTTCCTGCCGGTATAAGCGATTGCAGCTTTGTCCAGGCAGCAGTTTTATCTAAATCTGTATATTTCATGGTTATATTATACCATAATATAATACTTAAAGATACCGATAATTACATAAAATATGGAAACAATTGGACTTAGCCAATACGATCAATTTATGCTCCTCTCGGGCGAAAAGCATGACGGCTATGTTATGGTTACCGTTTCCGAAGATAGACTTACACTTAAAGCAGACTTTTTTCCCCCTTCGGCCACAGGAGGAAGGCCCCTGGATGCCGAAAATATTTCTTATGCCCTGGCTCGTTCCAGCATAAGCAGCGGAATAATATGGGAAAATATTCATCAGGCAATAAATGAATGCAATATAAATAATTATCCCCAGCGGGAAGTAATTATTGCCAGGGGAAGTCCCCCGGTAAGCGAAATCCTGGAATATTTTCAGATGAATCCCAAATTAAAACCTGTTGAACTTGCCCCCAAGGGAAATGAACGGCTGGATTACCGGGAATTATCGCCGTTTATTATAGTAAAAAAAGATCAGCGTTTGGCAAAACGAAAATCCAGAAAAGAAGGGGTTTTGGGCCGGGATATTTATGGACAGGAAATCCCCTATGGAACCGTGAAGCCAACAGGTGTAAGCGGAGGAGAAAATACCCGCAGCGATGATCAATTCATATATGCAGATATTGACGGTCAGCTAATAGAAAATAAAGGGACTTTAAATATACAGGAAAACCTTGTTATTAAAGGCGCTGTTGATTATAGAACCGGGAATATTATTTTTCCCGGAGATGTTGTTATAGAAGGGCCTGTTTCCGATGGATTTAAAATATATTCCGGAGGATCGCTTACCATAAAACAAACCTTTGACGTTACCGAAGTAACAACAAAAACAGATTTAATTGTTGCCGGGGGAATAATTGGACGGGGCAGAGGCTTAATAAAAGTCGGCGGAGAACTTAAAACAAAATTTATAGAAAACTGTAAGTCTGCCAGTAGAAAAAGTGTAACAGTAGATACAGAGATTATTAATTCATCCATATATACTATGGAAAAACTTGAAATGAATGAAAAAGGAATGATAATAGGCAGCGAGATCTATGCAGTTCAGGGAATACATGTGGGAAGTATAGGGAAAAAATCCGGCAAGGCATCCAAAATTCACTGCGGAGTTGATTTTACCGCCCAGCAGGAACAGGAAAAATACAATACCCAATTGCAGATAATTGCCGCCAAGTTAAAAAAAATCCGGGAGCTTTTGGAGGCAGATCGCAGCGAATACCCCGAACCGGTTCCGGACAGCCCGGAAGCAGAACGGCGAAAGAAAATGGAAGATCTGCATGAAAAGCTTGTAAGTGAACAGAACAAATGTTCAAGTAAAGCCGGCGCCGTACTTGCAAGGCTTAATGCCAACGAAGATGCAACTGTAGAAGCAATAGGCGAAATTGCTTCCGGAACCTTAATAGAAATATGCCAGGTAGCTTTATTTGTATCTGCGCCTTTAAGAAACGTACGAATTCGGCTTGACCGCAGCAAAGGAAAACTAATTACCGAATCGTTAAAATCCCAGCCTGCTGCTGCAGCAAAAAGCTAACAGAAACCAAGATATTCCAAAGCCTTAACTACAGCACCCTCCCCCACAGGCGCGCTTATCCAGGAAGCTTGTTCCTTTAATTCCTTGCAGGCATTTCCTACAGCTATACCGGTACCGGAGCAGGAAATGATATCCATATCATTTAAGCTGTCTCCAATAGCAGCACTGTCTTTGCGATCCATCGACAGTGCATCAAGGATCATCTGCATCCCGTTTGCTTTACCTTCGCCCTTAATAAAAAAATCAATATGAGGAATTTGCATATACATATCAAAATCTTTTAGCAAACAATCTCTTTCATTTTCCTGCATGGAATGATCAACAGTAAGCATGGATACACGGGCATCGGAATATTTTTGCAAAAAATCATCTTTCAAAGTAATTTGCTGTTTTTCACTGTCCGACCGGATGTTCTTGTTAGGGTTTACAATATAAGTGAATTTGTCTGCTCGGAAATTACAGCGTGTGCCTGTTGATAAAAACAAAGCCGAGATATCGCATAATAGGGGAATTGGTACCCAGTTGTGGTATAGAGTTTTTTCGCCAAGAATGACATGAGCTCCGCCTGCGGCCACTATGCCTTCTATCCATGGAGCCTCAAGAAAAACCTTTGCAATCTGAATTAATGAACGGCCGGTACAAAGAAAAACCTTTACCCCCTGCTGCCAGGCTTTTTCGATTGCAGTAATATCATCATCAAAAGGACCTTCTGTATCGGTCGTTAATGTTCCGTCAATATCAATAAAAACAGTTTTTCCCGTCAGTCTTCCGGTAGAATGACTCTTATGTACGATCATCTATGGATCGCAATTTCTTCTTCCAGAATTATATAGCGTTCTGTAAGGGTTTCTTCGCTATCGGGATTTTCCATGGTCAGGTACAGCGAATACCGTACATCATCTGATACATTGGCTCCCTGGTGCAGAATTCCTGCAATGGTTCCGGTATTGTCCCTGGCAGAAAGACGGCTTATTTTATCAAATGGATGCCTGGAAGTATTTACATCGTTCCAGAATTGCATGGAGCTGGTGCCAAGCCTTTCGTCCGGTTTAACATGCTTGGTAATAACTAAATAGTCGTTACCCCGTAAATCCTGTTCCATTATAATTGTACGAATACCATATTCAACAGAATTATCCGCCGTATAATAAGCAGGCGCCATAAACAAGGTAGATTGCTTGTTCCAGTTAAAAATAGATTCATCGGCGCTTAAGGATAATTGAGGCATTTCAAGGGTTATATTGCTGTTTTCCTCGTTTAAGCTTAGGGTAAAAGATTCCAACAAAGAAGGAATCCACTTTTCCATACTTAGATATTCAGTCCATTCCTCCATGTCTCCCCGGTATGCAGCAAAAATTCGGTCGCAGGTAGCTTCCATATCCCATTGATAAATATACAGATCGCTGGATCGTTGACGGGATAAAAGAATTACAGGACCGTTTGGCATGGGAAGTATGTAAGCGATCATAATTAAATCTGCAAAATCCAAAAGCCAATAAGTCTTTATCCAGGTTCTGCCCTGACTGTCCAGATATTCGGATACTTCGCTTGGATCTCCCAAAGAAAGAATTCGGAATCTGCCGGTGCTTCCCAGGTGGCGTTCCATGCTTGATCCGGAAAGGTAGGTATCCATGATTGTTTTGGGATCGGTATTTATTGTTTCAACCGGTATAGTTTTTGGCCGGCGTATCTTTATTAAAATAAAACCGGAAACCTCTGCCTGAAGTATTGCTCCATCGCTGGGAAGACCAAATCCCTGTACTCTAAGGTCAGAAATTTTCCATTGATTGTCATTTCTATCCACAAAGGCAAATTCAGGAAAATCAGACTCTACAACCTGATGTAAAAGATATCTATTGTTGGGACCTTCCAGGTAGTCCGGTGCTTGACTAAACAATTCTGTCATAGGCTCCGGATAAAAAGCCAAAAAGCTCTCGTTAATTTCCTCCAGCAGTTCTTTATACCCTTTAGGAAGGGCGGGACTTAATTCAAAAGCTTGCGTTAATTGGTTTGATAATAAGAGATGTCCATATGTATATCTGCGCCGTATTGTTGCAGTATCAGAAGGAGCCGAAATAACATCTGATACGGGAAGTGAGTAAAGAATATTATCCCTTAAAGCTACAACCACACCAACAACCATGCCGTCCGGAGTAACCAGGGGTCCGCCGGAATTACCCGGATTTCCGTCTGCAGAAGATGTTATCATATTCCAGCGGCCATCTTCGTTTTCCGGAACTGTCCCAAGGAGCAGACCGTTCCGTACTACAATTCCCTCTCCCAAAGCATTACCAATGCTGTACACCTGGGAATTAACGGTAAAATTAGGATTTAATTCAAACCAGCTGGTAAAGGTTCTGTCTTTTACCGTAAAAACCAAAAAATCCTTTTCGTTGGAAGCTTTATGTATCTTGTCTATTTCGTAGACATTTCCGCCGGAGTCCCGTATAAAATATTCGGTATAAATTTTGCTGTCTGCACTTAAATTAACCACATGAAAAGCGGTAATAGCTTCGGTTGCGGAAATGGCAAAGGCTGTACCAATTGAATAGTATTCATCATTACGTACTGCAAAGGGGATAAGTGTCCAATCCAGTTCCCTCTCATAAACAATGTTCTGTTCTACAGGCTTTCTGACAACAACTTCAAATACTGCATTGCTTACCAGGTTTTGCAGTCTGGGGGAAAGACCTCCTGCTATATCTGCCCCTGGCTGTGAAACACAGGAACCAAAGAGCAAAACCAGCAATAGAACAGGAACAAGTCGTTTCATTGTACACTCCTATAGTAATAATAATGATTTAATAGAAATTAATCTATCCCGGCTATTTTACGGAAACGTTTTAGCGTATCTGCTGCGATGGCCCGGGCCTTATCTGCTCCGGCTTCCAGAATACGTGCAAGTTCCTTTCGGTCATTAAAGTAAGCGTTAAATTTTTCCCGCATGGGGCTTAATTCCCTGTTTACCACCCGGAATAGTTCTTTTTTCGCCTCGCCCCAGCCCATACCTCCGGCACGGTAACGTTTTGCAAGATCATCCTGTTCCTGCTGTGAAGCAAAGAGCTTATACAATAGAAAGATTTGACTTGTATCAGGATCTTTGGGTTCTTCCACAGCCTGGGAATTGGTTACTATACGCATAATTAATTTATGAAGCTGTTCTTCCGGAATAAACAGCGGGATCGTATTGTTGTAACTCTTACTCATCTTGCGGCCGTCCAGTCCAGGCACAACAGCAACACTTTCTGTTACAACAGCCTGCGGTACTTTAAGTACTTCTTCTTTATAATTGGCATTTACCGCCTGGGCAATATCCTGGGCCATTTCTATATGCTGGACCTGATCCCTTCCAACAGGAACGGCGTCGGAATTAAACAGCAGTATATCCGCTGCCATAAGCACCGGATAGGTAAACAGACCCATATTTATCCCGGCATCATGATCATCGCCTTTGGCCTGGTTTTCCTGCAATGCAGCTTTATATGCATGAGCTCTGTTCATTAATCCCTTGGCAGTAAAAGCCATAAGCATGGTTGTTAATTCAAATACTTCCGGAATGGAAGATTGACGGTAAAAAAACACCTTTTCTGTATCCAGTCCTGCAGCAAGCCAGCCTGCAGCAACTTCGCGTATACAAATATCCAGCTCTGCCGGATCTTTTAATGAATTAAGGGCATGATAGTCGGCAATAAAGTACCGGGCATCGTAGGTCTGCGACAGATCAAGGGCAGGTTTTATTGCTCCAAAGTAATTGCCAATGTGAAGGCTGCCGGTGGGCTTAATTCCCGTAAGTGAAACTTTCTTCATAATACAAGAATCATATCAAAATACAAGAATCATATCAAATAGGAGAATCGTATTAAATAGGATGGGTCATGGACAGGTACTTCCGCCGGGATGCTACCAGGTCTTCCAGTTCCTTGACCATGTTTTTATCTACTTCCTCCGCAATGGGCAGGACATACTTAACTGTTTCTTCAGTATAACGGGCAATAAATTCTGTATTTGTAACAAAGCCCAGGGCAATCATATTGGAAATACGGTCTGCACATTTTAAAATTTTTGCATTAAAAGAACCGGATTCCTTTACCCTGGACAGGTATTCGGGTTTTGTTTCTCCGGGATTACGGGTAACTTGCAGCACCAGTTCATAGACTGCTGGACTTTCAAAGTCGATAGATAAAAGCAGGTTATGGTTAAAATCCGGTATATCTTCGATTAAGTCATGAACCAGCGATGCCTTAAGAAGAACCGATTCTATATGTCCGTAGTCTATAAGGATTGCCATGGTGTCTATCTGGTGGCGGAACATATTGCCGCCTGCTTCACGGTTTTTTCCTATCAGCATTGTTGCAAGCTGCATATAGGGAGCTAGATAAGTTCCCTTAAGCATCATCATTTCAGAGGAAGTCATGTAACCCCTTTAGATAGTGTTCTATCTTGCCTGTCCGCTCTTTTGCTTCTGCCAGTTTCTGCCTTTCCTGTTCCACCAGTTCCGGGGGAGCATTTTTTATAAAATCCGCATTGGCAATTTTTTCTTCCAAACTCAAAATAAACTGTTTGTCTCTGGTGAGGTTTTTTTCAAATTTCGTTTTAAGAGCTTTAAGATCCACAGCAGCGCCCAGAAAGAGCAGAGCTTCCCATTCTGTTCCGGCCAGCCCAATCGTTCCGCTCTTTATTTGAGCTTCGCTTATTGCTTCTTCCTGTACTTCCAATTGTATCTGTTCCAGTCCGGCAAGGAGTTTAACCAGTTCAACATTTTCCTGTGCAAAAGAAAAAAAGTCCTTTTTAACCTTTATCAACGCCGAAAGTTTTTTATCCGGCGAAATGGTACATTCGCTGCGGCAGGTTCGTATTTGGCGCACCAGATCTTGCAGAAAAGTAAAGGATCGTTCTGCATTACTGTCAAAAATAGTTTCGTTATATTCCGGATACGGTGCATTAATAAGCAAAGCGTCTATGCTGCTGTCATTACAGTCTTTGGTTTTACATTCAGACGGTAGTTTGCTGTATATTTCTTCGCTGACAAAGGGAATAAGGGGATGAAGCAGACGAAGGGACTGTGCCAGCACATCCAATAATACAGTGGCTGCCCTGTCTTTTTCCATATCGTCATTTCCACCGGTTTTATTTTCACCGGCAGCTTTTAAGGAAAGCTTGGTAGCTTCCAGATACCAGTCGCAAAAATCATTCCAAAAGTATTCATAGGCAGTGCTTGCTGCATCATTAAACCGGTAAGAAGAAAATGCTGCGCTCATGTCCCTTGCAGCAGTAGTAAGCCGTGAATAAATCCAGCGATCGACCGGAAGCAGGGAGGGATTTTGTACAATGCTTCGGCCTTCAAGATTCATAAGTATATAACGGCTTGCATTCCAGACCTTATTGGCAAACTTTGATCCCAGCTTGAAAGATTCTTTATCTACCAGTATATCCTGACCCTGGGCGCACATAAAAGCCAGTGTAAATTTTAAAGAATCGGCACCGAATTGATCTACCAGTTCCAGGGGGTCAAGGCCGTTTCCCAGACTCTTGCTCATCTTACGGCCTTTTTTATCCCTTACCAGGCCGTGGATATAAATATCGCGGAAGGGCGCTTTGCCAGTAAACTCAAGACCTGCCATAATCATCCTTGCTACCCAGAAAAAAATTATATCGTAGGCAGTTACCAGGGCGCTTGTTGGATAATAGGTTTTAAAATCGTCTGTCTGGCAACCGGGATTTTCCCAGCCCAGAGTACTAAAAGGCCATAGCCAGCTGGAAAACCAGGTATCCAGTACATCCGGATCCTGTTGAACATTGTCAGAATTGCATTTAGGACAGGCCTTAATGTCTGTCCTTGAAACTGTTACTTCCCTGCAGTCCATACAGGTCCATGCAGGGATACGGTGTCCCCACCAAAGCTGGCGGCTAATACACCAGTCACGGATATTTTCCAGCCAGTGCTGGTAGGTATTTTCCCATTTACGGGGATAGAATATCAGTTCTCCCCTCCGCCAGGAAGCCAAAGCTTTTTCAGCCAGCGGCTTCATTCGGACAAACCATTGCTCGGAAAGGTAGGGTTCTATTGCTGTCATACAGCGGTAGCAATGGCCCACTGCATGGCTTATTTCCTTTTCACCAATTAGGTATCCTTCTTTTTCCAAATCGGCAAGCGCATGTTTCCGTCCTTCAAGTACAGAAAGACCCCGGTATTTTTCGGGGACATTGTTATTAAGTTTTCCATCGGAGCTGAGTATATTGATGATTTCCAGATCATGGCGTTTTGCCAGCTCCCAGTCGTTGGGATCATGGGCAGGAGTGATCTTAACCGCTCCTGTACCCAATTCCCTGTCTACATAAGTATCTGCAACTATGGGCAATTCCCGGCCAGCCAGGGGCAATAGCGCTTTTTTTCCTATAAGATGTTTGTAACGATCATCATCCGGATGAACAGCCACAGCAGTATCGCCCAGCATTGTTTCCGGCCTGGTGGTAGCAACTTCTATAAAAGCACCGGCATTTTCTTCACCGCACAGCGGATAACGGATATGGTACATTTTTCCGGAAAGTTCTTCATGTTCTACTTCATCGTCGGAAAGAGCCGTACCGCAGGAACAGCACCAGTTAACCAGATAATTTCCCTTATAAAGGAGGTCTCTCTCATAAAGAGAAACAAACACTTCCCGAACAGCCCTGGAAAGGCCCTCATCCAGGGTAAAGCGTTCCCTAGACCAGTCAACACTTGCTCCAATCTTGGCAAGCTGACCGTTAATTATACTTTTATGTTCTTTGGCAACCTTCCAGGTTTCCTCGATAAATTTTTCTCTGCCCAGCTTACGGTGATCAATTCCATTTTCCCTAAGCTGCTTTTCCACCACATGCTGGGTTGCAATCCCTGCATGGTCTGTTCCCGGCACCCAAAGGGTTTTTTTGCCTGTCATACGCCGAAAACGTATAATAATATCCTGTAATGAATTATTAAGCCCATGCCCCAGATGAAGTACACCGGTTACATTGGGAGGGGGAATGACAATAGTAAAGGAAGAGTCCTGGTCTGAATCCTTATCAGCTTGTTTATTATTGCTATTTTCCGGCTTAAAACAGCCGTTTTCCTTCCACAGAGCATAAATTCTGTCTTCAAAATTCTTTGGGTCATAGGCTTTTGCCAGTTCAATTGCTTTCACTCATACAATATATCGTTTTTTTTGGATGAATTCAAACCAGTCAAGTCCTAATTTGCCGGAGCTCAATGCAGGATCAAATTAATGGGAAAGTCCAAATTTGGATCAAAGGGTCCGCCTGCAGGATTGTAACGATTAAAACCAAAATTGCTTCCTGCCGGAGGAGGAGGCAGAAGTTCTGCTGCATTGCTTTCTACCGGATTTGGAATTGTACCATCTTCTGCAGGCTGGCTGGTTGAACCGGCGCTTATGAGCAGTACCCCGCCCCGGCCGCTATTAAAGGCAATTATTCCCTCAAATACCGCCAGAACCCGGGTATCAAATTCAAAAATCGTTCCCCGTGTAGAAGCAGTAACTTCCGGTCCTTGCATGTACAGGAAAGTTCTGGATCCTTCCGGAGGGCTTACATTCACCCGAACCCTGCCGGTCTGCATATTTATATTAATTGTTTCTGTTTCTGCTATTGATTCAATTTCTGCCAGTGTAAGGCGGGTTAGGGGCCGCACGGTAATTAATGAACTGCCTATTTCTACAAGGGCAGAACTTCTAAACCCGGTAAATAGTACGGTATCCTGGGTTACTATATCGCTCACTCTGGCAGGAATAAAGTTTGCCGCTCTGGGGCGTCTTAATTCCACCGTACCGGCTAGTTCCCGTATCACCCCGTTTTGGGCAAAGACTGGGCCGGTAAAAAGGATAATTAGTACCGGTATCATGAATAGCTTTTTCATGTTTTGCTCCTTTTAACTCTCACAATAATAAATATCATAACAATGCAAATAATACGTTTAGTTCGACACGCCACAAGACAGCGCTGTTTGGATCGGCATTTCCCAGCATGGGCAGAAAGGCTCCGGCTCCCAGCCGTAACTGCATATCGGCAACAGGACTCCATGTTAGCTGTCCATAAACCTCATTACCTAAAAAAAACGCTTCCCTGCCAAAAGGAAAACCCTGGTAGGTTCCTTTATCGCTTAATACAAAATAAGAACTTGACAGGTTTATAGATAATTGTTCCTGTAAGCGGGCAGAATACTCAAGGAGCAATACCGAAAGGCCTGACAGCTTTGCCTTTAGGATATAACCCTGAGGTACAGTAGTAATGGGAACAAAGGCAGTAACTGAATCGTTTAAAGTCCCTGCAGTAAAGTTTCCGCTTAACATAAGCCTGTCATGAATCGGCGTTGGAAGGTACCAGGATATTCCCGCTTCTCCGGCAAAGGAAATCTGAAAATTGTTATTATTTTGTATCAATTCAATGCAGGTTCCCAGTTCAAAAACAAAACTTTGAAAAGGCATGGCGGCTTTTGCGATAAGGTATTGGGAGTTAAAATTGCCGCCTTCAGTTAGATCAAACTGAGCGATAAGGGCAGTGTTAAATTTGATATATTCGGCCAGTCCCGGAATATCATAGTTTACAAGGGTTAGAAAACGGCGGGGTGCAAAATAGCTGTTAGAAAAATCTGAATAATCAAGTTCCATTCTATAGTAGTACAAATCCTGTTCTGTCATGGTGATATTTGCATTTCTCTTGTACAATAATCCGGTATACAAAAGCCCGGCACTTAAAAAGCCATTGCCGATATCCATGGTATACTGCACCCCGTCAAATAAACCATTTGCAACAAAGCCCAGCGGATCGGCATACTGTGTCCGGCCAACGGCAAGCATTGAATTATTGTCAAAGCGTATCTGCACTTCGGTTTGTAATAGTTCCGGTATAATAGTCCAGTTCTGGTAACGGTATTCTGCAGAAACAGCAGCGGATAAATACATATCTGCTATTTGTCCCAACGGTCTGGTATACCAGGGTATGATAGTTCCGGTAAATTGCAGTTTATCCAGATTGTCAGTCGTTACATCGTATTCTTCATAGGTAATAAATTGATCCAGCAAAATGCCCACATCGTAGGCAAAAAGCGAAACAGGCAGGATCAGCAGTAGTGCCAGAAAAAAACCGAAGTATTGTCTGCTGCTCATTATCTGTTTCCTGCCTGTAGGATCGTTATTTCTACCCGCCTATTCTGCGCCATGCCTGCTTCGGTACTGTTATCGGCAAGGGGCTGGTCTGCGCCGTAGCCGCGGACAGTAATTTCTGCTGCTGTTCTAACTCCCAGGCTAATTAGATAGTCCGCAACAGCTCTGGCACGTTCCAGACTTGTCCGCTGCTGTGCTGCTCTGGTTCCGGCAAGGGCAGTATGACCTGCAACCAGAATATTCCGCTGGGGTATGGTTTCCAGTATCCTGGCAATTTCGCGGAGCTTAGCCCGTTCGGAATCTGTCAGCTCCGCTGCATTGGCAAGGAACTGAATATTGGAAAGGTTGATCGTTACACCTGCATCGGTAACCCGTGCATCGGTATCGGCTACCTGCTGTGCCTGCAAGCGCAGGTTGATCTCCCGTGCCAGGGCTTCCCGTGCTGCACGTTCCCGGGCAAGGCGCTG
>Ga0099364_10007454_pt1 | contig 15619 bp, 11 predicted proteins | sample TergutTh196P3_FD_73070 | JGI IMG/M metagenome (GOLD analysis project Ga0099364, IMG submission 73070) | Microcerotermes parvus P3 segment gut microbial communities from Pointe-Noire, Republic of the Congo - Th196 P3 | ecosystem: Host-associated > Arthropoda: Insects > Digestive system > Gut ...
GTGTTAGCCGACTGCATTTTGACGCCGACTTTCCCGGAACAGGAATTTGCCGTCGAAAAAGACCTGACGCTCGGTGCCATTATGCGCCGGCGTGACAACCCGAATTCGGAACTGTTCGACTTTTTCGCCGAATCGCTGCCGATTGCGACGTCCTATCATCTTGTGCCCGTCGGCACGCTCGAATCAGTCGGCAAAATGACAGCCGCTGACCTGTCGCTTTATCACAAACAGTATTTTCAGCCGGACAATATTCTGCTGACCGTATTTGGCGACATTAACCCGCAGGACGCGGTGGTCGTACTCGATGATGCGTTCGGCGGTCTGCCGACGGGCACGGCCTCGGGCGTTTCCTTTGAACGCAACAACATCATCCTCAATTCGATCACACGGCACAAGCAGTCCGGCAAACCGACCGGACTGGCCATGATCGGTTACCCGATCACGTCGATTCGTGATATGAAGGAAACCGCCGTGTTGACGGTTCTCAACGCGATCATGTCCGGTTACGGTTACCCCGGCGGCTGGTTGCACACCGAACTGCGCGGTGAAGGGCTGGTCTATTCCGTACAGGCCGAACTGCTGACCGGCCCGGCACCGGGCTACTTTATCATTTACGCCCAGACGAAACCGGAAACGATTGCGGAAGTCATCCGGCGGATTGACACCAATGTCGAAAAAGCCAAACGCGGTGACATCACCACTGACGAATTCATCACGGCCAAACAACGCATCATTGCGATGCACGCCCAGCAGAACACGACCATCGGCGAGCAATCACTCAAGGCGGGGCTGGATGAGATTTACGGCCTCGGCTATGATTTCGACAAAACGTTCGATGGCCGGATCAACGCTGTGACGCTTGAGGAAGTGTGCGCTGCGGCGAGAAAGTATTTCAATTATCGCATTCAGGTCACGCTTTCGCCCGACCGGGAAAGCCGGGAATAAAGCATCGTGACCTCTCTGCCCCGGCTTCTGCTTGATGGCGGTTTTGTGGGGATTTCAGCCCTTTCGGCTCTGGTGAGGCGGCTCACTGGGATCAAACGGAAATTGGAGATTGGCATGACACCTCCCCGCACAACCCGTGAAATTCGTATCGGCGATGTTGTCATCGGTGGGTCGCAGCCTGTGTTGTTGCAGAGTATGTGCGCGACGAAGACCACCGACGTGGCGGCGACCGCACAAATGGCAACCGTACTGGCCGAAGCGGGGGCGGGGTTGGTGCGTGTGGCGGTCGATACGAAACGCGACGCGGAAGCACTTCGTGAAATCGCGGCGCAAACTCCGGCGCGACTGTCCGTCGATTTACACGAGAATCACAAATTGGCCGGACTTGTCGCACCCTTCGTCAAAAAAATCCGCTATAACCCCGGCCACTTGCACCACATCGACCCGAATATTTCCTGGCAGGATAAGGTCAAACGTATCGCGGATGTCGCGGGCGAACACGGCTGTGCCTTGCGCATCGGCGTCAATTGCGGCTCGCTTGACCCGGCCAAAGCATCACTCGACGACGGCGGCATCGACACCATGCCGCTATTGATCAGCACGCTCGAACACGCCGAATTTCTCGACTCGCTCGGATTCGTCAACTCTTGCGTGTCGCTCAAGTCGTCCGCCCCGCTCATGGTAATTCGGGCGAATCGTGAGTTTGCTCGCCGCCGCCCGGACGTGCCAATCCATCTTGGCCTGACCGAAGCCGGGATGCCGCCCGAGGCGGTGCTCAAATCGCGCGCGGCCCTTGAGCCGCTGTTGGCAACGGGGATCGGTGACACGTTGCGGGTTTCGCTGACCGTGCCGAACGACCGCAAGACGGAGGAAATCGAAGCGGGGCGGCAGATTCTCGCCAACGTGGCCGCCGGGGACATCATGACGCCCGAGCGGTTGCAACTGCCGCGACTGAACATCATCAGTTGTCCGAGTTGCGCCCGGGTGGAAAACGGTGCCTTTGTCGAACTGGCCGAAACGATCCGTGAGGCAACGCGTTTCGCTACGGATTTCCCGGTCAACATCGCTGTCATGGGTTGCCGCGTCAACGGCCCCGGCGAAACGGACAAGGCCGACCTGGGCATCTGGTGCGGGGCAACCCAGGCCAACCTGAAACGCGGCGAAACGCTCCTCGGCGCGTTCGATTACGACCAAATCGTTCCAAAATTGCTCGAAGAATTGCAACGGTTGATGAAGTAACACGCTAATCACCAGAGCCGTAATCATCAAAGCCGATCTTAAAGGTCACCTCTGAAAAAGGTCATTTTTTGTCAAGCGTTGGTTTTATCGCCCCTTTTTTTGTAATATTCCGTGAGGGGAAGGTTTTTACGGTGTTTTTTCCTTTTCAACCCTCACATTTTGCCTCGACAACGCCTTTGAAATCACGTCGGCGCGCACGTTTCCCCTTGCTTTGCCGGTTGCGGGAACTTCGCATCCGGCTTTCCAGGCATTTCTAAAATATGGTAACATTGGACTATCACACATACTACTCTTGGCGCAACAAAAAAAGTCGTGGACAAGGACAGTCGATCTCCAGGCTTTGAACTATCGCACGTACAATGCCTATGTCAAGATTTTCCACCCCTTGCTCTTTGTCCAAAGGACAAAATTTGATCAATACCCAATTGAAACAGCCGTTATTGTAACAACAGGTACACTGCAAATCAAAAGCAATACCGCGACTCCCTCCATGATACAAGAGTCCATCCCAATTTCTTCCAGAGAATGATTCGGTGGATTTTATAAATCGGGGAACTATCACTCTGCGTACAGTCATGAAAAAATCAAACCGTAAAGCTTCTTGACGACTCATCGACCAGCGAAAATCGCTTGATTCCACCCCGAAAGTTTCAAGACGTAATTGTGACAACGTCAAAAAGTTTTTTTCCGGACATACCTTCGATGCCAATTCCAGAAATGGATCCGGTTCTGGTTGTGAAGTCAGACTAAGAGTAAGTCTTCAAATAGCCTTTTGACAGGAAATTTACGGTATAACCTGATATTGCATTGAGTGATGAAACCATGTTACGCTTCCGTTTTTGAGGCATCACAACCCTTATCAACGAAAGGCGTAACATGAAAATCACCCGCGATTATCGCATGGAACTGACCGAAAAGCAATGGCAAATCATCAAAAACTTCATTCCGAAACAGAAAAAAGGCCGCAAACCCATTGACCGCCGACGCATCATCAATGCGTTGTTTTATTTGGTGCGAACAGGCTGTCAGTGGCGAAATTTACCGAAATGTTTTCCGAAGTGGAAAACGGTATATACAGTATTTTGGCGTTGGCGAAACGACGGCGTTTGGCAAAACATTCACGATGCCTTGTGTCGTTTGGTGCGGAAAATCAAGGGTAAAAAGCCGACTCCCTCGGCAGGCATCCTCGACAGTCAGTCGGCGGATACCACGGAGGTCGGCGGCCCGGAACGCGGTTACGATGCCGCAAAAAACGTCAAGGGACGCAAGCGGCACATCATGGTGGACACGCTGGGATTGATCATGGCGATTGTCATTCACGCGGCAAACATCCAGGATTACGATGGTGCAAAGCTCGTATTTCAGGCACTTGGCGAACGTTTCAAACGTTTGCTGGTGGTTTTCGCCGACAGTGCCTACGGCAAAATGGGCTTGCCGGATTGGGTGAAGCAAACGTTGGGTTTGATTTTGCAAACGGTGCTGCGACCGGTCGGCGTGAAAGGTTTCGTGATTTTGCCGAAACGCTGGATCGTCGAACGCACATTCGCATGGATCGGCAAGTACCGCCGACACTCCAAAGATTACGAACGAAACCCCGAATCAAGCAAAGCAATGATACACATCGCCATGACAAACCGGATGCTCAACTACCTCCAATATCGGAAAATTCACTTTTGAAGACTTACTCTAAAACAGGAATTTTTCGACAAAAATCAAATTTTGGGCCATTCCAACGGCGGCCGAGCCGTGACCGCCCCACTTTAACTCACAACTCACCCCTCGCCACTCACAAACGGTCCAACTCGCCAACATCGCGTTGCTACGGCGACGACTTGCGCCAAGCAAAAACACAAAAAAATTCCATGATCGTGATCGTTTGCAAAAAACCTGAGTTTTGCGGAGTTATATTTCAAAACCGACTCTGATTTTCGTCACATCTTGCGGCTCGTACCGGCTTTTGGTATTATGGCGACATGGTTACCGATCAAGAAACAGCGTAATCATCGTATCTGAGGTATTTCCCATGAGCAATCCTTTTGCGTACTATGAAGAGAGTCTGCCCGTGCGGCAGGCGGAAATCGGGTTTGACGAATCCGCAGACACGGGCGAGGGAACATCGCACGAGCCGCGCGTGCCGATTGTGTTGCCTTTGAAACGCGGTCTGTTCGGCGGCCATGTCATCCTGGAGGCAACCCGTGACCAATGCGAAATCTCCGGCGATGTACTGGCGGAACCGATGGTCATTTTGCGAGAGGAAGCCATCGAACAAATGCGGGTGAAAAGCAATAAACTGGTTGTGTACACAAGCGACGGGCGCAAATCTTCGTTTCGTTGCCGCCGGGACAAACACCGGGAACTGTCGCTGGCACGCCTGGAAACCTGGCGTCGCCAGCGTTGGCATGATGCTGCCGGAATGGCTTACCAATCCGTGTCCGAACTCCTGAAAAAGAATGTCATCCGCCCCGTGTTGCGTGATATGATTGCCCTGACGATTTTGCATGTGCTGTTCATGATGTTCTGTCTTTTGATGTCGCTGGGCCAATTGGGGCAAAATGAGATGATTGTGTTCCTTCTCGTAGCGGTTCTCATTTACGCCATTCCGCCTACGGTCACCTTTGCGCTTGCTCTGGCACTTGGGATGCGGCAGATTTGGGCGGTTTATGCCACCCTGGCACTCTCGTTAGTGCCGCTGGGTCTGGGATGTCTCGTGCTTGCTGCTTTACTGAGACCTGACCGAATCTACTGGGCTAATCCGACAGGATTATTCATCGTTATCGTGGGAGTGATGATCCTGCTTCCCGCGACAGTGATCTGCAACTGCATTCGTGCTATCGTCCGTTACCATTCGCTCAAGGCTGTGATGGAACACGAACGTCATGAGCAATCATTTCAATCATCCGGGCGACTGTTTGATCAGAACAACCGAATCACGATTGATTTGAAGTAGATGAGTTGAGGCAGGGCAAGCACACCCTAAACCGTCACCCCGGAAATTTTACTGTTCTTCATCTTGCTCTTCATCCTCCTCTTGATGCTCTTCGTTCTTTTTACGCTCTTTTTCCGCATCCTGCCTGTTTTTCGAGATGGCGTACAGCACTTCACCGCCGTAAGCCTCAAGAGCCGCTTCCAGGGGCACGATGGGAATTTCGGTTTCCTCCGGGTAGTTTTCTTTCAGGTATTGTTGCAACTGTTCCAATTCGATTTTTTGCTCGATTTGCAACTCGATACTTTCCATGGAAAGATCAGCCGCAGGCGTCAGCCGCGTTTGTTTTGTTTCGTAAACCATGGTAACAGCTCCTGAGGATTGGTTGTGACGGTCAGGCTTTCACCGGAAAAATTTCGTCCAAAAACAACGTGGCGGCAATCTCACAGAGACCACTTTGCCTTCTCTATCGTATCGACGGGATACTCACACCTACCCGGCTTCTTGCTATTCGTTATTCAATGCTGGGGAACCCCTTCAATAATCAGTTTTTTGCACCTGTCCCACAGATCACGGGGGTATTGATAAAAATCTTGTTTTGGGCAAAAATCCATCAAATCGATCAAGGTATCACGATCTCCGGCAAGATTGGCGGCATCCGCCAGTTCACGAATCACAATCATTGAAGCGGGAACGGTGGAAATGTAGCCGGTGTTTCCACCTCTTGCGATTGCCTCTTCATCCGGTAAATAATTTTGATTCAAGTGCTTTTTCAGATTGTCCTGGAGTAACTGAAACACTGCACGAGTCAGTGGCTTGCCGCGTTCGTCGTCACTGTCCACAGATAAAAGCATCCTTATGCCTTCCAGCATTACCAGTTCTTTGATGAAATACCTGTTATCCCGTCGAATGGGATCAGGTTTCGTGGCGCGGACGTATTCGATTCCCTGACAAACCAAGTCTTTGGCCAGTTCCTTGTCCTGCTTTTCCTGCAAAACCAACCCGGCAGCATAATAAAGTGCCTGGGCTAAAGCAAGCGCGGGTGCCGGTTCAACAACGTAGCCCGGTCCTGATAACTGGGGGTTTTGCGCGATTTCAATGAGATACTCCACAGTTACACCGAAATCAAACTCACGAAAACCCGGCAATTCGTTTTCTTTGGCCTGACGGACAAGATGGTCGAGCGTCACGAGTCCCATCAAGTGCCAGGGACCTTTCATCAAATCCCGGATTTCCAGGAGATGTTCCGTGTCACCGTGTTTGATGCACTCGTCAGCAATGGAACAGAGAAGGTAGCAAAAGAACACCGGGCTGGTGGACGTTTTTTTCGTGAAGCGAATTGCGTCGTCATAAAAACTGTTGTTGGCAAGTCCCAGAATGGCACCCGTCTCGTCCATGATGAGATCCGTTTGAGAACCGGAAAGGATTGGAAAAAGAAATGGTGCAAAGCGATCGGCTTCTTCTTTGGAAAATGGGAACGGGGAACGTGAACCGTAGCTTTTTGTTGCGACCGCCGTTCGATCTTCTTCCGGTTCATAAAGAAGATAAATGCTGCGGGCGGCGTCTTTTTCACCCAACTCCGCCAACACATCGGCAAACGGAATCCAAACTTGCCGGTAAATATTATTGGGATTTTCGATACGGTCTCTCGCATGATGTCTTTCCATCATGTCAAAGACATTGTCTTTCGCAAATTCCGGATCACCGATGACTTTCAAGAGTTGGGAACAATAGTACATGCGCGAAAAAACGAGTTGATCCACAAGCGGCCGCGTGTCATCCAGTTGTGCCAGAGTCTCTTTGGCGATGAGGAAATTCTTTTTGAGTTGCTCCACATTTGGTTTTTTCTCTTCGTCCCGATTTCCCCACCTCCAATAATAATAATTGGGGCGATACCCGTCACGGATATAATAAGCGGCTTTTTGGTTATCCATGGATTCCGGAAAATGGATGAAGAGCACGGAAAGTGCGAGATCAAGCAATGCTTCGACTTTTTTCAGCGGATAACCGGGCTGCAATTTCAGCATTTCGGTTGCCTTGTCCGTATATTCCGCAGCCGTGGCCGTGTCGATTCTTAGGGAACTTCGTTTCGCAATATGTGTGAGGACCAAACCCTTTTCGACAGGCGATTGCATTTGTTCCAGTTTCTTTTCCGCCCAGGCGATTCGTGATTTCAACTGTTCGGCACCCAGCGAATGGTCGCCGAAATCGTCCAGTGTCCTGATGATGACGTGGCTGCGGATGCCGTCCGCATGATCGCTTCCGGCCACAGCGGCGATTTCAAACGCCATATCGGCCGCATACGTTTCGCGGTAATCACACAGCACATTGGCGATCCTGGTGATTGCTGTGTTGCGATCCTTCCCTTCCCGGATGAGCTGAGCGGTACGCACCGCCTTCCGGAGCATTTTATCCGGTGCCACGCTTTTGTGGGCCACCCGGCATTGTTCGTTGCAAATTTCGATCAAAACGCGATGCCGTTCGCTTTCATTGCGGATCAATAACGCCGTCCTGGCCGCAGCGTCGCTTTGGTGATTCGCCATTTGCTTTTGATACAACTGCCGCAATTCCGCGTCAGACGGTCTGGCAACAGGCAGTTCTGCTGTTTTTTCTGCGGAATTTGACGTCTCTGATGTTGTCTCGCTCCGACGCACACAGGAAACATGAGTCATCGCAAGAAAAACAATGACGAGTGTTATAACAGGGAAACGCATTGCAACTGTCCTTTCCGAAAAACCATTGATATTGGCAAAGCCCGGGCCTCTGGCTGACTATTATACCATTCCTTAAACTTGGGTCGCAAGAGGGAGGAAATCTGTGCAGAAACACCGAACTGCGTGTCCACTTTGCCTGTCAAACTTCACCTGTCCAGCAATTTTTTCAAATGCTGACGAACGGCGGGGCCGTAGGTTGGGTCGGCGAGGGCAAACTCAGTGAAGGCGGTAAAATAGCTTTCGAAATTCCCGATGTCATAGCGTGTTTCCACAGGCGAAAGGGGAACGCCCAGAAAACGTTTCTTGTCATGGACCATGCGGCGGATGGCGTCGGTCAATTGGATTTCATCGCCTTTGCCTGGCTGCGTGTTGCGCAGGTATTCGAAGATTTCCGCCGAAAAAACATAGCGTGCCGCAACGGCCATACAGCTTGGCGCGTCTTCAATCGATGGTTTTTCAACAATGTCATCCAGTTCGAAGAATTCCCCGTGGTCACGTCCCGGCTGCGCGATGCCGTATTGAAAAACCTCGTCACGCGGCACTTCCTCGAACGCGATAACTCCTTTAACGTCGCCGTGCTTTTCAAAAAGATCGACCATGCGTTTGACGATTTTCGATTCGGAACCGCGTCCGATGATCGAATCACCCAGGGCGACGACGAAACGCTGACCGCGAACAAAGGGTTCGGCGCAAAGCACGGCGTGTCCCAGTCCAAGTTGTCGGCGTTGGCGCAGGTAGAAATAATCGGCGTCTTCCCGCTCAAAGGCCAGCTCTGCAAGCAGTTCCTCCTTGCCGGTTGCACGCAGGCTGTCGATCAATTCATTGTCGATGTCAAAGTGGTTTTCAATCGCCGTTTTGCCCGCTCCGGTGATGAACAACATGCGATGCACACCTGAGCGGATCAACTCCTCGACGACATACTGCACAACCGGTTTGCCCGCCACTGGCAACATCTCTTTCGGCTGGCTTTTGGTCAGGGGTAGCAAACGCGTCCCGCGTCCCGCAACGGGAATAACGGCAAGATCAATCATTTCAGTTGTCCTCCGAAGAAGATGGTTATGTACATAATGACGCAACCCTTCATTTTAGACCAAAAAACATCTTTCAGCAAGTCATTCGTAAACCGTGTTTTGCCGTGACCATCAAAGTCACATTTTTTGCGTGCCCGGTCCAAATCTCCCTTCAGAATTTGGCCGTAATCCCGCTTCAGGATGTCGGTAGCCTGTTCGGAGGTGATTTCCCCAAAGTTTGATCCTTTCGCGACAGCGAATCACGGCTCCTTGCATCGTATTATTCAACTCTTTGCGATGCCGCCCTGCACCGTTTTAGGTGCCGAGGACAAAACAACGGCGGGTTAGCGATTCAAAACACCGTTGATGAAATGGGCGAGCAACTTGAACAATTCGAAGAGATTTTGCTCAACGAAGTCCGCTCGCAGGAAGAGTTGCCGCTTGAGGATGCGAAGGTGTTCGCTGTGAGTTTGGACGGTGCCAATGTCCGGCTCAACACGCCTGGCAAGAAGAAAGGTCGCCCGACAGAACGTCCGAAAGATGATGATTCGATGTCGCGCCAGACGCCGAGTTGTTTCACGAACGCGATGGTCGGCGTTTGTAGCCTGTACGGTGAAGTGCCTGAAATTACGGGCGAAAACAGCAGTTTTTACTCTGCATTCTGCACTCACATCGCGTCTGACGTTTTTGCACAACAACGCCTACTTGATGGAGTACAAGCGATTCCGCGAGAACGGCTGGCCGATTGGCAGCGGCCCGGTCTTTGTGCCACCAGCGCAACAAAAAGCGGCGTGCAAAAACATCGTGAAACAGCGAATGTGCTGTAGCGGAATGCGCTGGAGCATCTCCGGCGGACAAACGGTTTTGACCCTTCGCAGCATCGTCAAGTCCAGCCGCTGGCCGCTCTTCCGGGCGGCATACAAAAAACTTGGAAAATTGCCCAAATTACCGCAACCTGCGTAAAGTTAAAGGTACACCCAAAGTTTAAAAAATGAAAATTCAGAGCCGCATGGGACCAAGGCGACAAAATCAGAGCCGCAAGAGTTATCGAGCGGTCGAACAAGGAAAGGTTTTCCCCACTTCGACCGCTCGATAACTCTCGCGGCTCTGATGATCCATGACTATCGCAGATATGATCGTTTGGCCTGCTTACAGCGACAAGGTATATTCCACCAGATCGTCCACTTCCTGTTCGGTCATGCCCTTGACGTCGCCACCGACACGGTGGCCGTGTGCGCCGTCGATGAAAAGGTCGTGCATGTCAACATATCTCCCGTCATGCAGGTAGGGAGCGGTGCGCCAGACTTCGATCAGCGTCGGCGTATCGAAATTCCCGCCCCATTTGTCGATGTCGGCGTCGCGGTCGAGCGGACCGTTCGTATCCACATCGTGCATCTTCCCGTCGGCAAAATAATTGTCTTCCGGGTGACACTTGAAGCAACCGATCCGTTCGCTGTTGAACAAAGCCTTTCCGCGTTCGGCGGATTCGCTTAACTTGCCGGCGACGAGATAGGGGCTTTTCAGCGGGCGCAATTCGGCAAACATGGCTTCAATATCCTTGCAAACCTCTTCGCCCGGCACGGAGAACAGGATAAAGTGAAAACCCGTGCGAATGGCGTAATAAGCGTCAGGCCGGACGCCCCGCCACATGGCCGGGGGCAATTCCTGCGCATAAAGCATCGACTTTGCGTTTTTCAGGTTCCCCGATCCGTCATTGAGCAGGTCCCAGTTGAGGCCGTCGGCACGAACATCCGGGTGGCAACTGGCGCAACTTTGCCATTGCTGCATACAGAGGGTTGCGTCATGCCAGGCAAGCATTCCACGCCGGGCAGGCGTCATCTCCGGTTCCGGGCCGAGCGGAATCGACGAGACTTTCGGACGCGGAGCCGCCGTCTCGACGACATCAACCGTATCGCTGAAATAGGCACCCAGGTAAACATCAGTACCAATGGCCGCGACCGAACGCGGGGCGCGTCCGGGCAGTTTGCGAATCCGTGTTTTCATGCCCACCAGGAAGGCCAGGTCGTTTTGCACATTCGCGCGAATCGAAGACGAATAGGTGCCGCGGGTATCGTAAAGCCCGAGTGCCTTGGCTTCTTCGAGCGTCTCAGGCAGTTTAAGCAGTTTTTCGAGCATCGGTTGCGTTTTGACGATGCATAACTCATGCGACCCCGCAATGGCAATGTACAACAGCGAACCGTCGGCGGACGTGGTGACGGCCCAGGGATTGGCCGCTCCCAGGTCAACATCGTCCAGCAACACGGTATTCAACAAACTCATGCTTTGAACGTCAATAATATTGAGCGAGTTCGTGTTGATCCAGCCGCGTTCGATTTGTGTTGTCGGCAACGGGTAACGCGCAAGGATCGCAACGGAATACACATATTTGCCGTCCGGCGAAACACAAATGTCATGTTGGCCGGTCGTCCCGTTGGGCAACCGGATATTGCCGACTTGCCCTGACGCCAAATCGATGGTTGTCACCTCGCAAGCCACATCAAACGAATCCGCTTTGTCATTCGGGATAAAATTCGCGATGAAAAGCGTTTTGCCGTCCGGGGTGACAGCGGTGGAAATCGGTTCGCGAACCGCCTGATAGACTTTGGCGTTTGCGGCAAGATTGGCGGCATTGTACTCAAAGACCGTTGCGTTAAAACGGTTGCAAACAAACAGTCGTTTGCCGTCCGGGGTGAAAATCGGGGCACAGGGAAAATGCCCAGTCTTGGCTCGGACGATTTCTTTCCCGTCGGACGGGTTGATCAACACGACCACGCCGTAATCATCGCCGCAGGTCACCGCAAGTGCCTTTCCGTCCGGCGACATGGCCATGCCGTTCGGATGGTTGGGGACGGGAAATGTTTTCACAACGGCCTTATCAGCTGTCGAAACAACGGCAATTTCTGCGGCGTCTTGGTTCAGCACATACAACAGGGTGCCGTCGGTGGTTGGAATCATAGCAATGGGTCCTTTGTAACTGCCGGAATCAACCGACAACACAGTTTGTGGAACCATCACCAAAGCAATCAGCACGACATTCACTACACTCAAGGCGAAAATTTTCTTGGTCATAAAAAAGGTGCTCCTTAATATCGGACGAAATCGTCTCCCACGGACAACAAAACAAGTGACATTGGTAACGCCCCGAAAATGAGGCTCAAGTTGCATTATCATATAAACAGATTCCAATTGCAAGCCGTCGCTTCATTTTTCAAGAATATTTACCTGACAGAAAAAAAATAAATTTTTTCGTTTTTTTTGCCGGAACTCAGGCGACGCCATTTTGGGCAAAGTGACTTGTTGTACGAAAAAATGGTGACTTGGTTTACAATGCGGATTGGTCGGAACCCTGGAAAACAACCATCTTCTGAGTTGTAAATTCTGTCTCAATGAAAAGCAATTAATCCAATTTTGTACAACAATTCTAGTGCGGAATTAAGCTATAATTAATGTTGTGGTTGTGATTGTCTCCTCGTGATATCACTTACATACATGATTATCAATGAAGAGATTCCAGAGAACCATGCAAACATGCCTGCGGATTTGACCGAAACGGAGCAAAAACATGTCCCAAAGTCAATACGAAGAGTCGTCTGTTTTGGATGCCTCTCCCGTGGTTTCCACATATTTTGCCTCGCCGGAAAGATCGCCGGAAGAGGAAATCTTCCGACAGTCGATAAAAATCCAGCTTCAGGAAATGCTTGTCACGGCCTTTGATGCTGTGCCGATCACCCTGGTCATTCTCAACAACCATCGCCAGATTATTGGAGTCAACAGCCAGACGAAGTCGCAGTTTGGTGACCATGTGTTGGACGTGATGGGAAAACGTCCCGGCGAAGCACTTCACTGTACAACTGCCACTGAAGGTCCTGGGGGATGCGGAACGGCAAAGGCTTGTGCCTCATGCGGTGCAGTCAAAACGATTTTGCATGGGATTGAGACCGGCAAGAAGGCGACAGGCGAGTGTTGCATCGAATCGGTTGGCACGGATGGTCGTGTCCATTGCATCGAATTGAAAGTGACCGTCTCACCGTTCAAAATTGATGGTGAAACCTTCTATTCGCTGATTCTTGAAGACAACTCACAAAACAAACGAATCGAGGTTTTCCAGCGATTGTTTTTTCACGATGTTCTCAATACAATTGGCTGTATCAAGGGCTATGTTGATATTTTGCAACAAGATGACGCCGGTCGCCCTCAAGAATCAGAGGGTGACGACGGCAACGAATTCATCCCGTTTTTGGCGGAGTTGTGCGATCAATTGCAAGACGAGGTCACTGCGCACCGGCAATTAATCAGTGCTGAAAACGGCGAGCTGACCGTCCAGCGGAACAGCATACAGCCGAATAAGCTTCTCATGGCACTGGCGGCAACTTACCAAAAACATGAAATCGGCCAGGGACACAGGATCACCGTGATGCCTTCCACCGAGCGGAACATCAGCACCGACCGCCTGTTACTCATGCGGGTTTTGGGCAACATGACGAAAAACGCAATAGAAGCTTCTTCTCCCGGGAGTACCATTTCGCTTTCGGCGATAGAAAAGGACGGAAATATCACATTCAACGTCAGCAACCCCGGTGTGATTCCTGAGGAAATCCGCTACCGGATTTTCAAACGGTCATTCAGTACGAAGCAAAAAGTCGGACGCGGTATTGGAACCTACAGCATGAGATTACTGGGTGAGAATTATCTCGGTGGAAAGGTCGATTTTACCTCTGACGAAGAAACCGGCACGACATTCCGAATCATTCTGCCCATACAACAGGAGGGCTAAGGCATACACAGGCGAGATGGTTACCCGTAACCGCAATCGCCAATGTCTCAAAATGAAGGCAAAATGAAGGCAAAATGAGGTTTGGGCGGGTTTTTCCCTCATCGCTTGACACAGGTTTGAAATTGCCGCCACGGCAACATCGCCATGACCTGCGAGAATATCATTTTGCCCTTGTGCATGTGACCTGCTCCGAAGGTGAAATAACCGTACAGTCAAATTCAATTTCATATCGTTACTGGTCGGTTGTAGTTGTAAGTTAATGTGATATCAATAGGTTATATCAAATTTGATTTTTGTTCTTCGGACGCTAGTGGCCGTTTCAGATAAAATCTGTCCTTTTTTCATACGAACCCTCCGAAACAACGAAATTGACGGGTTGTTGTGCTGGTGGCACCAAACGAATCCCGCCCCCGCCGATTGCTCAACGAAAGCGTCGCCGGAAAAGCTGCCGTAAGGGCACTCGTAATGTTGCGTCGCCAACTACTCAATTATTTTCCGCTACGGTGCGGGTGAACCTGAAAAAATCCGTGGAGTTCCACCCGTGACAATCCGTGGCTGAAAACCCCAACCGGTCACTGACGTTCCCGGCTACTGTTTTCTGTAGCAATCACACCACGACCGCTCTGCCAACCGATGGCATACCAAAACGCTTCTGCTATAATGCCGATTAGTGGTTATATTGACGTTTTCATCGACCGTACCAATGGGAGTCACACATGCGGCCGTATCGGATTTTTGCCATTGGTGAAGTGCTTTGGGATATGCTCCCGACAGGGAAAAAGGTTGGTGGTGCGCCGGGTAATTTCGCCTGTCATTGCCGCAAGCAGGGGGCGGATGCCGATGTGATCTCACGGGTTGGCGACGACGCGTTGGGCCACGAATTGCTCGCGTTTTACCGGTCCGTCGGCCTTTCGACCAATCATATCGCCGTTGACCCGGATCATCCAACCGGTGCGGTTGACGTCGAACTCGACGCGGACGGCCAACCACGCTATGTGTTCCGCGACGACGTTGCCTGGGACCATCTTCAGGCTGACGATGGCACGCTTGCCCTGTTGCAAACCACCGACGCGATTTGCTACGGTACGCTGGCCGGCCGCCGTGCCGAATCGCTTCGGACATTGCAAACGATGATCGCCGCGCCGCCGGAAACGACACTCCGCGTGTTCGACGTCAATTTCCGGGCACCGCATTACACAAAGGAAACCGTTCTCACGCTACTCCCGTCAGCGAACATTCTCAAACTCAACGACGAGGAACTGCCGATTCTCGGCCAGATGCTCGGGCAAACTACAACTGACCCGGTGGTCTTGGCCCGATGGCTGATCGATCACTACCGCTTCAAGTTGCTTGCACTCACTCGCGGCGAACACGGCAGTCTCCTGCTCACTGCCAATGACATGTCGGGCTACCGCAGCCGTCCGGTGCAGGTGGCCGATACGGTCGGGGCCGGCGATGCGTTCACAGCCGCTACGGTCATCGGTTTCCTCGACGGGCGGCCGCTCGGCGAAATCAACCGCACTGCGTCCGACCTGGCCGCCCACGTTTGCACCTACCCTGGTGCCATGACGCCGTAGTCATGCAGAGTGTAGAGTGCAGAGTGGCCACGCTGTGACCGCCGTCATCAGAGCCGCGACAGTCATGGAGCGTTTTTTTACTGTTTCGATCGCCGTCATCAGAGCAACAATCTTACGGTTATGATTGCGGAATAACCATTCCGTGACCGTCGCAAGAAACAGCAACCGGGAATGCAGTGAGGTCACGGAGAGGGCGGAGAGGGTGACGGCGTGCATGATTTCCGCCATCATTCTCCTTGAAATTTCAACGAATACAGATCAGCGTCTTTCATCACGATACGCAGACGCATCGGCTGACCGATCAGTTCTTTCAGACTCTTGGTAACATTTCAGCCCAAAATTTGTAAAAACTGATATTTTCGTGAATTGGGAATTCTAGTACAACATGGTTTATGGTGAAAAAGGGAGGCACATTTCCCGATGTTCAGGCGTTGCTT
>Ga0099364_10007455_pt1 | contig 15615 bp, 12 predicted proteins | sample TergutTh196P3_FD_73070 | JGI IMG/M metagenome (GOLD analysis project Ga0099364, IMG submission 73070) | Microcerotermes parvus P3 segment gut microbial communities from Pointe-Noire, Republic of the Congo - Th196 P3 | ecosystem: Host-associated > Arthropoda: Insects > Digestive system > Gut ...
TCCACAGACAAGATGTTGGAGTCAATGAGCAGATAAGTTTGTTTGACTAACGTTGGCAGCAGGTTCAATACCCCGCTGCTTGCTGCGGGGATTTTTATTTTATGATTTTCGGCACAAAGTTTCCCGAAGATATTTCTAAACTGAAAGAAAGATATAAATATGTTGACAATCAATTCATAACAGGTATTGATTGTTTTTAAGCAAATTTGCAGAACTTGGGACAATATCAGAAGAATCGGAAATAAGTAAAAGGATAATCATTTATGAACAATACCCCACCACCCAAATAAAACTTACAATCCCTAGGCTGAAGCAGCAACTTGTCTATATGTACGACTGCATATTTTGCTCAGACGAATTTTTGAGTGAAAAGAATAAAATACAGCGTATGTGACTGTTTGCTTTCTTCGTGCCTGTGATAATGGCACTGGGTTTATTTCAGTATCGGCGCGTGGTCTTTTGTCGGTCCTAGCCTCAGTCTTAACGCTAGACATGAACGGGCAGAACGTGTATTTTTTTCCAATCTGCGTAACATCGTTTTAGACGCAACAGCTTTATATATTCATGGTTATTCATGGTCGCACGCTTTGGGAGGGGAATTTATGGATAGTAAGCATATTACCTCGTCAGCCTCTGTCGTGGTTAGTACTTGCGGCGATGATTACCAAAGCTATTTGGCTGATGATAATGATTAAGACGGGTATATGCGGTCTGACCATGCTCTATTATATCACATCAATTCAATGCGCGTAACTTCGAGACATCTCTTTCAGTGAGCTTGTTCCAACCTTTCTTGGCTGTTACTTGTCATTCTTTTCTGGCGTATACAGTATGTCAATGAAATAATACCCTGCCAGTACCTGACAGGGTATTATTCTTTTATATGCTATAAAACATTTTAAATACTTTATTAATTCATATCTAACGTAATAGTATGAATACTGTCATCTGAAAGTGTTACAACCACTGTCCTAGTAATATTACTAGTAAATTTAAATATAATTGAATCTGAAGTTAAATCATATTGATTTCCTTCGACAAAATTAGTACCGTTTTCAGTACGTATTACAGATTTTATCGTTAAGCCATTACCAAAATTGAATGGGACTGAATAAGAACTTTGCGTAGTAAAGTCAACATTAACAGTCGTACCCTCAAGGACTCCAAAACCAATAGCCGCAGACGGAGCCGCTCCTGTGATTAAGCCATAAGCACCATCTACCTTAGTAATAGCTATCTCTTCATCAGTAGCTTTTGTTAAGACAAACTTAGCAGCTATACCAACGGTACTTTTAGGTGGTATAGTAGTATTATTATCAACTGTCTCTATAAAGTCGCTCCAATCCGCATTTACATTAACAAATCCACCGAGTGAAAGCTGCGTTCCGTTCCCGTTGAGGTCATTATTCTCATCATCTTTGTCGTCAGGATTATATAGTCTTCTTTCAAACTTAAATGTACCATTATCATCTATAAAGTCATATTGTGCAGCTGAGAAAACAAAGTCTATAGTTGTGTCTTCTTTGGTAAGGGCAAATTCTACTTCGCTGCTTGCATCAAATATTGACGTTGTGGTAGCTACTTTTACTTTAGATGCTATAACATTAAGATTAACATTATTCGCCGTACCGGCATTTGTAGCTTCTTCGTTAGCGGTTGCAATTGCATCGCCTGTAAGTTTTACATCAACGCTTAACTTCATAGCATAGGAACTACGATTTATCGCTACCGGAGCATAATCGCCTGCTATAATTTTTCCCGCATATGCCGCTAAGTCTTCCATAGTCGCAGAATTAGAGTTGCCATCACGAAGTCCTCCAAGCAAACCCTGAGGGTCGAGTTGGAAATTCCATGCATCGCTTGTAGGAAGAATAACTTCCATAACTTCTGTGTTTACGTATGATGTATCCCCATCACCCGTAACAGTACCTTGCTCACTAGCAAATACTGGTAGGGTCAGAGAGAATACTAAAATAGCTGAAAGTAATAACGCTAAAAATTTTTTATGTTTTTTCATTTGTTTTAAAACTCCTTTAATTTTTTAATTATTAATTTTAAGGGTTACTCCGACCGAAACATCGGTGAGTACGTTATAATCGTCGTCTACGAGACGGTAAGTAACAGTTGCTGAATGTTCGCCGGCGGGAACTTCTTCGTCCAATGCAAAATTTTCGAGTCTGCTACCCAAAGGTATATAAGGAGAAGAATAAATAAGTTCGCCCGTACTGTCCAAAAACAAATCAAAATAAACCGTACGCATATTATCAGGTGAATTCTCAACATAGGCATTTCTTGAAATCACATCCCATTTATCGAAAGTCCACTCAAGGCTCATCCTGACCACATAATGGCCATCCGGCACCGGTTCTCTTATTTGCCTGAGAATTTCTTCCACATTTTCTTGCGTTACGACAGTGCCGCGCCCTCCGACGCTCTCTTCGACTTCCGGCTCCTCAGAATTATTACCCGTCAATAAAATAATTAATACGACGCCGACAATTATGAGTATGACCATCAACACTATCAACACTATCATTTGCTTATTCGCTTTTTTTTTCTTTTTTCTTTTTGGCGCGTTACCGCCTTTTCTTTCTATCTCTTTCACTATTCACCTGCCTCCCAAAATTTAAATTTACCCCTGTGGCATAATAATAAATATGTCAATGCCGATAAATAAAACCGTAACCTCTACACACGGCATTATTTTACCAACTTCACACTGATGCCTCCCCACACCTGAGAAGGACTCCACATTCCCATTGGATTACAAATAACAGGCTCGTATTCACATAAAATTGTCTACGCAAATACATTACACTTTAAATATTTACGTAAAATCAATTATTTTAACCTGATTATATGTATTTGATTCCTACTTCTTAAGAGTATATATAAAGCAAAAAATAAAGTCAAGCGTTTTTGGAAAACTTAACAAAAAATTAATATTTTTTAGTTGCTATTCAAGGTTGGTACAAAAACGGCGGTTGGTTACGGTATCGCAAATGACAGAAATAAAACAGATTTAACTCTCAAGGCGGCAATAAGAGTGCGAAACGGAATCGTGTCTCCTGAAGCAAGTCAGAGACAACGCGGCGTGTTTGACATAAACAATACTTATGCCAAACACCATATACATAAAAAAGTCGTATATCAAAACCCCTTGACAAAACCTTAATTTTAGTTTAAAATATATGCAATAGTTAAAATTAACTTAAAGATTTGCGATGATTACTTAAAAAAAATTAAAGTTTTAAGAGATAGTGACGATATAAAATATAGCGAAACAAAACCGCAGGGTTGCGGTACTGATGAAACTAAATTGTGAAGGGTTTAGTAACAACAAGGAACCGACTTAACCAAAGCAAATTATTATATAAGCAAATTTCTAAAAATTATTAGTGCGGACAGGGAAGTCCGCTAAAGCAAACACATTCAAAATTTCTAAGGAGGATTTTTTGACATGAAAACAAATTTTAAATGGCTCGCAGGCATGACATTGATAGTCGCAATGGTTGCCGCAATGTTTATGTTTGGAGCGATGAGTGTTAGTGCATCAGAGGTTGTTATTACGGCATCACAAACAGATTTAGTAATTTTAAATCTCACCACAGAACAAGTTACGGGAATAGCAGTAGCTTCCTATAATGTTGATGGTAAAAAATGGGTCGAGATTAAAGGAGAGAAAGGCTTTAACACACATGTGCTTCCGAAATTGCTCAACAAAGGTTTTAAGAAGCTTGAAGTCTCTGACAAACCACTAGATAAAACGAACGAGAACAAAGCTGACAGAAAGCTTCCTGTTGGGAAGGCTCTCAATGTATATACATTCAACGCGGAAATTAGCAAACGTACCAAATTCGGCGGTACGACCAAATATGGAGTATACTATGCGACCGATACTGATATATGGATGTTAACGGTAAGAAAAACACCTAATAAATACGCAACTGACACTGATATACAAGTATCTCAGGAGATAACTAAGACTACTAAGGGAGACCCTCGCGTTTGGAGTTTTAACTATAATACTGAGGGAGGAGACTTTAATAATGTGATTGAATTTGGTAAACAAACTTCAGGAAAAGTAGGAAAATATGTTTATGAAGTAAGAGAAATAGCGAAAGAACTCTCTCCTGATAAATATCAACCTGCTTCAAAAGTTATGAGAATCAAAGTATTAGAACACGGAAAGTTACCTTTTAAAGAAGACAAATTAAGTGATATTGTTGGCAAGATGAAAAATGATACATTAAAAATCAAAAAAAATATGGAAGTCAGAGGGGTTGAAAACCTAACGAATGCTACTGATACTACAGAAAACACTCTTGTGATTGGTACACAATTAGGTTCTGCAAAGGCTATTAAGTTTACTAACGATACGAATAGAGATATCACTGGTTCTATCACATTGCGTGTTGTTTCGAACGGCAAAAAGCCCGCTTCTGCACCTGTTACATTTAAGGATATAACGGTTGAAGCAAAAACAGAGACAACAACAACAGCACCCTAAACCTTATCGAAACAACATCTAAAAAGCCCCTCAGGGGCTTTTTTTGTGGGGTGGGTGGTATAGAGGTACTACCCACATGAATTTTGTCTTGGTGGGGCTAAAAACAGCTTCTGGGAGAGGTTGGGGGGATTTGTAGGGGACGCAGTCCTCTGCGTCCCGCAAATTTTGTATACGCCGATTTGAACGGCGGGACGTCGAGGACGCCGTGAAAATAAATCCAACATCGTCATAAATTCGCACCGTTTTATATTACACACCCTGTAAATAGGGTACAGGCGTTAGCCGCGATAGGTGTTGTCGTCCTCGACAACGCCCGTAATTGCAAAAATATGTAGGGGGTGGTATCTTTACTCACTGACAACAAAATCAGCCCAAAATCAAGCCCACGGCGCACCGTGGGCGTATGATTGATTATCTCTACGTCATAAGCACACCGTCCGCCGCCGTTTCCGCAAACGCTCCGTCAGAAATTGGACTGCTCGGCTTTGTTTCGTTAACCAATGCAAATACCGCTTCTCTAAGCAATTCCTCGTTTCGGCTTTCTTTAGCTATATTTATTATGTTGTAAAGCTGATTATCAAAGTCTTTTACATCATCGCCTTTTAACACAAATATTTTTTCATGCGTGGTTTTATCAATGCTTTCATCATTCAAGAATAATTCTTCGTATAATTTTTCGCCGGGGCGGATTCCCGTTTCTTTGATTTGAATATCAATATTCGGCTCGTACCCCGAAAGCCGAATTAAGTCGGCTGCGAGGTCATATATCTTTACAGGCTGTCCCATATCAAGCACAAAAATTTCCCCGCCTTTGGCGAAAGCTCCTGCGGTAAGCACAAGCCCGACTGCTTCGGAGATTGTCATAAAATACCGTATCATATCTTTATGCGTCAGCGTCACGGGTCCGCCATTGACAATTTGATGTTTAAATTTTGGTATTACGCTCCCGTTTGAGCCAAGCACATTGCCGAAGCGAACCGCCGCGAGTTCAGTTCCCCGATTATTCATGCTTTTCACAAAGAGTTCCGCAATCCGTTTTGACGCGCCCATTATATTTACAGGATTAACCGCTTTGTCAGTTGAAATTAATATAAATTTCTTGACATTATTCTGGATACATATTTCAATCGTGTTCATTGTGCCGACAACATTGTTTTTTATTGCTTCAAAAGGGTTTAATTCCATCATAGGGACGTGTTTATGAGCTGCGGCATGAAATACTATGTCAGGATTATATGTCTTTATAACGTCCTGTAACCTCGGTACATCGTATACAGAGCCGAGACATAGTTTATATCTGTCTTTGTCAAATGTACTAAAGTTTTCGTTTAAGCCCTCGTCAATCGCATACAGCCCGTTTTCGTTGAAATCATATATTATGAGAAGCTCACAGCCAAAAGACAATACTTGTCTGCATATTTCCGAGCCTATGCTTCCCGCACCGCCCGTCACCATTACAACGCGACCTTTTATAAAATCCTGCGCCGCGCTCATATCGTTTTCAATCACATTTCGAAACAATAAATCCTCAATAGTCACGTTTTTCAGTGCTATATTATCTTCTTGCAGATAATTTTTTACATCTACAAAATTTTGGGAAGATTTTATAGGCAGATTGGTCTTTATACATTTTCTGTAAATATCATACAATTCTTCTTTTGTCGCGTTGGGCAATGCCACTATTATTTCTTTTGCGCGGTGCGTCTTGCACATATGCTCTACAGAGTTGATATTACCGACGACTTTAACGCCGCATATCTTCAACCCGATTTTCTTTGGGTCGTTGTCGATAACGGCAACGGGAAGAAAGCCTTCGCTCTGCGGCGCGTTTTGTGCGCGTTTTATTAACATCGCCCCCGTATCGCCCGCCCCCACTATGACCGCCCGCCTGATACTTTCTGATTTCGGTATGTATAAAGATTTAATCCACGCAACGGAACGTGAGGCAGTGCGTACAGTAGATGTCGTAATAAACAACAATATTCCGTATATTACAGATATAGAACCCGACATAGCACTGATTGCCAAATACTTAATTACAAGCAATACTGTCACACTCAACGCAGATACTATACCCTGACGGAACATTACTTCAATGCCCGCATATTGCCATAGGCTATTATAACAGCCAAAAATAATACTAAGAAAAATTGAGATGAATAGCGTAAATACAGTATAAAGACTTAATTTTTGGATTGCATCAATCGGTATTTCGCCTTCATAGCGCAAAAATGCCGCCAACCAATAAGAGAATATTATTATTATAACATCAACCAAGATAAAAATAATTTTTTTGTATTTTAAATTCACGTCGCACCTCTTTCTGTCTGTTTTTTTATTAAAATATATTTATATTTATTATTTTCGTGTATAAACTTCAGTAAATACAGTTTAAAACTCAAATTCTTTCATGCCAATTTTACCCGCCCAAACTTCTCTTGCCATTATACCTAACGCAACCCAAAAAAGCGGCGTAGTCATTGGAACTTCTACGCAAAAGAAGCTCTGTATCGTATAACACAGAGCAGCCGCACCAAAAGCTAATAAGAGCGGTTGTTTAAATGCTCTTTTTATTGCTGAAATAAATAAATTTCCTAAAAAAACCAAATATGACAATAATGCCGGCAAGCCCATGCATACTGCGATTTGCAAAAATGTATTGTGCGCTTTGTCATATATTTCGCCGTGGAGATTGTACGCTTCCATTTGCAATTCATCGCCAAGCGCATAAAGGAACGTATCGGGACCAGTGCCAAATAAAGGGTGATTAAATACAACGGAAAGCGCGCTTTTCCATATCCACATACGATTGGAGCCGAAGTTGTCGCCAAATCTGCCGTGTAAAATCTCACGCGCCTGCCAAACAATATTTCCCGGTTGGTCCGACCACCTCGCACCCATAATTTCTATAAATAACAGACCTCCAAAAAGCGACAAGGGTAAAAAAACAATACCTGCTATTCTTATCGGACGTTCTGCCCATCTCTTCACCAGAAAAAGCAGACAGAGACCAATAACGAGAAGAACAGCCGCAACCGCAAAAAATAACAACGGATTACGGGGCGTAAACGACCGTAAAAAATATTGGTCATTTGGAGCAAATGCCGAGGGGTCAAATTCAAGCTGCTCTTTTAATTTGGACACGTAAGCGTTATGCCCCGCATAGACAGCGCACCAAGTGGACAATACGATTAAAAGTCTGCCCAATCTTGCACGGTCGGAAATCCAATATGGAATTAATAAAATCATAGCGCAAAGAATGGCAAATTTACTGGCGTCGCCGTCCGCAATCAAAAATAATGCAAAAGATATCGCGCTTGCCGTAACATAAAGAAAATTCCATTTAAAATGCAAACGTGAAGTTGAAAAAAGTGCGGCGGACAAAATAACCGCGAACGTACAATATGCGGCGACAATATTCGTGTTGCCAAGCGTTGTTCGGAAATATGCGGAAAGACCGCCATAAATCATATTGCCCGACGAATCAATAAAAATCTCGAAAGGGAACAGTCCGAAAATATCAATTCCCATAAACTGTAAAATTCCATAAAGAGAAACTAAAATTATACTTACTGACAATGCTAACAAATGAAAGCGATTCGGCTTATAAAAGCGAGCGACAATAAAAAAAGTTAACCCATAACATAGAAACGATATAAAGCCATCGTAACGGTAGCCAATCCAGACAACATCTCTAACGTATGGCGCGTCCTCAAAGAATATCTCTGTAACTAAATCCCCGTTCCAAAATGTTAAAAGCGCGCTTATAAATGAAAGCAGAATAAATGAGATAAGCGCCCATTCTGCGAGGGTTAAAAGCCTTCTCGGCTCGTTTTCGATATAATAATTTTTTATATAAAAAGCTTTTTTTACAAAAAAAAGCATAAAAAACAATGACAATGTAACGGCTGCGGTTAATACCCAAAAAAAGGCGGCTTTTTGAAATGTTATATTAAAATATCTCGAATTTGCTATATATAACGGGTGAATCGCTGTAATTCCGATAAAAAAAATAGATGCTATAATGCTAATAGTTATATGGATTTTTTTTTCACGTAAAAATTGCTGCTGTTTATAATTTAATTTTTTTTTCATTATTATCCCCCAAACACTGTAATTGTTTATATTTTATCAAAAAAAAAGTAATATGTCAAGATTTATTCAAGGTTATAAAGTTGAATAAGAAAATTTTTGATTTTTAGTTAAATTTCAGCACTTTTTGAACAAAAAACAGCAAAAACATAAAAAAAAGCTAATTTTATGTGCTTTTTTAGATAAAACCTGCAACTATGTAAAATATTGATTAAAATCAGTAACTACCAATGAAATTATGAATTTATCGTAAAATAACATGGACAACACTTGACGAAAGAAAAAATATGCAGTATAATAAATAACAACAAAGGAGTGTAAAAATATGGAAAATAATAAATCAGTGTTGGGATATGTAAGAGTATCAACAGACACACAATATGAAAAAGGCTATGGATTAGATACTCAAATTCAAGCGATAGAAAAATATTGCAAAGATAATAATTTGAATTTAATTAAAATTTATGAGGATAGGGGGATTAGCGGAACGGAAACTGTTGAGACAGACGGCGACGAACTCATCAGCAAGCGTAAAGGGCTTCTTGAACTGCTCTCTGCCATCAATGGCAAAAATTTAATAATCGTTTTAAATACGTCCCGTCTTTGGCGGTCGGACATAGCAAAGGCTTTAATCCGCCGCGAAATTGAACGCAAGGGCAGTGAAGTAATAAGTATAGAGCAGCCACGATACAGCATTTATAAAAAAGAGCCGTCCGAAATGCTTATAAACGGTATTTTTGAGTTATTGGACGAGTACGAGCAAATAAACATAGTGTTGAAACTCGCTCGCGGACGCACAACCAAAGCGAACAAAGGCAATAAACCTGCCGGGGCTACTCCGTTTGGCTACGCTTACGCAGACGATAAGAAAAGTGTCGTCATCGTCGAGAATGAAGCTGTAATCATCAAGCGTATCTTCAGTTTAGCGCAGATTGGAAACTCAATTCAGAAAATAGTTGACGCTTTAAATGGAGATGGGCTTTTAACTAAACAGGGGAAAGCATGGACAAAAGCGACCGTACACGGAATATTGCGAAATAAATTTTATATAGGCATACTGACACATCAGCAGAATGAAATTCAAGGCAATCATGTGGGAATTATAAGCAAGGTGCAGTTCGGCAAAGTGAAAAAGCAGCTTGAAAGGCGGAAAAAATCTTCAAGTAGAAAAGTTTGATTTCTAAATAGGACTTTTATTACGGTTTAAGTTTTCGCAATAAAAGTTGTAGTTAGAAACCAATTCTAAATGGAACTTTTATTACGGTCGGACTACTTCAAGTGGTGTCTTGAGAAGTCCATAAAGGGGCTAAGTAAACGCCCTATCTATCTAAAATTTAGGTTGAAACGCAAGAGTTTACGGGAACGCTTACGCACTTTCAGGTCTCGTAGAAAGGAGCTTTAATATAGTCAGAGTATATTTCGACCGTAATAAAAGTCCTATTTAGAGTTGATTTCTAACTACAACCTTTATTGCGAAAACTTAAACCGTAATAAAAGTTCCATTTAGAATTGGTTTCTAAACTACAACTTTTATTGCGAAATTTTAAACCGTAATAAAAGTCCTATTTAGAGTTGATTTCTAACTACAACTTTTATTGCGAAATTTTAAACCGTAATAAAAGTTCCATTTAGAATTGGTTTCTAACTACAACTTTTATTGCGAAATTTTAAACCGTAATAAAAGTCCTATTTAGAGTTGGCTTCTAACTACAACTTTTATTGCGAAATTTTAAACCGTAATAAAAGTCCTATTTAGAGTTGGCTTCTAACTACAACTTTTATTGCGATTCCAAAAAAAATCGTCGCAATAAAAGTTGTAGTTAATTGCAATAAAACTATCAATTTTCGCAATAAAAGTTGTAGTTAATCGCAATAAAAGTTGTAATTAGACTGTTTTCTTCCTTATTATATTAAAAATAATAAAAAATAGCATTACGTTGTAAAAATAAATACGCGCGCGCGCACGCGCGAGTTCATAAAAAAATAACGATTTACAACTATCTACTTGACAAGGTGTAATTGCTATGATATAATAATAATTAAAAATACTGGAAGGAATTTTGAATAAAGATGAGTAAAAATGAAATTTTTAAAAGCATAGAAGAATTCCGAGGACATCAAGTAGTAAAACATAATGACCTCATTCAAAAATCACGATATAATTTATCTTTACAAGAGCAGAAAATAGTTTTATATCTAATATCCAAAATAAAACCTAACGAAGATTGTTTTCACTTATATACATTTAAGATAAAAGATTTTTGTGAAGTATGCGGAATAGATGAAAAAAGCGGTGCAAATTATGCTTTTTTAAAGGAATCTATTAAAAAATTATCTGACAGAAGTGTTTGGGTTAAATCTGAAAATGAAAAAGAAACATTATTACGTTGGATAAGTGAAGCCAGTATTAATAAAAAAAGCGGTGTAATTGAAATAAGGCTTCACCGTATTATGCACCCTTATTTATTAGATTTAAAAGAAACATTTACTGTATATAGTCTATATTTCGTTCTTGCAATGAAAAGCAAATACAGTGTTCGCCTTTATGAACTTTTAAAAAGTTATCAGAGTTTAGAAAAATGTGAATTTGAAATCGAAAGATTAAAAGTACTACTTTCGGCAGAAACGTATAAATTGTTTTGGAATTTTCAAGATAAAGTTCTCAGTATAGCGATGCGAGAAATAAACGATTACAGTGATATATTGGCATCGTATGAGCTTGAAAAACAGGGGCGAAAGTTTCACAAAATAAAGTTTTTAATTAAGCCGAAATACAAAGAAAAATTTGATGAAAGCATTAGAACATGGAAAAATATTAACAAAGTTTTGAATAAAAGATAATCCATTTTAACTATAATTTATACACATACCGTTACATATAAATGTATGTGTATATTTTTTTGAAAAAATGATGAAAAATACTTGACTTTATAATTGTTTTATGATACAATTATAAAACATTATGCAAATAAGTTGATAGATGTATAACTGTATAAGTTTATCTGTATACAAAAAGGAGTATGCGTATGAGAGATATTATCGCGGTTATCAATCAAAAAGGCGGCGTGGGGAAAAGTACGACGGCGTTTACGCTCGGAATAGCGTTTGCCGATAAGGGCTTCAAAGTTCTTTTTGTTGATTTGGATTCTCAAGGGAATTTATCGTATACTGTGAAAATCCAAAATCCAAGCTTAACTTCGTTAGAACTTTTACTCGGCAAAAGCAAAGCTGCCGACGCGGTACATCATACAAAACAAGTCGATATTATCGCAAGTTCGCCCTCCTTGTCTTTGGCAGATTCTATATTGATTGAAACGGGTAGGGAATATCGCTTGAAAAAAGCGTTGACGGAAATACATTCAAATTACGATTACATTATAATTGATACGCCGCCTGCGTTAGGAATACTCACCGTAAACGCTCTCACAGCCTGTACGGGAGCGATTATCCCTGCTCAAGCTGATATTTACAGCTTGCAAGGAATCAGTCAACTTTATAATACGATATCTGCGGTTCAAGAATATTCAAACGCAAATCTAAAAGTTATGGGTATCTTGTTAACCCGATATAATTCGCGGACTATCATTAGCCGCGACGTAGCCGATATGCTGGATAAAACGGCACAGCATTTTAAAACTAAGCTGTATAAGACAAAAATAAGGGAATGTACGGCTATAAAAGAAAGCCAAATTAAGCAGATGGATATATTCGAATACGCGCCGTCCAGTAACGCCGCCATAGATTATAGAAATCTTGCGGACGAAATTATAAGAAATGAAGGGGAGACATAATTATGTCAAAGAAAAATTTTAAGAACGAAGTTAATCCTGCCTTACAGTTTATAAGCGGGTCAGAAGAAGAAAATCAAGAAGCAAAAGCAACTCCGATGAAACGCAATCCGCTTTATATTGAAACAAAAAGCAAACGGGTTCAGTTACTTTTACAACCAAGTTTACATAGTAAATTAAAGATTATATCGGAGCAAAAAGGAAGCAGTTTAAACGACTTAATTCATACGATTTTGGAGCAAGCTTCAAGGAAAATTAAATAATGTATGATGATAAATGTATGTGTATAAATGTATATGTATACACATAAGTGATAGAAATAATTGAATTATATTGAAAGATGCGGCTGTCTAAAAATTTTAGCAGTAAAAATAAATTATAATACTTGACTTTTTTTCTTTTTGGTGATATAATATTTGAGATAATGCAGAATTGTCTCGTTTTAGAGGCTTAACAACAGTTAACAAAACATTATAAAAGTTTACAAAACCATCTTGAAAATAATAGTTGAAAATATGTGTCGAAAATACGGAACAGTAATAGAAATTATCGACAACACAGAAAAGACAGAGGAGCAGGAATTAGTAGAGGATTTAGTGCGGGTAATTACTGTTTTCAGTTGTAAACTGCAAGGAAAACGCGCCAACAAAGCTAAAAAAATGATAAAGGAGTTGTTAGAAAAGGAGTTATTAGAAGATGATTCTAAGTCTTAAAGTTCGTCTTGAACCTAACGATGTGCAGTCAAGCAGATTAAATCAGAGTGCAGGAACAGCGCGTTTTGCGTATAACTGGGCGTTAGGCAGACAGCAGGAAAACTATAAAAACGGCGGTAAATTCATATCCGATAAAGATTTACGAAAAGAATTTACGCAGTTAAAAAATACAGAAGAATATGCGTGGCTGTATAATTACAGCAACAATATAACAAAACAGGCAATCAAAGACGCTTGTATAGCCTATGTTAATTTCTTCAAAGGCAGAGCAGAAAAACCAAACTTTAAGAGCAGACGCAAGAGCAAGCCGAAATTCTATCAGGACACAGATAAAATGAAGTTTACGGAAACTCATGTACGAGTTGAAAAAGTGGGTTGGATTAAGCTGTCAGAGCATGGCAGAATACCGCAGGACAGCAGATACACTAATCCGAGAATATCGTATGACGGCGTAAACTGGTATGTTTCCGTAGGTGTGGAAAGCGAAAGAGAATATTACGAAACAACTGATATAAACATAGGTATTGATTTGGGTTTTAAAGATTTGGCGGTCTGTTCAAATACAGGTACGCCGTATAAAAATATCAATAAAACAAATAAAATAAAACAACTCGAAAAGAAAAAACGCAGATTACAGCGTAAAGTTTCAAGAAAATATCACAAAAACAAGAAAGGAGAAAGTTACGTAAAAACAAAAAATATAATAAAACTTGAAAAACAAATCAAAAAGTTGCACAATCGTCTTGATAATATCAGAACCGATTACAGGCACAAAGTAACAACCGAGATAGTGAAAACCAAGCCGTCTTGTATAGTTATGGAGAGCTTGAACGTGTCGGGCATGATGAAAAACAGGCATTTATCTAAAGCAATCGCAAATCAGGGCTTCTTTGAGTTTAAGAAAATGATTGAGTACAAGTGTGAAAAGCACGGTATTCAGTTCATAGAAGCTGATAAGTGGTATCCGTCAAGCAAGACTTGCAGTAATTGCGGACATATCAAAGCAAAGTTAAGTCTTTCGGAACGTATTTTCAGTTGTGAGAGTTGCGGATATGAGATTGACAGAGATAAAAACGCCAGTATTAATTTATCAAGATATAAGGTATCTTAGCTCACAGGACGAGTTTTGATATTGTGTACCGTGAGTTACACGGGAATTTACGCCTTTAGAGTGTCACATCAAACTGTAGTAGCTTCGGCAAGGCAGGACACGATGAATGAGGAAGTAAACTTAAACTTTTATAATGTCTTTATAGAGTTTTATAAGTTTTACGTAACGGCGTTCAGTTGTATTTTCGGGAGCAAAAGTAGCACTAAGTTGTAATTCTGAACCTACTGTAATATTGTTTCTTTCTGCTTTTGCTAAGGGAGTAATTCTAAGCCTTCTTATTGGAATAATAACTTCAATGTCAAATGAAGTTTCTTCCCCAGTGACTTTATTCCTGTGTGTTATCGTTACATTGCCCGGTGTATTTTTAGCAATTACTCGACCTTTTTGATTAACGGTTGCTATGGATTCGTCATCGCTTATCCATTCATTTTCAGAAGCGGGCTTTGCCGCAAGTTTAAGTTTTGTTATATGACTATTTAGATTCAATCTCTTACCAACAGCAATTCGTCTGTTCATTGTTCCGCTACTTAATGTAACAGCACCAAAAACATAACCAGCTCCAATTTTTACATCAACTATCGGCTCATTGCCGTCCCACCACCCAGTATGAACTATAAATGAATTATCTGACGTGTCATATCCATAAGCTACCATAGCGTGCCAGTCATCTATCTTTCGCCATTCATATCTATTGTTAAGCCTCTCGTTCTCTGGAATAGGCATTGCATAAATTATAACTGGTCTGCCGTTATCAATCGATTTTCTTATTGGGTTTCTTGATAATAAATGCCAGATATTATTGGCTGTTATAGCAGCAGTAGAATTAACTGTCGCAGATGCCATTGTACCTCTACGCCTTGAGTCAGCTTTTAAGTATTTATTGATTCCGGCTGCAAGGGTCGAAGGAAGTGTGCCACCAATAATCGGATTGAATTGGGTATTATTTATCAACAAATCACTAAGCCTATCGTCAGCAGTTTTGTCAGGGGGCATTAAAATTTCGCCGTTATTATGCAGAAGATTTTCTAAATTCTCTACTTTGGCGTAATATGTTAGCAAAATAGCTGCTGCTATTGGACCACATGTATCGCTAACATTATTGCCAAACCCTATATTTCTTATAATATCTGCATTCGGGATTAATCTCTCGCTTGCCGAAGCAATTCCAACACCAACAAACTCGGAATCATTTGCCAATACATATAATTTTGAGTTTGTCATTTCAAATACGCCAAAAAGCATTATGAATACTAAACAGGAACTAATTATTTTTTTTATTTTCATTATAACTCTCCTTTTATATTTAAGATTTAAATATTATCTATTAAAAAAACTGTGTTGTCAACTATTTTACATAAATTTGATATAATGGAATTTTTTATATTTATTATAACATATTCA